>ENA-OVFO01001133-OVFO01001133.1-human-gut-metagenome-genome-assembly--contig:-NODE-1133-length-12557-cov-20.723004_pt1 | contig 12557 bp, 17 predicted proteins | sample MGYA00237761_ERZ505401 | MGnify/ENA primary metagenome ERZ505401 (study PRJEB26158, sample SAMN06016330) | human gut metagenome | biome: human gut; feature: ankylosing spondylitis patient; material...
CCCTTTCCTGCAAATTCTATGAAACACTTTTTTCAAACAATTTTCAATTATTTTTGTAAACAACTGTAAATCAATTGTATTTTAAAGCATATTTTTCAATACTTCGTCGAATACTCCTTCATGATACACCTTATTATATATTATATAAAGGCGAAAAACTGATTTACACTGAGAAGTTCCTTTTAAAACTGGATAGTTTCATACTGGAAAGAAGGCACTGAAAAGACGAGATACTTTATATCATCGGAAGGTTTTATACAAACTTTAAATTACACTTTCAGGAAAATATATTCAAACCGGAAAACTTTATACCGGTAGTAAATACCAGAGAAGACGATAAACTTTACACAAACTTTAATTTATACTTCTGGGAAAATATATTTAAACCAGGAAACTTTATACCAGTAGCAAATACCAGACAAGAAGATAAACCTTACATAAACTGACAGATTTCACATTAACTGGAAAACCGTTTATATCAGTCGAGAGATTCTATTATTACTGGAAATTCTTTAAAGCGAAACCATATACCAGCTGAATGATCTGATAAAATCAGGAAACTTACAGATCATTCAAACTTGTATAGGAAAAAGCCTGCGATAAAAGAAATAATACTGTTCAGCTAAATATTATTTGGTAAATGTTTCTGTCTGCTTCAGTACATACTCGGAATTCTTCACGTCCCATACATAAGTTTTTTGATCTATCACATCTCCATCCTCATCATAAGAAAAATCTATTTTGCAAAGACGGTTCAGATATTTTCCATCGGTCACAGAATACATTTCAATATTCGTCACCTTCTTTCCTTCTGATTCTACATTATAAACAACTTCAGGAGTAGAAACGGACGCTGCTACAACAGCTGAGATAATCAAATTTGCGATCATAATAAATGATGTTTTTAAAGTTAAACCTTTTTGTTATTTCTTATGATGCAAAGGTAAAGCGGCTGATGTATCTTTTATGTTATCAACAAGTTATCTTTAGGTTAATACTGAGAGGGCTTAGCGTTCCGGCAATAATCATTTTTCCGAAAATGAAAATGAACGATCATCATAAAGAAATGTATCTGCATATACTCTGCCCGCTATAATGACGCAATCTCCACAGAAGACTGATTTCATCGGAAAAAAACAAAACAGATAAAAAAGCAAAGTAACAGATCGAGACATCTCCCACAACGAAACCCACGATCAAAGGAATATACCCACACAGACTATGTGCAAGCATGTTCGCTATACGGAAATGACGGATTTTTAAATTGCCTTTATGAAACAAACGGAAAGTGTAATTGCGCTTATTATATCTGATCTTCAGCATCCGGTATGCCGTCGGATGAATCAGGATATACACCACAGACTGTAGCAGCCAATTCACCAGAACTCCGCAAACAAAACTGGACAATACCAAGTACTTGCCCCGGCTGAAACAATTCTCAGAAGTCACATTCAGACTGTCAACTCCATAAACTACTGAAAAAAGCGCCATCATGACTGGCAAACAAACAAAGAAAGTTATTATCACCTTCAGATTAATATGCTTCGTTTCTGTGATATCTATGATCACCTCCTCCCCTTCCGGCCCTCTGCCGTATGAAATCACTGTACCTTTCGGAGATGCAGATTTTCGGGAAAACAAATACTTGAACAGTTTCATACCTAAATTATCTTTGTAACAGATCTTTTTTGCTGTTACAAAGATAGAACAAGAAAAAAAACCGTCACTTTATCCTTATGTTATCTTTAGGTTAAGACTTCATTTTCATACCCTGCAAAAGATTCTATACTTTATCTTTGCAAAAGAAACATGCGACAAAATACAACAATACCCATGAATACTTCCCGACGCAAGAAAAACATCATCTTCATAACCATCCTCTCAGTTCTCGGACTTCTGGGAGCTATGGTCCTGCAGGTGACATGGATTTTCAATTCATATGAACTGATCCGGAACGACATTCAGAAGGAAAGTTATGCAACCATCGAAAAAGCCCTGGAAGAAGAAGGGAACATACGATTCGGCAGAACACCGAAAGGAACAGAAATATTGAGTGGTCCGACCAATGACACCATTCCACCTATGGCATATTTTTATCAGCGTCTGACCGAAATGGGCTACCCGATGTCGTTGCATAACCTTGATTCCATCACCTCCGAACTTCTGCTCAAGAACGAACTGGGCGATCAGTATTACATTTATATCATGAATCCGCGTACCGGAAAAATCTTCCATGAAATCGGAACACGGAAAGCTCCTTCCTTCATGGCCGTCAAGCCGAAATACTTCCCCATCCGCTCTGATTATACCCAGGTTGTCCAACTCGTCCTTACCAATCCTTACCAGACATTCCTAAAACGGATGGGCCTGTTGCTTGCCGGTACTTTCATCATCATGCTGCTTGTGATTGTATGCATAGGCCATCAAGTGAGATTCATTTCGCGATTCGAAAAGATTTTCCAGATTCGTGAGGACTTCTCCTATGCCATGATCCACGACATGAAAACACCGCTGACCACCATTATCATGGCCTTGAAATTCCTGAGAAGCGGTAAGCTTGATGACAAGCCGGAGATGAAAGACCGTTATTTCAGCATAGCAGAAACAGAATCCGACCATCTGCTGACGCTCACCAACAAAGTTCTGACCATCTCCAAACTGGAGAATCACAAACTGGAAATGAACAAGACAACGGTAGATCTCGTTCCCATGCTGGACAAACTGACGGAGAAGTTCAAGACAAAATCACAGAAACCGGTGGAGTTTACACTGGATCTCCAAAGCAAATCGGCATATGCTGACAGCGAATACCTGGAGGAAGTTATCAGCAACCTGATAGATAATTCCATCAAATATTCCAAAGACAGTGTACAAATCAACATCACTGCCGAAGAAAGCGACCGATACACGGTTCTGAAGATTCGCGACAACGGACTGGGCATAGCAGAAAAAGATATCCACCTGATCTTTCAGAAGTTTGAACGAACTTCTGCTGTCAAACGTAACCGCAGGAACGGAGTTTCCGGATTCGGACTGGGACTTTCTTTCGTGGACCAGGTAGTAAAGGCACATCACGGGAAGACATTTGTTACCAGTATAGAGGGCGAGTTTACTGAATTTATAATATATTTGCCTCTGACAGACAGTGAAGAATAAGCCTAAATCAATAACAATATGACAAACAGACAATTGAACTTTGAAAACATAGACAAGGTAGAGAATCTCAATTATACTCCACTGGAAAAGAAATACCTAAAAGTCCAGACAGTAAAAACGATACTAGTTTATATCATCTTTATGGGACTCACGCTTCTGTTCCTTCTGGCAGAGGAGTTCGCCTATCGTGTGGTAACGACAATCGGCATAGAATGTGTTTTTCTGACAGCTATGATTGTGAATCTTTTTCTACTTCCCAAGGCCTATTCCTATAAAGGATTCGCCATCCGTGAACATGACATCACATACCGTTCGGGAATTATCTTCCCTTCAGTAATTACGATTCCTTTCTGTAAAATACAGCAAGTCAGCATACGCCAGAACCCGATAACACGCATTTTCGGACTTTATGCCATCGACATCGTGAATGGTGCGCAGATGCTTGAAGCTACCAGCATTCCGGGACTGACAGAAGAGAAAGCAAATGATATTAAAGCACTTATAATAGAAAGCATCAGAAATGAAAATAAATGATTTCTCAATACCGCGCAGGATGAGCAAAAGTGCTTTCGTAATTTATTTCGTGAAGGCTCTGCGAAACTATGCAAGTATTATCCTGATACTTTTCACTGTCAGAATATTCGATTCATCCGAGGAGACTTCTATTATGGAATACATAATAATGCTTCTGTCCTATCTGGCAGGATTCCTTGTCATATCGCTGATAACCGCATTCCTAATGCTTCTACTTCAAGAAATATTACGTTGAGAACGGGAACCTGATTTTTATCCATGGTGTCATACAGCATGAAAGGACAAGCGTCCCTCTGCATAAGATCCAGTCTTTACGAACCAAAAGCGGTCTCATTTATCGTATACTTGACATGAAAGGCATCTCGTTTGACACTCTTGCATCACGGACTGAAGAGATAGAACTCATCCTTGATGATGATGACTGGGATGCTCTGTTAAGCCGTGTGGAGACTCAGGAAAATACACAGGAAGAAGTACACAAGACAGAAGCTACGGAACAAGAGGCCACAGCAAACTGTAAAAGTATAAAACTGGAAGTAAGCAACCTAAACCTGATTAAAGGCGCTCTCTGCCAGAATCACTTCAAAGGCATGGCAGTGTTGTTCGGTGTGCTTGCCACGCTGTACAATCAGATAACTTCTGTCAACGACAAGGCTGCAAAATATTTCTTAGACTATGTAGAAACACATGCTGATACTTCCGCATTCTCTATTACAGCTGTATTAACAGTCATAGTGATACTGTACATAGTAATTCTGATCCTATGGATGGGAAAGGTTTTCCTTCAATACTTCAATATGGATATACGTATGAACGAAAAACAGCTCTTCTTCGAAAGCGGACTGATTACGCGTAACAGCAACCGGTTCTCATTCGACAAGGTATGTACGCTTTACGTTAAAAGGAATATCATTGAAAACTGGTTGGGCTGCTGCACTATAATGGTCAGGCAGGCGCTGAATGCAACAGACGAAAAAAAAGATACCGACGTAAAGATTTACGGTTCATCACATGACGGGAACTTCCTGAACTGGTGGCTGGGAAAAGACTATAACTCCTCGCCAACTGTCATTTCTGCCCGTTCCGGTTATGGCCTGCTTGGCTACATCATAAGATTCGATATTCTGATTTCGCTTCCGGCCGCCATAGCCTTGTGCTATTACGGACAGTACATCTGGATTTTTGCTCCCATAGCCTATATGCTGGTTTCACTGAGCAAGGGACTTCTTGCCGTACGCAGGAGCCATATCACACTGAAGGAGGACTATATGGAAATAAGCAACGGAAAGTTTGCCGAAATCTATAATTATATAAAGTATGACAATATAGAAGTCGTACGTATGGTTTCCACTCCTTTCACACCATATAATCACAGGGTGAAACTGGTGATTTCCACCAATGGAACATCGTTCGCCATAAGGAGTCTGAAAGAGCAGGAAGCCAAGGAAATATACGAACTGCTGTTGCTCAACAGCCACAACAATTAAATCATATTTTCACTTTTATTCAATTTTTATTTTACAAATATATAGGCAATACGATATTTTAAATATCTTTGTATAGATAAACACGAAAAAGCTATGATCAGATTATTATTAGTGGAAGATGACAACAATCTTTCATACATTGTCCAGACTGGACTTCAGGACATTATCGGAGGCTATGAAGTCATTACTGCCTGCAACGGAAAAGAAGGTCTGGAAGCCTGGAAAGAACATCACCCTGACATCATTATTTCAGACATCGACATGCCCGTGATGAACGGATTCGAAATGGTACGGCTGATTCGGGAAACCGACGGCGACACGCCCATCCTCTTTGCTTCTGCGCTTACTTCGCCCAAGGATGTCAGAAAAGGATATGACATCGGCGTCAACAATTACGTGAAGAAACCGTTTATTCCCGATGAACTGGATGCCCATCTGCATGCCATCCTCAAGATGAAGGAAGGGGCCAGAAGCCGCAACGAGAGCAGCATGTGCAAGTTCGGCAATTATACACTGGATGCCGGACATGCCACCCTCCGCAATACGGCAACCGGACAGTCGACAACCCTGACCGCCCGGGAGGCACAGATTCTGCAACTGCTGGCCGGAAACAAGGGGGAAGTGGTCAGAAGAGAAGTCATCCTGAGCCGCTGCTGGGAAAAGACGGACGACTATTTCGCTTCACGCAGCCTGGACGTATTTATCAACAAACTTCGCAAGCTGTTTGAAAATGATCCTCAAATCGAAATCAAGACAGTGCGCGGAGTGGGACTGATGCTGACCGACTCCTGAAAACCCCTCGAGCTTTTTTAAAAACGCTTCGGCCTTTTTAAAAAACGTTTCGGCGTAATGAGTAAAATGTTTCGACGTTTTTTCACCCGCGCCCGGGACGTTAAGAAAGGCTTCCGGAATGTCTGGAAACCGCGGAAACATCTTGCAGACAACCCGCCGGAATCGTGCGGTCGTTGGGGCTGGATCGTGCGGTCGTTGCCGGGGCATCGAGTAGTACGATGGAGCCGAATCGTGCGGTCGATTCCGGAGGATCGAACGGTCAAGGCCGGAGGATCGTCCTTCCGCCGGACTCCTGTATAGATTCCGTCTCCCAATAATTTACTAAAGTATTAAAACACAAACAGATAAGAAGCAGAAAACCTGATCACTTGTAGAGATTCATTTCATCAAGGAGAAAAATATTTTTTCTAATTTTGTGGAGAAAAAAATTATTTCAGACTTTATAAGATAAGACACAAAATAACATTACAAAATGAAAACAACCAAACAAATCTTATGTCTGCTATGCAGCCTGGTTTGTGCCTGTGGATTGTCAGCACAAACCATAACCGGAAAACTGACCGACGAACAAAACCAACCTCTTCCCTATGCCAATGTTGTGATACTTTCGCTTCCTGACTCCGCCTTCGTAAACGGTACCGTCAGTGCTGAAGACGGAAGTTTCAGCCTCAACGCAACAGCTTCCGACCAGATTATCCGTATCACTTCAGTGGGATACAACACCGTCTACAAGCCGGTCCAGCCTGCTGATCTGGGAACTGTCCGGCTGATTCCGGACACTCAGCTGCTGAATGAGGTAGTGATCAAGGGCGATCTTCCCCGAACACGCGTAAAAGGAGATGCCATGGTGACTACCGTAACCGGAAGCATACTGGAAAAAGCCGGAACAGGAAATGACCTGCTCAACAAGATTCCCGGTGTATCGGCAGAAGAAGGTTCGGTCAATGTCTTCGGAAGCGGAGCAGCCGAAATCTACATCAACGGACGAAAGATGCGTGATGCTTCGGAACTGGAACAACTGGAATCAAACAACATCAAGTCGGTGGAAGTGGTTCGTAACCCCGGTGCCCGTTACGATGCATCCGTGGCCGCCGTCATACGCATTTTCACCAAAAAGCCGGAGGGAGAAGGATTCGGCTTCAACAACCGGACCGGCATTTACTACCGGTATAACTGGTCAGAGGTCAATCAGTTCAACTTCAATTACCGCAAGGGCGGATTCGATCTGGGGGGTATGATTTTTGGTATGGACAGCCGGGACGAAGATAATAAGAAGGTCATACAGGAAACCTTTTTGGAAAAAACATGGCGACAGGAGTCTGACCTTTCATCGTGGGTACATACACAAAACCTGGCCGCCATGCTGTCACTCAACTACCAGTTCAACGAACAGCATTCGCTCGGCATGCGTTACAACTACGACTACACTCCCAACAACCGCTGGCACATTCCTCCCCTGCCTACAACGGTTTACTGTGACAGCGAACGGTTTGAGGAAAGCAGCAGTTCCGGATGGCAGGACCGCCTGGAGACGAGACATGACTTCAACCTGTACTATAACGGACAGGTGAAAGGACTGAACATTGACTTCAATGCCGACGGTCTGTGGCAGGACATGAAAAACCCGCAGGAAATGCTCGAACGCATCACTTCGGCCGAAGGCGGCACACAGGAACAGCCCGTCACCAGCCATAACGACGAACAGAATCGTCTGTATGCCGCGAAACTGGTTCTGTCACATCCCTTGTGGGACGGAAATGTTTCGCTGGGCAGCGAGTTCACTCACAGCAGCCGGAAGAATCTTTATGTCAATACGGAGGGCATCCTGGATAATGACAACAGCCGGATCAACGAGAATGCTGTCTCCGCTTTTCTGGAATACAGCCGGAACTTCGGTCCGCTTCAGGCACAGGCAGGCGTGCGTTACGAACATCTGGCGTCCGGTTATTATGAACAGGGCCGGCGGATAGACGAACAGAGCCGCACGTATGACAACGTTTTCCCCTCTGTCTCCCTGTCCATGCCCGTGGGAAAAGCTCAGGTGCAACTCGCCTACTCAGGCAGTATCAACCGCCCTTCCTATTACATGCTTCGCAGCAATGTAACCTACATCAACCGCTATACCTACGAAAGCGGAAACCCCATGCTGAAACCAACGCTGATGAACCGGCTCACGCTGAACACTTCCTATAAATGGATATCGCTGAATGTCAACTATACGCATTTGCGTGACGGACTGCTGTACCAGAGCACTCAATACTCGGCCGAGAATCCGACCATCTCGATGGTTACTTTTGTCAATACTTACGACACCGACCGTCTGTACGCCACACTGACACTGGCTCCCACCATCGGCATCTGGTCGCCTCAGTTCAGTGCCATGCTCCTCAAGCAGTGGTTTCCCGTTGATACACCCGACGGACAGGAAAACTTCGGACACCCGATGGGGAACTTCTCATGGAACAATCATTTCACTCTCCCCAAAGGTTTCCAGCTGGATATTGACCTGCAGGCCGACACACGGGGAGACAATGAAAATAGCCGCATGCTTGAAGGTGCCTGGAGAGCCGATGTCTCTCTTTATAAAAGCTTCCTGAACGAGCGCCTCAGTCTTCAGCTTCAAGGCTCAGACCTGTTCGAATCTTCACAGGCACGCATCACGCTGTTCAGCGGCAACCGCCTGATGACTCTGGATCAGGAAACACGGCGTCAGTTCCGCCTGACCGTACGTTACAAATTCAATGCCGCCAAGAGCAAATACAAAGGAACGGGAGCAGGCCAGAGCCAGAAGAACCGTATGTAACCCGTCGGGAGATAAACACAGGCAAACACAAACCTTACATATAATAACTCGACAAAAGGGCAGTCTTTTTTTACAAAGGCTGTCCTTTTCACTTGCTGACTGGCTTTCATACAAAAGAAACTATTATATTTGTGAAAGAAACAGGCAGACAAACACAAGCGCAAAACACTTTATAAAAACACGAATATGAAAAACTGTACAAACCTTCTTGTACTCTGCTACTTCTTAAGCGGAGTTACGGGCAACATGCTGATCATCGATCACCAGTTGCTCAAAGTCCGGATCATGACTGTCATTACTCTGTTTCTGGCTGTCGTGATCATTCTGATCATCATCTATCAGCAAAACCTGAAAAACAAAGAGTGTACCATCCGCCGGCTCTCCCCAAATCTGCAGAATTATATCCAGCAGCAAAAGGAGAATGAAATCCGCATCAAACAGAATAAAGAATATATCAGAAGCTTTCAGGATCAGCAGACCGGCCAGCAGAAAGACCAGGAACCTGAACAGACATCACAGATCAGCCAGCCGGAACAACAGAACAAGAGTCTGGCACCGGCTAACCAGGAACTGCAGGAACAGATTGAAACCAACTGGAAAAAACTGAAGGAAACCCCGCTCAGGACACAGCACATTCAGGAACTGACCACTGAAATGCTGCTGCTGAAAGAAAGGGAACAGAAGCTGACCGGACAACTGATCGCGATTCATCCCTTAATGAATGAATTACGGAACTCTCCACGTTTCATGCGTCCTGAAGATCTGGCCGTTCTCAGACAACTGACTGACGACATATATCAGGATTTTACTTCACGGCTGAACAGCCGCTTTACGAACCTGACGGATGTGGACATCCAACTCTGTATTCTGATCAAGCTCGGTTTCAGCATTTCACAAATAGCCATACTGACGGCAATATCTCCAACCTCCGTATCCCAGCAGAAATCAAGAACAAAGAAACGTATCCAACAGCAGGAACCAGACTGTTTTGCTGAAGGAGAAACGCTGGATTTATGGTTACGAAAGTTCTAAAAAATAGGGATTGTATATATCACACCTTCCCTATAAGGAGACAATATTCTGGTTAACAACTATTTAGTCATTACATGCTGTATATATAAATTTATTCTGATGTTAACAAGAATGCGCTAACTTTGCCATAAGTATAACAATAGCGTGAAAAAACAAACTCCAGAAAAAGATGAAGCCCTTGAAAAAGACATCCGGAAAACGAAATGAGACTCAGTCAAAGGTCAATCACAGGTTCAACATACAGACGCTGACCACTGAAATGGAGCTCCTGAAGAAAAGAGAACACCAACTGGCTGAACGATTGATCTCTGAACAGCCACTGGTCAATGAATTACGAAAGAATCCACGCTTTATCAAAGATGCTGACAAAGTCTGTCTGGCTAATCTGGTGGACGATGTCTACAATAACTTTACATCCCGGCTGGTCAACCGTTTTCCCAATCTGACAGAAGTTGATATTCAATACTGTATTCTGATCAAGCTTCGTTTCACGGTTGCACAGATCGCCATCCTGTCGGCTATTTCTCCGACATCCGTATATCAGCAGAAGTCCCGCATGAAGAAACGGATTCTCAGGATAGAACCAGATGTGTTCTCACATGGGGAAACCCTGGATGTATGGCTCTATAAACTATAAAAAAAGACAGCCACGATCTCCCTCAAGGATCTCGTGGCTGTCTTTTTTTCTTCTTTTTTACCAGCAGGCTTCAGCCGGGCATCAGAATTCACTGGTGAAATGGAACTTGATATGCTTGAAGTATACAAAATCACGTATAACACTAGTAATCAAAAGAAAACCCACCATGTTAAAAGATGCGGGTAACAAACTAGTAACAAAACAACAACTATTTGATGCTTTTGGCGGGTTTTTCATCACAAAGATAATACAAAATTCCAATCACAGATTTAAAACACGATCTCTTTTCATTCCATAAATATTTCGTCATAATATTAAGAATACTCCCCACCAGCAATTGGCCAATGGGGAGTCAGAAACATGTAACGCAACGGATCGGGGTGCCGCCCCTTATATTCAAATTCTTATAAAATTCATATCCAACATATTTTCCTCTATGCTTTGAATTAGGCAACTGTCAATTTCTTTATGCAATAGTTTTGAGGCATCAAATATTCTTGAACTTTTACTGTCTTCAATAATGTAATATTTATCCAACCATTTACAAAGCGATTCTGTCACATCGAAAAGCATCGCTTTAATCACTAGCAAATCCCTGGTCTGCTTACTGATACCTGCATTCCTAACAAGGTAAGTACTGTTTACAAAGACATTTTCATCTGTTTTTTTATCCTCCAGAAGCGTTTCTTTAGCTTCTGGAACAATCTGTTCATCTTTCTCCATAAATTATATTAGTTTTCATTGAATAATCCCAATCTGTAGCCTAACAAAACGGTAATAAACAAACCGGCTACATTGCTTGTACCTGTTACACTTTCTGTTGCCAATAACCAATTGTATAACATACATCAGCCTTAGCTGAGGCCATTTCCTTGCCCTTTGCGAGCATTTCCTCCATCGTACCGTAGTGAATCATGTCACCACCGCCAAAAAGCCCGTATCGGGCTGTATCCTTCACTTCCATATTGTTATATATCAATTGTTCCTGTTCAGTTCGATAGACCTTCTTACAGCAGCCTTCACGTCGTTGCGATAGTCACGAATCCAGTCGTTGCGTCCGAAATCACATCCGTAGTAGGCACGTTCCAAACGGTAGTTGTACGCCCTGTTCTTCTTGGCGCTACCGGCACTTTGCGCTGCCAGCCTTTTCCTTGACACTGCATCGTCCTTGATACGCTTCCAGCTTTCCTTCAAGGCTTCCGAAAAGCTCATGAATGAATGACGATAGATGTACCATGCCTTTCTCATAACTTCCGATTTGTTGTACTTTGCTGTCATAGTTGTAATGCTTTAATTTTCGATCGCTCTGCAAATGTAATATAAAGCACTACAATCATCCAAAAGTAAGGAAATATTTAACACTACTTTAACAAACAAACGTAACGATATATCATTACAAACGAGTATTATTCGTATCTTTGCATCGAATATCAAAACACTACAATATGAATTTAAGGATAAAAGACGTAATCAAAGAAAAAGGCATGACTATAACAGAACTTGCCGACAAAATGGGAATCAATAGGGTAAATCTTTCTAGTATGGTAAATGGCAACCCAACAGTAGAAACATTGAACAAAATTGCGGATGCCATTGGTTGTCCGGTAACAGAACTATTCGAGCAACCAAAGAAAAACAGCCTTTCCATCACCTGCCCACATTGTGGAAAAGAAATCGATATCATAGCCAAAGGCAAAATTCCGGAAAAACCTTTTTAAAGAATGTATGATTACCCATTTGGATTACAACAATTAATCGAATCAATCGCCAAATGTATTCTTAATGCTGAAGAAAAAGATAATGAAAAAAGGATTAGTAGCGAAAAAGCATTACAGGTCATAAAATCTGTTTCTTATAAGCATAACCACACATTGAGAGGGTGTGTCAAGTATTTGGCTAGCACCAAATACCAGACAAGTCGTCTTAGACAATTCCATAAACTTTCAAGTTTATATCGCCAAATGTACGGTCATTGGGAATACAAGTAGGGAAAGTTGTTTGGCTGTGGTATCCCTGCCAATCCTTTCCTACCTATTTTTTTACGTGTGCGCGATGACCTCCAGGCACTATAAAATATTTTGTGTAAATGGAAAATACGGGATTCAAGTTTGAGTCT
>ENA-OVFO01001136-OVFO01001136.1-human-gut-metagenome-genome-assembly--contig:-NODE-1136-length-12527-cov-3.310696_pt1 | contig 12527 bp, 8 predicted proteins | sample MGYA00237761_ERZ505401 | MGnify/ENA primary metagenome ERZ505401 (study PRJEB26158, sample SAMN06016330) | human gut metagenome | biome: human gut; feature: ankylosing spondylitis patient; material...
CTCTGGGTGTTGCGCTGATCTATTTTGCAATTATGTTTGCTGTCGCGGAACTATTGCCCAGATTGCTTCATGCAGACAGAGAGGACTACGGCGCTTATCAGGTCATGACGCTTTTTTCCAATATTGGATTTATGGGTTATCCCTTGCTGGATGTCATGTATGGCAGCAATGCAATAATTCACGCTGTAATCTTCAACTTGTTATATAATGTCTTGATCTATACTTATGGCATCCACAAAATGCAGATTGGTGGTTGTCAGAAAAATATAAATTGGAAACAACTCGTGAATATAGGCGTAGGCTCTTGCATTATTGCGATAGTTCTGTATATCACCAATCTTCCGGTCCCATTGATCCTTGAAGATACAGCAACTTTCACTGGTGCCATCACAGGTCCGTTAAGCATGTTGGTCATTGGTGACTCTTTGGCGCAGACCCGGTTAAGAGATTTATTTACAGATGTGCGCCTACTCATTTTTTCTATAATAAAACTGGTATTATTACCAGCATTGCTTCTGTGGGGGCTATGCTTTTTTATCAAAGATCCTATATTCCGAGGCGTTTGTCTGGTAATGATGGCAACACCGGTAGGCAGCATGACAGTAATGTTGGCACAGCAGTACAATGGCGATTATCGGTTGACATCCAGGGGCGTGGCCCTAACTACACTGCTTTCTGTGATCACAATGCCGTTTTTATTCTGGGTGCTGAAGCTATAGCTACCAATTTTCTGAGTGTAGTTCTATTCTGAATGTAAATATTTGTTTTTTGCGTTATCAAGATGTCGGGAGCAAAAGCTCCCGATTTTACTGTGTTGGCTATATTAAACTTTTTTGTAGAAAGTATCGCCATTGGAACCTAAAACAACGTCTGCTGCACATATCTCTCGGGAAATTCGTGCAGGTAAGTAAAGCATTCCGTCGGGGAACACAGGATACCATTCGCTGTGCAGGTGTTTTGAATCAGTGTCATAAGTTCTTTTGCGTGAGGACTGGGAATATCATAAGCATTCCCATAAGTACTGACATATTTTTGTCGGATGCCGGGGAAATCACGATCCAGCGCCTGATAGAAATATTCCCGGTCGCCTTCCCGCAGCGTGACACCAACATCGAACACCAGGATCCCCTGAACTCCTGCCTGCAGGCAATAATCAAGCAAGCCTTCTATATTCTCCCTGGTATCGTTAATAAAAGGAAGAATCGGTGTCATCCACACAAGAGTTGGTATTCCCAACTCTTTACATCTCATCAACACTTCAAAACGCTCTCTCGTAGTAGACACATTCGGTTCAAGCTTCCGGCACAGATCTTCATCATAAGTAGTGAGCGTCATCTGCACGACTGCCTTGGTCTTCTTATTGATAGATTGCAGCAGATCGAGATCCCGAAGCACCAGATTGGATTTTGTGAGTACCGTGACACCATATTCATATCGATCGATCAGTTCCAGACACTTCCTGGTCAATTGAAGCTCTTTTTCAGCGGGAAGATACGGATCGCACATGGCACCTGTACCGATCATACACTTGTGCCGCCTGGAACGAAGCGACCGTTCCAACAGTTCAGGAGCATTTTCTTTGACCTCAATATCTTCAAAGGCGTGTGTAAAACCGTAACATTTGCTGCGGCTGTCACAATAAATACAACCGTGGGAGCATCCACGATAAATATTCATTCCGTTATTCTGAGACAGAATCCCCTTTGCCTGTACAAAATGCATGGCAGATAGCTCCTTTCTGAAAGCACTGTATATAGTTTCATGGTAGCATATCGTGTGAATGAACACAATGAAATGCAGGAAAATAAATTTAGGCAAATAAAAGCTAATTTTACTAGCTAAATAAAATTAAAAATGATACAATACAGGAAATGAAACACAAATGGGATACTTGGAAGGGAAGGTATTGTATGGAGGCATTTCGCGCTGTGAATTTTGCGGTTTTTCCGCACAGAGGAGTATTGGGTTCGGAAGAATCCAGAAAAAGTATGGAGGAAATGGTACGAAGGATCCATACGAATTGGGTGATATTCACACCATCGGGGATGCAGGAAACACCTTACAGTGAGGAAATCCGTTATGATGGGGAGAAAAGCTGTACGGATGAGGAACTGTATGATATGATTCGATATGCACAGAGCCTGGGACTGAAAGTTGCTTTGAAACCGACGGTGAATTGTGACAATGGTGTCTGGCGGGCACGAATCAGCTTTTTTGACCATGATGTACCTTGCGAACCCAAATGGGGCAACTGGTTCGAGAGTCACATTGCCTTTCAGAAACATTATGCACAGATTGCGCAGCGGACAGGCTGTGAATTGTTCCTGGCGGGGTGTGAAATGACCATGACGGAGCACCGGGAGACAGAGTGGAGAAAACTTATCGCAGAAGTACGGACGGTATATGACGGACCTGTCGGTTATAATTGCGACAAATATGGAGAAGATCATATTACATGGTGGGATGCCGTGGATGTGATTGCGTCCAGCGGATATTATCCCATAGACGACTGGGACAACCAGTTAGACCGGATCGAAAAGGTTATGAAAAAATTTCAGAAGCCCTTTTTGTTTTCGGAAGCGGGTTGCATGAATATTCATGGTTCTGCGCAGGTTCCGAATAACTGGGAACTGCAGGGTGAAGAGGATGATGCGGAACAGGCGGACTGGTACCGGGCAATGTTTACAGCCTGCAGAAAACGTGACTGGGTGAAAGGCTTCGGCATCTGGGATTGGCCGGGAAATTTGGAAGGATTGAACCCTTATGCGGTATGCGGACGTCCTGCGGAGAATGTGATCGCAGAAGAGTACGGCAGGAGAGAGTAAAGCAGGCAATCGAAAGATCATAACAGAAAATGTCGAAGCAACAGAAAACAGAGTAGAAGGTATGGGAAAATGGAACAGCAGAAAAAGATTATAAGTATAGCGGATTTGCCGCAAGTGCGGGTATTGGGCCGGACCACGGGAAAAGATGTGATCAATTTATTCTGGACCGGCAGCGGTATAGAATTTCTATATACTGGCAGTGAATTGTGGCTGGAAGTAAATGCTGATTACGACACGATGGAGCCATGGCTGGCGGTAGAACTGAATGGTGCCCAGATCAGCCGTTTTCCGGTTAATAAAGGGAAAAATGAAGTATGCCTGTTTCGAGGAATGACAGTAGGAAAGCCGAAGCATGTACGGATTCTGAAGGAAGTACAGGCTATGCACCAGGACCCGCTGCACATGATACAGATTTTGGGATTGCAATATGGAGATGGGAAATTTTTGGTTCTGCCGGATCCTGAATATCGCCTGGAATTTGTAGGAGACAGTATTACCAGTGGAGAGGGAACTATGGGGCCGGTAGGTGAGGAAGACTGGATCAGTGCGTTCTTCTCTGCGGAAAATACGTATCCCCGTATGGTATCGGATGCGCTTTCTGCGGAATATCGTGTGGTGTCCCAGAGTGGCTGGGGAATCGTCACCGGCTGGGATGGCATTGTAGAGAATAAGATTCCTCCCTATTATAAACAGGTCTGCGGATTGCTTACCGGGGAGCGAAATGCTTCGCTGGGAGCACTGGAAGACTATGATTTCAAGGCATGGCAGCCGGATGCCGTGATCATTAATCTGGGAACCAACGATGCCACAGCAATCCAGTCCGCAGCGGAACTGGTAAGAGAATGGGCAGGAACCCGTGACATAAAAGAAGTCAAAAAGATCCTGACTACAGCAATCCGAGATTTCCTGAAAGCTGTGCGTGACTGCAATCCTGAGGCACAGATCATCTGGGGCTATGGTATGCTGGGAGACAATTTCCTGCCCGTCATCCGTGAAGCGGTGGAAACCTACGCGGAACAGACTGGTGATACCAGAATCCACTTTTTACAACTTCCCAACACCACACCGGACACCGTAGGCAGCCGCCTGCATCCCGGAGTGAAAGCTCATCGCAAAGCAGCACAGGTGATAGAAAAGTATTTGCTGGAACTTTTTAAACAATAAATTTATAAAATCTTAAGGAATATGTGCCGAAAAATGTGACAACTCCGGATTAAACTGGGACTCAAAGAAAGCAATTAACTCTGGGGGGCAGCAATATGACACAGGAGAATCGTTCGAGCAGACAACCGGATCTGGAAATGATACAGGTGCGAAGAAATCCGTATCTGGTGGATTACCGGACTGGAAAAAATATAGTCAGACACGTAGGAAGACGTGTAGGACAACCGCAAGACAGACAGACCGGAAGATACGCCGATCAATCACGAAGCAATCATACCGGAGGACGCACAGAACGGTCACAACATAGCATATCGGCAATGCCGCAGGAAGGCGGAAGGAAGAAATCACATCCGCAGTATTCGACGACAGCACAGCAGAAAAACAAGGCCTGGCGGCAGGAGCAGGGTCATCCGGGCAATGCATATGAGCAAAATGTTTACAAAGACAATACTTACAGCACCCGCGTCAGACAACGCCGGGTCAGAGCCGGGAGGCAGCGCCGCCGCAGACAGGCAAGAATCCGCAGATATATTAAGATTTCCCTGCTGTGTGCCAGCATTCTTGCAGGAATCTTTATGTTGAAAAATTTGTTGGAAGTACCTGCCAGCACTGCGGAGGCCAGTACTCCTGTGGAAGTGCGGCAGAAGCTGTGCAGCGGATCGAAAAACAGATCGGGGAGACCACGGGAACCCGGATCCAGGGACTTCCGGCGGATGTATATGCAGCACATCCCAACTGGACAGAAGATTTTCTCACCGTGAATGAATATTCCAGACCGGGAGATCCCCTGACGGAAGTGAAAAATATTTTTGTACATTACACGGCGAATCCTGGGACCAGCGCGGCCCAGAACCGCAGCTACTTCGAACAGCTGAAAGACAATCATGAACGCAGTGCCAGTGCCCATTTTATCATTGGCTATGATGGCGAGATCCTTCAGTGCGTTCCTCTGGACGAGATCGCCTATGCAGTACAGACCCGCAATAAGGATTCTATTTCTATCGAATGCTGCTACAAGGCGGACAACGGCCAGTTTACTCAGGAGACCTATGATTCTCTGATCAAATTATTGAAATGGCTGACTGATGCCTATGACCTGCAACCCGATGACATCTTGCGCCACTATGATTGTGGTGGAAAGAAATGTCCCATTTACTATACGGAGCATGAAGATGCCTGGAACAAACTGAAAGAAGACGTGAAAAACCTATAGAGAATTGCGAACGGAGGAACTTTTTTCCAAAAGGAAAAGGTTCCTTTTCGTTAGTCTTGTTTTACGAAAACAAGTTTGCTAGAATAGAACGGTAATAAGCAACAGACAAGGCCTTGCGGGGCAGAAATGAGGAGTAACATGAATTTATTATCACCTTCAATTCTTTCGGCGGATTTATGGAAACTGGGAGAGGATATCAAAGCTGTGGAAGGAGCAGGAGTCCCCTGGCTGCATGTAGACGTGATGGACGGATTGTTTGTACCGTCGATTTCCTACGGTATGCCGGTATTAAAAGCTGTCAGATCCCACACGGATATGTTTCTCGATGTGCATCTGATGATCGAGAAGCCGGAACGTTATGTGGAAGAGTTCGCTGCCTGTGGTGCGGACCTGGTGAATTTTCACCTGGAAGCCACAGAAGATGTGGAGGGATGCATTGAAAAAATACATGCCACAGGCAAAAAGGCCGGCATCACCATTAAGCCCGCCACTCCGGCAGAGGCAGTGGAACCTTATCTGGAACTGGTGGATCTGGTGCTGGTAATGACTGTGGAGCCCGGATTCGGCGGACAGAAGCTGATCCCGGAGTGCCTGGATAAGGTACAGGTGATCCGGAAAATGATCAACGATAAGGGGCTGTCTACCGATCTGGAAGTAGACGGTGGTATCAATCTGGACAATGTAGCATTTGCCATGGAAAAAGGAGCCAATGTCATTGTAGCCGGTTCCGCTGTATTTAAGGATGACATTGCAGCCAATGCAAAGGCATTTCTGAATAGATTACAATAGTTCAAAAGAATGTCTGACGGTGAAATTACGGAGCGGCCGATAACCAAGCCGGAAGACGGACAAGGAGGAACGAAGGATGGAATTACAGATATTGCATGCGATTCAGGGGATCCATCAGGAATGGCTGACAGAGATCCTGCGTTTTTTTACTACGATCGGAGAAAGCGGTCTGGTATGGATCGTCATTGCGATTGTGCTGACATGCATTCCGAAGACCCGGAAATGCGGTCTGACCATGATAATCGCCATGGCAATCACCTATCTTGTGGGAAATTTGTTCCTGAAAAATGTGATCGCGAGACCCCGTCCCTGTGCTGTGGACACCGGTGTGACGCTGAAAATTCCGTTCCCTTCGGAATATTCCTTCCCTTCGGGACACACATCCAACGGTTTTGCCGGAGCGGTGACCATTTTCAGTTATTATCGTAAGGCGGGTATTTTAAGTCTGCTTATGGCAGCAGTCATTGCCTTTTCCAGACTTTATTTCTTTGTCCACTATCCCACGGATATTCTGGGCGGCATGGTACTGGGAACATTGGATGCAGTACTGGCAGTTTACATAGTAAAACGTCTGGAAGACCGGGCAGATGCGAAGACCGTATCAGACAACGATAAGACGGGACACAGGTAGGAAAAGCAGCACTATAGAAGCAGGGATCTGACAGAAAACGATATGGACAGAAAGGGCAGAAATTTCGATGAACAGCAAAACGTTATGGAATGATAACTGGTATTTTGCAAAAACAGCATTGGGTGTGAATTGGGAAGACAGAACTCTCTGGGAGCGGGAGATGCAGCCGGCAGACTTGCCTCACGACTGGCTGATCTATGATACGAAGAACCTCTATGAAGACAGTATCGGCTGGTATCGGAAGAAATTCGTGTATTCCGCATCCGGAGTAAAGCGTGCAGGCGAAGCGGCGCAGGAGAACTTGCGGGAGCAGTCAAATTCTGTGGCAGGTAATGCCTGCACGACATGTGACGAACGTGTCATTTTGCGCTTCGAGGGTGTTTACATGGATTCTTCCATCTATATAAACGGCGTGTGCCTCGGTGACTGGAAATACGGCTACTCCACCTTTGACTGGGACATTACGGATCATCTGCGTGAAGGTGAAAATGAAGTTGTTCTCCGGGTAACCTTTCAGGCACCCAACAGCAGATGGTACAGCGGTGCCGGAATCTACCGTGATGTCTGGATGATCCGTCTGCCTGAGACACATATTCCGCTGGACGGTATCTATACCTCCTCCGTGGAGACGGAAAACGGCTACGATCTGACCATCGATACGGAACTGGAATGGGGAGCAATCACTGAGAATTATGAACTGGAATATTGCTTGCATTATGCCGGGGACAGTAAAAACTCTGCAGAAACGGAAAACAGGGAGATTTTCCGGGTAAAACAGCCCCTCGCCGGTGGACAGGAGAAGACATCTGTGGCGATTCCTGTGGATAATCCCCGGAAATGGGACATCACAGATCCTTATCTGTATGATCTTACAGTTCGTCTATGCAAACTTCCAATGAACGACGGGGAGAACGGAGCAGGTGAAGCCTTACAGAAGACGGAAATCACACAGGAAGAACATCTTCGCATCGGTTTCCGCACCATGCAATTTGATCCTGCCAGGGGCTTTTTATTAAACGGCAGAAAAGTGCGCCTGAACGGTGCCTGCGATCACCATGACCTCGGAGCACTGGGAGCGGCTTTTCACAAAGAAGCCATGCGCCGGAAATTTGAACTCATGCGTTCCATGGGTGTCAATGCTGTGCGGACTTCCCACAATATGCCCGCTGTGGAACTGATGGAACTGGCGGATGAGATGGGATTTCTGATCGTATCCGAAGCGTTCGATATGTGGGAGATGGCAAAGAATCCTTATGATTATGCCAGATTTTTCAAGGAGTGGATGGAGAAGGATGTACGCAGCTGGATCCGCAGAGACCGCAATCATCCTTCCGTTATCATGTGGAGCATTGGCAACGAGATTCCGGATACCCATGCGGATGCCCATGGACAGGAGATCACCCGTAGCCTCCTTGCAGTAGTCAGAAAGTGGGATTACCGGAAGGTGGCACCGGTGACGATCGGTTCCAATTACATGCCCTGGGAAAATGCCCAGAAATGTGCGGATATCGTGAAAGTGGCGGGCTATAACTACGCGGAAAAATATTATGCGGAACACCATGAAAAGCATCCGGACTGGATCATCTACGGAAGTGAGACTTCCTCTGTGGTACAGAGCCGAGGGGTGTATCATTTTCCGTTGGAGAGGGCGAATCTGATCGAAGCGGACGAACAGTGTTCTGCGTTGGGCAACAGTACTACCAGCTGGGCGGCGAAAAATACGGAATACTGTATCACTATGGACAGAGATACCCCTTATTCCTGTGGTCAGTTCATCTGGACAGCCATTGACTATATCGGTGAGCCGACCCCTTATCAGACGAAAAACAGCTATTTCGGACAGATGGATACGGCGGGATTTCCCAAAGACTCCTACTACGTCTTCCGTTCGGAATGGACGGATGGGAAAAAAGATCCCATGATCCATGTATATCCCTACTGGGATTTTAATCCGGGACAGCAGGTGGACGTGCGGATCACCAGCAATGCTCCGGAGGTGGAACTGTTCGTAAACGGAGTGTCACAGGGAAAACAGCAGATCGATCATCAGAAAGGAACAGTATTACAGCCTTCCTGGAAAGTACCGTATGTACCCGGCAGTATCTGTGCTGTGGCTTATGACGAGACCGGCAGGGAAATCGCCAGACAGGAGAGACATTCCTTCGGCAACACAGATCATTATATAGTAAAAGCCAATAAATCTACCATGTGCGCCAACGGCGAGGATATGATCTTCGTGGAGATCTCTGCGGAGGACCGGGATGGATACCCTGTGGAAAATGCCTCCGATTATGTGAGAGTGACCGTGGAAGGTGCTGGAAGACTGGTGGGACTGGACAATGGTGACAGCGCCGATTACGATGCCTACAAGGGAACCGTACGTAAGTTGTTCCAGGGGAAATTACTGGCTATGATCGCAGCAAAAACTACGCCGGGGGAGATTCGTGTGACTGTGGAGGATGCATGGGCAGCCACAGTGAACAGCATGACCAATGAAACCGGCACTGGAACAGCAAAGGCAGCTGCCGGGCACCGCACGGCGACAGTGATGTTACAGGCAGTCGAAGCACCGATTCGTCCCGGTGTCTGTGCAACAGAAGAAAACAGAGAATATCCGCCCGCCTTTGTGGATCCCGGATTTGTTCCGGTGCGGAAACTGGAAATGAGCGCTCCCTATATGAGATTGACACCGGAGAAGCCGTATGTATTGCTACATACCCGTATCTATCCCATGGAAGCCACAGACCGTAAGCTTCTCTGGAGCATTACTGACGCTTCCGGTATCCCCAGCCCTGTGGCAAAACTGGAGGAACTGGAAGACGGCGAGAGCATCCGGATCACAGGCGTCAGTGATGGCAGTTTTCAGGTAAGGTGTATGACCTGTAACGGAACAACCAATATTAAAATGATTTCCCAACTTGATTTTGCAGTGGAGGGCATGGGACAGACGTTCCATTCTCCGTATGAGCCGGTGACGGGTATTTCTTATGTCGGAAGTTTTGGCGGAGACGTAAGCCGCGGAGTGGAGAACAGTGCCGGAACGGACAAGGCACAGCCTACCGGACTGGTCTATGAAGCGTTAGACTTTGGTGAATTCGGAAGTGACGAGATCACGCTGTCCATTTTTGCCAACGATAATGATCCCCACCGGATTCAGATATGGAAGGGAGAGCCCGAAGAGAGCGGTTCCGGGACACAGGGAACACTGGTGGGTGAAATAACCTATCAGAAGCCGGGCATCTGGGAAGTCTTCCAGCCGGATACCTTCGTATTGCCCCGGAGATTAAAGGGTGTAACAAAACTGACAATAGTGTCAAAAGATAAAATTTTCCTGAAAGAGTTTCATTTCACCAGACAGGAAAAAGCTTATGCAAGACTGAGTGCTCTCACGGACGGAGTTACCTATGGTGACAGCTTTGTGAGAACCGGGGATGCCGTTGAACAGATCGGCAATAATGTCTCTCTCGAATTTACGGATATGAACTTTGGAGAAGCGGGAACCGATAGCATTGTCATCTGCGGAAGAACTCCTTTACAGCAGAATACGATCCAGCTTAGGTTTACCGATGGAGCTACACAGGTACTTCCCTTCCCACACAGCGAGGAATATAGGGAACTGCGTTTCCCTCTGGAAAGAGTGACGGGAGAGCAGAATGTGACCTTCGTTTTCCTGCCGGGATGCAATTTTGATTTCAAATGGTTCCGGTTTGAAAAAAAGCGGATCTGAGGAGTAAGCGATAACTATGAGCAAATGGAACAGAAAAATATGGGCAGCAATACTGGTGGTGGGAATGACAGCGTCTCTGACTGCCTGTGGAGGCAGCAAAGGAGAAAACAGCAATGCGTCTGCTGCCGGTACACAGAATGAGACTGCCACCGTACAGGATGAGAGCGCGGACAGTAACACTGACAGCACCGGCAGTACCACGTCTCTGGTGCAGGACAACCGGGTACTGCAGATCCCGGACGACAACTACCGTACCTACTATGAGCTTTTCGTATATTCCTTCTATGACAGCGACGGTGATGGCATTGGAGATCTACAGGGCGTACTGGAAAAGCTGGATTACCTGAATGACGGTGATGATACCACAGATATGGATCTGGGAATCAATGGTATCTGGCTCATGCCGGTGATGCCCTCCGTCACCTATCATAAATATGATACCACGGATTATGAGAATATCGATCCGCAGTACGGCACTCTGGAAACGTTTCAGGAGTTGCTGACGGCCTGTCATGACCGTGGAATCCGTGTGATCCTGGATCTGGCAATGAATCATTCTTCCAGCAGCCATCCCTGGTTCCAACAGGCTGCGGAGTATCTGAAGAGCCTGCCGGAAGGGGCGGAACCGGATAGTTCCGAATGCCCGTACATGGATTATTACCATTTTTCCAGAGAATACCAGGGCGGGTATGCGCAGCTGGATGGAACGGCCTGGTATTATGAAGCGAGATTCTGGGACGGAATGCCGGATCTGAATCTGGAGAATGAGACGGTACGCCGGGAATTTGAGCAGATCGCGGACTTCTGGCTGGATATGGGTGTGGATGGCTTCCGACTGGATGCGGTGAAAGAGTATGTTACCGGATCCACAGAGGACAATGTGGAAATTCTAAGCTGGTTCGCGGATTATGTTCATGGCAAAGATCCGGAGAATTATCTGGTGTGTGAATGCTGGACGGATCAGAATACCTATGCCAAATATTATGAGAGCGGCGTGGACAGCATGTTTGATTTTGCTTTTGCCGACAAGTCCGGTATCATTGCCAATGTGATGAACGGTAAGGCATCGGCAACATCTTATGCAAAGAATCTGGAAACAGAGCAGGGCATGTATGCGCAGTACAATCCGGATTATATCAATGCTCCCTTCTACACCAATCATGATATGGGGCGCAGTGCAGGCTACTATGCCGGGGAGAATAGCGAAGCTCAGACGAAAATGGGCAATGCCCTTAATCTCTTAATGAATGGCAATGTATTCCTCTATTATGGGGAAGAACTGGGCATGAAAGGCTCCGGCAAAGACGAGAACAAACGGGCCCCCATGTACTGGAGCAAGGACAAAAATGCTGCAGGTATGTGTAAAGGACCGGCGGATATGGAAGATTTTCAGATGAAATTTGACAGTCTGGAAGAACAGCAGGAGGATCCCGATTCCATCTATAATTATGTGAAACAGGTGATCCGTGTCCGCAACCAGAACCCAGTGATCGCCAGAGGCACCACCGCTTATCTGGAGCAGTATTCCGGTGAACAATGCTTTGCCCTGACAAGAAGCTATGAAGGCAGTAACTTATTATTGTTGGGAAATACCTCTGCGGAGGCTGTGAGCGTGGATCTGACCGGACTTACCGTAGGAGGCACCACAGCGGAGGAACTGGTACTGCTGGGGGAACTTTATACCGGAGAAGAGACTGCGGAGCGTGCCGGTACTGTAGTTACGCTTCCGGCTTATTCGATCCTGATCCTGGGAGAAGAATAAGACGAGCAAAACAGAATACAGGAACAAAAACAGGTCTGTGGGCGAACCCTACAGACCTGTATGCTTTCTTACAAAATCTTCAAATTCGTTTACCGGTAACGGCTTCGAGAAGTAGTAACCCTGAATATCATCACAGTGAAGATTCTTCAGAAACTCTACCTGATCCGAAGTTTCTACACCCTCTGCGGTAATAGTCATACCGAAGCTCTGCAGCAGCTGTGTGATATGCAACAGCAGCTTTTCACCGTTCCGGTCACCAATGTAATCGATCAGACTCTTATCCAGCTTGATCGTATCGAAATGCATGACATTCAGCGAAGACAGAGAAGAATAACCGCTTCCGAAATCATCCAGCAGTAAAGTAAATCCCGCTTCATGGAACTGCTCGATCAGGGAGGAAATATCACTGTTATCAA
>ENA-OVFO01001161-OVFO01001161.1-human-gut-metagenome-genome-assembly--contig:-NODE-1161-length-12293-cov-2.871629_pt1 | contig 12293 bp, 10 predicted proteins | sample MGYA00237761_ERZ505401 | MGnify/ENA primary metagenome ERZ505401 (study PRJEB26158, sample SAMN06016330) | human gut metagenome | biome: human gut; feature: ankylosing spondylitis patient; material...
TTTCAACGGGTTCCTGCGGGAAACCCGCTCCCCGCACTGAATTCGGCCTCGATTCAGGCGCCGTCCTCCTCTTGTGCAGGAGACGCCTTCCTCCGCATCCGCACGGCCAATTGCTTACAATTCCTGCGACGAGGCTCTTTCGAGCTTGCTAGAATTTTTCTCCCGTTCAATCCGGCCTGCGCCGGCCCTCATCTTCCTCCTGCCTTCAGAACCATGCGGTCCCGTCTTTCCCTTCTGACCATCTCCTTCGCCATGCTCTCCCTTCTTGCAGGCTGCGCAACTGCGCCCAGGGGGACGAACACTGATGCAGGGACGCAACAGGAAGTCACGAGTACCCGCCGTCACACGACCGCAGAACGCTTTGCAAAGACCACCGACAACGAACTCTACAACGAGAGGATCGCTCAGGTGTCAAGGGACATACGCGCCATCTGCACCTCGCCAGCAAACCGTCCTTACTATGCGAAGACGCCCTGCCTGCCCTCGGGCATGACGGAAGCTCACCTCAAGGACGGCTCGCGCATCACCCCGGAGGCGCGACGCGTCGCTGAGCGCGTCTTTGCAAGCCTGCACAAGCTCAACGAGGACACCCGCAGCCTGATGATCTCCTCGGGAGACGCCCACCTCATCAAGCTTGCGCGCCATTCCCGTGAAATGGTCGATCCAAAAATCTCCGCCCTGCAGTCCTCGCTTCTCAAGGGCGCCATGACCTGGGCCGAGTACAACCGCGCCCGTCTCGAGGTCTACGATGCAAGCAGGACGGGCGCTCCCGCCGAATGACACGCCATCAGGCTCAAGGTCAGGACATCCGCGCCCTGAATTCCTGTAGAATGCGTTGTTCGTGCGGGGATGGCGAAATTGGTAGACGCACCAGGTTTAGGTCCTGACGCCGTTGAGGCGTGTCGGTTCGAGTCCGATTCCCCGCACCAAGGATTAAGAAAGAAAAGGGAGACGCTTCCGAGTGTCTCCCTTTTCTTCATTCAGCCCGCCGCAGGGCAAATGGGGCGCGGCCGTGCGCACCCCTTCACAAGTCAGTGCTTGTGACCGCAACCGCAGCCGCATTCCTCTTCGGCATGATGGTGGTGATGGCCGCCACAGCCGCAGCCGCACTCTTCCTCGTCGTGGTGGTGCCCGCCGCAGCCACAGCCGCATTCCTCTTCGCCGTGATGGTGATGATGACCGCCGCAGCCGCAACCGCCGCCACAGCCGCAGCCGCCTGCATGACGCTCGATGCGGACGGGTTCGAAGGCCTCTTCGACCTCGGTGACCTCGAGACCGATCATGCCGAGCATCTTGGCGATGTTCGGGAGCGGCCGAACGGCGAAGCCCTCGGGAGCTTCGGCCACTTCGACGCCGCGGTTGATGAGGGCGCCGACGGCCTCCTGCATCGTGCGCAGGTCGCCCGTCACGTGAAGAACCTTTTCAACGGCGGGACGCACGACCCAGAACTGGCCTGCGTCGTCAACGAAAACGTCGTTGACGAAGAGCGGGCGCTTTTCCTCAACGGAGACGGCGATCACGCCTTCGGGCGTTTCAAAGGAGTCCTCCCAGGCCATGCGCTGGGCGGACGTGAGAACGAGCTGCTTGGCGCGGGCGAGAATGGGCTGGGCAGGGGCCGCTTCGGGCGGCAGGAGCTTGGTAAAAGTCGTCATTTTGAATTCCTGTGAGGCCGGCGCCTCGCGAAGCGACAGGCTTCGCCCTCAGGCGCCGACAAGTGTCTACCCATTTTAAGCAAAGAGAATCATTCGCGTGTAAGAAAACTTTGCGCCCGGCAAAGGCTATTCGACAGCGGCCGCCAGCGCATCGGAAAGACGGTCGACGGCAATGACCTCGAGGCCCTCGACGGGCGTTCTCGGCGCATTGGCGCGCGGAATCACGGCCTTTGCGAAGCCAAGCTTCGCCGCCTCACGAAGCCTTTCCTGACCTCTGGGCGCAGGCCTGATTTCTCCGGCGAGGCCCACTTCGCCGAAGACAACGAGACCGCGGCGCAGGGGCTTGTTTCGAATGCTCGAATAGATGGCGCACAAAAGCGCGAGGTCGGCCGCTGGCTCCGAGATCTTCACGCCGCCCACGGCGTTGACGAAGACGTCCTGATCAAAGCAGCCCACGCCCGCGTGGCGGTGCAGGACCGCAAGAAGCATGGCAAGGCGCTGCGAGTCCACGCCGAGGGCAAGCCTCCTCGGCGCAGGCAGGTGCGTGGCGTCGACGAGCGCCTGAATCTCAACGAGAAGCGGGCGAGTGCCCTCCTGCGTCACCAGCACGCTCGACCCGGGAATGTCGGACTTGTATTCGGAGAGGAAGATGGCCGACGGGTTCGTCACGCCGCGAAGACCGTGATCCGTCATGGCGAAGACGCCGAGCTCGTTCACGGCGCCGAAGCGGTTCTTGAAGGCGCGCACGAGACGGAAGTTCGAGTGCTGGTCGCCCTCGAAATAGAGCACCGTATCGACGATGTGCTCGAGAATTCGAGGACCGGCAAGAGAGCCATCCTTGGTGACGTGACCGACGAAGATGAGGGTCGTACCCACGGTCTTGGCCATGCGCGTGAGTCTTGCGGCGCACTCGCGCACCTGGGAAACGGAACCCGGCGCGCTGTCAAGCTGGCTTGAGAAGATGGTCTGGATCGAGTCGATCACGACGTACTCGGGCTTGCGGCTAGAAATCACGCTCTCGATATGCTCGAGCTCGATTTCACTCATGAGGGTGAGGCCGCGGGGCTCGAGCTGAAGGCGCTGCGCCCTGAGCGCGATCTGCGTGGGGCTTTCCTCGCCCGAAACGTAAAGCGCCGAATGGCCGAGCTCGACGAGTCTGGCCATGACCTGCAGCAGAAGCGTCGACTTGCCGATGCCGGGGTCGCCGCCGATCAGGGCGACGCATCCCTTCACAAGCCCGCCTCCCATGACTCGGTCGAATTCGCCGAGTCCCGTCACGGTGCGGGGGATCTCCTCGATCGCCACGTCGGAGAGGTCCTGCAGGGAGCCCGTCGTGTCGACGAAGCCGCCTGCGGAGCGCGGGGAGCCCGCACCGTAGCGGGCGGCGATGCCCTGCGCCACCTTGAACTCCTGGAGCGTGTTCCAGGCCTTGCAGTGCGGGCACTGTCCCTGCCACTTGGCAGTCGTGCCGCCGCACTCATTGCAGACGAATTCGGTTCTGGTCTTGGTCGTGCGAGGTGCCATCGGTTGCCGTATGTCGGTTGTCAGTGCTTGATTTGAAGCGGAACGCGGCGTGCAAGCGCGCAGATGAGCTCATAGCCGATCGTGCCTGCAGCGGCCGCCACTCGGTTGACGGGCAGGTGCCTGCCCCAGAGCTCCACGCGGCTGCCGAGGCCTGCGGACGGGATGTCGGTGATGTCGATCTCGAGCATGTCCATCGAGACGGCGCCCACGAGCGGCGCGATGGCGCCCTCGACCCACGTGGGAGAGCCGTCGGGCATCGAACGTGGATAACCGTCCGCGTAGCCGCAGGCAACGATGCCCACGCGCGTGGGACGCTTGGCGATCCAGCGCGAGCCGTAGCCCACGGCCTCGCCCGGCGCAATCTCCTGAACGGCGATGATCTTCGCCGAGAGCGTCATGGCGGGAATGAGGCCGAGCTCCTCGGAGGAAATGTGGGAGTCAGGGCTCACGCCGTAAAGCGCAACGCCCGCACGCACGCCGTCACCTCCCACTTCGGGATGCCAGAGGATGGCAGCGGAGTTGGCCATGCAGGCCGCCGTGGCGGAATGCGCGAGCCTGCCCATGCGGGTGAGCTGTCGGGAGACCGATGCGGGCGCATCAGCAACATCGTTCAGCTCGGCGTTGGCAAAGTGCGTGACGACGCCCATCACCTTCACGCCCGGAATGGACGTGAGGAGGTCGTAGATCGTGCCCACCTCGACGGGCAGGAAGCCCAGACGGTTCATGCCCGAGTTCACCTTGATGTGAACCTTCACCTCACGCAGCTGGAGACGCTTGAGAATGTCGATCTGCCACATGGAGTGGACGACCGTCTCGACGTCAAGGTCCTGAAGCGGCTCGATGTCCGTTTCATCGAAGAAGCCCTCCAGAAGCAGCACGCGCTTGTGCCAGCCCGCGCGGCGCGCGCGTTCGGCGTCGCACAGGTCGATGGTCGCAAAGCCGTCCGCATCGGCGAAGGCCTCGACGGCATTCTCAAGACCGTGGCCGTAGGCATTGGCCTTGACGACCGCCCAGAGGGTGCGATCGCCGACACTCTCACGAAGGCGGGCAAGATTGTGCTTCAGCGCCTGAATATCAATTTCAGCGTATATGGGACGGGGCACTCGAATACTCTTCTTTCATAAGTCAAGGGAACCCGCACGGGGCGTCTCGTGCAGAAACCCGTTAATGTTACTCGCCTGCGCCGCGATTCGTTCGAATTTCACAATTTGAAAGTGACTCGGCCCACCTCCCGCCTCTCCCCGTTCTCGGAAGGAATTTGCACCGAATGTTTACGTACGCCCTCAGGCAAGGTAGACTTAACGGATTGACCTCCAACCATTCAGGCTCATTCACAGGCTTTTATGAACCGCGGCTTCTATACCATCATGTGCGCGCAGTTCCTGTCGTCTCTGGCCGACAACGCACTGCTCATCGCTGCCATCGCCCTTCTGACGAGCATCAACGCTCCTGACTGGATGACGCCGCTCCTCAAGCTCTTTTTCGTGGTGAGCTACGTGTGCCTCGCCGCCTGGGTGGGCATCTTCGCAGACTCGATGCCCAAGGGCCGCGTCATGTTCCTGACGAACTTCGTCAAGGCGGTCGGCTGCCTGCTGATGCTCTTCGGCGGCCACCCACTTCTCGCCTACGCGATCGTGGGCGTGGGCGCTGCGGCCTACTCGCCCGCGAAGTACGGCATTCTCACCGAGCTTCTCCCGCCGCAGAAGCTCGTTGTCGCCAACGGCTGGATCGAGGGCCTCACGGTTGGTTCCATCATTCTCGGCGTTGTGCTCGGCGGTGTTCTCATCAAGCCTGAGATCGCACAGTCCATCCTCGATTTGTTCCATCTTGATGCTCTCGGCCTGTCGAGCTTTGCCGAGGCCGCCATCTTCGCAATCGCCTTCGTCTACCTCGCCGCCTCGGCCGTCAACCTCGCCATTCCCGACACGGGCGTGCGCTATCCCCCGCAGAAGTTCGACCCCGTCGACTCCATCAAGGGCTTCGTCAAGAGCTGCCGTCTTCTCTGGAGCGACCGTCTCGGTCAGATCTCCCTCTCCGTCACGACGCTCTTCTGGGGCGCAGGCGCAGTGCTTCAGTTCCTCGTTCTCAAATGGTGCGACCACGCGCTCGGCATGGATCTCTCTCAGGGTGCCGTCATGCAGGCCGTCGTGAGCCTCGGCATCGCCGTCGGCGCCTTCCTCGCCGCCGCCAAGGTTCCTCTCAAGAAGTCCCTCAACGTTCTGCCCATGGGCATCTGCATGGGCGTGCTCGTCGTGGGCGCCTCCTACTTCACGCGCGACATTGCGCCCGCAGGCGGCCTCTCGCTCTTCGGCTTCGAGCTTTCCTGGGCCGTCATGATCGCCGGCCTCATCATGATCCTCGTGGGCATCTGCGCGGGCTTCTTCGTCGTTCCGATGAACGCGCTCCTGCAGCACCGCGGCCATGTCCTCATGAGCGCGGGACGCTCCATCGCCGTTCAGAACTTCAATGAGAACTCCTCCATCCTCGTGATGCTCGGCGTCTACTCCCTGCTCATCAAGGCCGACCTCTCGGTTCCCGCCACGATGATGATCTTCGGCGTCTTCGTGAGCATCTCCATGCTGCTCGTCATCCTCAAGCACCGCCGCAATCAGGCCGAGTACGACAGCACCCACCTGATCGGCGAAGGCACCCGCCACGTGACTGAAGAGCACTGATCAGCATCACCAAGGCACCCTCCCGAACGGGCCCTGCACGACAGCACGGGCACGTTTCTGTTCATGGCTCCCAGCCATGAAGCGCAAAAAGCCAAACGCCCTCTCCTCGCCAGCAAACAACACAGCAACCACCTGCCCCCATCGAAAGCCCCCTCAAAGCCTTAGGAAACGCGAGTACAAGAAAAAGCGGACCGCCTCCACGTCGGGAGAACGGTCCGCCTGAAGACGTCAGGAGAAAGTCCCTGTCTTATGCGGCGGCGGGAACTGCCTCGTCATCCTTTTCATCCTTGCCGAGATCATGGTTCACCATGGCTGCGACCGTGGAGTCGGACCAGACGTTGAGCGTCGTTTCGATCATGTCGATGACGGCGTAGAAGGGCAGGATCACGCCCATGAGCATGATGGGCACGTTCATGCTTGCGAGAAGACTCGCCGAAAGGAAGAAGCAACCCATCGGAACGCCTGCGTTGCCCACGGCCGCGAGGGTCGAGATCAGGATCCAGGCGGCGAGCATCGGCAGCGTCACCTCGGCACCCGCATTCTGCATCAGGTAGACGACCGTAACGAGGATGAAGGCGGCGCAGCCGTTCATGTTGATCGTCGTGCAGATCGGCAGCACGAAGCGGGAGACGGGGCGAGCGACGCCCACGTTGTTTTCCGCGCAGGACATCGTGACGGGCAGCGTGCCGGCGGAGGACTTCGAGAAGAAGGCGACGGCAAGCGCAGGCGCCATGCCCTTGGCGACGCGGATCGGATTGACGCCGCGGGCAAGCATGAGAAGCGGAAGCACGACGAGCATCTGGACGAAGTTGGCGGCGAGAATGACGCCGAAATAGGTGCCGAGACCGCCGATCTCAACGCCCTTGTTCATCTCGACGACAAGTGCAGAGATGAAGCCGAAGATGCCGATCGGAAGCACGCGGATGAGCCACTTCACGAGAATGAAGAGGACCTCCTGAGCGCCCGTGAAGAAGGCAAGCAGCACCTCCTGCGAGCGGCTGTCGCGCGGCAGGCGGGAGATTGCGATGCCGATGGCGGCGGAGACGAGCAGGACAGAGAGCACGTTCGCGGAGAGGAACGGCGCCAGGAAGTTGTCCGGAATCACGGACTGGATGTATTCGAGATAGGAGTGCTCCGCCACCTGCGGCGCGATGGCGCCCGCCGTCATGGCGACGTTGGCGGGAGACATGGCGACGTAGAGGACGGCGGCGAGCGTGGCCGCCAGAATCGTCGTGAAGAGCGTGTAGAAGATCGTGTGGCGGAAGATGCGACCAGACTCGCTCGAACGGGAGATCGAGGCGAGCGTCGCGATGATCGACACGGCGATGATCGGAATGCTGATGAACTTGAAGAGGCGAATGAAGATCGAGCTCACGAAGTCCGCGAATGCATGGATAGTCTCGCCGCCCCAGAGGCCGCTGCAGACGCCGAGCACGATCGCAACGAGATAGGCGGCCGCCATGGCGGTCTGGGAACCCTTGACGCGGGGCCTGGCTTCGTCGGGGGATTGAGTCATCTGGGAGTTTCCTTCTTGTTTTTGAAAAACTGCAGTGCTGCGGATCCGCAACAGTCTTTTCGAAGTGTATACCCGAGTAACTCGCTCAGGTATATCCGCACATCCTCATTTTGCGTCAACAAAAATCAGGCATGCTTTCCCGGCCTGCAGCAGTAGCGAACCGACCCATCTAAGCACAACTGCCTAGTTCGACTCACCGTAATCCAAAGGCGTCTGCCCCGCAGGGTAACGCCGCCTTCTGACGACAACAGACGAAAAAGAGGCGGAAGACCGTGAGACCAGTCCTCCGCCTGTCAAAAGGCCTTCCGGAGAAAAAGGAAAAACCGGAAGGCATTCCAAGACAACTTGTTCCGTCTTCGCCCTTTTTCTCTCAGAGCCCAATGAGGCGCTCGGGATGGGAGTAGACGTTGGCGCGGCTGCGACGGCAGAAGGCCGCAAGCGTGATCCCGCACTCTCGTGCAAGTTCGACGGCGAGCGCCGTCGGTGCGGAGACGGCGAAGATGATCTCGACGCCGCACATGGCCGCCTTCTGAACCATTTCGTAGGAGGCTCTGGAACTGATGACAAGCGCGCCGTCACGCCAGCCCCTGCGGGCACGAAGACCGAGCAGCTTGTCAAGCGCGACATGCCTGCCGACGTCTTCGGCGCCGCCCGCAAAGCTTCCGTCGGGACGAACCCAGACGGCGGCGTGGGTGCAGCCCGTGATGCCGCCGAGGCGCTCGACACGCTCCAGATAGCCGAGGGCGTCGGCATAGGCCGCCATCGGGAAGGTCTGCTCGTGCGGCACGACCCGCTTTTCGCGCACGGCCTCTCCAAGACTTTCGACGCCGCAGATGCCGCAGCCCGTGCGGCCCGTCATCGAGCGGCGGCGGTCCTTGAGCTTCCAGAAGCATTCGGACGAAATCGTGAGGTCCACCTCGATGCCGCCGCGGCAGGCCTCGCGCACCTCGCAGGCATAGAGATGCGAGGCGTCGGGAATGATGCCCTCGGCAAGCGAGAAGCCGAGCGCGAATTCTTCGAGCATCGAGGGAGAGGCCATCATGACGGCGTGCGAGATGCCGTTGTAGACAAGCGCAACGGGAACCTCCTCTGCCACCCAGTCGAGCGCAGGCTCGTCTGCATTCATGCGAAAGACCTCGACCTCGCGGGCCCCCAGACGCTCGACGCCGCCCATGGAGACGGGCATGCAGGTCCCCGCCTCAATGGCGGTCGCAAGCGCGTGTTCGGCCTTGTTCAAATAAGCGCATCCCATGTTCGTCTCCCGTGCGTTTCGTGCCAGCGGCGTCTCGTTGCGGAAATATTGATCCTCAGGCTTCCTTGCCCTCAACGGCGTTCTGATAGAAGAGCTCAAGCCCCGTCATGACGATCTGCTCGACGTCGGCGCAGAAGTTGAGCTCCTCTCCCGCGAAGATCGTCGGGAAGGCGGCATGACAGCCGGCGCAGACGTGCAGGCGGCGCGTTTCGTCGGTCTCGTCATGGATGTAGGAGAGGTCCGACACGGCCTGATCGCCGCAGACGGCGCAGCGGATGCGCTCGAAGACCCAGTGTGCGCCGCAGCACGTGCACCAGAGCTGCTTGACGTGTCCGTTGAGCGGCGTGTCGGTCACGCTCGCGACGGCGGCGTCGGAGCCGCAGACGGGGCAGTGAAGCGGACGGTTGTGATGCGTCGTGTCGGTGCCCGTTCTGGCGATGCGGCGGCTGCCTTCGTCGGCCGCCTCGTCAAGGAAGACGCGAAGCGCGAGGCCGAGCACGGGAAGAAGGAAGATGTCAAGAAGGTCGTCCTCGCCCGCGTGCACCTCGACGGCATGGAGATACCCCATCGGATCGCGACCTGCGCTCTCAAGGAGCTCAGCCGACGCAAAGCGCCTCCAGTCGATGGCTCGGCAGGCTTCGAGCATGTCGCCCTCGATCTCGTCGTTGTCGAGAAGGGCCGCCGCGATGGCGTCGACCGTCTGCAGGAAGCGCTCCGAGTCAATCGTGACGGGACGGAGCGAGAGAAGCGTCTCCTTGCCCAGACGGGCGGCCTCGATCTCTTCGTCAGTCCACTCGGGAGCTTCAGCGGCAAGCTGTGCGCGCAGATCCGCCGCCTTGAGCAGCGCGGGCGCAAAGAGCGCGAGACGCGCGACGACGCTTTCGTCCTGGTGACCGGCGGCACGGGCAAGGGCCCTTTCGATCGACTTGCGGTTGAGCATGTGACTTTCCTTTTTTCAAGGCACTCCGTGCCGTAAGCCCGGAATGCGCGTTTTCTGATTGTGGATTCGGCGCCTCTTCGGGCGTCCGGAAAGAGGTCTCCAAGTCTCTAGAGGCCTCTTTCCGGACGAGCCCCCTGCGGGGCCCGTCCGGGAGTCGTCGGCGTCGCAGAAGCACCGGCGGCTCTTTCGGAGAGTTCGGAAAAGCTTCCCCTTACTTTTCCTTGCCGTCCTTTTCAACGGTCACGTTCTTGCCAAGGGCGATTTCCTCATTCGCCCAGTAGCCCCAGTGGTAGACCGCGTCGGACTCGCTCACCTTGCCGTCGCCGAACATGATGCGGGCGGTGCCGCGATACGGCTGGAAGATGCCGGCGCCGAGATAGATGTGGGCGATGCCGACAAAGACGGTGAGGAAGAAGAACACGTCATGCACGAGGTGTGCAAGAAGCAGCGTTTCAGGGGCGAAGTCGACCTTGAGGCCGGAGCCGGTCGGGAAACCCGTGTTGAGCCAGAGCACGATGCCCGAGAGCGCGAGCATGATGCAGAAGAACAGCAGGGCGCCGTCGGCGAGACGCTGGGCGGACTTCACGTGGTGCTGCGGGGGCATGTGAACCTTGCCCGGCGCAAACAGATAGAACGGGAATTTCATGGCCCAGGTCACGTCGTCCTTGTCCCACTTGCCGAAGATGTCCTCCTTGAAGAGGTGCACGAAGCCGGCGGGCGACTTCAGCACGGCGAAGAGCGGAACGAGGATGAACGGAACCGCGAGGACGCGATGGAGCATGCGCATGGTCTGGGTGAACTCACCGCCCATAATGCCGCCGCCGAGGCTCGGAACGAACACGAACACGCCGGTGACCGCGAGCAGGATGCAGGCGACGGCGGCAACGCCGTGAGTCACGCGGGTGAGCAGAGAGTGACGCTGAATGTATCTGGTCATTCTGAGTCTCCTATTACTTGCCGGAGGCTTCTTTTTCAAGAAGCTCCTTGACTTCACGATCGGCGGTGGCGCGCTGTTCAGGCGTCCAGTGCTTCTTGGCTTCCTCGACGGTCACCTTTTCGCGGCGGTAGCCGGTGGCGGCGACGAAGGAAACGGCGAGGCCGGCGAGCACCGCAGCGGTGCCGACACCGGTCACCGTGCGCATGGCGTTCATCATGCCGATCATCTTGTTGGGCTTGGGATCGGTCGGGAGGCCATAGGCTTCGTGACCGAACTGGCAGACCTGCAGCACGTGCAGACCGCCCATCTCGTTGACGCCGTAGAGCTCGGCCTTGTCAAAGCCCTTCTTCTTGAGGAAATCGACTCGCTTCTGACCGAGCGCGATCATTTCGTCGCGCGGGCCGAACTTGAGCGCCTCAGGCTGGCAGGTCTTGACGCAGGCCGGGATGCCGCCCTCTTCGAGACGGTCGATGCAGAGCGTGCACTTGTCCACGCAGCCGTCCATCGGACGGAAGCGGGGCACGTCGAACGGGCAGGCGGACTGGCAGTACGTGCAGCCGTTGCACTTGTCCGTGTCGTACGCGACGACGCCGTTCTCCTTCTTGTAGAGGGCGCCGGACGAGCAGATCGCAACGCAGGCGGCGTCCGTGCAGTGGTAGCACGAGCGGCGGCCGATTGCGAAGTTGATCGGCTGGTACTTGTTGCCGGACTCCTTCTCGTCGAACGTCATCACGAGACGCGTGTCGCCGTTGAGGTCAGGCGGGTTCTGATACGTGCCCGAGAACTTGTTCTCGTTGAGGCCGAGCTTCGAGGGAAGCATGTTCCACTGCTTGCACGCAACCTGGCAGCCCTTGCAGCCGGTGCAGTGCGAAGAGTCGAACAGCATGGCGACTTCTTTAGTGTTTGCCATCATTCATCTCCATTGGCACGCCGTCAGGCTGCCTTCTCAAGGTTGACAAGGAACGCCTTGTATTCCGGAATGTACGAGTTCGGGTCACCGACGTTGGGAGTGAGGTCGTTCACGTTGTCGCCGGTGGCGAGCTTCGTCGCCCAGGAGAAGTGGTGCGGCATGCCGACCACGTGCGTGAGCTTGCCGTCGATCATCATCGGCTTCATGCGGATGGTGATCATGGCGTCGACCACGACGGAGCCTCGGTTGTTCCAGACTCGGACCTTGTCGCCCGGACGAATGCCCTTTTCCTTCGCAAGCTCTTCGGAAAGCTCGATGAAGTTGCTCGGGATGAGTTCGTTGAGCCACGGGATGTTGCGGGTCTGCGTGCCGGACTGCCAGTGCTCGACGACGGAGTAGGTCGTGACCACGTACGGGTAGTCCTTGATGCTGCCGCGGCGGACCGACGGGTCCTCCGTGAAGCGAGCGCACGGGTTGCCGCCTGCACCGTTGAGGAGGTTCTTCACCGGAGCCTCATGCGGTTCGAAGTGCTCGGGCAGCGGACCGTCGGCCATCGAGTAGGCGAAGAGACGGGCGTTCTGCTCCCAGGTCATGAAGAAGGCGTTGTCGTCGGGGGCCTTAGCCGTGACGAAGTCGCCCACGTCGTTCTGGAGCCACTTCTTGCCGTCCCATTCGACGAGCACGCGCTTCGGATCCCAGGGCTTGCCCTTCGGGTCGGCGGAGCAGCGGTTGTAGAGGATGCGGCGGTTGGCGGGCCAGGCGAAGGACCAGCCAGGGAAGAGACCGAGACCGGTCGGGTCTTCCTTCGAGCGGTTTGTCATCGGCTGCTTCATCGGGTCGAGCTTCTGGGACTCGTTGTTGTAGTAGCCCGAGAAGATCCACATGCC
>ENA-OVFO01001162-OVFO01001162.1-human-gut-metagenome-genome-assembly--contig:-NODE-1162-length-12286-cov-4.688823_pt1 | contig 12286 bp, 12 predicted proteins | sample MGYA00237761_ERZ505401 | MGnify/ENA primary metagenome ERZ505401 (study PRJEB26158, sample SAMN06016330) | human gut metagenome | biome: human gut; feature: ankylosing spondylitis patient; material...
CATCTTGAGGTTCATAATTACCAAGAGTAACTACTGCATATGCCGCATATGCTCTAGATAGAATATGAATATCTTTGTCTTCATCTGTTGCTTTAATATCTGATGCATCTACAAAACGAATGTAATTATCTGTAAGATGCTTTCTTATTTGATTTACTTGTAAATTTGCCATCAACCTGCGATTTTATATAACGTTATTATTCTCTTTACAAATTTCTTCAACTCTTCAGAATTAGTTATCGCATAAAGTCTAAACCTCATCAATTTATAACTAATTTAATAGAATCTGATATTGATTTATTGGTATTTGATTTGAATTCATTAATATAATCTTTCTTCTCAATAATAAATGGAATAATAGATTTTACTTCTCCACTTGAAAGACTATTAAGCATATCTAAAGTTGTACTCATAGCTGAGAATCTATGATAATCCTTTGATATCTCAAAAGCAAATGCAAGAAGTTCTTTTTTGATTTGGATATCAGATGTATTATTCATTATCATAAATGCAAAATGTACTAATACATCCACATCCTCCCACTGAATATAATAATCATTATTTTCTGAGAATGTATTTAGCAATATATCCTTGATAATATTTATCTCACTCTTTTTATACCTTAGAAATATTGTTAAATCCTGCATTTTCAGCATTCTTATACTCTTTATAAGCAGGCCAAGTTCTCCTTGAATTTTGAGCAAATAGTTATACACCTTATCAACAAAATCTTTATCATTAATGCCCAATCTGTGATTAGATATTATCTCTTCTACTGATATTTCAGTATTGCGATATAACAAGCATAATTTTATTGCATTGATAACTTCCCCTACATCTTGATATCTATCATCAGGAGATAGCTTTGTACACTTGTCTATAATCGAAAATATATCAGCCGTGACTTTTTTACTATCCATCGCAAATGGGGATTCTCCATCTGTAAATATAAAATATAATAATCTTCCTAAAGAGAAGATATCACTCCGTTTATCTGCATCTCTTCCCTTACCATCAATGTATATCTCTGGAGCCATATAATCGTATGTTCCCATATATTTATCATCAGTAGGAGTCAAACAAGGAGAATCACGTTTAATAAATTTTCCAAGACCTAAATCTGAAACTTTTATTTTATCATCAACAATAAGAGCATTACCAGGTTTAATGTCTCTATGAATTATTCCTTGATCATGTAGCACTTTTAATCCATCACACAATTGCAATATATAATCAAATTTTTTCTCTTCGGACAATCCTCTTTCAACAGCACTTTCAAGCGATTCATCACATAACTCCATTATAAAATAAGGGATTGATGCATCAATATCTTTATCAATAATTTTTACTATTCTATTATTGTTTATTGCTTCCATCATTCGTATCTCTCTCTTAAATCTTGAGACATACTCATCATCTGTTGTGTTACATATTTTTAAAGCATATTCTTTCCCATCTTTCTCAACCTTAAAAACAATACCCATACCACCATCTCCAATATACTCTTTTATTGTATATCCTTTTATTATATCACCTATTTCCATTTTTTCAATCAATTAATTATGTTATGTACCAATTATCTTAAATACAGTTATTACCTTTTATTAAACTCCCATTTAACTATGTTTTATTCTTAATGCAACCCAACTATATCAAACATATTTATTCAATTCTTCAACCAATAAATATACAGTAGTCGAAGATTCTTCCATGGCAGGATTTCCATTTGAGACCTCGTTAAGTACTACTTTTGCGTTCTTTATAGCCTGTGATTGCAGGTGATAAAGCCTATTATACATGACAGTACCAAATCCTTCACTTTTTGAATATGGCAATCCTATAAGTTTTGACAGTATATCTGCATAATTCTGGCGATGAAGAGGACCTCGATAAAGATTAAAATGCAATAGAAACCAATACTCAAATGCTTGGTTACTGTAAGCAACACGGAAACCGTTCTTTTGAGCCAAGGTTATTGCCTGATTGAAGTCCTTTGCAGGGAAGTCATCCTTGTCAAAAACTACCCAACACTGGTCATAGTAATGCTTCTTCTTTTGTTCGGTATCACGTATATTGATTGCCTTATTGACAAGACTTATAGTGTTCATTGCCTGACCTATAGCTTTGACTGTGGCAGTTGTCATACGGAAAGCCTTAAAGTAGTCTGGTTCTGTACGTACCCCTTCACATACTATGAGAAAAGACTGTTTTACATTTCTCGTTCCCTGCTTTCTGGTCAGACTGCTTGTACGATGGTCTTTTTTTGTTTGTCTTACCATACTCACTCCTCCATATTAAAGACCCTCTCCATTTCACCGATAATGGGAGTTGCACCATATTTACCCAGCAGATAATCCCTTTCAAATGGAGTATTGCTGCGTACTTTATATTCAACCAGTGAATACGCTTCAGTGGAACCGAAACTGTTTTTCTGTGTAAACCATATCTGGTCACGGCGAAACATTCCGGCACTTAACAGGAAGGTATCATGAGTTGTAAAAAGTAATTGTGCACCCTTCGGGTTTGTTTTTGCTGAATTGAAAAGGCCGATAATTTTACGAACCAACAGAGGATGAAGCTTTGAATTAAGTTCATCAATAACAAGAAGTTTTCCATTATCCAAAGCATCAATGATGGGATATGACAAAGAAAAATATTTTATTGTACCTTCCGATTCATTACTGCTGAATGAAAAAGCTACACTATTGGTTTCTTTCCCCTCATCATCATATTGCCGGTGAGTACTAACGATACGGTTATCTGTTTTTACGATACTGTCTATCCCCAGATCTGCATATTTTGCAAAGTTAGTAATACGCAAACGGAGATTCTCATCATCCATAGACTTTATAGTCTGTTTCCACAGTCTTTCCTCATCATTGCCAAATATCACATGCATATCATTCAGCCATTGCAGGATACTGACTGCTATCGGCTCATTGAATTGTGCCCCGGTAGACAGCAGTAAAGCATTGTCACGCACCATTTTCTTGTTTACAAGCTCTATCAATAAAGAACTTTTCTGATGAACAGTGGTTTCTTCTTCTGTCCTGTAGAATATTTCAACTTCTTTGGCTCTCTTTTTATTTGTGCGCTGGTACAGCCATTCGGCACGTACAGCTTTGCTGTCAACCTCAAAACCATAACGGTAAGTGAAACCTTCAACAATAAAGGTTGCCTCCATTGTAGTCGGCTCATCCATTGAAGTGGTATTCAACCGGAAGTTCTCTACATCAATTGCCTCTCCTGCCTGACTGTTTTTGAAAGAGTCCGTGATAAAACGCCTGTAAAAAGCGATAGCCTTCAGAACATTTGATTTTCCTGAAGCGTTTGCACCATAAATCACCGCACTCCGTAATACAGACAATCCGGTATCGGGTACAGTTATCATATCATTTGACTCGGTAAGAACATCTTTAAGAGCAGTTGCAACAAAGGATATTTTTAACTCATCCTTTATTGACAGGTAATTACTGACACAAAACTCTAAAATCATAAACTTAACTCCTTTTTTTGCAAGATTTCTACAAAAATAAGAGTTAAGTTCTGAATATCCAAAAGATAACGGAAAATAATTATTTAATGAATACATCAATTTTGACCTTTCTTGTTAAATTCTAATTAACCTGTTCCAACAGTTAATGATTGATTCTCCTGAATATTTAGGACGAAATATATTACCTGGATTTAAAGGAATGATGTAACCATTTTTCCTATACTTCATAAGTGTCTTATGACTTACACCCAGTTCTGCACAGGTACGTTTTACTGAATATACACCATTGGGATCACATGTAGGCATTGTTTCTCTCATAATAAACCAATTATTATAATCTTGTTATAAATTTCAGAACAGACAATGTTTGTATACATATATACATAACTACATGATTACATGATTACATATACATATTAATACATATAAACATGTATACATGTATATAAGGCTACATTACATCATTAATGTCTCTTGTCCTGATTTTCCTTATTTTACCATGTTTTGCTTCATAAGCCTCAATACCCTGCTTCATTACATATTCCATGAATGTACGGATTGTAAAACCTTCCTTACGGGCAATGGCCTGAACTTTACAGGCCAGATCTACAGAGCAGATGAAGGTAAAATGCTTCCAGGTATTACAGGAAGAATTACTATTATACTGATTGGACTGTTTTTCATTCTGACGAACAGATGAAGGCGATTCGTCATATCTTTCCTGCGGATGAATTGCAGCACTGCCCAAAATATTTCCAAGAAGAATATCCATGTTTTTCTTTGCCATAGTTTCAGTCATTTATTGATAATATCTCTTCTGTTAAAGCAAGGTAATCTAATGCTCCGTTGGACTTGGAATCGTATTCAAATATACTCATGCCACTACCGGCTGATTCAGCTAAGGCTATATTTTCACGGATATGTGTTTTCATTGTTATTTTCTCATATCTGACCCTTACAGCGTCCTCTACTACCCTATTCAATTTACGATGGTTGAATCTGGAGATAAAAACACCACCTATATTAAGGGAAGGCTTAACAACCTGAAGGGATGATACAAATGAATCAAGCATCCTCATTCCTCTTAATGGTAGAAGCTCCGGCGTCATTGGAACTATTATTTCATCAGCTGCCAGAAATGCATTGGTGGTAACTATACCCAATGATGGAGGACAGTCTATAAGAATATAATCATAGCTGTCTTTAATGGGTTCAAGCAGACGGCTGAGTATCTGCTCCCTAGCCAGAAGATTGGTTAAAGCAATCTCTGCACTGGCCATTTCAAGAGACGATGGAACTATATCAAGATTTTCCCTTATATGCTTTACAGGCAATGGTAATCCATTTACAAGAGAATCAAAGATACTTACATCAATGTCATTCTCTTCAGGAATAAAATACATAGTCAGATTTGCCTGACCATCCAAATCTATAAGAAGAACCTTATTGCCTTTAAGTGCCATACATGCACCTATTGAAGCAGTAGATGTTGTTTTTGACACGCCACCCTTATGGTTGGCAAACGTAATGATTTTCAAAGCCATATTACTTATTTTTAATTATGTGTTCATGAATAAATGTTTATATGTTTACATGTCCACCTGATTAATTGTACACAAATGTATATTCTGATTTCTGAAGAATAATCTGTCTGCTCCTAACACATACAAGTGGATAGGAAAAGTGTTAGGTTATAAACACTATTCGTTTGTAATCATAAGATTTAAGATGCTGGATATCTCTTATGATATACTATCTAACAGATACTTTTAAGGATATTGTACTCTACTGCTGTCAGGTAATTTCCTGTACTCTCTCTTATTTTAATGAACAAAGTGTTATATAATAAATTAACTCATAGGATTTTGACACATACATTCAGCTTGCTTAATGTGTTTACAAGACACTGAAATGTGCGCAGGAGATTTGATGAAGATGCAGACTGACACTACAAAAAATATTCAGCAAGGAAAAAAGATATAATGAAAGAACAAATTCATGTAAAATACCAATAATTTCTTGCAGGTTTAAAGCATATATACATGAACATAAAGACTCATAGTATAAGTATTTTCTCAGTCAACAGCCAGGTTTACAAGTTTAAGAGAAGCATATATGTATATATGAAGGAATAAACTTATATGTAAACTCATAAGAAATAAAGTTGTCTTTTTTTCTTTGTTGAAATATTCATAAGGTCATAGAACATAAAGGAATTGTATTCATTATTTACAATAAAAATCTCATCTTTTGCTATACACAAGTAATTACCAGATTCCAATAAGTTATATTGATTAAAATCAATTGATATGGCGCTCTTCATGGGACACCATTATTATTGTTGTACAGTTGGAAACTTTGGATTAATTAATGTTTATTTTAGTAAACTGCAGTTAATAAATGAAATTTCCACATCTAAATGAGTATAATTGAAAAAGAACAAACAATTATAACAATGATTACAAAAAAATTTATTGAAAAGACTTTTCCGAAAGGAAAGATTACATTGGTTGGTGGTCGCCCAGCTATGGGAAAAACATCATTCGCTATTTCGCTTACAGTCAGCCTTGCCAAGCTCAACAAAAAATGTATCTATTTCTCTCTAGAAATAGAAGAACAACAATTGGTAGAAAGATGTAAACGTCAAGTAGGTATAGAAGAATATAAAGCCATAGCCGGCAATATAACCGTTGATGACACATCTAACATTAACACAAACCACATTCGTAAGACAATTGGACACTACCAGCCAGATTATATTATTGTGGACTATATCCAACTAATGAGCAGTAACAATCATTTATCTGACCGAAATACAGAAATGCAAGCCATTGTGCAGGAGTTAAAAACCTTAGTTAGTGATTGCAATATACCTGTTATCGTATTGAGCCAGTTAAACAGATGTCAAGATGACACGTCCTATTTTTTGACTCCAAATAATTTCAGAGAGCTTCCTTTGGACTATTTGGAAGATATTAACCTGACCTGTATCCACCGGGACGATTATTTCAGAAAATATGAATGTGACAGTAATGACAAAGTTATATATGGTAAAACAAAGTTTATAACCTATCACGATAATAGCCCTGAAATTATTCACCTGTTATTCAACAATGAAAAAATAGGATTTTCCATGTTTCCAAGTGTAATGTATATCCATGGACTTTCTTCTTCAGGAGCTTCTTCTACTGCAACCAACTTACACAAACTTCTACCCCAATATGATGTATTGTCCCCGGATATGCCCATTCAACCGCAGGAGGCATTAACCATGCTGAAAGAGTTATGTGAGTTGTATAACCCAGAACTTATTATCGGAACCTCAATGGGAGGCATGTTTGCCCAGCAACTCAGGGGATATAAAAAGATACTTATAAATCCGGCATTTCACGTTTCTGAGTTCATGCGTACACAACTGGGAGTGCACGATTTTCTGAATCAACGTAAAAATGGAGAAACCAAGTATGAAATTACTTCAGAGTTATGCGATAGCTACCAACTTATTGAGGCAAATCAATTTGCAAACATAACGGATTTCGACATAAAGAACACATATGCCTTGTTTGGAGCCCAAGATACACTTGTACATGGATATGATGAATATATAGATTATTACAAGAATGCCATGTGGTTTGAAGGAGAACATAGGTTGAACTTTGAAGTTATTAAAAATATTGTTGTACCTTTAGCCCAAATAATATTATGACTATGAATGAAATACAATCATTATTCGATAAAATATATTTACTCAATCAAGACTACAAAAGACAAGAAGATGAAAAAGGAGAAAGTTATAACCTGTTCAAGGTAATCGACATGACTTCTAACGAAACTAGTGTGCATTCAGCATTCCTTGCCGATTTATTGAATCCAAAAGGACTGCATCACATGGGAGATACTTTTCTAAGACTTTTCACGGATGAGTTTCTAAATGGTATGTCTTTTTCTACCGAAATAGCCGTAGTGGAGCGGGAAAAATATATCGGACCTGTTACAACCACTACTGGAGGGCGTCTGGATATTATCGTAACAGATGCTGACAAAAAAGCTATAATAATAGAAAATAAAATATATGCTTCCGACCAGGAAAACCAGCTTATCCGTTATCACAACTATGCCGAGAAAAACACATCTGAACATAAATTGTTTTACCTGTCGCTCGATGGAACAGTTCATGATGAGGATAAAACTGCTAAACATGATAATAAAGAATTAATAGAAGAAGAACACTACTTCACCATCTCATACGAAAGCGATATACTGAAATGGTTGGAGCAATGTCGCGAAAAAGTTGTGGACAAGCCTTTGATTAGAGAAGGTATCAGCCATTATATCAACCTTATTAAACATTTAACAAACCAAACTATAAGCAAGGAGATGGAAAAGGACTTAAAAAATCTGATTTTAGAGAATCCGAAATATATTCAGAATTTAGGAATCATCAGAGAAGCAATCAATATTAGTGTGGTTGAACTGCAGAGAAGATTTTGGGAACTTTTAAAGAAAAAAATTGAAGAGAATAATAATGTAAATGATGATGATGATAATGACACTAATAAGTATTCTGTAATAGAAGACAAAACATATAGGTATGCTTTGGATGAAAAAGAAGACCGTATCAATAAATATTATAAGGGCAATTTAAACAACAAGAGATATGGTTTTGAATTTCATGTAAATGACTGTGGAAAATACGAAATAAGATATGCTGTCAGGATGGACGAACCAATGGTTTACGGTTTCTTTATCAGAGGAAAAGAAGGCAACAAAAGAAAAATCTCCAACGACCCAGAATTCAATAATATTATAAATATAATAAGTGAGTCATTACCGATATATAAGCCCGACAAGGCTGGATATTATTTGGGAGAACTTGACTGGGATAATAAACAAACTAAATTTATAATCCTGCAATTCAAGAAGTTAGATCCCGAAACACTGTCCGCTCTTGCCAAAATGGATGAAACCGTATCAAAGATTGCATATACTATCAAAGAAGACATTGATACTTTAAGGGAAAAGACTAAAAATCTGCGTTATTAACGTTTATTATACCTTAAACTGCAATTTTCCTCTGTCCATGAGTATAATTGAACTAAAATGATTTCAAAAAGATTTAATTGTATATGACAGAGGAAATAAAACTACACACAGCAAGGCTTATTGTCCGCACTCCTCGGGTGGAAGATGCTCAAGACGTCTTCACTCTGATGAAGGACAAAGACACCGCAATGATAACCGGCTTCACCCCTATGAGCAACATAAGTGAAGCAGAAGGCAAAATACGTCGTGGCATATCCGGTGGAAATATGTTTGTTGTAACCACAAAAGAAAAACCAGAACATACCATAGGGGTATTTGAAGTTACATCCCTAAAAGTGAGTAACGTTCATGGCGAAAAACAAGAATATGAGACCTGCTACTTCCTGCGCAAGGACTTCAGGGGGAAAGGATATATGACGGAAGTGGTAGAAACAATGAAACGCTATCTGTTTATGGAGCGTCAAGCTGACACGCTTATCATAAGTGTTTTTCCTAGAAACGATGCTTCACGGAGGGTAGCTATCAAAAATGGATTTATCTTCAAAAGCCTGGAACGTAAATGCGGAATCACTGGCTGTGGTGAAATAGCAGATATAGAAATTTATATACTTGAAAAAGAAAAGTATCTAAATCCAGGTAAACAAGACGGTGAAGAAACTATCCAATGGATGGAAAAACAGAAATGGATTAATAACAATGGTATACTATATCCCATACCAGGTTACGCCACACTGCTTCCTGCTCCAGGTAATGGAGTGTTCAGAATTTATGAAGACGTTCTAACCAGACGACTTGGCCTTGAGAAAATAGACGAGACATTCACCTTCGGCTTCAAGATTTACGACCTCGACTGTGAGCAGATCATGCAACGAATCATCAAGACATGGTCATCCGAACTCTTTATAAAGAGCAACAAAAATCTAGGAGTAATATTTAATGGTCTGAAAGGGACAGGAAAAACAATTGCCGCCAAATTACTAAGCAACCGTATGGGCCTGCCGGTGATTGTCATATCTAAGCCCATAAAAGGAATGCTGGAGTTTATCCAGTCGTTGTGCTTTGAATGTATCATCCTTATCGATGAAGCAGAAAAAACTTTCAAAGATGAACAGGAAGTTTTACTGAAAATGATTGATGGTGTTTACAACAGCACACGCAAACTTTATCTTCTAACTACAAACAAACTTACTGTAGATGAAAATCTGTTAGGACGTCCGGGACGAATACGTTATATCAAGGAGTTTGGCAATCTTTCCACAAAAGCAATAAACGAAGTTATAGATGATAACCTATCTGACCCTGCTCTTAAGGCAGACATCCTGAGACTGGTGGATACACTTGAAATTTCTACCATTGATATACTTAGGTCAATAATAGATGAATGCAATATCATGGGAGAAGTTCCTTCGGACAAAGAGCTGAACATTCCCAAAGCCAAATTCAAACTGAAAACAATAGCGTTTGACGGACTTGACAAATGCTACCATCAAGAAGTAAAAGATCTGATAAAAGAACAGTTGGTAATGAATGAAACAGTTGAGGATTGGTTGATGAAGACAACCGATGGACAGGATAAAACAAAAGATGGAAATAGGAACAAAGACATAATTGAGAACAAATATGATTGTAGTATTTTATTTCATACCATCTCGTCGGTGTCTCCTATTCCTTACGTTGGATTAGAATTTAATTATGGTAGGGTAATAAGCAATCCTGATTCGCTGGGATTCTTCACATTGGATTATAGAGGGGATGGTGGCGAATTGGAATTGAACTGCATCATAGGAAATGGTAATATTCCATCTTTATATAGAGGACTATTATTTTAAACTCTATTTACAATTCAATTATCTATAAAGTCGGCAATAACAATGGTTTACTGCTGACTTTATAACTTTATCCTTATATCTATTTGTCTATTTTTCTTTATTTCTATCATAAAATAGTATTTGAGAGGCAAATACTATTCACAAGGATCCAACAATTCTTTCAAATCCGATTTATTGGTATAGCTGTTAATCAGCAGACTCTGATATTCGTTTAAAGTAGGATTCATGTTATATGTAGGTGACAAAGTCCCTCCCTTGGCAGTCAGAAGGAAACCACGATTACAGAAATGATCATCTGTGTTACCGATGCAAATGTTGAATGCCACCCTACGATACAGTTCTTTTAGATTATCTTCCACATAGGTACAGTTTTGAATAATGAAATCAACAATATCCCAATAACCATGACCAGTATTGGCATTAGCTCCATCATTCAACCACAAAAGTGTCATGGCTGAAGCAAAGTGTATACGTTTACCATCTTCTCGTCTGTCAAATCGTCGGGAAAGCAAAGTATGATATTTATCATTTGTGGAGATTACTCTTGTTTCCGCTGCATTGATCCCAGCTTTTTTTGCCAAAAGATGCGAAAAATGTTCCCAAAGACCTGCATCATAATCATCCTTACGGGACGGAAACTTTGCTATACAAAGATTCTTGTTTTCATCAAGCACACTTGCTTTTGGACGTGCTCCACCAAGAGAGGAGCCCGGCTGCACCAACTGTGCAATCCATCGCATTTCAGGAAGTTGGTCCTCTTCTTCGCTTTTCTCTATTTCAGAACTGGCTGCAATCAACTCACGTATGTCTGTCAATGGAGGAATGCGCAAGGTTTCGCTTGCATTAATATAGTCTCCATCCATGGATTCTTTGAAACGGAAACCTCCCATACGAGAAAAGTCTTCAATTCCTATAAGATAGTCAAACGAAGAAAGCCTACGCACCGAGCGTTTTTCATCCTTTGCCAAAATCTGCTCCCTACGATTTATCAATGTACGTCCCCACCTGTCTGGAAGAGCATCAGAAAAGCATCCGAAAATATCCTTATCAGGAGCCGTGTACTGCTGACCTGGATAATTATTCAAATCATCACTAAGAAACAGACTACCATAATCCTTTAACCACTCATTACTATAACAAAATCCATAGCTGTCAGAGCCTCGAAGTGATTCGTAACTTAACTCTCCAACGAGCCTTGGTTCTTTCAACCAATCGAAATCGGCAAATACATAAAGTTTCTTCATCGCTTATTCTTTTTTGGATGCTCTTTCTCGTTTCTTAAGACTCAAATCCTGCAAGGTCTTTCCATTGCATGTTCATTTGCGTGCAGCAAAATTTCACCATCCAACTGAAGTGCATAAAGCACCATGAGATAGATACCAATTGCCACAGTTGGTGTGCCTTTCTCTATACGTGAAACCGTGAGAGGCGAACAGGTGGCACGTTCGGCTACCTGAGCTACACTGAGATCCCTGCGTAGTCTGGCCAACTTAATCTGCTTACCAACTATCTGCATTTTCAGTTCTAATTTCTTGACAACTTTGTGCCCATCGTTGTCTTTATCATATCTCAACTTATAATATGCAAATATGACATTTTATCTTTATTTTATGATGTATTGATAAATATTTTAATCACCAATAATATACATTGAAGAGTAATCCTACAAAACATAATTATGATAATAATCTCAGCAAGAAGAAAAAGAAGGATACAGCAAACATGCTAAAGGCGAACCTCTGTCCTACTCTAGTTTATTGCAAGTTTAAGGTTTATATTCACCCATGTATATATACATGTATTTTAAACTCAATCTATTTAACCTATTCAACATAAAACAGAATAAACCTTTGAGTTTACAGGTTTACCTCAAATCCGCAACTAAGCTCTTCAGCGTCCTTCTTGCGTCTAAACGTCC
>ENA-OVFO01001182-OVFO01001182.1-human-gut-metagenome-genome-assembly--contig:-NODE-1182-length-12149-cov-2.440714_pt1 | contig 12149 bp, 10 predicted proteins | sample MGYA00237761_ERZ505401 | MGnify/ENA primary metagenome ERZ505401 (study PRJEB26158, sample SAMN06016330) | human gut metagenome | biome: human gut; feature: ankylosing spondylitis patient; material...
TCCGCAGGCTTTGTCAAGACTCGCCGTAAAAATACCGCAAACACGGTACTTCCTCACCTTCGGAGAGCCCCCGTTTTCGCCTCAGATTCCAACTGCCGCAGGTCTTGAGGAGCATTCACGTTGTAAAAGTCGGATTTGGGGCCGTCCCAGTGCACATGCCCTCTTCCCTGCCGCTCGAACCAGAGTCCGAGCTTTCGGTCTCCGCCCTCAAGGAACGGGCGCACCGTAGGAAGGACCGACACATGGACGAGCGAGATCGTGTTCTGGTCGTATCCCCCCGTCTCGATCGTATAGGCAGGACTCCCGTCAAACGCGCCCGCAAACACCTCGAGGAGCGTCTCCGGCACGAGCGGCACGTCGCACGGCACCGTGAGAATCCACTCGACGCCCTCCGTCCCCTCGGTCCAGAGGCGCTCGTTGAGCGAGTCGAGCGCAGCGAGCGGACCTGGAAATCCCTCGAGCACGTCGGCAAAGACCTTCTGCGCCCCGAGCTTCACGAAGGCGTCCGCGTCCCTGTTGGCCGAAACCCAGACGCGGGACACCTGGCCCGCCAGCGTCCTGATGACCCGCCCCGCCATGGGCTCGCCGTTAAAGAGCACCAGTCCCTTGTTGACGCCCCCCATCCGAGTGGCCCGTCCGCCCGCCAGCACAAGGCCGATCGTATTCGCCCTTTCGGGCGCCGCAACAGCCGTTTTCGTCATGGCTAATCTCCGCCGGCAGCGCTGCTGCCGCTAAAATCCAAGAATGGCCGCATCGGCGGCCGACACATTGAAGGATTTTGACATGTCGAAAGCCATTCGTGCCGACTTTGATGAAGTCACCCGCGCGCTGCGCGAGGCCGTCGCACCTCTTGACGGCGCCTGCGAAGCAGTGCCTCTGCTCGAGGCACAGGGACGCATCCTCTCCGAAAGCGTCGCCGCGCAGTTCGATTTCCCCCTTTTCGACAACTCGGCCATGGACGGCTTTGCGCTGCGAACGGCCGACCTGACCGAGACGGACTCCGTCAGGCTTCCCGTCTGCGGCATCGCAACTGCAGGCCATCCCTTTGAAGAAACCGTTCCCGAGGGCTCCACACTGCGCATCATGACGGGCGCCCTCGTGCCCGCCGGTCTCGACGCCGTCATTCCCATTGAAAAGGTCCGCGAGGAGGACGGCTTCATCACGTTCGCCTCCGCAGGTCTCAGGCCCGGCACCAATGTGCGCCGGCAGGGCGAGATCTTCAGGGCGGGCGAAGTGCTCCTCACCGCGCCGCGCCGCCTCACCCGAGGCGACATCGGCCTCGCCGCCAGTCTCGGCTATGCGAAACTCTCCTGCCGCCCCGTGGTCAGGGCCGCCGTCTTCTCCAGCGGCGACGAACTCGTCGAGCCTTCCGACGGACGCCCGCTTTCCGACGGACGCATCTACAACGCCAACGGCACCTATGTCACGCTTGCCGCCCGCGCACTCGGCATCGACGCCGAATATGCAGGCATTCTCCCCGACGACGACGCCGTGATCGAGGCGCGTTTTCGCGAGGCGGCCGCCACGCACGACCTCGTCATCTGCTCGGGCGGCGTGGGTCCCGGCGACTGCGACTTCACAGCCGCCGTCCTCAACCGCCTGGCCGACCTGCGCCACTACCATGTGGCGCTGCGCCCCGGGAAGCCCTTCTCGTTCGGCTACTTCAAGGAGGCGCACACGCTCATTCTCGGCCTGCCCGGCAATCCCGTCGCCTCCGCCACGAGCGCCGAGAACTTCCTGCGCACGGCCGTCGAAGCCCTGCAGGGCGTTCATGAGAAGCAGCTCGTCCTCACGGCCCGCCTCGAGGGACGCATCAAGAGCCGCGCAGGCAGGCGCGACTTCGTCCGCGGCGTGCTGATGACGGGCGAGGACGGCACGCTCCTTTTCACGCCGTGCCCGCAGCAGAGCTCCGCCTCGCTTCTGAGCGTCTCGCAGAGCAACGCTGCAGCCATCGTCCCCGAAGAGGCCGAGCTTCTTCAGGCGGGCGACGCCGTGCGCGTGGTCATCCCGTAGCCGTCACCGTTCCGCCAGAACAAGAATCGGGTAGGAGCCCGTGGATTATTTCCACGGGCGTCCTCCCACACCACGTGGCGTACGGTTCTCGTACCACGCGGTTGCGAGCAGTCATCGGAGTTATCTCCGTCCTCTCTGTTCTTCTGCTTGCATCCCCTGTTCCCTTTACCTACCTCAGTAGACAACTCGGTTCCGCAGAGTTCTCATTCCGAGGCGCTCCCGTGTGCAGCATTCAGGCAGCTCAGAAAGAGGTGCGCGCAGCAGGAGGAAACTGACTCGCTTCGGTCCTTCCTCGAGTTACGAGTACTATGACCTCTGCTGACTCCTTACGACAAGTTTTGCTCCGGAGTTCGCACTCCGTCCGTAAGGCCTCCCAGGGTAAGGGCACAATCTTTCTCGTCATCTATCCGCCGCATTTACACCGAGAGTTCCGTATAGCTTGGGGCTTCAATTTGTGTTGCAACCTTACCCACTCTCATATGCCTGATGCGGTTCCTGTTCGTCGGACCAACGGTTTGCCTAGAGCTTCCTTCAGATTCCACCTCACGATGGACACCCTTGCCTTCGGCTATGCGCTTGGTGCTATCCCCTGCGCTCGGGACTTTCACCCGTAATGACATGGACCACCCACCCGATGCCTAGGCAATCGATTCTCGCAGATCGATAATGGGACATCACAAGCCTTCATGGAGTCCATATCATGGCTAGAAAGCGCACCCTGTCAACACTCGACACCTCGATTGCATACGAAGCTGTTGGTCTCGATCTCGCCAAGGAGGATGCTGCCATTGCCGCATTCGGCCCTGACCACGAGGGGCCTTACCTCATTGACCGGATACCCTACGACAAGCTCTATGAGCTTCTGGCAGACATGGCTCCGACCTTGGTAGCCATGGAGCCGTGCAGCGGTGCTCATCAGATCGCCGAGCAGATTTAGGAGCTCGGACATAAAGTCATGATGATCAGCGGGCATGTCCAGGCATGGGTCAAAGATCATTGCAACGGCCAGAAGACCGACCTCAATGACGCGTTTGCCATCCTGAATCTGGCCTATGACCGCTGGCTGACGCCCATCCGCGGGAAGACGCGTGAGGAATGCCGGCTGCTCGCTCTGCAGTCCTCCTATCGCCAATTAAAGGGGCAACGAACGAAGACTATGGTGCACGTCAAGGCTACGCTCCATGCATGGGGATTCCCCATTCGTGCGGGCTCCTTCAACCAAAAGGTTTTGCATGAGCTGATCGATACCAACCGAGAAGCTTTCGGTGATGAAGTGGTCGAAACTCTGCACCTCATGATCAATCGGGTGCGATTACATTGCTACGGTGCTGAAGCTCCTGACAGAGGCTACCAAGCGTGATCCGCGGGCTTCTCTGCTCCGTTCCATACTGACGATGAGCCGATGGTGCGCCGTAATCGGCGATATCGCAAGATTCGATTCCCCGAAGCAGACCATGGCGTTCGTTGGTCTTGTCCCGAACAACAGAATTACCGGGCATCACACGGAGACTTCTTCCGGTCGTGAAGCCCGCGGTCAAGGAAGGATGTCGAAGCGAGGAGACAAGATGCTCCGATCGCTCTGCATCCTGGGTGCAGGCGCATTGTGTTTGATGGTGCGCAACGACCGGTTGCCTGACTGCCCGTTCGTAGCAAGTATCAAGGAGCGCCTGGCTTCGCCTCGACCGTGGTTCAAGGTTCTTGTCTATGTCGCAGCCAAGCTGGTGCGCATAGCTACAGCTCTCCTCAAATACGGAGAGACGTTCAGCTTTGAGAAAGCTGGCATATCGAAGGCGGTTTTGAAGCAGTGGGAGCTTGAACAAGCCAAAGCCGCATAAGCCTTAACCGCCCGAAAGAGAATAGTCCGACCTCAAGCAAGATTGATTCATGAGATGCCTTAAAGGCGCCGTCAAACAGCCATTGCCCTGAAGTTGAAGGTACTTGCATTCGTCCTTATCTGGCACTGACGGTCTTCTGAAGTTCATGTTGAGCATGGAGTCCTAAACGGGATCCCGACAGCTCTGAGAGATTGGTGGATGGGCCTCTCGCATGAAGAGAATCTGCTTGATCAGACTCCGCATGACCTCGGTAAAGGATGCGGATCAGGGAGGCTTTATGCCGTCGTTTTACCGCGTTCCTGGGGGGGCCTCATTTTCTGAATTTACGCGAGCAAGCTCGCTCAAATTGGTACGGACCGCGGCCACTGCGAGAGAGCTTTCGCGCTCACGCACCGCCTGCGGCGGAAAATACTTGACATCTTGCTTGACAAGAATGGGTGGTCCAGAGATAGATTGTACCCATGCCTGGCACACAGCAACAAGGCCCGCGATCACACAGGTGTTCGCGGGCCTTGTCATTCTGTCTTCGGACTCGGAAATCAGCCGCCGTAGGGCTTCCACTCGCCGCCGTTCTGGCGGAAGTATTCGCGGCCCTGATATTCAAGCGTCTGAACGGTTCCGTTCTCGCTCACGGGGTTGGTCTGCGGCAGATCATGGACGAGCTGCTCGAGCGGAACCGTGCCGCCGTCCTTGGAAAAGTAGTCGGTCTCGAGCGTCTTGCCGATGAGCGACGTGAGCGCCAGATAGCTCGTGTTGCCCGTCACGTGGATGGGCTCGTTGGGCATGCCCTTGAGGCCCACGAACTTGACCATGACCGGAACGCGCGAAATGCGCATGGTCGGGATGTCGCGCAGGCGCGGGACCTGGATCTTGTCGCCCCTCACGGCAGCGCCGTGTTCGGGCACGATCACGACCATCGTCTTGCGGCCGGAGCGTTCAAGCTCGCGCAGGAAGGTGCGGATGTTGTCGAACATCTCCTGAGCACGCGGCTTGAAGGGCTCGGCGCGGCCGCGGCCGGGCAGGCGGTTGCCGTCGTGGAGCGCGATGAAGTTGATGAGCGTGGCCGTGCGGCCCGCCTTCGACTTCACCTGCGTGCGCTGCCAGTGGCGCAGCACGGCCAGGCTGTCGGCGATTTCCTCGTCGTCAAAGCCCATGTAGCGCGTCGGGTACTTCGCGTTGTCAAGCGTGGCGGTGACGCCCGCCTTGTCGCGCATCGACTGCAGGAAGTTGTCGTACTCGCCCGAGTGGTCCATCAGCAGGCGCTGCGAATAGCCGAGCGTGCCGAGCCTCGTCATGATCTCGCACTCGGGACGGCGCTCGCCGTAGAGCTCGCTGTGGGACGGCTGCCCGCAGGCGCCGTTGAGCAGGCGCAGCAGGGCCGGGCCCGAATAGGCCGTCGCCGCGTTGAACGAGTCGAAGCGGATGTTGAACTCCTTGAAGAGCGGATGCTGGTCAAGCTGCGAGACGGCGAGGTCGTCGTTCGAGACCGAGCAGATGCTCAGGAGCAGGATGTCGAACGGCGTGTCCTTCTCGGAAAGGCCGTTCGGGAAGCGGGCGCGTCGGTCGTGCTCGTAGGCGAGGAAGGCGTCGTACCACTCGCCCACGGCCTTGGCGTCGGCCTTGCCCGTCTTGGCGGGCGCGGCGGCCTCATTCGTCTGACCGCCTGCGTCGGCCGTCACGACGGGCGCGCGTTCGGGCAGGATCGACTGCACCCACGGCATCGTCACGGCGCCGAGGAAGTAGACGATCGTGAAGAACGTCACGCGCACGTAACGGCGCACGAGGAAGTAGCCGAGGAAGACGAGAAGGCCCCAGCCCACCATCTTCACGTTGATGAAGTCGAGCGCGAACTCGGCCATGTAGAGAAGCGAGAAGCCCGCGATGCCGCCCTTGTTGGCGAGGATGCTGTCGACGCCCGGCAGCCAGCTCTCCGAATAGAGGAGCACGGCAGCCGCGGCGACGCCGAGCGTACCGCGCAGGATGCGCAGCCACTTCGGGCCGACGGGCAGCAGGAGCCAGGCCATCAGGAGCGCGTTGCCCAGAAGGTTGAGCTCGATGTAGCCGAAGGCTGCAAGCGCAAAGGCAATGATGAAGTAGACGTTCCAGACGCCGAGCCCCGTGAAGCGGGGGCCGGCGCCGTTTTCAATTCTGGTCTGCATGCGTCTTATCGTCCCTTCGGAAAGATCAGGCGGCCGTCGGCGTCGAACGCGAAGCGGCCTTCATCCCAGCCTCGGCCGTAGAGCGCGAGCATGCTCGAGTAGTAGCTCTCGCCCGAAAGCCTTTCGGAGTCGACCACGCTGCGCACGAGGCCCGCGGTGCGGTCGTTTCCGAGCATCGGGATGAGGCAGGCGCCGAAGCCGAAGGGACCCGTGTCGTTGACGGTGAGATTGACCGTGTGGATCTTCTCGGGCGGCATGTTGAGCGCCCTCGTCGCCTCGACCATCGGGCTGAAGTGCTTCATGAGGATCGCGCGGTTGGGATCGTCGGGCGACATCATGCCCGCCCACAGATACGTGCGGATGGCGTTGTAGCTGCCGATCTCGTAGTCGTCGCCGTTGGGCGGCACTAGACGGCCGCCCTTGTCAAAGAGCGCCCAGTCGGGGGCGATGCCCGCGGGGGAGGACCTCAGCAACATGCGAAGCGATCCCTCGTAAACCTCGTTCCAGTAGGCGTCCTCGAGCGCGAAGCGCTTGAAGAGGAAGAGCGGGTAGTAGCTCGGATTGAGCTTGACCGTGCCGTTGTCCTCAAAGCCAACGCGGCCCGGCAGCACGACGCTGCCCAGATTGTCGACGGTGCGGACCTCCTTCTTGAGGAGCTCGAGCATCGCCATGCCCTTCTTCGTGTACTCCTCGGACTTCCAGAGACGACCCGCCTCGAGGAAGCACCAGGCGATCCACATGTCGGAGTCGGTGGCGTTGTTGGTGTCGAGAATGCCCCACTTGTCGCCGCGTCCCCTGCCCCAGAGCCAGGCGGGAAGCGTCTTCGTGAGGTCGCCCCCGGAGAGGTTGTCGGCGGTCCAGGCGGCGAGGCCGTCGAAGGTCACCTGATCGTTGGTGACGAGCGCGAAGAACATCGCATAGGACTGGCCCTCGCTCGTCGTCACCTTGCGGTCATCGCTCTTGTCGACGACGCGGCCGTTGTCGAGCGCGTCATTGCGGAACTCGTCCCAGACGGGCCAGGCGGCCATGGCGGACGAAGCGCTGCAGAAGGCGCAGGCAAGCGCTGCGGAGATAATCATCTTCTTGAACATTACGAGCGGCTCCTGATCCAGTAGCGCATGAAGAGGAAAATGCCGAAGCCCACGAAGAGCGCGCTCAGCAGAGCGGCAGCAACGAGGACGCCCGGACGATCGATGACGGTCATCCAGACCTTGTGGTACCAGGGCAGGTTGCCGACGGTGTAGTGCTCGCCGACGTCGAAGCCCGTCACGCCCGCGGCGTTGACGACTGCAACGGAACCTGTCACCGAGCCGAGGCCGGCAGGATTGACGAGCTCGGCGTTGAGACGGGCGGCGCCGGACGCGCCTTCGGAGAGGAGCGCCACGAGCGTGCGGCCGCCTGAGAGCGGGGACTCTGCCGAGACGATGGCGGCAATACCGTTGTCATAGGCACCTTCGGCCGTCTTCTGCACGGAGGGGGACTTCGCCCTGAAGGCCTCAACGAGCTTCTCCTGAATGCGGCCCGCATTCTCGACGTCGATGTCGGTCACGGGGGCGGGGAAGCGCGCAAAGGCGAGAATGTCACGCTTGGCAAGCTCGGGATCGTTCATGTCGCCCGTCACGTGCACGTGCATCGCGGGGGCGCCCGTCATGGCGGACATGCGGCCCATGGTGTTGAGCATCGTCGTGAGCTCGCTCCTGCTCGCGTCCTGCGGAATGAAGACCGCGGTCTGCGAGAGGTCGGCATACTTCGTGAACGGATAGCCCGCACGCGTGAAGAGCTTCAGATTGGGAAGCTCGGCGTGGTGAAAGAGGCCCTTGACCGTCAGCGTGGACGTGGGCTCGATCTCCATCTGGTGGCCGATGAGCGAAACCGAGCGGCAGTTGTCCTGGGAGCCGCCCTGAATCGTGCGCTCGTAGCTCACGGAGAAGCCGAGGCTCGTCGAATGGGTGAGCGTGGCGCCCATCGGATCATCGACGGAGATGGCGCCGTAGAAGGCAGGAAGCTGAACGGTGCGCGAACCGCGGCCGTCCCTACCCGCGAGCGTGTCGCTGTCGGCGAGGTAGCCGTTGACGAAGGTGCGCAGCTGGGCGGTCTCCTCGGGCATCGGCTTGGCGTAGCGGTAGCGGATCTGCATGCCGAGCTCGGCGTCGCCCACCATGAAGAGGTCGGGTGCGAACTTGACGGGCAGTTGCACCGGGGCCATTACGTGACCGCGGGCGGAAAGCTGACCCGGATACTGCATGAGCTTCGAGAACGGAATCTCGGCGTCGGTGTTGATCCAGCGCGGAGCGTCATAGGCCTCGCGCACGGGCGGCACTTCGGCCTTCTTGACGCGGAAGGTCTCGCCCACCATCACGGGACGGTCGGTGCCGAGCGCACGCACGGCAGCGAGGAGGTCCTCGTCGTTGCGGCCCTGAATGACGAGCATCTTGCCGGAGAGGCTGGCAGGCGCGTCGGCGATGGTCACCATCGGACCGTCGGCCTTGGGCAGATCGTGCAGGAAGTCAGGACGACGCTCGTTCGTCGCGAAGACGACGAAGTGGCCCTCGGCGGGCGTGCCGTTGTAGAAGACGGGGAAGTCGGCACCGCGCCAGTCGCTCATGCGGCCGACGATGCTCGCGAGCACGGCGGCGGCCTGCTTTTCCATCGAGGTCGGAGCCGAGGTGAAGACCATCGGCAGCACGGAGGGCTCGTTCGAGGCGGTGTCGACGAACGGCGCGGGGAAGGCCGCGAGATCGTTGGCGAGCCTGACGCGCTGCTTGACGAGCGTGAGGCGGCTTTCGGCCGCGATGTCGAGCCAGATGGCGGCGTCGGCCGGATTTTCACAGACCGACGGCGTGTGTCCGATGAACTCGACCGTCAACTGATTGACGGACTCGATCACCTTGGGCGAAAGCTTGAGCGTGAGCTGCGAGGGTTTGCCCACCATCGAGGCCGAGATGGGCACCGAGCGCTGCAGGCGGCCGTTGAGGTAGAAGTTGATCTGCGAGCCGGACGGGGCGAGCGCGGGCGAAGGCGTAAAGCTCAGGTCGAGCGTCGCCTCAGAGACAACCTCGTCACGGCGCACGCCGAAGTCGAAGGCCTGCACACGGGAGAGGCCTGTAAGCTTGACGGCCGCGGCACTGCCGCCGGGCACGAGCTTCATGAGGGGAACGACTTCGGTACGCGAGCCCGTGACGTCGGTGCGCCAGACGGGCTGGAGCTGAGAGACGGACTTCATGCCGTCAGAGGGCGCGCTCCAGGCGGGAGCGGCGAACGCAGCGGCCATGAGGCACGCGGCAGCGGTTCCGATGAGTGTGGGATTCTTCATGTCTTCTCAGTTTGCGTTTGCCATCAGGACTTCCTTGCAACCGGCTGTCGCGGCAGCATGGAGAGAACGGCGTCCCGGACGGCGGGCAGAACCCGGCCGGGCAGGAATTCGATCATGGAGCGGTAGCCGTAGAGCGCATGGCGGCCGAGCATCAGGAAGCCCGTGAGGAAGCGGTCGTCGACCGTGCCCTCGGGATTCATCGCCCACATGCCGCGGCGGGAGAACGTCACGCTGTTCCAGCGACGCTCGCAGGCCATGTCGGGAAGGTCGACGGCGATGTCCGTCCAACCCTCTCCGTTTTCAATGACGGTGCCCTCGAAGCGGACGGGGCCCGCCTCTTCGGCGAATTCGAATGCAACGCGCTCGCCGGCCGCAGGCACGGCGAAGGCCGTGTCGAGGACGCGCACGCGGAGCTCCTTCTGGGAATACTCGACCGTGCGCACGTCGTGGCGCACGCCGTCTTCGGTCTCAAGCACGATCGGCAGGTTGAGGCCGACGCGCGGGAAGCGGTGCGCCTCCTTCTCCTCGACGGCGACCGACATGGCGGCGCCGAGCACCATCAGGTTGTAGGCGATCCAGCCGAGGTTGATGACAAGCGTCACGTACTGCGGATCCGGATCGAAGAAGGCCTTCTCAAGGCCGATGAACAGTCCGACGGCGTTGAGCGCGATGAGCGCGACGAAGGGCCAGGAGATGTGCCAGTCGAGGTACTTCTCGCCGATCGTGCCGCCCTTGGCCGTCACGTTGAACTTGCCGTAATGCGGGAAGATGAGCGCGACCGTGGTCGGGATGAGGATGTACCAGGAGAGGACGGCCTCGTACACGCCGCCGAGGAACGGATAGCGGTAGCCCTTCTGCAGGATCGAGTTCGTCACGGCCGTGTGCACCATGTGCGGGATCACGTAGGCGAAGACGGAGGCCGCCGTCGCGTAGATCACGTAGATGTCCGCATACATGTAGGGAAGCGAGGCCAGAAGGAAGATGATGCGCGGCAGGCCGTGCAGGAAATGCAGCATCGCGTTGAAGAAACACAGGCGCTGCGGAAGCGTCAGGCCCTTGCCGAGCATCGGATTGTCGAGTCGGAAGATCTGGATCATGCCGCGCGCCCAGCGAATGCGCTGGCCGATGTGGGCCGCAAGGGTCTCCGTGGAGAGGCCCGAAGCAAGCGGACGCGAGATGAAGGCCGAGTTCCAGCCCCTGCGGTTGAGCTTGAGAGACGTGTGGGCGTCTTCGGTCACGGTCTCGACCGCAATGCCGCCGATCTCCTCGAGAGCCTTGCGGCGCATGACGGCGCTTGAACCGCAGAACATCGTGGCGTTCCACGTGTCGTTGCCCTTCTGGATGAAGTCGTGGAAGAGCGAGTTCTCGATCGGCATGGCGCGCTCGAGATGCATGTTCTTCTCGAAGGGATCGGGCGAGTAAAAGTGGTGCGGCGTCTGCACGAGTGCAATCTTCGGATCACGGACGAGCCAGCCCGTCGTCGAGACGAGGAAGTCGTTCGAGGGGACGTGGTCGCAGTCGAAGATCACGATGTACTCGCCGCTCGTGACGGTCATCGCGTGGTTGATGTTGCCCGCCTTGGCATGATTGTGCTCTTCGCGCTTGATGTAGCCCGCGCCTGCGGCCTCCGCAAAGGCCTGGATGAAGTCGCGGCTACCGTCGTCGAGCACATAGACGTGGAGCTTGTCGGCGGGCCAGTCCATGTTGAGCGCGGCGTAGACCGTCGGCTTGATGACGTCAAGCGACTCGTTGTAGGTCGGGATGAAGATGTCGACGTGGGGCCAGACGGAGCGGTCGGCGGGCAGCGCGGCAGGCTTGCGGTCGAGCACCCAGCAGACCTGGAAGTAGCCGAGCACCATCACGGAGAACGCATAGACCTCGGCCACGAGAAGCAGGACCCCGAAGAAGAGGTCGAGCCCGTTGCCCGTGCTCACGGTCGACGTGCAACGCCACCAGAGGTAGCGGCCAGAGACAACGAACGAAATGACGAAGAGCAGCATGAGCATGATCCGTGCGCGGATGCGCATGAGCACGATCATGGAGACGAACATGAGCGCAAGGAAGACGATCTGGCCGTGCAGGTTGAAGGGCTGGGTGATGCAGAGCGCGGCAAGGACGAGTCCCGGCACAAGCAGGACGACGGGCACCCAGCTGGGAAGCCTGCGGCCGCCCGGCTTTTTCTCCTCGCTGTCATCGACGACGGCGCGCACGCACCTGAGGGCCGCAGCGCCGAAGGCATCGCCCGCGCGGTTGATCAGGGCGCCGGCGGCGCGCAGGATGTCGACGACCGTGCGCACGAGGCGCGGGCCGTGACCTCGCGGCGGCAGGACGGCCATGAGAAAGACCGTCTGAATGATGATGCGCAGGGGATCGAGAAGCTTCGGAGCGTTGAAGTCGACCTGAGGATAGAAGAACGCCTTGTTGCGGCGCAACGAGGCGAGTGGCTCCGACTCAAGCGGCGCCATGAGCCAGAGAAGGCCCAGGCAGACGAGATTGAACGACGCGGCGATGCGGCCGGAGCCGGCGGCGCGCCAGTTCTTGTACAGGCTGCGGGTGCTCTCGAGCGCGTGCTTGATGGAAGTCGGAAGCATTCCTTGAAGACGTAAAAGGGATCGGAGGCGTGCAGCTCAGACCGCTACGCCCGGGGCGAAAGCCGCCCTTGTTAAATCCACGGATTCTACTCAGATCCACAAGGGATTTCGAGGAGGGATTTTCCCGTCCCCCTGTCTTGCGACCGTAAAGACCGCGTGACATCCGTCCCCCAGAACTCATGGCATCCCCGTTTTTATCTGCCTTGGAAAGCGTTTCTGTTCAGAGAAAGGCCACGAT
>ENA-OVFO01001198-OVFO01001198.1-human-gut-metagenome-genome-assembly--contig:-NODE-1198-length-11993-cov-2.490283_pt1 | contig 11993 bp, 10 predicted proteins | sample MGYA00237761_ERZ505401 | MGnify/ENA primary metagenome ERZ505401 (study PRJEB26158, sample SAMN06016330) | human gut metagenome | biome: human gut; feature: ankylosing spondylitis patient; material...
TGCATCAGATGGATGCCCTCCATCAGGGTGGCCCTCTCCTTTCTCACGGCACGCGCGTCGCGCGCGAGCTTTTTCCAACGCTTGAACTTCGCGTTGGCCTCGCTTTCAATGAACTTTTCAATCATTCTCGTTCTCCTTGGCTGCCTTGCCGGCGATCATGGACTTGACGGGCTCGAAAGAGCGGCGGTGCTCGGGCGTGATGCCGAGCGTGCGGATCGCCTCGACGTGCCTTGCGGTGCCGTAGCCCGCATGAGCGGCGAAGCCGTAGCCCGGATAGATCTTGTCGAGTTCGGCCATGCGGGCGTCTCGTGCGGTCTTCGCGAGGATCGAGGCGGCCGAGATGGCGGCGACCCTGGCGTCGCCCTTCACGACGGCGGAGGCGGGAGCGGGCAGCCCCTGGGGCGTGCGGTTGCCGTCGACGAGGATGAGCTCGGGCCTGACGCCGAGCCCCTCAACGGCGCGCTTCATGGCGAGCATCGTCGCCTGAAGGATGTTCAGCGTGTCGATCTCGTGGACGTCAGCCCAGGCGACGCACCAGGCGAGCGCGCGCTCGCGAATGAGCGGCGCGAGCGCCTCGCGCCTCGCGGCCGAGAGCTTCTTCGAGTCGTTGAGGCCCTCGACGGGACGGTCGGGATCAAGAATCACGGCCGCCGCGCAGACGGGGCCCGCGAGCGGGCCGCGGCCCGCCTCGTCGACCCCTGCGACGAGCGTCGATGAAAAGAGCGGATCCTCCGAACCGAAGAGGCTCGGCAGGTCGGTGGTGGGCTGCGTTTTGGAAGCGGCGGATTTGGCCACGGTCAGGTCCTGGTGAATGAATGGGAAAAAGAAAAGGCGCTCCGCGGAACCGGCCGGCGAAGCGCCCCTGCGGGCTTGCCCTCTCTCAGAGCTCTCGAGCCCCTCAGGATCTTGCGACGCTCATGATGACGTCGGCGGCGAGAGCGGGCGTGTCAGCGATGAGGCTCTCGTGCATGGCCGAGAAGCGTTCCTCGAGCATCCTGCGGCGGGCTTCGTTCTGAAGCGCGTCCTCAAGCGCGTAGGAGATCGGGTCGGGCTCGCAGAAGAACTGCAGGAACTCGGGCACGACGTTTTCGCCGAGCAGGATGTTCGGCAGGGAAACGCAGTGGATGAGCGCCTTCTTCTGCATGATCATGCCCGTGAGGGCGGGCATCTTGTAGCCCACGACCATCGGCTTCTTGTAGAGCGCGCACTCGAGCGCGGCCGTGCCGGAGGCGACGAGCACCGCGTCGGCGGCCTCGATCGTGCGATGGCTTTCACCCGTGACGATCTGCATCGCCTGGGCAAGGCGCGGGTACATGCTCGCCACCTGCAGGATGCGGGTACGGGCCTGCTCGTCGACGGCGGGAATCAGGACGTGGGCGCCGCCGTTGCGGGCGAGAAGACGCTCGACGGCGTTGAAGAAGACCGGAGCACAGCCCTTGAGCTCGTCGACGCGCGAGCCAGGCATCACGGTGATGACGGGCAGGCCGTCGTCACCAATGCCGAAGCTCCTGCGGGCGCCCGCCGTGTCGGGCGTCATCGGGATGATGCCCGCGAGCGGATGGCCGACGAAGGTGGCGGGCACGCCGGCCTTGCGGTAGATCTCCTGCTCGAACGGGAAGACGAGCAGCATGTGGTCGACGGCGCGGCGGATCGTCTGGATGCGCTCGGGACGCCAGGCCCAGATCGAGGGGCTCACGAAGTGAACGGTCGGAACGCCGCGGCGGCGCAACTTCTCCTCGACGGCGAGGTTGAAGTCGGGAGCGTCGACGCCCACAAACACCTGCGGCATCGAGTCGCCGAAGCGGGTGATGAGGTCCTTGCGGAAGCTCAGCAGGCGCGGCAGGTGCGTGAGCACTTCGACATAGCCGCGCACGGAAAGCTCGCGCGAGTCGTACCAGGCGCGAAAGCCCGCGGCGCGCATCTTGTCGCCGCCCACGCCGTACTGCGGAGCACCGCCCATGCGTGCGGCCACCTCAGGAATCACAAGGCTCGCGATGAAGTCGCCGCTCGCCTCGCCGGCAAGCCAGACGGCGCCGTTGCGTTCAAGCGTCGGAATGGAAGACTGAATGCCCATGAGTTTCCCCTCGTTGATGGTACGGTTCGTAGTGATGAGAATGAATGCGCCGGGCGGATCAGCGGATCACGCCTCGCGGGCTGCTGCCGATGAATTCGATGAAGCGGGTGAGCTGCTCGACGGCGTCCGGGAAGTCGGCCTTGAGGGCCTCGATCTTCACGAGCGCCTCCTTGACGATGAGGCCCTCGCGGTACATCAGGCGGTAGGCCTGGTGCAGCGCGCGCACCTGCGTGTCGGAGTAGCCGAAGCGGCGCAGGCCCACGGTGTTGAGGCCGTGAGGCGCACAGGGGTTGTCGGAGCAGATCACGTAGGGCGGAACGTCGCGCAGAACGGCGGAGGCGCCGCCCACCATGGCGTGCTCGCCGATGCGCACGAACTGATGCACGCCCGTCTGGCCGCCCACGATTGCCCAGTCGTCGACGCGGACGTGGCCTGCGAGCGCGACGTTGTTGGCGATGATCGTGTGGTTGCCGACGCGGCAGTCGTGTGCCACGTGGACGTTGGCCATGAAGAGGTTGTCGCTGCCGACCGTCGTGACGCCCTCGTCCTGAATCGTGCCGATCGAGAACGTGCAGTTTTCGCGGATCACGTTGTTGTCGCCCACGACGAGCACCGTGTCCTCGCCCGCATACTTCTTGTCCTGCGGATCGCAGCCGATCGAAGCGCCCGCGTAGATCACGTTGCCGCTGCCGATCGTCGTGCGGCCCTCGACGCAGACGTGGCTGCGCAGGTGAGTGCCCGCACCGATCCGAACCTTCGGCCCGACGAGGCAGAAGGGGCCGACGACGACGTCGGCGGCGAGCACGGCATCGGGATGAACGATGGAGGACGGATGAATTTGAGCCATGACAATTCCTTTTTTGACCTTGTTCGCGCGCCTTCTTCGGAAATTTCGCGGCATCCCGCCGCCCGCCGTGCATCTGACGTTCTCGTGAAACGGAGCACGGGCGCCCGTGCGCGCAGGCTCCCGCAGGGGCGAAAGCCGAGCAATCCCAATATTATAGATTAGACTGCCCGTGCGCCGAGAAGACGGATCGCGCCCCGGCGAGGAGCCTCCCGCCGCAAATGCCATACGCCGCTTGCGTTTCAGGGCGTTCCTCCTCAGGAACACGCGTGCAGGGCGAACGCAAAAAAAGAGGCCAGCGGTCCTTGGGACTGCGAGCTGAAGTTTTCCAACCAAAAGGAGCGGAGGACTCATGCATTGCTGCGGCGTTCTCCATGCCTTCCATGAGCCGAATCCCGCCCGCCATCCGTTTCGAACTTCCCGGGAGATGTAACAAGAGGTCGGAACGAAACACTTCGAGCATCTCGGAACAAACCCTTGAAACGCCTCTGCAGGAGACGCCCCGCATGACTTTGAGCGAAGAACGCCCCACAGGATTCTTGCATCTCGTTGCAAGCGCCCCGCCGAGGTCAAAAACAAGGCCTGCAGTCGTTTTCCTGCAGGCCGAAATCATGTTCTTGAAGTCTCCGGAGGGCAGCTTCGCCTTCCTGATGCATTGACTGTACCTGAAGGGCCTCCCGGTGCTGTTTCGTCATTGGGCCTTCTGTAACAGAGCTTCCTGCCGCGCCGCTCCGCCTCCCTGCCCTCCGCACACAAGATGCCTCGTGCAGAGGGATGTATCGCCCGACTGCGCTGCACGGCCTCGTGGAACGCACTTGCATTCTGACGCATTTTGGCGGGATTCCGCCGCAGCCCGGCGAAGCCGGCAAACCCGAGGCTCCGAAGAAGCAAAAAAAGAGGCCCGCGGGCAACGCCTGCAGGCCTGAAGCTTTCCAACCAAAAGGAGCGGAGGTCCTCCGTGCTCGTCGCACTTCGTTCTCCATGTCTCGTACTTTAGGGCATGTCGCTTCGCGAGCTGTTTCGACTTCCCGGCGGACGTAACAGAGCGCAGGACGAAACCTCGCCCGCGAACCTAGGGTTAACCCTCCAGACGCTACTGCGAGAGGTCTTTTCAGTTGCGGGCGCAGGCGAAAGGCTCGCGGCGACTTTTGCATTCCGTAGCATCTCAGGCGCCTTTCTTACGGGTTCTCGGAAGGAAAATTCCTCCGAAAACCCCTGCGGCACTGCATAACGGCATGCTAGAATGCGCTCCGCACTCTTCAGGGGAGTAGCTCGGGCGGCCGCAACGGCCGCCGTCCTGCGTCAACATGCTTGAAGCGCCTTGCTTTATGGCGCAGGAATGCGAGCCTCGGGGACTCATCGTTCCCGGCGCGGCATGAGCAAGACCTGCGGCGTGTCCTCTTCCGGATAAACCGCAAGGGCGCCCAGGACGCGCCCGGGCCGGCGCATCGGGCAGGGAGAGGATGCGCCCGCAGTTTCTTGAACACATGCCCCACGCGCCGTCCTCGACAATCCCCCATGCTTGAAGCCCCTCAGACTCTTCTTCTCTCCACCGGCGTCGTCACCGCAAGCGAAATCGGCGACAAGACCATGCTCATGGCCATCTGCCTCGCCGCCAGATTCCGCAGGCCTGCTCCCATCATCTGGGGCATCCTCGTCGCCACGGTCCTCAACCACGCGATGGCGGGCGGCGTGGGCGCCGTGCTCGCCACCCTCATCACGCCCGAAATCCTCCGCTGGATCCTGATCGTCTCGTTCGCCGCCATGGCCGCCTGGATGCTCGTCCCCGACAAGCTCGACGACGAGGAGACGGACGAGGGCCGCATGAAGCGCTTCGGCGTCTTCGGCACCACCGTCGTGCTCTTCTTCCTCGCCGAAATGGGCGACAAGACCCAGCTCGCCACCGTGGCGCTCGGCGCGAAGTTCCCCGCCGAGGCCCTCTGGGTCATCTCGGGCACGACGCTCGGCATGATGATCGCCGACGCGCCCGCCGTCTTCATCGGCAACAAGCTCGCCGAGCGCCTCTCTATGAAGCTCATGCGCCGGATCGCCGCCGCGGTCTTCGCCATCCTCGCCGTTGCCGCCTGGCTCGGCTGCTGATCCTGCCGCACTCACCCCGCCGCCACGGCGGCAGGGGCCTGAAGCCTCGAAAAAAATAAAAAAAAGCCCGCGGTCTCAGTGACAGCGGGCGAATAAATCCAACCAAAAGGAGCGGAGGACTCGTCACCTTCCGGCGTCGTTCTCCGATGAGCTAACTTTACCTGACGAGCTCTCCGCCAAGGTTTCAGACGTCGGGGCAAATGTAACAAGTCTTCAGGAAAAACCCTAGGTTGATTAGTAGTTACCCTGTCTCCCTCCGGCTCTTGCCCGTCACCACAGGCGAATTCAAACTTCACAAGAAAGGCCTAGGCAGTTTGTACTAGATGCATTTTGTTGCATTTCTAGGGGTTTCTTCGTCCCTTCAGGTGCCTTTCGAGCCCTTTGGCAAGGCTTTTTTCCCTGTTCGCGCTTCCCAAAAAAATCCTGCGCGGAGAGGATTCTCCTGCGCAGGACTTCTGCTACCGCCGGCTTTGACAAGCTTCAGGCGCGTCGGGACTTCAGGGCCCTTAGGCCTGCTTGCCGGCGTCGGACGTCTTGGGCGCGACGGGGCGGTAGGCGCACATCATCTCAGCCTGGGCGACGACCTTGCCGTCGACGCGGGCGACGGCCTCGAAGATGCCGAGACCGAGCTTGGAGCGGATGAACTTGCCTTCGATCATGAGCTGATCGCCGGGCTGCACGACCTGCTTGAAGCGGGCCTTGTCGATGCCTGCGAAGTAGAAGAGCGAGTTCTTGCGGTCCGTGCCTTCGGGAAGGCGGGAGAGCGCGATGATCGCGCAGGCCTGGGCCATCGCCTCGATGATCAGAACGCCGGGCATGACGGGCACGCCGGGGAAGTGTCCCGTGAACTGCGGCTCGTTGGCAGTGACGTTCTTGAGCGCAACCACGCGGCCGGCCTCCGTGTCGAGTTCGACGATGCGGTCGATGAGAAGGAACGGATAACGGTGCGGAAGCATGTCCATGATGTCACGGATGTCGAGCGTACTCATATTGGAACGTAACCTCTATTGAAAAATGGGGCCTTGGCGTGCGGCGGGATGCCGCCGCTCTCCGGGGGCATCTTCTTATTGTCGCGCCTTTTGAAAAATTATTCTTCGGCAGAACGGATTAACGCCTCGAGTTCAGCCATGCGGCGGGCAAGGGCCTTGAGCTCCTTGCGCATGGCAGGAAGACGCGAGATCGTGGCGCCGACGAGCTGGAAGTCGCGGCCCTCCAAGGCGGGGAAGAAGCCGGTCTTCTGGGCGGGTTCCTTGCCCCAGCCCGTGATGGCCGTGCCCGGACCGATGCCGGAACCTGCGGGGATGTTGATGTGGCCGTTAATCATGGCCGCGCCGCCCACCATGCAGTGGTCACCCACGGTGGTCGAACCCGCGATGCCCACGCAGGCAGCCATCACGACGTGGCGGCCGATGCGGTCGTTGTGGCCGAGCTGGATCTGGTTGTCAAGCTTGGTGCCGTCGCCGATCACGGTGTCCTCGAGGGCGCCGCGGTCGACCGTCGTGCCCGCGCCGATCTCGACGTCGTCGCCGATCACCACGCGGCCCACCTGCGGGATCTTGACCCACTCGCCCTTGAAGGGCGCAAAGCCGAAGCCGTCGCCGCCGATCACGCAGCCGGGCTGGAAGATGCAGCGGTTGCCGACGACCGTGCCGCGTTCAAGCACGCAGTTCGGGTAAAGAATGCAGTCCTCGCCCACGACCGTGTCCTCACCCACGACGGCGCCCGTCTTGATGACGGTGCGTGCGCCAACGCGCGCGCCGCGGCGAACGACGGCGAGCGCCTCGACCGTTGCGCTCGGATCCACCTCGGCGCCCTCTTCAACGAAGGCGCGCGGATGAATGCCCGCAGGCGTTTCGACGTGGAAGAGAATCTGGGAGGCGAATGCAAAGAAGGCGTACGGATTGTCGCAGACGAGCACGGCGCGGCCGGGTTCGTCCGAACCGAAGAGCGCCTCGACATCCTGCTCGCGCATGATGAGGAGCGAGGCCCTCGAAGCCTTCATCGCCTCGGCGTAGGCGGCGTTCGTGAGAAAGGCCATGTCGCCTTCGCCCGCAGTCTGGGGCGGCATGAAGCGAGAGACTTCGGCGCATTCGCCCAGAAGGCGCATTTCAAGCCTTCCGCGGCTCATTCCGGACACGCGGGCAATCAGATCGGTAACGGCATAACGCGGCAGATTTTCGGCCATGACGGCTCCTCAGTATGTTGTGGTTTCGTTGTTGCATGACGGCGAACGGGCCGCAGGCCCGTTCATGCCGCTTTGCTTTTTCCATTATTTTTTCTTCTTCGCAGGCTTGACGTCGGCGTCAAGCGCCTTCATCACGCGGTCCGTGATGTCGACCTTGGGACTGGCATAGAAGAACTCGTAGAGCACCAGATCGAACTTCTCGCTCTCGGCGATCTGCTGGATGATGCGTCCTGCGCGTCCCTGCAGCAGGAGCACCTCCTCGTTGCGTCGCTGATTGAACTCATCGCGGGCCTCGCGGCTGCGGCGCGCAACGTCGCGCTCCATCTCGGCGAGCTCCCTGCGCTCGGTGACGCGCTCGCTCTCGCTCATGTCGGAGGCGCCCTTCTCAAAGCGCTCGAGACGCTGCTTGAAGCGCTTGGTGAGCGCATCAATCTCCTCCTGACGGCGCATGCCCTCGGCATTGAGGCGCTCGCCCGCCTGGGCTGCGGAGAGAGAGTCGCGCAGTATGCGCTCCATGTTGACGACGCCGATGCGAAGATCCGCTGCGCCCGCGGGCGCGAGCATGGCGAGGCCGAGCACGGCGGCCGAGAGAACGGAGGGCAGAAGCTTTTTCACGGTGTTCACCTTTGGGCTTGAAAAAAAACGGGGCGCCCGATTTGGGCAGCCCCGTCTGCAGGCATTTTCGTATTTTACCGCCGCGCACGGCCCGACGACGGACCGCCCGCGCGGCTCGGCAGATCTTAGAAGCCCGTGCCGATCTGGAACTGGAAGCGCTGCGTCTTGTCGCCTTCCTTCTCGTTTAGCGGGAAGGCCAGCGAGAACTTCAGGGGGCCGAGCGGAGAGATCCAGGCCACACCGATGCCGGTCGAGTAGCGCAGGTCACTCATACTGAATTCCTGACGCCTGTAGTCGGCATGGCCGTTGGCGTTGACGAAGCCTTCGTAGCCCCAGGCGTAGCCGGCGTCGAGGAAGCCGAAGATACGCAGCGTGCGGTCGCCGCCCGGCAGCGGGGCGAGGAGTTCAAGCGAGGCGTTGATCATGCGGTCGCCGCCCAGATTGTCCGCGTCGTCGTTCATCTTGTTCGTGCTGTCCTTCGGACCGAGCGTGCCGGATTCGAAGCCGCGCACCGAGCCGATGCCGCCCACGTAGAAGTTCTTGAAGAACGGGAACATGTCGGTCTGGCCGTAGACGTCGCCGTAGCCCACTTCGCCGTTGAAGGCCAGCGTCCACGTCCTCGAGAGCGGGAAGTAGTGCTGGTACTGGTAGGTGAACTTGTAGTACTCGATGTCCATGCCCGGCAGGCCGACTTCACCGTTGAGTCGCTGGTACACGCCGCGCGTCGGAGCGAGCGAGTTGTCGCGGGAGTCGCGGGACCAGCCGACCGTGGCGGCCACGGACACGGGATCGGCGCCGTAGCGGTTCACGTAGTCCTGATAGCGCTGCGGGGAGTTGCTGTTGGCGTCAACCTTCGTGGATTCGATCTTGCCGCCGAGGAACACGCGGTCGTTTTCCGTGAACGGGATGCCGAACGCGAGCGAGGCGCCGCGGGTTTCGTATTCCACGTCGGCGACGTCGAGCTCTTCAAGGTCGACGCGGCGGTCATAGACTTCCCACGAGCGGCTGATGCCCTCGGGCGTGATGTACGGTTCGACGACGGAGAGCGCGTAGGTGCGCTGGGACTTCGACGTGTTGACGTCGACGGACACGGACTTGCCGGTACCGAAGACGTTGTTCTGCGCGAAGCCCGCCGAAAGGATGATGCCGTCGGACGTGGAGTAGCCCGCACCGAGCGAGACGGAGCCAGTCGGACGCTCCTTCACCTTGATGTCGACGTCGACCTGGTCGCGCGTGCCGGGCACGGGCACCGGGTCAGCCGTCACGGACTCGAAGTAGCCGAGACGGTCGATGCGGTCGCGCGAGAGCTTGACCTTGGAGCTGTCGAACCAAGCGGATTCGTACTGGCGGACTTCACGGCGGATCACCTCGTCCTTCGTGCGGTTGTTGCCCGTGATGTTCACGCGGCGAACATAGGCGCGGCGGCCCGGGTCGATTGTGTAGACGACCTCGACCGTGCGGTTCTCGCGATCGGCGATCGGATTGGGCGTCGCGGTCGCAAAGGCGTAGCCGAGCGTGGAGAGCTTGTCGACGAGCGCCGTGGAGACGTTGTTGACCTGCTCGGCACTGTAGATCTCGCCCGCCTTGAGCGTCAGGAGCTTGTTGAGCTCCTCGTCGATGCCGAGAAGGTCGCCCGTGAGCTTGGCGCCGGCGATCGTGTACTTCTCGCCCTCGGTCATGTTGATCGTGATGTAGACGTCGGACTTGTTGGGCGCGATGGAAACCTGGACGGAGTCGATCTTGAAGTCGAGGTAGCCCTGATTCATGTAGAAGGAGCGGATCGTCTCAAGGTCGGCCGCAAGCTTTTCACGGCTGTAGAGATCGCGCTTCGTGTACCAGCTGAACCAGTTCGGCATGCCGAGCTGCATCTGGTCGAGCAGCTCGTCGGCATCGAAGAGGCGGTTGCCCGTGAAGCGGATCGAGGCGATCGACGAGGCACGGCCTTCGTCGACGTTGATCGTGATGCGCACGCGATTGCGTTCGAGCGGCGTGGCGATCGTCTTGATCTTCACGCCGTAATAGCCGCGGGCGAGGTACTGGCGACGCAGCTCCTGGTCGGCGCGGTCAAGCGTCGCCTGGTCGAAGATGCGGCCCTCGGCCATGCCGACGTCGCGCAGGCTGGTCTCGACAGCGTCCTTGTCGAAGGCCTTGATGCCGTGCGTCTCAATGGTCGCAACGGCGGGACGCTCGACGATGTGCACGACGAGCACGTCGCCGTCCTGGGAGAGCGACACGTCCTTGAAGAGGCCGGAGCGGTAGAGCGAGTGGATGGCGCGGGTGCCCATGTCGGGCGTGTACTCGTCGCCTGTGCGGAACGGAAGATGCGAAAAGACCGTACCGGGTTCGGTACGCATCAGGCCTTCAACTCGAATGTCGGAAATGACAAAAGCCGAGGCCCCCTCGGCGCACACCATGGCCGCAATGACAGCGGCGGCCGTCTTCGTCAGATTGGCAGACAAAATGAATTCTCTCTATATCGTCACGGGTCACGCCCTCCGCCCTTGCACGGTCTGCTCCAGGTTCATCCCCGAAGACGACCGCAAACGGCGGCGGCAAATTTGTGTAAGGTTACCAAATCTTGAGGCTCTCCGTTAGCGGGCGGCGGGACCTCTTTCACGACAGAACGGGTAATCCCTGTCTTCGAGGTCGCATTCCTGCGCCACCTGACTCCGTCGAGCCCCGTCACGCGCCCTCGAAAAGGCGCGTGAGGTCGTTGTTCATCGCAAAGGCAAAGACGACGAGCATCAGGCCAAAGCCCGCCTTGCCTATCCAGTTCTTCGTCCTTTCGGAAAAGTCCCGGCCGCGCAGGCCCTCGAGGCCAAGCACCACGAGCTGTCCGCCGTCGAGCACCGGCACGGGGATCAGGTTCATGAAGCCGATCGCGATCGAGATGAGCGCAAGATATTCAAGGAAGGGCACGAAGCCGCCGCGCACGGCGTCGCCCGCCATGTCGGCAATGCCGATCGGGCCCGTCAGGTTCTTCGTACTGGCCTCGCCCGTGGCCATCTGGCTCACGCCTCTGGCCTGAAGGGTAGTGATGCTCTTCACCTTGCGCCAGCCCGCGGCGACTGCGTCAACAGGCGAGAGCCTCACGACGACCATCTCGGGAAGCGCCCTGATGCGGATGCCGACAACCGTGCGGCCCTCCGACAGCACGGGCATGATCTCCACCACGCGCTCGGTCTCGGGCGTCCTGATGTTCGAAAGCGTCAGCCTCACGGGCGAGCCCGTGGGCGTCGCGCCTATGGCCTCAACCGCCTCCTGGACCGAGCTCACCCCTGCGCCGTTGACGGCCAGAATCCTGTCGCCGCTCGAATCCTTCACCGTCCCCGCCACGACGGGGTCCCTGAGCCAGGGCACGAGGCCGAGATGGATGACGGGCGGGCGCCCGCTCATGTCGTCAAGGCTCACGCCTGCGAGCGAGAAATGCCTGACGAAGGTCTCATCCCCGCGGGAGAACCTGACGGGAATGTCGGCGCTGCCCGCCAGACCGAAAAGCTCGACGTTCATGTCCGTGATGCCGAGAACCGGCGCACCGTTGACGGACAGCACGCGGTCGCCCTGCCTCACGTGCTCGCTCGCCGCCTGCGTGCCTGCGGGCGGCGTGCCCATGACGGCCGCGAAGTCGGGCGTTCCGATCGCGCCGACCATCACGTAGAGGAAGAAGGCGAGGATGAAGTTCGTGGCAGGACCCGCAAAGAGCACGAGGCCGCGCTTCCAGCGGGCCTGACGGGTATAGAGCCTGCTGCGATCCTCTTCAGTGAGATCCGCATCCGCCTCGTCGGCCATCCTCACGTAACCGCCGAGCGGCAGGGCCGAGAAGCAGTATTCGGTCTCTCCCTTTCTCCTTCGCCAGAGCACGGGGCCCATGCCGAAGGAGAATCGCGTCACCTTGATGTTGAAGAACTTGGCCGTGAAGAAATGGCCGCCCTCGTGAACGATGACGATGATGCCGATGGTGAGTAGAAAGCCTGCGAGGCCCAGAAGAAAGCTCATGATCAGATGCGGGAGATTGGAGTCGGACCCAACAAGATACACGGTTTGAGCCGCGCACGCGCGGCTCCTCCGCGCCCTGCGGACGATTGGTTACGCTTTTGCCCGGGAGGATCCGCCTCTAGGGCGATCTCATGAAACTCACTAAACACTTCCCCTAGGGAAGCTCTTCAAAAACCCCT
>ENA-OVFO01001206-OVFO01001206.1-human-gut-metagenome-genome-assembly--contig:-NODE-1206-length-11923-cov-4.275025_pt1 | contig 11923 bp, 5 predicted proteins | sample MGYA00237761_ERZ505401 | MGnify/ENA primary metagenome ERZ505401 (study PRJEB26158, sample SAMN06016330) | human gut metagenome | biome: human gut; feature: ankylosing spondylitis patient; material...
ACTGTTTTTTGTAAATGTCATGATTATTCTCCTTTCGTTCCATCAAGCACTTGATTAGGTGTTTGCGAAACGCCACAAGCCGCATAAATACGGCATTTTAACTTTTATAAAACAAAACATCTCCTCAACGGATTGTGGTAAAATAGAGTTGCCTAGAAACTATAAACCAACCACCCGAAAGGAGATGTACCTATATGATACCATATAAGCAGCTCACTTTGGCAGAAGTTTTTGAAGATTGCCAAAATAAATTCGATAATGACAAATATCAGTTTCTTTCTCTACTTGACCAAACCATTAATCTTGATGAAATTGTTCCTGTTTCTTTTGTTACTCATTTTCACGCTTCAACCGGAAGACCTCGTAAGCACCATCTTTATCCAATGCTTAAGGCTTTTCTGATTCAGCGTATATTCTCAATCCCGACTGATATGCTCCTGATCGTTTTCTTGAAATACTCTCAGGAATTACGTGGTTTCTGTGGCTTTGATGTTGTTCCTGATGTCTCAAAATTTACCCGTTTCAAACAGGATTTCCTGATGGACTTACAATCTATGTTCGATCACATGGTTGATATGACCGAACCGATCTGTCAAAAACTTGACCCTCATCTGGCGGCTATGACCATCTTCGATACCTCTGGCATTGAAGCCTGGGTGACTGAAAATAATCCTAAATACACAAACCGTATTATCAAGCAGTTAAAGGCTTTCAAGAAATCCCATAACCTTGATGATTCCTATGACCCTTACAAAGCTGCTTATGGCTCCATGCCAACCCATGCTGCCTCCAACCAGGCAATCCAACAGATGTATATCAATGGACATTTCTGCTATGCCTATAAGTTCGGCATTGTAACCAATGGGCTTGGTATTGTCCGTGATGTCACTTTTTATAACAAAGAGTTCCTAAAGGCTCATCCAGATATCGTTGTGGAAAAGAAATCTGACTCTCCTGATGAGGATAAATCCCTTGCCGATTCAAAAGCCCTGCTTCCTGTCCTGGTTGATTTCTTTCAGAAGCATCCGCTTATCGCCCCTAAGACCTTCCTTGGTGATGCTGCTTTCGACACGATTGAAATCTACAAAGCCTTTTCGGTGAAATTGGATTTGAAAAAGCATTTATTCCTCTCCACGTAAAACTTTCTATGGAAGATAACGGTTATACCATTAACGAAAATGGTGTCCCCTGCTGTCCTCATGACCCTTCGCTTCCTATGAAAAGGGAAGGCAGTAAATCACACTTAAAAAGCAAAATCCCTACGATGAAATTTGTCTGCCCGAAAATGAAATGGGAATACAATAAAGCAGATAAAACAAACCGCCGTGTATGCCATTGTGATAATCCCTGCACAACATCTTCCTGTGGGAGGATGATTTACGTTTATCCTGAAAAGAATCTTCGTGCCTATCCCCGAGTGGAACGGGGTTCGGCAGAATGGGAAGAAACATATAAAATCCGTCTAAACGTTGAAAAATCTATCAACCACTTTAAAGCCAACTTTTGCGTAGCTGACTGTAAAACCCAGAACGAAAAAACGCTTCATGCTGATTTACTTTTGGCTGGCATTGCCCAGCTTGTTACAGTAATCGTTGCTGATAAAATTCATCAACATCAATACATCCGAAGTCTTAAGCCTTTGATTGCATGATATTCGATATCCATATCATCTTTTCTTCGCAGTTCATCTGGGAAATCTTTTTTCATGTCTAATTTTGATGTCACCTGCTTCTCATCTTAAGAATCCTGCATTTCAGGATTCTTACCGCTTTTTTAATCAGGATTGCGAACTTGTTTCGCAATTACCTATTTTTTAAATGGATAATGATCTTTTGTTCCATCAACATGGCCATTTCTTTTTTTATTCACAGGTCTCACATTGAAATGTGCCCCCTGACCTCCTTGTTCATGCCCATGACTATGATCTTGAATTATAATAATGTCACCTTTCCTATTTTCATAATAATATTCTCTAGTTTGAATAACCCTTCCGTTGCCATCCTTTTGTACATGTCCACCTGCACTTTCTCGATCTCTCATAGGTTCATATTGTATGTCTAACGGCTCTTGATTATATGGAATATCCGCATCACGTTTTGCTTCTCTTAATGCCCCTTTTCTACTTGGCAAATCTGAGTTACTACCACTCCCATCAACACTTTCACTAATTTTCCCCTGCGGAGGACAAGCTTTCCTTTCATACCCACTCGGATCATCATACACCACCGGATTATTCCCGCAGTACGCATACAGATTCAGTCCATCTCCCTGATAGACGTCTTCCTGCATGAAACGCCCGGCAACCGGATTATAATACCTCGCCCGTAAATAATACTGTCCCGTTACATCATCATACTGTTGTCCCGTATAACGGATGCGGTTATTCAGCTTCTCTGTGGTTCCAAGAGACATGCCAAAGGCATCATACTGATAGCTGTTCCGGATTTCTCCCTGTCCATCAGTAACAAATACCGTACTGAGCTGTTCGTCCCTGTGGTAGTAGGACAGTTCCTGTCCTCTGCGGAACGCTTCCATCCCTGCTCCGAGATGATAACTGGTGCCCTGCTCTTCTCTTCCCTCCTCCTGCAGAAGCTCTCCATCGTGGTATACAAAGCTGGTTCTCCTGCCGTTTTCCAGCAGTTCAAACCGCAGGCCTTCCGCGTCATAGCGGTTCTCCTGCACGCTGCCAGTTTCAGTTTCCACCCTTGTCTGCTGGTGGCGGCTGTTATAGGAGAACCGACGGATTCCGGCTGCATTTTTCTCCTCTATTATACCGCCCTGACGGTCATAAGAAAACTGTTTTCTATCGGCAGGGCTTTCCTCTTCGACCAGCTGGTTCTTCTCATTATAAAGATAACGGATTTCTCCCTGTACATCCGTCTTCCGGATTCTGTTTCCGGCTTTGTCATAGGCATAGCAAACAGAAGCGCCGTTCCGCCGCTCTTCCAGAAGCTGTCCCCGGACATCATAAGCATAGGAGAGATCCAATGCATTATTCCCTGTGGTGATTTCGGAAGTGATGCCGCCCAGAGCTGCCTGTGTGCCTGTCTTCGCCGTGCGGTTTCCGTTGCCGTCATACCGGTATGCAAAGGAGAGCAGGACATCTTCTCCCGCCCTGGTTTCCAGTGTGCGGACATTTCCGTCACCATCATAGGTATAGGCGGTCTTCACGCCATTGCCGTAACGGATATCGCAGATGCGGTTCAGGGCATCATAGCCGTAGCGCACTTCCAGTCCGTCATCATTAAAGATGCGGCTTCGTCTGCCCAGAATGTCATACTCATACCGAGTGCAGACTCCCTCGGGATCCCTGATCTCCGTGATCTGCCCTGCCCTGTCATGGGTATAGGAAACTAAGCGTTTCCCGTTGGAACGCTTCTCTTTCAGATTACCATATGCATCGTAGATGTATTCATAGGACTTCCCGTCACAGACGGCACGGGTCACCCGGCCCAGACTGTCATAGTGCCAGGTGCTGATGTTGGTGTGCTTTCCTTCTGCATCGGACGCCTTCTCATACACGGGCTGTCCGAATACGTTGCAGGCGCGCTGTAGCTGTCTTCCGTCCCGGTCGATGTGCAGGGACAGGTTGCCCTCCTCGTCATACCGGAAGGTCTCTGTGAATCCCAGCTGATCCGTCCGCTCGCTGACCTTGCCGAGACTGTTGTAACGGTACTGCACTGCATTGCCGTTGCCGTCTATAGTCCTGCTGACCTGCCCGGCGGGGGTGTATTCATAGCCTTCCTTCACCCCGTCCGCAAAGCCAATGCCTGTGATGCGTCCCCAGCTGTCCACGTCATAGGAAATGGGATTCTGGTTGCCGTCCACAACTCCCGTGATCTGCCTTCTGGCATTATACTCATACTGCTGGAGGATGCGCTGATGGTTCCCCGAACGCCGGACATCCTTGATCTTTCCATCCAATTCGTAGGAAAGCTCTGTCCGGTTTCCAAACGTGTCCTTTTGGATAACCGGCTGATTCCGCAGATTGTAAGAAAACTCCTGTACCACTTCACCTAATGCATTGGTGGTGCGGAGGCGGTTGCCGCGGCTGTCATAGGTGTAGGCTGCGCCTACCCCGTCATCGTTTTCCGGCTCGTAGCCGTAGGGACTGATCTCTTTCCGCAGCCTGTCATTCCGGTCATAGAGATAGCGGGTCACCCCTCCTGCCGGATTGGTTCTGTGGGTCGCCCGGTCTTTCAGGTCATACCGGGTGCTGCTCTCCAGACATTCCCCGTCCGTTCCCAGAATGGCCTGTTTCAGCACATTTCCGGCCGCATCATAGGCATACTGCACCCGTCTGTCGATACCGTTCTTTCTGTCAAGGACTCTCTCCTCGGTCAGGCGGTCGTCCGCATCGTAGCTTCTACGGATCTCGGAGCCCTTCGGGGTGGTGATCTTTGTCAGGTTGCCGTTGGCATCGTAGGCATATCTTGTAACGGCGGCCTGTACCGGGCCGTTGCCCTGGATTTCCTCCGTCCGCTGAACAAGCCACCCGTTTTTATTGTAGGCATAATGAATGACACTATGAACACCGTCCGCAATGACACGCTCTTCCAGCGTTACATTTCCCAGACAGTCATAATCGTAGCGCATTTTTGCCCCAAAGTCATCTTTCACTACATTCAGATGATTGTTTTTATCGTAGGAAAAATGGATCCGGTGCCAGCCATCCGGCTCTCCGTCCCGTTCTACTTCCTGTTGTCCGTAGGCCTCCTCCACCTTATTGCCCTGACTGTCATAGGTATAGGCGATGACACGGTACAGCGCAGGATCGGTCTCCTGCACTTTTATCTGTTCCCGGATCTTCCAGCCCAGATCATTATAGGTATAGAGGACCTCCTTTCCTTCGCCGTCCACTTCCCGGAGGATCTGTCCGTGCCCGTTGTACTCGTAGGTGTGCAGGATGTTCCCCCCGGGATCCTGTACTTCTGTCATCCGGCCGCAGGCGTCATAGGCATAGCGGTAGCCATTGCCGTCATCCGAATCTGCATCATAAGATTCCGGCTGTACCTGTTTGATCATGTTGCCGTCCGCATCATAGAATCTCCGCTCCACGCCTCCGTCCGGATAAAGGATACGGATGCAGTTCCCGTCAGAATTGTACTCATAGCGGGTTCCTTCTCCCTCTTCGCCTTTCAGGGCATAGCTGACCGGATGGATCCGGCTGGTGATGTCCCCGTCAAAGTTGCGGAATACACGGTGATGTTCCTGCAGGGGAGATATGGTATCTACCACACGTTCCAGAAAATCGTGGCGGTACTCATAGCCGCTCTCTTTCTTTTCCCACTGCACGGGTGGATAGTAAGTGGTCAGATTGCCCATGCGGTCATAGAATCTACGGGTGGTGTAGCCTTCCCCGTCGATGCGGCTGGTGACAAAGTTTCTGGAATTGTAAGCCAGCTCCACCGTGCCGTAAGTATTGCTGATGGACAGTCTGCGGCCTACGGTATCGTAGCCGTAGGCAGTCTCCTCCCCCTTCGGCGTAATGACACGGCTGGGGTATGCCCGGTTGGCTTCATATTCCTTAAGGCTTTCGTTTCCGAGGGCATCCCGCTCCAGAATGCATCTTCCCCTGAAATCATACTTCCGGGCCGTTTCTTTCCATTTGCCCTCTTTGATCTTTTCCATCGTCCTGACCGGATTGTGTTCCTGGTCATAAGTATAGAGGGTCTCTCTTCCGTCGCTGTCCCATGTATGTACCAGATCATGGTGCTCATTATATTCATGGTGCACTTCAAAGCCGTCCGGGAATTTTTCCCGGATGCTTCTTCCATAGGCATCGTACTCCCACTCTTTCCTGCTGCCCAGACGACTGATTTCTTCCACCTTTAAGTTGTCATCCGAATACTGATAGGTCTGAAACGAACCATCCTCATAAATTACCCGTTCCTTCAGAAACCGGTTATTGTATTCATAGATCTCCGTCTTGCCCGTTTCGCTGTAATAAATGGTATTCCTGTGATGAATATCATCATAAGTAAAGGTCTGGTACACACCGCTTGAAAAGTTCTGACGGGTGACCCTGCCCTTCACGTCATACTCGTTCTCCAGATAACAACTTCCGTTCTGATCCGTAACGGAAGAAATATGTCCGTTTTCATCATATTCGTAGTGGGTAATCCCCTCGTCCGTATGCACCACATCCACCAGAAGATCGCCCTCATAGCGATACTGGGTCCTGCGTCCGATCTCATCCGTAATCTGCAGAATACGCCCACCCCGGCACTCTACCTGAAGTACATTGCCCAGGGGCGTAACGATCCGTTCCAGCCCCTCTTCTCCATAGGCAAAGCTTAAGCGCTGCTGATTTGGATATTCCACAGACTGAAGCAGTCCTCTGGCATCATAAACACTCAGGGTATGGTCCACCACATCCGTAAGCACATACCGCTCCTGTCCGGTTATCTCTGCCTCCTGTACTTCCATCAGGAATCTGGATGCTCCCTTGCTCTGGTTCACCCAACGGCCATCCTGCTCCTCGTAGCACACAGAATGACCCGTGATGGTCTCCAGATGAACCCGGGTATGCTCCACATCCCTTGTATCCCGATATATCCTGCTGGCATATGGGAATTTCCATCCCAGCCCCAGTACAGAGACCGTATTATTGGTAGAATAATAGGACCGTTCCAGTTTCAGGGCAAAGGGCACGCTGGCCAGCAGGAAATCCGTAGCCTGAATGACATAGATTCCCGTGACTGCGTCCACAGGATCGCTGATAAAAGCGTCCAGTCCATTAAAGAAAAGATTCTGGATAAGGCTGCTCTTCAGATCAAAGTCCTGTTCACTCAGAGCAGAACCCACCCCATCTATGCCGGTGTCAATAAAACCGCCCAGAAATGTCTTAATGAGATGGTTTCCGAAGGAACATCCTTCAATACCTAATTTACTCAATAGTCCGTCACGGATGCCACTGCCGGTACTGCCCTGTGCAAATCCTATCCCGATATTCCATAGTGTCCTGGCAGGATTGATCTCTCCTGTCCGTGCCAGATCATCAAAAATACCATCCAGGACATTTCCCCCTATCTGCATGACTGCCTTCATACATTTTGCTTCCTTAGCAAGATGTATGAATTTTTTTGCTGTCATCAATTTATTAAATGCACTACCTATTGCACAGCCGGATACAACACCGAAGGCAATCTCCGTACCCGCTCTCACCAGTTCATACAGGAGCTCGTTTCCACCGAATACGTCATCCCGCATGAAATTGTGTCCCTGACTTAAATCACCGCTTTGGGCATTTTTGTAATTGTCTATTCCTTCTCCCACATCTGCTACAGCATATGCAGCCGTAGCTGCTCCCAACACCACGGTTGCAATAATAACTGCCGCAGCACCGCCGGTGGCTGCGGTCAGCGCTACCGCTACCGCCACAGTTGCAACTGTGGCAGCCACTTTTACGATCCCTTTCAGAATACCGGTTCTGCCTTCCTCGAATTTCTCCACCAGCTCATTGCTGACATCTTCATTGATATTTTTTCTGTTGGTCTCATCATTTGCTGTTACAGATGATCTGAGTTCTTCCAGAGACGGATTTGCAGCAGGCGACCGGTCCGATGCATCCATCTTTACAAAGGCTGCTATAATCCGGGCCTCATCCGTTAAGTTGATCTGAGAACCGTTCCCTCCGACCTGAACCGTCAGTTCCTCCGCCTCCAGCACCATTTGTCTGGAAGCCTGTCCGTCTTCCTCTGCAGGATCGCCCACAATCAGGTTCTTTTCCGCATGAAGACAAATCTTCTTCCCTGTGATAAGGGCATTTCCATCCGTATCCAGATAGACACAGGTCTGCTTTTCCTGATCGGCAGATACGATAGCCTTAGATGGAGTCATCAAAAGTTCCGCCCCATTTACATTGGAAAAAGATTTGTTGTCCGGTATCTGTGCATAACCGGATGAGGAGGAACCTCCGGATGTCCGGATGGCATGAACTGCAATAGCATCTTTCTCATCATCCCCGGGGAAGTAAATATGTACCTGACTTCCCACCTCCGGCATACAGTAGATAAAGCTGCTCTCGATCGCATAAGTAAAGTATTTTACATTAGGGGAATTATCATATTCCGGATCAATATGGAAATGCACCCTGACACAATTTCCCGAACGCTCTTTTACCGTAGCGGGGATGCTCATACCGAAAATATGAGGATTCTTTTCAGGGGCACATAACACACCCTTTCTCCGGCTCAGTTCATAAGTCCGTACAAGTTCTCCTTCTACCGTCTGATACTGTATCCTTGTGACAATGGCACTGATCCCCCGGAAGCGTACCTTCTGTGCCAGACAGAAATCCTGCCTGGCAGTCACTTTCCATTTAAGGGTTTCCTGCGGAAGGATTTTCTGTTCTCTGCCCAGACGATAATACTGGTCCATATCCTTGATCTCTGTAAACTCTTCATCGCTCAGGACATATTCTTCCCCCAGATCCGGAATTCCAAAATAGGCCCGTCCATGCGCCGCACGGCAGTCCGGTACCATAAAGGTATGAAAATGACTGGCAAGACGCACGAGGAAATTCCAGTCGCTCTCCTCATACTGAAGCAGGAAATCAGGAATCACAGCACCTTTGGTAGCACAGTCCAGAATTTCCGCATCCTTCTGATTCTTAAGGACCTTGTCCATAACCTGCCTGTATGTTGTGTCTAAGTTCAGAAAGCTCTGGCTTACCGGTGCAAGCCCCCATTCCATGGTATAAGAAGCTGCTTCCAGCTGCAAAAGGTGCAGGCTGCGATCCTGCTCCATTTTAGCGTCTGTAATCTTTCCGGCATATAAAAGCCCATCAGCCTCCGCCTTATATACCTCTATATCATCCCCATCCCCAATACCATGAATGAGAGCTTCTATCTTTTCTTCTTCCACCAGAAGTAACAGCCTTAATGTGACATGGTCATTAAATGACGCATTCATTTCAAATGCTTCTACTCCAACCGCACCTTCAAAGGGAAGTCGAATGAAAAGACCCTGATAAGCAAGCTCCATACCTTTTTCCTCCTATTCCGGCTGTCCCGAAAGCAAGATCGTTACACATCCTCCGTAACTGCACATGATACTGCATCTGCGCAACAGCAACGGTTCCCCATTAATAAATACCTTTTCATGCCCTTCCAGCCATTCTCCGTCCGCGGGGAACTGGGCCTTGCACTCACCAACAAAATCTGAACTCATTTCTTCCAGCTTTTCTTCTTCGGTCTTTTCTTTCTTTTTCATCCCTAATAGTTTTTTTGCAAGACCAATCCCTGCTTTTATGATTGTTACACGCTCATTCCATTTCTTTGTGAAATAGCCCACCACATCGTCCCGCCAGTCTTTTTTGGATTCTATGATGGCGTTGGTTTTTTCAATCTCCGCCTGAACATCAGGGTTCTCCCTGCTGTGGCATCCACCGAAGTTAATGATATTTGTATTCAGAATCATATCTTTTACCGTCATCTGCGGTATCTGGTGCGTCAGTACCCCATGGGTAGCATCCAGTGCCAGATAGCTTTCACGCATACCAAAAGGGCACTCGATCCGGGCACAATGTACCACATAAGCGGTGTCATTTACACGGCTGTCACGAAGTTCCTGTTTTTTGGCCTCCACCGCTTCCGCTGCCGCCTGCGCCCCCGCTGCCGCAGCTTCATAGTTCTCATTTGCCGCTGTCTCAGCCACTTGTGCATCGCTTAATTCCTGTAACGTTGCCTCCCACTCTTCCACACTGATTTCACCGTTCATATACTTTTTCTCTGCCAGACATACCGCTTCATCGGCGGCAGCAACTCTTTCCCCAGCCGCCGTAACAGCATCCCGCGCTGTGAAGAAATTCTCATAGGCAGTATTCTGTGCATCCTCCAGTTCTCCCAGACTTGGCTGTATCTCACTCATTTACTGCACCTCCACTTCTTCAAAGTGTATTCCCATCGGCCTGCGCCGCAGCAGGCTCTCTGCCAGAGGCAGACTGACAATCGGATCCTTTCTCTGGTTCCCTTTCAGCAGGAACAGGTTATGCTGTCCAATTTTCCCGCTGTCTAAAACCAGACGCTTTACCGTCCCGTTGGGATAATATTCCGTCTGACTTCCCACCGCATCCAGCTGATCCATTAACGTATGTACATACCGGTACTGCCGGGAACTCTCCTTGTGGATTAGAACTACCTCCTGGAAGAACAATCCCGGTTCATACGCATCCAGAATATTCCGGAATCTTCTGGAGAACATGGTTACCGGATGCTGTAGAAAATCCCATCTGGCCTCGTTGCCATCCCCTGCCAGATACAATGCCACAACACTGTCCAACTGGCTGCTGTCCTCTTTAGAAAACACATGACGGCTCCCATTGATATCAAAATCACGATACTGAATAGATCCCGGCAGATTTTTGTCCTGCGTAATAAAGAAATACCTCATGATTCTTCCTCCCTGTCCAGACGGATTACCTGAAGCTGCTCTGCACTGATTTCCAGAAACGGAACACTTTCTGCGGGGAACACAGCGGCAGTAAGTTCAGCTCCGGCAAAAGATGTCTGTTCAAACGTGCACTCCCGAAAATCTGCCCCCCACAGATTACACCCTTCAAAGCTGCATCCCGTCAGTCTGGTTCCGGGGAAACGGCTTCCTTCCAGATTGCAGTTCTGAAATACAATGTTTTGTACGGTGCTTTCCTCAAACGTAATAAAGCGCATATCCATGTCCCGGATCGTTCTGTCTGCATAGGTGCCTTTATACCAATAACTGAACACCATCTTTTCCGGCTCTCTGGCTGCCTTTGACAGTTCGGTCTTCCAGACGCCGGGATCCTTTTCCACCCGGTCCGTCTGAACCAGTATTTCGGTCTGATCACGATATTCCCCCCACCTCAGGACCCAATAGGGAGAACGGGTAACAGGCTCAAAGATTCCCTTTTTCTCCCAGTCCCGCAGACGATAGCGAAGCACCTGACAGATCATATTGTCCATAATGGTCAGTTCATCAAACAGCAGATTCTGAATGTCATATTCATTGACAGAGACACCATATCCCTGATTGGCACAAACTAACTCATTCCAAAGTTCATCCAAAGGTGTAAGCAATTCCTTTACATCCACATACACCTCAACCGGTTCCTTATCCATATACCAGCTCATATCGAGACCGTAAAGCTGAACCCGATAGTTTCTGTTGATCGTATCTGACTTCAACAGAGAAAAATACAAAAAACATACATACTCCTTTCCCTGTTTTTCCATCTGCTCTCCCAGAAGCTTCATGGCTTTTTCTACCACAGCCTCCCAATCCTCGGCATGTTCCAGAACAGAATCCCCCATATGGCTGCGGAATGCTGCTATTTTTCTCGATACCGCTTCTCTGTAATTCTGCAAAGCCGTTTCTCTGTCCATCTGTCTCTCCTTCAAAACATGTTAATCCACGATTACTTCTGTTCCCTGCATAATAACGTTGCCTTTGCTGGATACAATCTGTCCGCCGCTCAGACTATGCATAATAAATTGTTCCGATACATGAAGCGTCACCTGCTCCTCCGCATGAATCGCAATCTCTTCCTGTGCCATTGCCTTCACCATAGACTGAGATTGTATTTTGACCTTTCCATCCGTCTGAATTGTCACTGCGGATGCTGCTTTTCCACAGGAAAGCTTTATATACCCCGGGGCCAGTGCAAGCTCCTGCCCGGATTTGGTGCGCAGATACCGGTTGTCCGGATCGCTCATCCGATCTTCTCCACTCTGCGGTGCATCGTAATTACTTACAGCACTCAGTGCAATTGCCTCAGATTCTGCCTTGGAAGGAAAATATATCCGCACATCATCTCCCACCTCCGGCATGCAATACCATCCGCTGCCATCTGAGGATGCAGACAGGGTGGAATAGGGGAACCAGTACAATGCACGTTTCCTGCTGTTTCCATCAATTGCCATTTCTACCTGCACTTTTGTACCTG
>ENA-OVFO01001208-OVFO01001208.1-human-gut-metagenome-genome-assembly--contig:-NODE-1208-length-11913-cov-7.528841_pt1 | contig 11913 bp, 9 predicted proteins | sample MGYA00237761_ERZ505401 | MGnify/ENA primary metagenome ERZ505401 (study PRJEB26158, sample SAMN06016330) | human gut metagenome | biome: human gut; feature: ankylosing spondylitis patient; material...
CGTCGAGAAGAGCACCGCCATCCAGCCCTACTGCGACATCACCTATTCCATCGTGCGCCATGGCGACGTGAACGCCATCGCTCCCTTTTACCGTCTGAACCCATCTGACAGCCGACAGGAGGCCGAACCTTGAACGAACATCTTGTAAAATTCTGGCTCTTTGCCACCCACTGGACCAAGCTGGATGCTTTTGATACCGAGGAAGAGCTCAACGATGAGCTGGAGCTGCTCCAGCGCCAGAGCCTGCCCACCAAAGTCCGTCAGGTTACGGACAAGGAAGGCAGGGAAAAGTTCCTCCTTTACGTCAAACAGGCCGACCGCGATTACGCCCGCTACTGCACCGGCTGGCGGCCCGGCGGGATGATGTGAGCCACCCCTGCAAAAAGGAGAATCCATGTCAAAACAGAAAATTCAACTTTCGGATCACTTTGATTATTCACGGCTGATCCGTTTTGTGCTGCCCTGCATCGGCACCATGCTGTTTACTTCCATTTACGGCATTGTGGACGGCCTGTGCGTCTCCAACTTTGTGGGCAAAACGGCCTTTGCGGCGGTCAACCTCATCATGCCGCTGCCGCAGCTGCTGGGCACTGTCGGCTTTATGCTGGGCACCGGCGGCAGCGCCATCGTTGGTATCACGCTGGGCGAGGGTGACCAGAAAAAAGCCGACCGCTATTTTACTATGTTTCTGCTGGCGGCGCTTGTTTCGGTCAGCGTGCTGGCCGTGCTGGGCTTTGTGTTCCTGCGGCCGGTCGCCATGCTGCTGGGCGCAAAGGGAGAGCTGCTGGACTACGCCGTGCGCTACGGGCGCATCCTGATGCTGGCGCTGCCGCCCTTTGCGCTGCAAAATATGTTCCAAAGCTTTTTCGTCACCGCCGAAAAGCCGCTTCTGGGCTTCTGGTTCACCGTAGGTGCAGGCTGCACCAACATGGTGCTGGACGTGGTGATGGTGGGTATGCTGCACTGGGGCGTGGAGGGCGCTGCCGTTGCCACCCTTATCAGCCAATTGGTGGGCGGCGTGCTTCCGGTGTTCTACTTTATCGACCACGGCAATACCAGCCGCCTGCACCTGTGCAGAACACAGTTTTACGGCCGCGTGCTGTGGGATGCCTGTATCAACGGTTCTTCTGAGCTGATGACCAACCTTTCCATGTCGCTGGTCAATATCCTGTATAACTTCCAGCTGCTGCGGCTTGCCGGAGAAAACGGCGTGGCGGCTTACGGCGTCATCATGTACGCTGCCTTCCTGTTTGTGGCGGTGTTCGTGGGCTATGCCGTGGGCAGCGCACCCATCGTCAGCTTCCATTACGGCGCGCGCAACCATGCCGAGGTGCATAACCTCTACCAGAAGAGCCTGCGCCTGATCGCCGTGGTAGCTGTGAGCATGACCGCCGTATCCATGGTGCTTATTCCCTATGTGGCACGCATCTTTGTGGGCTACGACGCTCAGCTGCTGGCGCTGACCAGCCGCGCCTTCCGGCTGTATGCGCTGAGCTTCCTCATCATGGGCTTCAACGTGTATGCGTCCTCCTTCTTCACAGCGCTGGGGGACGGCGTGACCAGCGCCCTCATCTCCTTTCTGCGCACGCTGGTGTTCCAGCTTGCCGCGCTGCTCCTGCTGCCCGCCCTGTGGGGCATTGACGGCGTGTGGCTGGCTGTCACCGCCGCTGAGCTGGCCGCGCTGGCGGTGAGCGTGTATATGTTCGTGACAAAAGACCAGAAATTCCATTACCGTCATGTTTGACGCGCCATAACAAAAAAGCCGCCGGGACCCCGGCGGCTTTCCTGTTATTCAAAGGTATACTCCACCAGCTGGCAGTTTTTGATGCCTGCAGCGGCGTATTCCTCGTTGGTCATATCGTAAAAATAGGAGTGCACCACCCGGGCAATGCCGTTGTGCGCCACCAGCAGGTAGGTCTTGCCGGTGTCCGCCTTCAACTCGTCCAGCAGATTGTAGATGCGCTGTGCCAGCTGCATCATGCTCTCGCCGCCGTCATAGCGGTCGGCAAAGTGGGTCTTGGAGATGCGGAACTCCGCACCGTCCCGGGGCGTGCCCTCGTATTTGCCAAAGCACTGCTCCCGCAGGCGGGGCTCGCAGCGGGCGGGCAGACCGGTAGCGGCGGCAATGGCCTTTGCGGTGTCGGCGGCGCGGGAGAGGGGAGAGTACAAGATCTCGTCAATGTGCAGGCCGCTGTCCCGGACAAGCTCGCCCAGCTGCCGCGCCTGCTGCTGCCCGCGGGCGGTCAGCGGGCTGTCGGTCATGCCGCAGATCTTATTTTCCACGTTCCATACCGTCTCGCCGTGGCGGGTGAAATAGATATTATGCATAAAATTACTCCTTACAGCTTGTGCAGGGTGCCGTCCGGCAGCAGACAAACGGTGTCTCCCTCGTCGATGCCAAGACATGTCAGCTCCCTGTCCGGGTAGGGCAGAATGCGGGCAGCCCCGGCGGCATCGGTCAGGGTCACATCGCACAGCACCGGCTGCCCGGCGGGCAGCTCCTCGCAGCCGTACAGCTGCTCGTCAATGCGCAGCACGCGGTATTCCGGCATGGTACAGCCCCTCCTTTGTGTTTTTCCTTATTATATAGCACCCGGGGGCTTTGGTGCAAGGGGGAGCGGACTGAGAGGGTTTATTCTCCCCCGCTTGACAGCGGCGCGGAGAAATTGTTACAATACAGTTACGACTGCAAACAACGCGGAGGGGTTCATGAATATTACGGAACTGCGGTATCTGGTAGCCATCATGAAATGGGGGTCGGTGTCGGCGGCGGCAAAGCAGCTGTACGCGGCGCAGCCCAATGTGAGCAAGGCGCTGAAGAATCTGGAAGAGGAATACGGGTTGCGCATCTTTGAGCGCTCCTCCACGGGCATGATCCCCACCGAGCAGGGCAAGCGGTTCATCCGGCAGGCGCAGCGGGTGCTGCAGCAGGTGGACGAGCTGAAGCAGGAGGCGCACCAGCAGCGCAGCTGCGCCGAGCTGCGGGTGGTGCTGACCCATGCCACCTACGCCTCCTATGCGGCGGTGGATTTTTTGCAGCAGGCAGCCCGCAGCGAGCAGCTGCGGGTGCATATCCGGGAGAGCGGTGCCATTGAAGCTTTGGATTTTGTGCTGCGGCAGGGCTACCACATAGCACTGCTGCGCTATGCCGCCGAGGACGAGGACTATTATCTGCGCTACTGCCAGCGCCACGGTCTGCGGCAGGAGCCTATCATGGAGTTTTCCTACCTGCTGCTCACCAGTCAGGACAGCCCGCTGGCGCGGCGGCAGGTGCGCGAGCTGGACGAACTGAACGATTACATCGAGGTGCTGCACGGCGACACCCATCTGCCCGGGGAGGAGAGCACTGTTTCCCGCTGGCAGGCAAACCCCAACCGCCGCATCCATGTGTACGAGCGGTGCAGCCAGTTCTCCATTCTGCAAAACCTGCCCACGGCCTATATGTGGTCGTCCCCCATGCCGCAGCGCGCGCTGGAGCAGTACCATCTGGCACTGCATAACTGCCCGGCGCAGAAGCAGCAGATGCGGGACGTGCTGGTGTACCCGGAGCGGGAGCCTTTGCAGCCGGAGGAGCAGCTGTTTGTGCAGTTGCTGCACAAGCAGGCGGATGCCACCATTAAGGACAGCGGGTGAAAGAAGATTTGAAATGCGCGCCGCGTCTTCCGGGTTGCGGCACCCAGCATCCGCATCGTGCCTTGGGCGGCACGCGCGTCTTGCTGGCCGCTGCCCCAACAACTCCTCCCTGTTTCCGCCGCTGGCGGCGGTCGTCGTTGTTGCAGCGGAAGAATTGTTTTTATTTTCGGGCTAGCGGAGCGTCTGCGGACGCTCTGCTAGCCCATTTTCACGGGTGCCCCACCTGAGAGGACAGATTTCCCTTCTTTTCGTCTCAAATTCCACGTTTTGGGGAGAAAATCGCAAACGATTAAGCAAAGTGCACAAAAAGGCGGCGCAAAGTTTGGCGGGGACGCTTTTGACCGTTCCCGGAAGAATATTTTCGAGAAACAATAGAACAAATTAAAACGAACTATCGACATAAAATACAAGTTTAAATAAACAAATAAAATAAGCTGCCATATACTTTTTGATATAGGAACCATACCTAAAAAATATTAACACAATTATGAAAAAAGGTGTTAACATGAAGCCAGAGATCGGTCATAGCCGCAGTATGGCATAAGCTGTCGGCGGCTGAAATTCAAAAGGAGGTTTCTGGTATGATTAGTTTCTTACTGTGTCTGGCACTTCTGATCGTAGGCTACTTTGTCTATGGTAAGATCGTGGACAACACGTTCGGACCGGACGACCGCGAAACTCCTGCTGTGCGCATCAACGATGGCGTTGACTACGTTGTGATGCCCCAGTGGAAGCTGTTCCTCGTCCAGCTGCTGAACATTGCAGGTCTGGGCCCCATCTTTGGTGCACTGCAGGGTGCTCTGTGGGGTCCCGTGGTGTTCCTGTGGATCACCTTCGGCACCATCTTTGCCGGCGGCGTACATGACTACTTCTCCGGTATGATGAGCGAGCGCAATGAGGGCGCTTCCATCGCCGAGGTCACCGGCCGCTATCTGGGCCCCGTGATGCAGAACATCATGCGTGTGTTCTCTGTGGTGCTGCTGATCATGGTCGGTACCGTGTTCGCAGTCGGCCCCGCAGGCCTGATCGTTACCCTGTGCAAGAACGGCGGTATGTCCGGCGTGCTGACCACCACCCTGTTCTGGCTGATCATCATTCTGGTGTACTACTTCATCGCAACCTTTATCTCCATTGATGCCATCATCGGTAAGATCTACCCTGTGTTCGGCATCTGCCTGATCATCATGGCTGTGGGCGTTATCTTTGGTATCTTCACCAACCCCGCCTACACCATCCCCGAGATCTGGGCAAACTTCAGCAATATGCACCCCTCCAACACTCCTATCTGGAGCTTCATGTTCATCACCGTTGCCTGTGGTGCTATTTCCGGTTTCCACTCCACCCAGTCGCCTCTGATGGCTCGCTGCATGAAGAGTGAGAAGCAGGGTCACTTCGTATTCTACGGTGCAATGGTCAGCGAGGGCATCATCGCTCTGATCTGGGCTGCTGCCGGCTGCGCACTGTACACCATCACCGATGGCAAGATGGTCGGTCTGGCCGAGGCTCTGGCTGCCGGTCAGTCTGCTGCTATCTACGACGTCTGCCTCAAGACCATGGGTAATGTCGGCGTGGCACTGGCTATGATCGGTGTCGTTATCTGCCCCATCACCTCTGGTGATACTGCATTCCGTTCCGCTCGTCTGACTCTGGCCGACTGGCTCAAGATCGATCAGGACAGCTACGCAAACCGCCTGAAGCTGTGTGTCCCCGTGCTGGGCGTTGGTGCCTTCCTTGGCATCGGCAACGCACTGGGCTTCATCAACTACACCGTCATCTGGCGTTACTTCAGCTGGACCAACCAGACGCTGGCTATGATCGTCCTGTGGGCTGCTTCCATGTACCTGTTCAAGGAGAAGAAGAACTTCTGGATCACCGCCGTGCCTGCAACCTTCATGAGCGCTGTGTCCTGCACCTACTTCGTGCTGGCTCCCGAGTGCCTGGGCAAGATGATCAACACCTATGCGGACGGCAAGCTGGTGGCTTACAACACCGCCGTTGCTTACCCCATTGGCATCGTCTTTGCCATCGCAATGCTGGCTCTGTTCCTCCATGCTACCAAGAAGAGCTCTACTTCCAAGGCATAAGGAACTGACGGCTCCATATTTCCGTAAGTAACTTGCGCCCGCCGCTGCCTGACCGTACAGCGGCGGGCGCTGTTTTTTAAAAATCAAGGCTTGCAATTGCCCCCGTCCCGTGGGAAAATAGGGGCGTAGAATTTAAAGCAAAGAAGGGAACTACCCATGATTTTCAAACCCGCACAGCTGGGCATGGCAAAGCTTGACCCGCAGGAGCTGGAGGCAGACAAAAAAGCCTGCCGCAAGATCGGCCCCTGCGGCGTAGGCAAAAAGGCGCTGTACCTGAACAGCTTTTACATCGACCGCCGCTATTATCTGCCCTACGGCAGCATCACCCGGGTGTTCAAGCGGGTGGCTATGAGCTCCGGCGGCTTTACCGGCAAGGGCATGTTTGCCTCCATGGCCTACCTTGTGGTGGAGTACGACGGCGGCAAGCAGAAGCAGTGCAACTTCAAGGACGAGCGGGACGTGGACGCCCTGCTGGAAGTGCTTGCCAAGGAGCAGCCGCAGCTGCATCTGCTGAGCGCCGCCGGTGAGCAGGCGCTGGAGAAAAAGGCTGCCGAAAAGGCCGCCCGCAAGCTGCCGGAGCTTTCCGAGGACGCGCAGCACAGCCTTACCGTGCTGCGCCGGGCAAAGGAGTATCTGGACGCAAAGCCGGAGCTTTCCGCCGAGCTGAGCGCTGCCCAGCGCCGCAAGCGTGCGCAGCTGCAAAGCAAGCCGGTGTACCGCTATGTGGCGCTGGCCATCTTTGTGCTGGGTGTTGCGGCGGCGGCCTACGGTCTGTACTCCGTGTTCAGCCACACCGGCAGCTACGGCGTGTACTTTGCGCTGTTCGGCTTTGCCGCCATCTTCCTGTTTTCCAGCTACAATATGCTGCCCACCGCCCACAATAACAACAACGCCATCATGAAGCGTGCGGAGAAGGCCGAGGCAGCCATGGCAGAGTATGTCAAGCACTACCCCCACGGCGCTTTCCCGGTAAAAAGCTGGTACGCCCACCCCATCGTGCTCAAGCAGATGATGGACGCCGTGGAGGAGGGCCGCGCCGTCACCGTGCCCGAGGCACTGGATGCAGTCAAGGCGCGCCTGAAATCCTTGAACGCGGACGTGGAGGTGGAGCAGGAGGAATATGACGAGGTGGTGGTCATCAAGGCCCTGTTCCTCAACCATGATTATCAGTAAAAGCAGAAAAGTAAAAAGCCGGGCAGCCTGCGGGCCGTCCGGCTTTTGCTTTTACAGGGCAGTGCTGCTGTTCAGAACAGGCGGCGAAGCCCTATGATATAAGGGGACTTTTGAAGAGTCGGACATTATTACCACTTTTTTATATTGAATAGTATTCAAAAGTAACGTAGTTTCGTTGTGTTTGCGACTCTTCAAAACTTTGGCTACTTTTGAAGAGTCGGGGCAAAAAGCGCATCGTTCTGCGTGTTTTGGCGCAGAAAAAGTAACTATTCAAAACTCTATGGGTCATAGGGGACTTTTGAACAGTAGCAGCTGCGTCTCAGATCAGCGCCTCCATCCGCAGCGGGTCGGGGTGATGGGCGTATTTCTGCTTGGCGATCTCGATAAAGGACTGCACCTCCAGCCGGGGTGCGTGGCGCATAGCGGCGATCTCCACCGTCACCGGGGGAAAATCCAGCAGCGGCACCTTGACGATGCCCGGGATCACCGCCGTGGACAGGCAGGGCACAATGGACATGGCGGTGCCCATCTGGATCATGATCAGCGCACCCTCAAAGCTGGGGGTGATCTTGCTGCAATCCACCCCCACCTGCGCCAGCTGCTCCAGCGAAGGCCCCTGACAGGCGGACAGAAAGCTGTCGAACGCGCCGGAGGACACCACGCTCTGCCCCTTCAGGTCTGCCAGATGCAGCGCCCGCCGGTCGGCAAGGGGAGAGTTTGGGTTCATCAGCACATGGTACCCCAGCGAGAACAGGGGCGTAAAGGAGATATCCCGGTCGCGGGAGTGCTCGGTGGCGTAGAAAAAGCCGATATCCAGCTGCCCGGAGCGCAGCTGTTCCAGCGGGCGGCGGTTGTCCTGCGGCACAACGTCTACGCAGGCGTTGGGAAACTGGTGCTGGAACTGGGCCAGAATGCTGGAAAAGGTGCTGTAATCGAACAGCTGCCGCAGCCCGACGGTCAGGTGGGAGCGGTCAGCGTCCTGAATATCCTGCGCCTTCTTCAGCGCCTGCCGCCCAAAGCTGGTCATCTGCACCATGTCCAGATAAAAGGACTGCCCGGCAGCGGTCAGCTTGGTGCGGCGGGTGGTGCGCTCGAACAGGTGCAGCCCGGTCTCCTTTTCCAGCGCATTGATCTGGTAGGTGATGGCGGGCTGGGTGGTGAACAGCCGCTCGGCAGCTGCGCTGAAATTCAGCTCCTCTGCTACGGCAATAAAGCACTCCAACTGGTAAATCGTCATAGAACGGCGCCCCTTCTTGTGTAAAAAGCTGGTCATCTTTATTATACAGGATTCCGCACAGGCCGTAAAGGGAAAACGATTTATAAAGAGATTTGATAAATTCTGACACAAATTTGTATTTCACACCGGGGCAAAACTTTGCTATAATCGTGTCAATGTTCAAAATGCACGAAGGAACAGGAAAAACGCAAAAAAGAAGAGAAAAGAAAAAGAAAGGCGAACCTTATGGCTAAGATCTCTCGTCGCAACTTTATGCGCGGTGCCGCTGTGGGCACCATGGGCGCAGCTGCTGCCGGTCTGCTGACCGCCTGCGGCAACTCCGCTTCCAGCACCACCGGTGCTCCCGCTTCCTCCGCAGCTTCCTCTGCTGCTTCCTCCGCTGTGACCAAGCCCTCCTCCCCGGTAGACGGCAAGTACGTCACCAAGGCAATGGGTCACGAAAGCTGGGTGCACGTTGCCACCACCTTCTTTGACGGCAAGATCACTGCCTGTGAGGTGCTGTCTCACGAGGAGACCATCGGCATCGGCAACTATGCCTGCTCCCGCATCCCTGCCGCTATCGTAGAGCACCAGAGCGTCAACGTGCCCAACCTGCGCGGCTCCTCCATCACCTCCATGGCTGTCAAGGCAGCTGTGAAGGAGGCCATCGAGCTGGCCGGTTATAACGTGGACGACTTCTCCAAGGAGGTCACCATCGCTGCTTCCAACGAGGTCATCGAGGAAGAGGCTGATGTCGTCATCATGGGTGCCGGCACCTCCGGCCTGACCTGCGCCTGCCGCCTGCTGGAGGCCGGCTACAGCGTCATTCTGGTGGAGAAGCGCGATATCCCCGGCGGCTCCATGTCCATGACCTACGGCGGCGTTGCCACCGCAGGCTCCAAGCTGCAGTACAACTACGATGTGGACGGCAGCTTCCGCAGCTCTGCCATGGGCACGCTGGAGGGCATGATGAACTTCTGGCAGACCATGGAGAAGTACCACCGCACCGAGTTCTTCAACGGTGAAATGCCCTACATGACCAAGCAGTACACCGTCGCCGGTGATCTGGTGGACTGGATGGCAGGCATCGGCATCGGCTTCAACACCATGGGCAACTACGAAAGCGCTACCCAGTACGGCGCTTCCACCCCGTATCTGGCACCCGGCTGCTACGAGGGCGGCGCAGGCTACGCCATGATGTTCATGGCACAGCGCGTGGAGAAGTACGAGAAGGGCAAGATCATCTACTCCACCAGCGTCACCGACCTGATCAAGGACGAAAGCGGCCGTGTTGTGGGCTTCCACGCCAAGGGCGAAAACGGCGCAAGCTATACCCTGCGCGGCAAGGCGGTCTGCCTTGCCTCCGGCGGCTTTGCCAAGAACCCCGAAATGCTGAAGAAGTACAGCCCCGACTACGCCGACTTCTTCTTCAATTGCGCCTCCAGCATGACCGGCGAGGGCATCCAGATGGGTATCGACGCCGGCGGCTATGTGGAGTGCGAAAACCGCGCTCTGCCCGCCTTCCTGTCCAGCTACAAGAGCAAGTTCGAGCTGGCCTTCATCCACCAGTCTGCCCCCGGCATCATGGTCAACATCAAGGGCGACAACATCGGCAACATCGTCTCCGATAACCACTACACCATGGCCAAGGCAAAGCTGAACAAGGACAACGGCGACACCTTCTACTATGTGTTCGACGAGTCCTCTGCCGTCAAGCTGCGCGACAGCGAGTCCTACGGCTTCAACGGTTACGTTGCCATGTTCGAGAAGGGCGAGGCTGTGCACTACGACAGCGTGGAGAAGGCCTCTGAGGAGCTGAACCTGCCCAATCTGGCAGACGCCATCGAGGCCAACAACGCCGCTGCTCTGGCTGGCGAGCCCGATGAGTTCGGCCGCCGCAACTGCCCCTACATCGAGACCCGCGACGGTCTGTGGGCCATCCGCGTTGACCCCACCTTCTACCTGACCACCGCAGGTCTGGCCATCGACACCGATTGCCACGTCCTGACCGAGGACAAGAAGGCCATCCCCGGCCTGTACGCTGCCGGCGACGTCTGCGGCTCCATCGAGGAGAAGGACGCCAAGCAGTACGGCATGGGCTTCGACGCCGCTCTGACCTACGGCTACATCATGGGCGAGACCCTGAAGAAGGAGATCTGAGCTGCGCTCTGACCCCCTGACAAAAGCATAAATAAAGGGCTGCTGCACAAACCGTGCAGCAGCCCTTTTTATATCATATTTCCTCTTATGCCGCCGCAGGCTTGCGGAAGATGGCCATGGCACGCTTGTAGCAGCTGGCAAAATAGGCGATCTCTGCCAGCGCGGTCAGTATCCAGCTGCAGGGATACAGCAGGTACAGCGCCGGGATGGTGTGGAAGTGGGCAAAGATGGTGTACACCCAGATCACCCGGAATATGCAGGAACCCAGCACCACGATGATGGTGGGCACCACGGTCTTGCCCAGCCCGCGGGAGGCGGCGATGGTGCAGTCCATAAAGGCGGAGACGCAGTAGGCAAAGGCCATCACAGCCACCCGCTTCATGCCGGCGTCAATAACGGCGGCTTCGGTGGTGAACAGCGCAAGGAAGGCCGGCCCGCAGAAGAACAGCGCCGCGCCCAGCACAAGCCCCACGCCGAAGGAGTAGCCCAGACTGATGAAGTAGCTCTTCTTCACCCGGTCAGGCCGTCCCGCGCCGTAGTTCTGGCTCATAAAGCTGGCGCAGGCCATGTAGAAGGCCGCCATGCAATCATAAATCAGGCCGTCTGCATTGGCGGCGGCGCTGTTGCCCTTGACCATCAAAGAGTCGAAGGAGTTGACACCCGCCTGAATGAACAGGTTGGCAATGGCAAAAATAGCGTTCTGCAGCCCGGCGGGCACGCCCAGCGCAAGGATGCTCTTGGCCTGTACCGGGTCCAGCTGTAATTTATGTAGGTCCAGCGCGTAGCAGTCCTGCACCCGGGTCAGCGCCCGCAGGATCAGAAACGCGGAAACGCACTGGCTGATGGCGCTGGCCAGCGCCACGCCCACCACGCTCAGATCGCACACGATGACAAAGAACAGGTTCAGCGCAATGTTCAGGGCACCGGCAATGGACAGATACATCAGCGGCTTTTTGGTGTCGCCGATGGAGCTGAACACCGCGTTGCCGAAGTTGTACAGCGCCAGCGCCGGCATACCCAGAAAATACACCCGCAGATACAAGATCGCGCCGGGCAGCAGATCCTCCTTGGTGTTCAGCAGCCGCAGCATGGCGGGGGAGCCCAGCAGGCCGATGAGCAGCAACGCCACACCGGCAACGGCGCTGATGATGGCCGCCGAGTGGACGGTCTTTTCCACGTCCTTGGGGTGACGCGCACCGTAAAAACGCGCCACCAGCACGTTGATGCCGTTGCTCAGGCCGATGAGAAAGCCGGTGAACAGGGTCACCAGCGTGCTGGTGGAGCCCACAGCGCCCAGCGCCGTAGACCCGGCAAAGCGCCCCACCACCGCCACGTCCGACATATTGAACAGCACCTGCAGCAGGTTGGAAAGCGCCAGCGGCAGACTGACCAGAAAGATCTGCTTGGCCAGAGGGCCTTCCGTCAGCGTATTCGTTTGAGAACTCATACTTTTTTCCTTTATCCTATACATCCTAACCGTACCCGCGCACACCGGGGCACAGCCTCTATTATAAGGCACTGCGCTGCTTTTGCAAGATGGATTCGATAAAATAATAAAAAGGACTGCTGCACAAAACCTATGCAGCAGTCCTTGGTGCAGTAAAGCAATCCAAATCCGAACCATTTTCCTTTGATGCGGCTTGGGCC
>ENA-OVFO01001213-OVFO01001213.1-human-gut-metagenome-genome-assembly--contig:-NODE-1213-length-11893-cov-3.054232_pt1 | contig 11893 bp, 10 predicted proteins | sample MGYA00237761_ERZ505401 | MGnify/ENA primary metagenome ERZ505401 (study PRJEB26158, sample SAMN06016330) | human gut metagenome | biome: human gut; feature: ankylosing spondylitis patient; material...
GGGAAATACCGCAGAGACATTACAGTGAGCAATGCCGCCGCTCCCAGCCAGATATGATCATTTTTGGCGCATATCTTTTTTCCTTTTACAAAGCTTTGATAGAGCAAAAACAACAGACAGCCAAGCAGCAGAATTCCCATTCCGGGGTGTCCGTTCCTATAAAAATAAGTACTGAACAGACCGCCGATACTGTATCCCTGCTCCATGATGCTGGTATATTCCAATCCGCTCTCCGCAAAGGACCCGTCGAACAGCCAGTGTTTCCACGTCATATAGGTGGGGTATGCCATGGCAACTCCCAGAATTCCGATCACCGGATATTGCCATTGTCTCCGGCAGATACCACCCACGCAGATCAGGAACAAAAGCGTCAACGCGGCTACGCCATCCAGTCTTCCGATAATCCCCAGGGCCAGTACTGCGGTCAATCCGTAGCCTGTCTTCCAGAACATTTTCTCCGTATCCGACATTTTTACCAGAGACGCTGCCAGGATCGGCACCACCATCCATATCAGAATCTGTGACCGATCCACACTTTCCGTTACCACATATACATGATAAGGCAGCAACAGATACCCTAATGCCCCCACCAGTGAAAACCAGTCTTTCTTTTTTCTCTTTAAAACGCAATGGAACATACTCCATGCGGTTCCAAAGGTAATAATCTGGGTCAATATGATAAAAGTACTTTCCATCTGTTATTCTCCTGTCATGAAAGGTTCTTCATTGTACCAGTACTGAACATCCGATTGCAGTATAATGGTATTTTCATAATATACCACCTGTAAAACAAGTATTAACAGTACCGCAAACACGATCCAAGGGGAAATTTTGTTCTGGCTTTTTCTTTTTTGAAGAAGTATCCATACCACACTGCCCAGTACTGCATATCCCAACACACAGACAACAAACTTTCCGGGATTTCCCATTACATATAAGGTCTTCACCGCCAGAGGATTCCATATACCAAAAGCTGCTGCCGCCAACACCAGTCGCGCATCCCTTCCCCATTTGGAAAACAGGAAATAAAGCAATGCAAGTGCAGCTCCGGATAAAAATGCTATCATGATCTTATAAGATGTTGCGACCGGAAATCCAATCCACCGCATTCCTGCCGGAATCCATAAATATAGTAAATGGGCTGCCGGAATCCTTCCCCATTCTCCCTGAAGCATATACTCTGTTTCTCTCAGGCACTGTACACTGTCAGTCCCCAGAACAAGATAATCCACCAGCAAGGGGATACAGGCTATCATCCAGATTCCCACCATTGCACAGTTGATCCATTTTTTCTGTCCGCTCACTTCTTTACACAATACTTTTCTGCGGAATATCGCAATTCCATCCAGACAGGCAAAAAAAACCAGCACTATTACAAAAAGAATCCTTCTTCCGGCGGTTGTCTTCTCTACTTTCAACTCATAGGAAACATTTCCTCCCTCCGAAAATGGCTGTATCTGCAGATGTGCTGCATCAACCGTATCTGCCACATAATAGGTAATCCTTTTATGCTCTGTATCTGCAGACAAAGTTGCCCGGTTGCCCCTGATCGCACGAAAAGTGGTCTCCTCCGCTTCCAGACTGATCTCCATTCCACTTCCGATTCCGCCATTTGCAATATCCGACTCTACTATGATGCGATATACTCCCGGGTTCAATGCAAAATCTTTGCTGACGATCCCCCCTGTTTCTTCCACCCGATACAATTGCTGATGATCTGCCTCGAATACAATATCCGATCCCCCAAAAGACAGCACGAGCAGAACCGCTAAGAGAAGCCCTTCCGCTAATAAAATCCATTTCTTTTTCATCTCTGTCTCCTCTTCCGAATCCCGAAAAACACGATACCCGCTACTGTGATCAAAGTAACCAGTTCCGCCGTTCTCCAATACCACGGTTCCACAAAACGCACTCTGACTGTTCCGGCATATCCACCCGGAATGCACACTTGCAAAATATGTCCACCATCGTCTGTGATCTCCAATACTTCTCCTTTGTCATCCCTGGCTGCATATCCCTTATACATGAGAACCGGAAGTGTTACTATTTCCTCCCGGGGCGAATCATTCCTGCAGGAAAAGCTTATATTTAAACCGCTCTTTTCATAGTCTGCGATCTGAATATTCTCATTGGCTTCCGGTCTTGCAAAAGTCAGCTTTGTGCTGTCCGTTCCATAGATCAGATACTCTTCTCCGGAGATGTAACCAAATCCCATACTTTCCTGATTATATAATGTAACGTCCCTCTCCTGTACTCCCGAATCCATCATAAACAGATAGGATGCAGACAAAGACACTACTGCCGTGATCAGACTCATCTGATAGAAGATTTTCCGGTTGTTCTGAAAATATCGAATCACATATCCCGTTACCGTCACCAACAGAATCGTACCCCATCCCAGAAAACGATTGGGGAACTGCAGACTGCTCACCAGTGTCGCTGCAATGCCGGAAATTTTCTGAATGTTATCCCATGGAAAGGAATTTGTGGACATCCATAATGCAAGGCATCCGAATCCTGCTGCCTTTATCGCAAAGCTCTTCTCAGCCTCTTTTTGTTTTTGCAAATCTCCCAAAAATAACAGCAGCCAGAAAATCATCATTCCTATTACCAGAAACAATCCTACCCCAATAGGATTCAGTAAATCCCCTGCCTTGCCTTCCATGGATTCCGGAATTCTGCTGAACCAGAACTGCTGTAATATTTGCGCAAAAATGGTTCCTCTGTCCTGGATAGTTCTCGCCGATGCATGGCGTATCCTGACATCCTGTGTCAAATAATAGTCAACAAACGGTACCAGATACCACAGGCTTAATCCCAACGCAAAAAATGCTCCACTCGCAAGCTGCCGAAATCTCTGCCATGCAAATACTCTGCGGATATAAATCAGACAGAACAGCACTGTGAACAATGCCGTAATCTCACAGGTCAGTACATGGGTCTGGATCAATCCGGCATATCCCAGCCCCAAAATGATCCAGCTTTTATGAAACTCTCTGTCTTCCACATCTTTTTCAAAGACAAGATAAATTCCGTATACCACCAGCGGCAGAAACGTATAGGCGCTTCCCTCTCCTACAGCTCCTACCATTACCAGTTTAAAAAATCTAAATATGGATAAAGTATACAATGCGCTGCAGACCAGGCCTATGATCCGGTCTCCGAAGATTCCGTTAAAGCAGTACCAGGCAATCGCAGCTGTTGCAATATTAAGTCCTATGCAATAGAAAGCATAGCTTTCATCGTAAAGCCTGCCATGCGCAGAAGTGGCGGAAGATACAATAACAGATTACAATAGAAAATACCATTGGCGTATCCGTGGTCAAATACCCATCTGGGTTCCAGCCGTACCGGGAACTGTCCGGTCAGAAGTCCATCCTTTACACCTTCAATACGGTGCAAATGATAGGTCAGATCCGCTCCGGACACCATGCCGTCATAAAAATAGGGGATGGAGGCAAAAAAGGCGATCACACCGATTCCAAACAGGATCTGACGTCTCTGCTCATTTCTGCCTTTTACCGCCTCCCGACGCTCCAGCCACATGGTTGCAAGAACCAACAGTGCTGCTGCCGCAAGGATCACAAGATATCTTGTCCACAGAAGATTCGTCTCCACGATCCGCAGATTCCCGGTGGTCAGCTTTTCCTGTCCGGAATAATCGATTGTCACCGTCAGTTCTTCTGTGGGCTCATAAAGCCAGAAATCATAGGAAGTATGCCCCAGTGCACTGTACAGATGCTCGCCGTTGCACAACAGGCCTCCCTGATACACAGTGCCGTCTTTCACAGTGCAGACCGCGATAGCATCCCCGGTGCATTCGTAGGACAGCTCCACCCGGTATACTCCTGTCCCCAGCGAAATATGCTCAAATACCGGCTCTTCTGCATAAGATTCCCCTTCCGTAAAAGTATAGCTTCCGGTATAGTTCCATTCCCGGTTGGGCATGGCAATACGGATGATACACCCCACCATCAATGTAGCCAGAATCCCCAGAATCACATATCTGATATAAGGTTTTTTCTTCACCTTTCCCATTCTCCTTTGGTCACATATTGCAAATCATTTGAAATAAAACGCAAAAATCCATAATGAGTATAGCACAAAAAAAAGATAATGAACACTCTCTTCATTATCTTTTTCCTGTATTTATGCGATTCCTATGCCTGTTTTGTATGGTGTTCCACATGTTCGAAGGTGAATACATTCAGGAACTGTTTTGCTCTCTCTGTCTCCGGATGTTCGAAAAATTTATCGGGAGCGGCCTCCTCCACGATCTTACCCTGGTCGATGAAAATAACTTTGTCCGCTACCGCCTTTGCAAACTGCATCTCATGGGTGACAATGAGCATGGTCTTGCCCTGTTTTGCCAGATCCAGCATAACATCCAGCACTTCTCTTACCATCTCCGGATCCAGTGCCGCGGTCACTTCATCGAACAGCAGGATCTCCGGATGCATGCACAATGCCCGGACGATGGCTACACGCTGCTTCTGTCCACCGGACAACTGTCTGGGATAACTCTTTGCCTTATCTGCCAGTCCCACGCGCTCCAGAAGCTCCATGGCCTCCTTCTGTGCCTCCGCCTTATCGCGCTTCTGTACCTTGACCGGTGCCAGCGTAATATTGTCCAGTACCGTCAGATGCGGGAACAGTTCATAGCTCTGGAATACCATACCGATCTTCTGACGCAGGGTGGTGATATTTTTACTGCCCTTGCGGATATCCATGCCCTGCAGCTTTATCGTACCGCCCTGAATAGGTTCCAGTGCATTAATACACCGAAGCAGCGTACTCTTACCACAGCCGCTGGGACCTACCACAACCAGAACATCTCCCTGTTTTACTTCCAGATTGATGCCGTCCAGGATCTTCTGGCCTTCATATTCTTTTGTCAGATTTTCTATCTTCAACAATGTCTCTGCCATGTTTTCACTCCATTCTCATTCCGACTCCGGTTCCATTTCTAATTCCACTTTTTCTCCAGCACTCTGGCCAGAACACTGAAGGGCCAGCAGGCGAAGAAATACAGAACAAATACCACAAGGAATACTCCGAACGCAGCATTGGGACTGCTCATACGATTGGCCTCAATGATCTGCTGTGCCACCTTCAGCATCTCCACCACGCCGATCATGAGCACCAGGCTTGTGGTCTTGATCATACGGGTGATCAGGTTGATGGACAGCGGAATCAGTCTCCGCACAGTCTGCGGAATAATGATATACAGATACGTCTGTATTTTACTGAATCCCAGTGCTTCACTGCTTTCGTACTGATGCTTCGGAATACTGATCAGCGCTCCACGCACCAGATCTCCCATCTCTGCGGTGCCCCACAGGACGAAGACGATGACGGATGCCACCTCTCCGGACAGATTCCAGCCCAGTGCTCTGGTAGATCCGAAATATACGATAAATAAAAGCACCAGCTGCGGCATGATACGGATGAATTCCAGATAGACCCGGAAGATAGCTTTGACGAACCGGTTCTTCACCGTCATCAACACTCCCACCAGAATACCTAACGGCATACTGATCAGAATAGATACGATACTGATCTTCATGGCTACCCATAATCCCTGCAGCAGACGGAGCATGTTCGTGCCTTTGAATAATACATCAATCCCCAAATCCGGCATAACGCATCCTCCTCTCCACCAGAGATCCCACGATCGATACCGGCAGCAGGATCAACAGATAAAATACCACCAGAAGGAAAAGGCTCTCGGTAGTCTTATAATACAGGCCGATCAGATCCTTTGCCGTAAACATCAGATCCATCAGACTGATGGCACTGAATACACTGGTCTCCTTCAACAGGAAAATAATATTCGCCACAAATGCCGGGATACTGGTAGACATGGCCTGGGGCAGGATCACATATCTTAGTACCTGTCCGGAGTTCATTCCCAGGCTGATGGCACTTTCATTCTGGATCGGTTCCACGGCCTCCAGACCGCTGCGGAATGCCTCCGCCATATAACTGCCACCTAAAAATGCCAGTCCTACCACACCGCAGACCTCTGCTGACATCCGGATCCCAATCTTCGGAAATCCGTAATAAATAAAAAACAGCTGTACCAGAAGCGGTGTATTACGGCTCAGCTCCACGTAGACCGCTACGATCCACCGAAGCACCGGTACTTTATAATATTGTATCGCCGCACATACCAGTCCCAGCAGAATCGCAAACAGGATTCCGATGACACCGATCTTCACGGTGAGCAACGCTGCCTTTTCATACATAGGCAGATATTTTCCTATAAATTCCCAGTTCATGTATTTCTTTCCTTTCAGGAAGCTTTTCAACAATCGTAACTATTCGGAATAGTTACACACAATTTTTTAGATTATAACAAAAGAAGTAGCCAGATGCAAGAAAAGACTGCGGCGGCAGCTTACGTGCCCCGCAGTCCCCTCTATATCATCTTATTCCCATCGTACCTTACTGTGCGTTTACTTTGCCGCCCTCTACTACCAGGCTGTCCTCATAGTCCAGACCATAGGTGTCTGCCAGAGTTGCTTCGTAATCTGCATGGAAAAAGTTCTCCTCACCCAAAGCTACGATCTCATCATTGATCCAGTCAAGCAGTGTGGTGTTGCCCTTGGAAACAGCGGGAGCAATGGTGTCTGCACTGCCCAGGGAAGGAATACCTACGGTATATCCTTCGTTCTGCAGAGCGAATGCGATAACTTCGGTGTTATCATTTGCCCATGCAACAGAAGTGCCGTTCTCGAAAGCTTCTTTTGCGGTTGCATAGGAATCAAACTTCTGTAAAGGAATATCCGGATAGTTTGCGATCAGATATGTCTCAGCGGTGGTGCCGGAGATTACAATGATGGAATCATCTGCATTCCAGTTGTCTAAGGAAGTGATCACATTATCATCCTTGGATACCACGCCAAGTGACACATTCATATAAGGAGAAGCGAAATCCACTTCCTCTGCTCTCTCGGGAGTTACGGTAAAGTTCGCCAGGATCACATCTACCTTACCGGTCTGTAAATACTCAATACGATTGGCTGCCTCTGTAGATACGAAATTCACATCTACCCCCAGGTCTTCGCCGAGTCTTCTTGCATAATACACATCATAGCCCTGATATTCACCGTTCTCATCCACATAGCCGAACGGGTTTTTATCGGAGAATACTCCGATGTTAATGGTTCCGCTCTCCTTGATCTCATCCAGTGTGCGGTATACTGCCTTGCCGTCTGCTGCCGCTGCGCTTCCTGCGTCTGCGGTTTTGCTGTCACTGCTGCCGCATGCGGTCAGTCCCAGTGCCAATACTCCTGTTAATGCCAGTGCCAAAACGCTCTTCCACTCAAACTTCTTCATAATCCTTTTCCTCCTCTTCGATGTCTCATTTAAGTATCGAATTAACTTATGGGTAGGATTATATCTCCTATTTCATACTATGTCAATAGGAAAACAGTAATTTGTTTTTGCTTTTTGCGAAAAAATAAAATCAATGCTATAATACTTTTGTTACTTTTGATTGTAAACAGACCTTGTAACCGGAATTCCGTAAGAGATAATAAAATAATAAAGGAGAACAAAAGGATAATATATGAAAAAACCGATTTCACGTTTCTATCTGCTGTTGGTTCTCGTTCCGTTACTGTTACTGGCGAGCATGGGCGGCTATTACTTTCTGGAAGAAACTGCTGCAGGCAGCGATGTTGTTGTCGTTCCACAGACCCCTGCACCGCCTTCTGCCACACCGGTTCCCGTCCCTACTCCGGAGCCGACCCCCACTCCCTTCCCGGAGCATGACATTACGCTCATGGCTGTCGGGGACAACCTGATGCATCTGGGAGTCGTGGCCAGTGGAAAACAGGAGGACGGAACTTATGATTTCTCCATGCTGTTTCAGGGGATTTCACCCTTCTTAAACGCGGCAGACATCCGGATCATCAATCAGGAAACTGTCATGGGCGGCAATTCCCGGGGATTTTCCGGTTTTCCCTATTTTAATTCTCCTACCGAAGTTGGGGATGCGATTGCGGATGTCGGATTCAACGTGGTCCTGCAGGCATCCAATCATACCGCGGATCAGAAGCTGGACGGCCTGTTGTACTGTGCGGATTTCTGGAAAAACAAGCACCCGGAGGTAGTGGTAACCGGTATTCACGAAGACGCTTCACAGGCAGATGACATTCCGTTACTTACCATCGATGATGTCACTTTCGCCATCTTAAATTATACCTACGGTGCCAATACCGAGACACTCCCCTTAGATCTGCTGGGGCATCTGAATCTTCTGTGTGCCGTAAATGAGAAAAACGGACAGATGGACTTCACCACGCTGAACCCACAGGTCTTAGAGGATATCTCCCGGGCAAAAGAACTGGCAGATATCGTCATCGTCTGTCCTCACTGGGGGACTGAGTATTCCTCCAAAATCTCAAGCTATCAGGAAAAATGGGCACTGGAGATGACAGAAGCCGGTGCCGATGTCATTATCGGAACCCATCCCCATGTGGTAGAGCCTGTGGAATGGATCACCGCAGAAAACGGCAATGAGTCTCTGTGCTATTATTCGCTGGGCAATTATGTGTCCACCCAGAAAAATGCTCTCAGCATGTTAGAGGGTATGGCCTGGCTGACTTTTCACGTTGCAGAGGACGGTGTCTCCATCGAGCGGAAGACCACCGGTGTGATCCCGCTGGTCTGTCAGTACACCTCCGGACCGGTACGGTTTGAAAATGTCTATCTGCTGGAAGAATATACCGAAGAGCTGGCGGCCTCCCACGGCATCCGCAATTATGCCGGTGTGGTCCTTCATCTGGAAGACCTGCAAAAATGGAGCGACGAGATCCTCGGTGATTTCGTACTCACCAAAGATCAGGCGCTCCATAATTTCAAAACCGATTCTATTAATCAATAACGTTTCTCATACCGATGATGGGACTGTAGTCCACAGCACTGATAATGACACCTTTCCGTGAATTGGCGGAATGGATGATCTGTCCGTCACCGATATACAGTCCTACATGGGTACAGCTCTTCCCTCCATTGGAACTATAACATACAATATCTCCTGGCTGAAGTTCTTCAGAACTGATACTGCGTCCGGCACCGGAATACTGTCCTCCCGGTGTACGGCTGATAGAATAGCCGAACTCCGCATAGATAAAGCAGGTGAATCCGGAACAATCTGTACCTCCTGACAGACTGGAACCTCCGTGTACATACCGGTTGCCCAGATACTGCATGGCATAATCAATGATTCCCTGTCTGAGCTCCGCATTTGAGGTATAAGTTGTAGTGGGAAGTGTGATGTTCGTGATCACCTCCGGGGCATCCTGCTCGGCAGTCTGTTCTCTTGCCTGCAATGCCTTCTGCGCGGCAATTTCCGCCTGTTCCTCTTCTATTGTCTTCGCATAGATAAATTCTTCCGAGATCGTAACATATTCCGCAGAGACATAGCCTTCCTTGCTGTCGGTGTACTGTACCTTCAGCCAGTCTCCGTCATTCTCCAGAATTTTTACCTTTTCTCCATTGTCAATGTAACCAATTCTTTTTGCATCTGTGGCAGGATCCTGTCTCACATTCAGACGGTCTGCGATAACCACAGCATATCTGGTCACATAATTGTCTACAACCTCAGCTGCTGCATCTCCGTAAATGAAAAACTCTGCCTTGATATAGCCCTCCACATTACCGGAGATGATCCGGAACCAGTCCTGATCCTCTCCTGCCACATCCAGGATCTGTGCCACCGCTCCGTCATAGATTTTACCCACTACGGTACTGTCCGTGTTCGGTTCTGTCCGGACATTGACGTAATTTGTCACATTGGCGATCGCTAACGATGCATACTCATCTGCGTTCGTGTCCTCTACGGAAGCTTCGTCTACCGGAACATCCTCCGGATCCGACATTCCTTCCACTGCTCTGGGATCCTCCGTCTCGCCACCCTGTACCGCCAGCAAATCCTCTATGGTAATCTGTCCGGTAGCCGGGATCGGCTCGACACCGATCTGATGTATTTCTGCCGCATGTACTTTCTGTACCGAGGCTTCACTCTGTATTTTCAGTTCTCCGTTTCCTGCTGCCACCACCATACTGACTCCGGTGAGAGCTACCGCCAGTGCCATGAACATTCTTTTTTTCATTATAATCCCTGTTACTTCCTACAATTACTGTTTTCTGATGACATTCTGCATAATAGCACATAAAGCAGCACCCGTCCACAAATGTCTCCAAATATCTCAAACTACTTAAAATACTGCATCAACTCTTCCAGATCCGTGGATGCCTTTTTAATTGTTCCTGTATCGTCCGAAATTTTGTTAACTGCTTCTGCGATATCAGATACGTTTGCCGTTACTTCCTCGTTGCTGGCTGCATTCTCTTCACTGATCGCACTCAGTTCTGTTATACTATTTATAATAGTCTGTTTCAATTCCTCCAGATTCTTCGTTTTTTCCGCAATAATTCCCGCTGTCGTAACATTAGCCTCAATAATCTGGCTCAGAGCATCAAAACCATTCTTGGCACCTCCGATGTCTGCCTGCTCTTTTTCTGCCAGTGCACGCATCCGTTCAGTTAACTCTACAGATTTATTAGATTTTTCGAGAATATCATCAGCAATTTTCTTGATCGTATCCGCACTCTGGCTGCTCTGTTCGGCGAGCTGTTTGATCTCTGTAGCGACCACAGCGAAGCCTTTGCCTGCCTGTCCTGCCCTCGCTGCTTCAATGGAAGCATTCAATGACAATAGATTCGTCTGTGCGGTAATATCAGAAATCAGTTCCACTGCTTTACTAATGGATGCAATGGCCTCATTGGTTGCCTTTACCTGTACGATCATCTCAGTAATAATGTCCGAAGAGGTATGCGAGCTTTCCAGCACCAGATTCATGGATTCTGAAGCATTACGATTGGCACGATCCATTTTATTGGAATTCTCATTCAATGTTACTGTCTCCGAATGGATTGCATTAACATTGTCCCCCATCTCCAACATTCTGGAATTAACAGTCTGTACATTCTCTGCCAGTGATGTAGCGGTTGCAGCCAGCTCGTCCACGGCCTGTCTGATCTGGTTGGTTCCCTTACTGCTTGCAGATGCCAATGTATTTAATAATTCCATGCTGCTATCCAATTGTGCAGCATGTCCATCCACCTCGGTGACAATACTGTTCAATTTATCCCTCAGGCTGACAGATGCCCGGATCAGAGTGGTCACTTCACGGATCACAGATTTCACTTCAAGATTGCCTGACAGATTACCATTGGCAATTTGGTCAATATATTCTGCGGTCGTCAGTAATGGTTTTCGTATTTTGAATGACAGATAAACCATGACAGCAATAAAAAGAACATTCAGACATACTGAGCGCAGAACCAGGCTTCTTAACATGTCGGATATTGCATCCTGAACTATGCTCTCCCGTTCTCCGGCAAAAGCCATTCCCAGAATCTCTCCGTCATCGGAACATACCGGCATATAATAGACATAATATTCTTCTCCCTGAATCTCTACTCCATCAGTTTTATAATCGTTACCGGCTCTGACCGTCTCCCATATCTGTGGATCAGCCTTGGTTCCTTCTGCCCTGTTCCCATCCTTGTCCACAATGGAAGTAATAAATCTCTCATCCTCCATGAAAAGCGTCTGTTCAATATGCTCATCCTGCAAAGAATCTATAAACTGATAACTGATATCATCCTTTTCCAGAATATCCTCACGGATATCCCATGTGAAATATTGCTCCACTGATGTAGCACATGCTTTCAGCCGCAGATAGGTACTGTCGACCAGTTCATCTTTCATTTTGCCCGATGCATATACAGTCAGAGCAACCATCGTTGCAAGCATCGGAATGCAGCCGATCATTAAAATCACCTGCAAATACCCCATTTTCTTCTTCATTTCAGC
>ENA-OVFO01001215-OVFO01001215.1-human-gut-metagenome-genome-assembly--contig:-NODE-1215-length-11860-cov-2.861330_pt1 | contig 11860 bp, 8 predicted proteins | sample MGYA00237761_ERZ505401 | MGnify/ENA primary metagenome ERZ505401 (study PRJEB26158, sample SAMN06016330) | human gut metagenome | biome: human gut; feature: ankylosing spondylitis patient; material...
TGGAATCCAGACTGTTGTGACTATTGATGAGAATGGTAAGAAATGCAATGTTGAAGATGGCGGTAATGGTCGTCTTGATGCTGTAAGTAATGCTCTTGCCAGTCACTTTGGAAAGCCTTGTGATATCTTCTGTTATGAAGAACATTCATTAAAGAAGGGCTCTGATTCTAGTGCCATTGCATATGTTGGTATTACAGGAGAGGATGGAAAGAATTACTTTGGTATTGGTATTGACCATGATATCATCAGAGCTTCTATTGATGCGTTAGAGTCAGCTATGAACAGAAGCCTTGAAGCATAATATTTAAATTGAATAATGTGTAATATAACCCATGTCCGGAACGTATACTAGAATGATACTGATTCAGGATATGGGTTGTTTTATTTATGTAGAATTAAAAAATCCCCCTCAAAGGGGGAAGCGGTACTATAGTACTAATGCTATTATACGCTCAGAGGGGAAAAGAAATATAGTTAAGGGGAAACTGTTGATTTAGACATTTTTGGAGGGATAGTAATGTTTTTTAGAAAACTATTAAGTAGTTTGAATGCAAAGGTTAAGAAAACTGCAGTTGGTGTTCTTTCAGTTGCAATGGTTGCAGGTTCTGTGTTTGCCGGTACATCTTTAAAAGCTGGTGCATACTCGAAAACACAGGATGTCCTTAATGAATTATTAGGAGCAGCAAAACCTTATGGTGTAGTTGCTGAAGAATTTAAGAATAGTAATCACAATCAGACATGTTTCGCGACTAACAAGCTTGTAATAACAGATCAGTGGATGAGTGCATGGCTTGATATGAGCGTTGGAACAACATATATCAAGAGTTTTGATAATTCTGGTTCATCAGAAGTTAATGTGGATAGAAATGCATTTAATAATCTTGTACTTGGAACTGATTATGATTATGAACCCAGAGAGAATAAATATTATATTAAAGATTCTGACGGAAAAAGAACAGGTGCTGTTATTAATGTTGCTAACTGCAAGGATACAATCAATGTTTATTATGCAGAGGATTATATGGATGTAACTGCAGCACTTGATAATGTATACGATAATTTCAAGGCGTATGCAGATACACCAGATTCGGAGGCTGATATAGTTATTGGTGCTTATGATGATAGAAAGATTGATCTTGCTTCATTTAAGAATAAGCAGATTGTAGTGGTAAATATGTATGCTAATAATTATATTGACTGGCAGGGAAAAGAAGTTTCATCTTATTATGGAGAAGGACAGCTCAACATAACAAATAAAGCACAGGGACAGTTTGTTATCATTAATTTGCTTGGCGGTGATGGTGATGCAGACATTAAAAGATTCAGCATTAATGGAAAGAATACAGGCGGATTAACAGATGTTGATGTATCAGACACGGTTATTTTCAATGCTGTTAATGTAACTGGTAATGTTAATATAGGTGAGGTATGTGGTATAGTTGTTGCACCAAAAGCAGATATTACCTTAACATCTACATGTAATGGAAGAGCAATTTCTAAGTCATTTGTTAATGTCAATGGACAAATGCATTTTATATCAGATAATCAACAGCAGGAGACGACACAAAAGGAAACAACATCTGTAGCACAGTCTTCATCAGAAACAACAAAGTCAGAAGAGACAACAACTGTACAGGAGACAACAAAGTCAAACGAGACAACAACTGTGCAGGAGACAACAAAGTCAGAAGAGACAACAGTTGCACAGGAGACAACAAAGTCAAACGAGGCAACAACTGCACAGGAGACAACAAAGTCAAACGAGACAACAGTTGTACAGGAGACAACAAAGTCGAATGAGACAACAGTTGCACAGGAGACAACAATGTCGAATGAGACAACAACTGCACAGGAGACAACAAAGTCAAACGAGACAACAGTTGCGCAGGAGACAACAAAGTCGAATGAGACAACAGTTGATGCTGGTAAGGAAACTAAGCCGACAAAACCAGAATCAAACGAAACAACAGCTGTTAATGAGACAACAAAGTCAAATGAAACAACAGTAGATTCTAATAAACAGACAAAAGAACATACAACTTCATCAACTCAGGTCACAAAGAAGACTGGTGAAGTTGCAGGAGATGAAGAATTGGTTACGGGAAAAGAGGATGAGACCGTTGATGGCTCGAGAATCAGAAAAACTGGTGAAGTTGCGGCTGATGAAGAAGTTGTAAAGACAGGAGACAATAATCATGTATGGGTATATATCGTGATTCTTGTAGCAGCTGCTGTTATTTCTGGAGCTGTTATTGTGATAAGCAAAAAGAGCAATAAAAGATAATAATTGTTAATGATATCAGAGAGGCACAGCAGTAATGTTGTGCCTTTTTTATTGGGGTGGTATTGAAGCACTCTGCTTTTTTATGCTATAATGCAATATGTATGAGTCGAAGTAGGCTCTGAACACAAAATACAGTGAAGAACAAGGAGATGGAAGTTTTATGAAACATTTGATACTTGCATCGGGTTCACCAAGACGAAGAGAATTAATGAGTCAGGTAGGACTTGATTTTACTGTTGTTACAAGTGATGCAGATGAGAATATTAAAGAGATGGAGCCTGAAGATTATGTAAGAGAATTATCTTCTATTAAGGCACAGTCTGTATTAGAGCAATATGCAGATAAAGATGATTCTGTAATCGTTATAGGTGCAGATACTATTGTTTATCATAAAGGAGAGATTCTTACCAAGCCTAAGGATGAAGAGGATGCATTCAGAATTCTTAAGTCTTTAGAAGGTCAGATACATCAGGTGTATACAGGTGTAACTATATGCAGTGCACATAAGAATGTAAGTTTTTATGAGAAGACTGATGTGTGGGTATATGATATGACTGATGAGGAAATCAGGGATTACATAAGCACAGGAGAACCTATGGATAAGGCTGGTGCATATGGTATTCAGGGAAAATTTGCAGCATACATTAAGGGTATTGAAGGCGACTATAATAATGTTGTCGGTCTGCCTGTTGCCAGACTTGTACATGAGCTTAAAGCAGTTTAAGGAGAAAACATATGGTTAAATTCGTAGCGAGTGACCTTGATGGGACACTGCTTCTTAACGGAGCACAGAGCGTCGATGAATCTGCTATACAGTATATCAATAAACTTGTTGACAAAGGCGTTATATTTGCACCGGCTAGTGGCAGGCAGATAACGAGTCTTAAGAGACTTTTTGGGGCTGTCAGTGATAAGCTTGCATATATTGCAGAGAATGGTGCACTTGTGGAATATAAGGGTGAAACTATTGGAAAGACTGCGATGGATAGGAAGCTTGCGTTAGAGATAATTGAGGATGTAATTGAACAGCCCAATTGTGAGGTGCTTGTATCAGGAGAACATACGGCATATATTAAGCCTAAGTCTCAAGAATATTATTACAGGATGACCAAGGTGGTCAATTATCATACTACATTAGTTGATAAGTTCACAGACATTGACGAGGATATATTAAAGATAGCTGTGTGTGATATGACAGGAATTAAGAACTCTAAAGAACATTTTATTAACAAATGGAGTGATAAGGCTTCAGTACTTGTATCGGGAGAACTTTACTTAGACCTTATGGACACTAATGTTAATAAAGGTAGAGGAATTGAACAGATACAGAAATATTTCAGCTTAAAACCCGAAGAATGTATGGCATTTGGTGACAACTATAATGATATTGCAATGCTTGACAGGGTGTATTACTCATATGTTATGGAGAAAGCTGTAGATGATGTTAAGAAACATGCGCGTTTCGTAACGGGATGGGTAGAAGGAACATTAAGAGAGCAATTTAAAGAGATAAGATAAGGAGATTTAAGTTATGGATAAACATATTGATGAGTGTGCGAAGGTGTTTTTAAGAGATCAGAAACAGCTTTTCGATGAGCCTGTTGCATATGATTTAGAGGAAGCTAAGGAATTCTTAGAGGACTGTATGGCGGTATACTGCAAGGATATTAAAGAATTAAGAGAAGTGATGGATGATGAGGGAATGGATGTATCTGACTTAAGCAATGATGAGCTTCTTGAGCAGTTAGAAGTATTCAGGCTTGATAATGGCGGATATTTCTTCGTGGAAGGATAGTACAGATGCGTATAAATGTTGTATGTGTAGGCAAGATTAAGGAAAAGTTTTATACTCATGCAGTTGAAGAGTATTCTAAGAGACTTTCAAGATACTGTAAGCTTGATATTGTTGAACTACCTGATGAGAAAACACCAGATAATGCAAGTGATATAGTCAATGAACAGATTAAGAATAAGGAAGGGGAGAGAATTCTTTCTGCCATTAAAGATGATGCTTATGTATGTGCACTTGCAATAGAAGGGAAAATGCTTGATTCTGTTGAACTATCAGAAAAGATTGAAAGACTTGGAATAGAAGGAACAAGTAACATAACATTTGTAATAGGAGGCTCTCTGGGACTTGCAGATGCAGTACTTAAGAGAGCTGATTATAAGCTGAGTTTTTCAAAGATGACATTTCCACACCAGCTTATGAGAGTTATTCTTTTGGAACAGATATACAGGGCTTACAGGATTATGAAGAATGAGCCATATCACAAATAATTAAAGAGGATAGAATATGAAAAGAAGAAAAAAAACATTTATTATATTAGCAGTTATTCTTGTTGTAGTTCTGTTAGTTGCAGGATATATTAAGTTCTTAAATGGACATCTGATATATTTCACAACAGGAATGAAGAGCGGTGAGCTTATTAAGACAGCAGGACAGAAGACAACTTATACATGCGAGGCAGATATTCTCATGTCTGATGTGAAGAAGGAATATGAGGAAATGTTTGGCAGTAATATATGGAGAGAGAAAATTGGTGATGCTGATTTTGAAAGTTATATTAAGGACCAGATTAAGAGTAAGTTAATGCGCGTCAAGGCTATGAATGTTAAGGCTAAGGAACGCGGTGTTGTGCTTGGAAGAGAAGAAAAAGATTCTGTGGGTAAGGCTGTTGATGCATTTTACAATGAATTAACAGAATCGCAGATAAGCAGTACAGGAATAACTAAGGATAAACTGAATACAATGTTTACTGAATTTGCAATAGCACAGAAACTCTACGATGACCTTACTTCCAGCATGGATATTGAAGTAAGTGCAGATGAGGCAAGAGTTATTGATATCCAGTATATTGTATCAGATTCAGAGGAAGATATTAATAAAGCATATAATCTTGTGAATTCAGGAAGTTCATTCTTTGCTGTTGCCAAGGAGTACAATGCGGATGGCGAATATGAGTACGAACTGAAACGTGGCGAGATGGATGCAGCATTTGAAAAAGCAGCATTCAATCTGTCTACTGGTGAGATGAGCAGTATAGTTGAGGCAACAGGCAGATATTACATTATAAGATGTACATCGGATAATGATAAGGCTAAGACCGAGGTTAATAAGTCTGCAATTCTTGAAAAGAGAAAGTTAGAGCAGTTTAATGCTGATTTTGAGAAATATGAATCTGGTATATATATGGAATTTAATAACAGTGAGTGGAAGAAAATAAGTATTCAGGATGCGTATACGTTGGGAAGCAGCTTTGAGGATACTTTCAATGCGTATTTTGGAAAGTAAAGAGGAGAGTAATTAATAATGGCAGCTAATAAATATGATGCTAACAGTATATCAATACTCGAGGGTCTTGAAGCGGTAAGAATGAGACCTGGCATGTATATTGGAAGTGTCGGAACAAAAGGTCTTAATCATCTTATATATGAGATTGCGGATAATTCAGTGGATGAACATCTTGCGGGTTTTTGTACACAGATAAATGTAACTCTTAATGATGATGGAACAGCAACTATCAAGGATAATGGACGAGGTATTCCTATCGGAATCCATCCTAAAGCCGGAATACCTGCGGTTGAGGTTGTATTTACAGTACTTCATGCAGGCGGCAAGTTCGGAGATGGCGGATATAAGATATCAGGAGGACTTCACGGCGTTGGTGCATCTGTAGTTAATGCACTTTCTGTATGGCTTGAGGTTGAGATAAGAGTTGATGGTGGTGTGTACAAGCAAAGATACGAGCGTGGAAAAGCAACAGCGCCGCTTGAAAAGATTGGTACATGCAGAAAAAATGATACGGGTACAACTGTTACATTTCTTCCTGATGGAGAAATATTTGAAAAGACAAGATTCAAAGCAGACTCGATAAAGAGCAGGCTTCATGAGACTGCATATCTTAATCCGGGGCTTACAATTGAGTTTGAAGATAAGAGAAAGGGCAGCGAGGATAAGGAAACTTTCCATGAGCCTGACGGACTTAAGGCATATATCAAAGACCTTAACAATGGCAAAGAGACAGTATGCGATATCGTCTACTTTAAGAAGAAGCAGGAAGATATTGAGGTTGAAGCAGCATTTCAGTTTGTTAATGAATTTGAGGAAAATATTCTTGGCTTCTGTAATAACATATACACTCAGGAGGGTGGAACGCATATTACAGGCTTTAAGACCAAGTTTACAATGATTATCAACCAGTATGCGAGAGAACTTGGCATCTTAAAGGATAAGGATGCGAATTTTACAGGTCTTGATGTAAGAAATGGTATGACTGCAGTTGTTGCAGTTAAGCACCCTGCACCAAGATTTGAGGGACAGACCAAGACCAAGCTTGATAATCCGGATGCTGGTACAGTTGTTGCAAATGTAACAGGAGACGAGGTACAGCTTTATTTCGACAGACATTTGGATGACCTTAACGCTGTAATTGCATGTGCTGAAAAATCTGCGAAGATACGAAAAGCAGAAGAAAAGGCTAAGACAAATATGCTTACAAAGCAGAAGTTCTCTATAGACAGCAACGGAAAGCTTGCCAACTGTGAGAGCAAGAATCCGGAGGAATGTGAGGTGTTCATTGTTGAGGGAGATTCAGCCGGAGGTTCAGCAAAGACTGCAAGAAACAGAAGAACTCAGGCAATTCTTCCAATCAGAGGTAAGATTCTTAATGTTGAAAAGGCAAGTATTGATAAGGTACTTGCCAATGCCGAAATTAAGACAATGATTAATTCATTCAACTGTGGATTCTTAGAGGGCTACGGTAATGACTTTGATATTAGCAGATTAAGATATAATAAGATTATTATCATGACTGATGCCGATGTGGATGGAGCACATATTGATACACTGCTTCTTACATTTTTCTACAGATTCATGCCTGAGCTTATTAATCAGGGACATGTATATATTGCTACACCACCTCTTTATAAGGTTGTTCCTAAGAAGGGCGAGGGTGAATATCTATATGATGATAAGGCACTTGAGGATTACAGAAAGAAGCATACGTTAGGAACATTTACACTTCAGAGATACAAAGGTCTTGGAGAGATGGATCCTGACCAGCTATGGGAGACAACTCTTAATCCTGAAACAAGAATTTTAAAGCAGGTTGAGATTGAGGACGCAAGGCTTGCAACTGAGGTTACAGCGATGCTTATGGGTACAGATGTACCACCTAGAAGAGAATTTATATATACGCATGCTAATGAAGCTGAGATTGATGCGTAAAAGCTAAAGGAGTAGAAAATGGCTGAGAAGATTATAAGGACTGAGTATTCTGAGGTTATGCAGAAGTCCTATATAGATTATTCCATGAGCGTTATTACAGCAAGAGCACTTCCTGATGTAAGGGACGGTTTAAAGCCGGTACAGAGAAGAGTGCTGTATGCCATGGACCAGTTGGGGCTTAATTACGACAAGCCTCACAGAAAGTCTGCACGTATCGTTGGTGATACAATGGGTAAATACCATCCACATGGTGACAGTTCAATATATGAGACACTCGTTGTACTTTCACAGGATTTTAAGAAGGGTATGGCTCTTGTTGACGGACACGGAAACTTCGGTTCTATCGAAGGTGACGGAGCTGCCGCTATGCGATATACAGAAGCTAAGTTAAAAAAGTTCACACAGGACGTATATCTTGCTGACCTTGATAAAAATGTTGTGGATTTCGTGCCTAACTTTGATGAGACAGAAAAAGAGCCTGAGGTTCTTCCTGTAAGAGTACCTAATCTGCTTGTAAATGGTGCAGATGGTATTGCGGTTGGTATGACAACTAATATCCCTCCACACAATCTTTCAGAGGTTGTTGATGCAGTATGTGCATATATGGATAATGAGGATATCACAACAGACGAGCTTATGCAGCTCTGCCCTGGACCGGATTTTCCTACAGGCGGAATTGTAATTAATAAAAGCGAGCTTGGTGCAATATATGAGACTGGAACAGGTAAGATTAAGTTAAGAGGCAAGGTCGTATTCGAGCCTGCCAAGAACCGTTCTGAGAAGGACAAGCTTGTTATTACAGAGATTCCATATACAATGATTGGTGCTAACATAGGTAAATTTATATCTGATGTAGTAAGCCTTATAGAAACTAAGAAAACTACCGATATTGTCGACATTTCCAATGAATCTTCTAAGGAAGGAATAAGAATTGTCCTTGAACTTAAGAAGAACGCTGATGTCAAGAATCTTGAAAATCTTCTTTACAAGAAGACCAAGTTGGAAGATACATTTGGCGTAAATATGCTGGCTATCGTTGATGGAAGACCTGAGACCTTAGGTATTAAGGATATAATAAAACACCACATTAATTTCCAGTATGAGCTTGCTACAAGAAAGTACACAACACTTCTTGAAAAGGAGAAGGCTAACAGGGAGATTAAGGAAGGTCTTATAAGAGCATGTGATATTATTGACCTTATTATCGAGATATTACGAGGCAGTGCTAATCTTAAGATGGCTAAGGACTGCCTTGTTAATGGTAATGTTGAGGGAATCAAGTTTAAGTCAGAGCAGTCAAAAAAGCAGGCTTCAGGTCTTGATTTCACAGAGAGACAGGCTGGTGCAATATTAGAAATGCGTCTGTATAAGCTGATTGGCCTTGAAATTCTTAATCTTCAGAAGGAATATGATGAATGTGTCAAGAAGATTGAGAAGTATGAAAAGATACTTGGCAGCAGAAAAGAGATGGCTAAGGTTATCAAGTCTGACCTTCTTAATATTAAGAAGGAATATGGTGTTGCAAGAAGAACTGTAATTGAAGACGGAGAAGCTGCTGTATTTGAGGAAAAGAAGATTCCAGAGATGGAAGTTATGTTTATTATGGACAGATTCGGATATGCAAGAACCATTGATATGGCTGCATTTGAGAGAAATAAAGATGCTGTATTTAATGAGAACAAATATGTCATTCCGGTAATGAACACAGATAAAATCTGCATATTTACTGATACGGGAGATCTGCACCAGTTAAAGATAAAGGATCTGCCATTCACTAAGTTCAGAGATAAAGGCACACCGATTGATAATCTGTGTAACTATGACAGCTCTAAGGAGATAATTGTGTACATTACTCCATTTGAACGACTTAAGAATCAGAAAATGCTTTTTGTCACAAGACAGGGAATGATGAAGCTTGTTGACAGCGAAGAATTCCAGGTTTCAAAGCGTACAGTTGCATGTACGAAATTAGCAGATGATGATAAGCTAATCGGAATGTATTCTACAGACGCAAGAGTAGAAATCTATTCCAAGTTCTCACTTGATGGAGAAATCAAGGAAGAAGAGGTTGTTGAGAGTAACCAGAATGTAATTGTACAGACAGAAAACGGAGTGTTCTTAAAGTTCCCATTAACAGACATTCCAATGAAGAAGAAGAGTGCTGTTGGCGTAAGAGGAATCAAGCTTTCAAAAGATGATTATATAGAAGATGTATTCCTGCTTACAGAAGGTGACGAGTTCACAATGGAATATAAGGGCAAGAGTATCAGCTTTGCAAAGATGAAGACGGCACACAGGGATACTAAGGGGACTAAGATAAGAGTGTGATTCTAACGGTTGGGGAGTCGAAGAAGTGCTTCACACTATCACAACTAAGGTAAGCGGTTCTAGTGGCTGTATATGGCGGCATAACACCCACACGGACAGCTTACAATTTAGTTGTAACAGTGTGAAGCACTTCTTCGACATGACCACCCTTAAAAAGTATATTTTTCTAAAATATAAATGGATAGTTAGTTAAATTGTTTTTGGGTTGGCGAGACTACATTTGAAAGAATAATTTGACCAGCGAGGTCACTTTGTTAGTCAGAATATGGTATGGGATTATCCATACCATTTTTTAAATACTGGAGACATATGGCATGAAACAAAATCGGTACTTCGCGGTGGTAGTGTCTGTGAGTTAAGCGTTAGCGACAACGGCATGTAAGCTTACCGTGTGGGTGTTAATGCCGCTATATACAAAAGTTCGGTGCAGGAAATCTCGTTCAAGCGAAGCGCGTTTGATTTCCTGCACCGTAATAAACTCTGTATATGGCGGCATTTACAGCCACTAGGTCAGCTTACCTAAAGTTGGCACTAATGCTTAACTCACAGACTGTACAGCCACGAAATACTCTTACTCTTTAATTCTCTTCCATATATTTATCATAAATAGCAATAACCTTATTCATAACCTCCGGTCCCGGAGCACCAAGAGTAAGTCTCTTATCTACACAAGTCTGAAGGCTGATAGCCTCGTAGATATCTTCATCAAATACAGGGCTCACAGCCTTATATTCATCAAGTGAAAGGTCATCAAGTGCGATATTCTTCTCAATACACATAAGAACAAGCTGGCCGACAATACCATGGGCTTCTCTGAAAGGAACTCCCTTTTTAACAAGGTAGTCAGCAGCATCAGTAGCATTAGTGAAGCCGTTCTTTGCTGAAGCTTCCATTCTCTTGTTGTTGAACTTCATAGTATCAATCATGCCCTTGAAAAGGCTGATGCAGCCTTTGGCTGTGTCAAATGCGTCAAATGATAATTCCTTATCTTCCTGCATATCTTTATTGTAAGCAAGAGGAATACCCTTCATTGTTGTAAGGAGGCTCATAAGAGCACCATATACTCTGCCTGTCTTACCTCTTACAAGCTCTGCGATATCAGGGTTCTTCTTCTGAGGCATAATAGAGCTTCCTGTACTGAAAGCGTCATCAAGTTCGATAAATCTGTATTCGTTAGAATTCCAGATGCATATTTCCTCAGAAAAACGGCTTAAATGCATCATAATAGTTGATAATGCAGATAAGAATTCAATAAGGTAATCTCTGTCAGAAACAGAATCCATGCTGTTGAGTGTTGGTCCGTAGAAACCAAGGAGAGAAGCAGTAAGTTCTCTGTCTAATGGATAAGTTGTTCCTGCAAGTGCACCTGCACCAAGAGGACAGTAATTCATTCTTTCATATATATCGTGAAGTCTGCTTCTGTCGCGCTTGAACATTTCGAAATATGCACCGAAATGATGAGCAACAGTAACAGGCTGTGCCTTCTGAAGGTGAGTAAATCCAGGCATGAATGTATGAGTGTTTTCTTTCATGATTCTTAAGATAACAGCCATAAGCTCTTTAAGCTCAGCATCAGTATTAAGAACTTCCTGTCTTGTGAAAAGTCTCATATCAAGAGCAACCTGGTCATTTCTGCTTCGTCCTGTGTGAAGTCTCTTTCCGGCATCACCGATTCTCTCAATAAGAGTAGCCTCCATAAATGTATGGATATCCTCGTATTCATCAGTGATTTCAAGCTTTCCTGATTCAATATCAGCAAGAATTCCCTTAAGACCTTCTACAATCTGCTCACTTTCGCTTTCAGGAATAATTCCCTGCTTGCCAAGCATAGTAGCATGTGCAATACTTCCTTCAATATCCTGCTTATAGAACTTCTGGTCAAATGAAATTGATGCATTGAAGTTGTTAACAAGCTCATTAGTTTCTTTGGTGAATCGTCCACCCCATAACTGTGCCATAATACTTAATTCCTTTCCTCTTTTTCCTGCTGTCTGCTACGATATGAAAACACACATCCA
>ENA-OVFO01001222-OVFO01001222.1-human-gut-metagenome-genome-assembly--contig:-NODE-1222-length-11820-cov-2.692733_pt1 | contig 11820 bp, 9 predicted proteins | sample MGYA00237761_ERZ505401 | MGnify/ENA primary metagenome ERZ505401 (study PRJEB26158, sample SAMN06016330) | human gut metagenome | biome: human gut; feature: ankylosing spondylitis patient; material...
GAAAAAACAGGAGTATTTTTCGGCAATTTTGCAGAAAAAATGTTTCACAATTTTCAGAATTGTGCTATATTTATAAACATAAAAAAAGACATAGAACGCTAAGGAGGATCCGGTCATGAGCAAGGAAAAATATGTTGCCTACATTTCCAGTTACACACAGGGGGACAGTCATGGCATCAGAATATATGATGTGGATATGAAAAACGGCCGTTTCAAGGAGAAAGATAAGGTAGAGATCACGAACTCTTCCTATCTGACCATTTCCCACAACGGAAAGTTTCTTTATTCTATAACGGATTTTGGTGTGGAGGCTTATACCATCCAGCCGGACGGAGATCTGGAGCTGATCAACTTTGCACCAATCAATGGTATGAGAGGCTGCTATGTTTCTACGGATTATACGGATCAGTATCTGTTTGTAGCCGGTTATCATGACGGTAAGCTGACAGTACTCAGACTGAAAGAGGACGGTTCCATCGGCGAAATCACTGATGAAATCTACCACAAGGGTCTGGGCAGTATGGCAGAGCGGAATTTCCGTCCCCATATCAACTGTGCCCGCATGACACATGATAATAAGTATCTTCTGGTGGCAGATCAGGGTATGGATCATGTCAATGTATATCGTTTTGATGTGGAGAAGGGCAAGGTAAAGCTGGAGGATATCATCCGCAGTGAGATGGAATCCGCACCCCGTCATATCAAGATTTCCGAGGATGGCAGGTATATTTACATTCTCCATGAATTAAAGTGTTATATTGATGTATATGAATATGCGGACAATAATAACGACCCTACCTTTGAGAAGATCCAGACGGTAGAGCTGATCAAGCTGACCAGAGGCAACACCAACAGTGCCAGCGCCTTCAGTTTTTCATTGGATTACAATTATCTGCTCAGTTCCATTGCAGGGGATAATTCTGTTATCGTATTTGATGTAGACAAGAAGACAGGACTTTTGAAGAAGAACTTCCTGCTGCCGATCAGCGGTGAGTATCCCAAGGATGCAGAGTTCTTCCCGGACAATAAGTTTCTGGTGTCTTTGAATCATGAAAGTAATACGATGACCTTCTTCCATATTGATCTGGAGCATGGAACGATGATCATGAATGGACCGGCAATGAAGGTCAATATGCCCAACTGTATTTTGTTCCATAAGTTGGGGTAGGTATTATTTTAGTAATAACCCCCCGCAGCCTCGGCTGGGGTAAGAAACGCGGTACGCTTTCGCTCTGTCGCAGAGCGTAACGGCACATAAGCGGTCAGAATACGCCCGCTAAGTGCTGACGTCTGCTTACGGCCTGCTTATTCTTACACCCATCCGGGGCTGCTTGCTTATTTTAATAACCTTGTGATATGAGATGGGATTTGGTAAAATAAGAACATATAGAAATTGGGAGGTAGAAGTATGGCACAGATCAGACCATTTAGGGCATATCGTCCCTGTCAGGGGATGGAGAAAAGGATTGCAGCGCTTCCTTATGATGTATATAACAGGGAGGAAGCGTGTGAAGTGGTGAAGAAGAATCCGGACTCTTTTCTGGCGGTTGATCGGGCGGAGACGCAGTTTGGCGAGGAAGTAGACACATATGCGGACTGTGTGTATGAGAAAGCGGATCAGCTGCTTCGGGAGAAAATTCAGGAAGGAAAATTTGTACAGGATCCGACGCCATGTTTCTATCTGTATGAACTGTATGAACTGACCATGGACGGGAACAGCCAGACCGGTGTAGTGGCTTGTGCCTCTATTGACGATTACCGGAACAATGTGATCAAAAAGCATGAAAATACCAGAGCGGATAAGGAGGAAGACCGTATCCGCCATGTAGATACCTGCAGTATGCAGACGGGGCCCATTTTCCTGGCATATCGGGCGAAAGAGGAACTGCAGAACAAGATCGGAGAGATCAAAACACAGACACCGGTATACGATTTTGTCAGTGAGGACGGCATCGAACATCGTGTGTGGGTGATTTCGGAGGCTGCGGATGTGGCAATGATTGAAGAGGCGTTTGCAAAGATCCCGGCTATTTATATTGCGGACGGTCATCATCGTTGTGCCTCAGCGGTAAAGGTGGGATTAAAGCGCAGAGAGCAGCATCCGGATTATACGGGAGAAGAGGAATTCAATTATTTCCTGTCGGTGATTTTCCCGGATGAAGAACTGCAGATCCTGGATTATAACCGGGTGGTGAAGGATTTAAACGGTATGGATGTCGATGCGTTCCTGGCAGCCATCGAAGAACATTTTATGATAGAGAAAAAAGGACGTATTCCTTACCGACCGGAGAAAAAAGGAGCTTTCGGTATGTTCCTGGAAGATGAGTGGTACTGTCTTACAGCGAAGAAGGAGATTCGGAGCGAAGATGCTGTGGAAGGACTGGATGTATCTCTTTTACAAAATTACCTGTTGAATCCTGTTCTGGGAATCGAAGATCCAAAGACCGATAAGCGGATCGATTTTGTGGGAGGTATCCGGGGACTTGCGGAACTGGAGCGGAGAGTACATACCGATATGAAGGTGGCATTTTCCATGTATCCTACTTCCATCGGGGAACTTTTTGCAGTGGCGGATGCGGGACGTCTGATGCCTCCGAAGTCTACCTGGTTCGAGCCGAAGCTGCGCAGCGGTCTGTTTCTGCATGAGATAGAGCGGTAATACCTACGACCGGATAAGCAAAATAGTGACAGAATAGAATGCAGCAGACTACACGCCGCAGAAAAGAGGGAATATGACAAACAAACTTTATAAACTGATGAACTGGGCAAAGATAGAAGAAATCACTTATGCTGAATGTGATAATCCCCATGAACTGTTAGGACCTCATAAGCAGGGAAGTAAAATGCTGGTACAGGCATTCTTCCCGGGAGCAGAAAAGGTGACGATCCACTGGAAGAAGACAGGACAGGTAGGGGAAGCATTTCTGGCAGACGTACCCATGGAACTGGCAGATGAGGAGGGCTATTTTGCCGCACTGGTAAATGCGGGAAAAATGGCACCCTATGAATATGTAGTGGAATATGGAAAGACAGAAGAGCGTGAAGCCCACAGAATGATCTGTGGGGATGCGTACCGGCATGTCCCGCAGATCACGAAGGAAGATATGGATCGGTTTGCCGCAGGCATTCATTATACAATCTATGAAAAGCTGGGGGCACACCCTATGGAACTGGATGGGGATAACGGCACGTATTTTGCTGTGTGGGCGCCGAATGCCATGCGTGTCAGCGTAGTAGGTGATTTCAATGAATGGGACGGGCGGATCCATCAGATGAGACGACTGGGTGATTCCGGCATTTTTGAACTGTTTGTTCCGGGGGCGGAGGTCGGAGACTGCTATAAATATGAACTGAAGATCAAAGGCGGATTGACCTATCTCAAAGCAGACCCTTACGGCAACGCCGCGCAGAAGAGACCGGAGACAGCTTCCGTCATCGCTGACCTGCGAGATTTTTCGTGGGATGACAGCGAATTCTTGAAAAAAAGGGAAAGCTACCAGTGCGGAAATGCTCCGGTCAGTGTGTATGAAATGTATCTGGGAAGCTTTGTGACGCCGGACGAGGGACAGGATTATGCGAACTATCGTGAGATCGCTCCGAAGGTCATTGATTATGTAAAAAAAATGGGATACACCCATGTAGAACTGATGCCGGTCATGGAGCATCCCTTAGATGCTTCCTGGGGATATCAGGTGATCGGTTATTATGCACCGACTGCCAGATACGGTACACCGGAGGACTTTATGTTCTTCGTGAATGAACTGCATAAGGCGGGAATCGGTGTGATCCTTGACTGGGTGCCTGCACATTTTCCGAGAGATTCTTATGGATTAGCTGCATTTGACGGCACCTGTCTTTATGAGCATCAGGATCCCAGACAGGGTAGTCATCCACACTGGGGCACCCTGATCTACAATTACGGTCGTCCCCAGGTATCGAACTATCTGATCGCCAATGCGCTGTTCTGGGTGGAGAAATATCATGCGGACGGTATCCGTATGGATGCGGTAGCCAGCATGCTTTATCTGGATTACGGCAGACAGGACGGAGAATGGATTCCCAATATGTACGGTGGCAACGAGAATCTGGAAGCCATTGAACTGATCAAACACTTAAATTCTATCCTGAAAAAGAGAGATCCCGGGGTATTATCCATCGCAGAGGAGAGTACGGCATTTCCTATGATAACCGGTTCTCTGGAAGAGGGGGGACTTGGTTTTGATCTCAAATGGAATATGGGCTTCATGAACGATTATCTGGATTATATCAAATACGATCCGTACTTTAGAAGCCACCATCACGGAGAACTTACCTTCAGCATGATCTATGCCTACAGCGAGAAATTCATGCTGGTATTTTCGCATGATGAAGTGGTACATGGGAAAGGAACCTTACTTGGCAAGATGCCCGGAGACAGAGCACAGAAGCTTGCCAACTTACGTCTGACCTACGGCTATATGATGGCTCACCCCGGGAAAAAGCTCCTCTTCATGGGACAGGATCTGGCGGAAGAAAAAGAATGGAATGAAATGCGTCAGGTGGAATGGGCACTGCAAGAGCAGAAGGAAAATGCAGGAGTTCAGAGGCTGGTGAAGGATCTGAATGCATTATACAGAGAGAATAAGGCGTTGTACGAATGTGACGATCAGGCGAAGGGATTCCAGTGGATGAACGAGATCTCTGCCAATGAATGTTATGTAAGCTTTGTGCGTAAAGGCGAAGCTGCGGAGGAGATGCTTTTGGTCGTAGCAAACTTCTCCGGTGTGCCCAGAGAGATCACTACAGGAGTTCCTTACGAGGGAAAATACAAGGAGATCCTGAACACGGATGCTGTCTGCTACGGTGGTACAGGTGTGGTCAATGACCGCATGAAACGGGCAGAGGATTTGGAATGGGATGATAAAAAGCAGTCCGTCACCGTGAAACTTGCACCGTTGTCCTTAAGTATTCTGCAATTTATCCCTTACACAGAGGCGGAACTGGAAAAGGTGATCGAGAAGCGTATCCGTAAAAATACGCCCATTCGTAAGACAACAAACAAGACTGCAAAAAAGAAACAGGAGAAATAAGACAACATGGATCTGACAGATAACGTAATCCAAGAGGTACAGCAAAAGGAAGGACTGATAGCTTCTTTTCTGGATACTCTTCCGGAGAAAGCATTGAACTTAGGCATCCGTATCGGACTGGCACTGATATTTTTCTTCATTGGGGTACAACTTATCAAGCTGATCCGCAAGATCATCCGTAAATCTATGAACCGGGCGGGAGCAGAGACCGGTGTGATCCAGTTCGTGGACTTCTTTATATATCATACTGATCCTGACCCTGGCATCCTCCTTCGGCGTTGATGCTGCCAGTATCGTGGCACTTCTTGGCTCAGCCGGAGTGGCAGTGGGACTGGCAGTGCAGGGAAGTCTGTCTAATCTGGCGGGCGGTGTGCTGATTTTATTATTGAAGCCGTTTAAGGTGGGAGATTACATTGTGGAAGGCTCCTCCGGTAAGGAAGGTACAGTAAAAGAGATCCAGATCTTCTATACAAAGCTGTTAACCTATGATAATCAGACGATTATTCTTCCAAACGGCAATCTGGCAAATAACACCATTGTAAATGTCACTGCTGCCGAATCCAGGCGATGCGATGTGAAGGTGTCTGTTGCTTACAGCGCAGATATTAAGAAGGCAAAGGAAGTTCTGACAAAGGTTCTCTCTGAAGATCCCGATACTATAAAGGAAAGAGAGCATTTTGTATTTGTAGATGAACTGGCAGACTCCGGAATCAATCTATGTGTACGCTGCTGGTTCAAAAATGAGGATTTCTGGCAGGGAAAATGGCGTATTACCGAACAGTGTAAGTATGCACTTGATAAAGCAGAAATTGAAATACCGTTCCCTCAGATGGATGTGCATATGCGTTAATTAAAAATAGATATTGAATTTTACAGACTATAATGATAATATTACCGTTGTGATTCATTGTTTTAATATTTACATTTTTAGGAGGAAAAAATTATGAAAAAGTTTCTGGCACTTGCACTTGCATCTGTCATGGCTGTTTCTCTGGTAGCATGCGGCAGCACCAATGCTGACACCAATGCAGAATCCAGTGCGGCAGCTACCACCACTGCAGCAGCTACAGAGAGCGGCAGTGAAGAACCCGGTCTGAAGATCGCTATCGTATCCAGCCCCTCCGGCGTGGATGACGGTTCCTTCAACCAGGACAACTACAACGGTGTTTTGAAGTTCATCGAGGAGAATCCGAATGCAACCGTAACCCCCATTCGTGAGGAGACCGGTGACAGTGCAGCAGCTGTTCAGGCAGTAGCTGATGTTGTAGCTGATTATGATGTTATTGTATGCTGTGGTTTCCAGTTCGCCGGCATCGGTAATCTGGCACAGGAGAATCCGGATACCAAGTTCATCCTGATCGATTCCTGGCCTACCATTGACGGTACCGAAGTAACTGCTGATCAGGTGATCGACAATGTATACGCTGCTTACTATGCTGAGCAGGAGAGTGGTTTCTATGCAGGTATGGCTGCAGCTCTGTCTACCACTACAGGTAAGGTAGCAGTAGTAAACGGTATCGCATATCCTTCCAACGTTAACTATCAGTATGGTTTCGAGTGCGGTGTTAAGTATGTGAACGGTACCGAAGGCATGAATGTAGAAGTAGTAGAGCTTCCTTCTTACGCAGGTACCGATGTTACCGGCGCTAATGTAGGTGGTAACTATGTTGGTAACTTCTCTGATGAAGCTACCGGTAAAGTACTGGGCAATGCTCTGATCGCTGAAGGCGTAGATATCCTGTTCGTAGCAGCAGGAGGTTCCGGTAACGGCGTATTTACCGCTGCCAAGGAAGCTGACGGCGTTAAGGTGATCGGTTGTGATGTTGACCAGTATGATGACGGTGCAAACGGTGACAGCAATATCGTTCTGACCAGTGGTCTGAAGGTAATGCATGATACTGTTTACAACGTACTGAACGAAGTAAAAGATGGTTCCTTCAAGGGCGCTAATGTGACTCTGACCGCAGCAGATGATGCTACCGGTTTTGTAAGTGAGGAAGGCAGATGTCAGCTCACCGCAGAGGCTATTGAGAAGATCAATGCAGCACAGGCTCTGTTAAAGGAAGGCAAGATCGTTCCTGCGGCAAACTTTAACGGTGTAACTCCGGAGACCTTTACCTGGTAGGAAGAATGAATTTACAAGAAGGTGATGGTGAGGAACTGTCACCTTCTTATTTATTTACATGAGTAGAAATGAGGATGAACATGTCGGAATATATTGTTGAGATGAAACACATCACCAAACGCTTCCCCGGGATCGTAGCCAACGACGATGTGACGATCCAGATCAAAAAGGGTGAGATCTTTGCTCTGTTGGGAGAGAATGGTGCCGGAAAATCCACCTTGATGAGTATGCTGTTTGGAATGTACGAGCCGGATGAAGGAGAGATCTATATCCGGGGAGAAAAGGTGAAACTGGAATCCCCCAACCATGCCACCAAATTAAACATCGGTATGGTACATCAGCATTTTAAACTGGTATCCAACTATACCATTGCAGAGAATATTGTGATGGGTATGGAACCGGTGAAGAAGGTATTGGGATGTATTCCGGTAGTGGATATGAAGAAAGCCAATCAGGATATCCGCGAACTTTCGGAGAAATACGGACTGGCAGTGAATCCCACCGATGTGATCAGCGACATTAATGTCTCTACACAGCAGAGAGTAGAGATCTTAAAGATGCTTTACAGAGAAGCGGAGATCCTCATTTTTGATGAACCCACAGCGGTTCTGACACCGCAGGAGATCGATTTCCTGTTGGATATTATCAAATCTCTGCGGGATGACGGCAAGACTATCATCCTGATCACACATAAACTGGAAGAAATCAAACGGATCGCGGACAGATGTGCCATCCTGAACCACGGACGTCTGATGGATGTCATGGATGTGGCTACCACGTCCACCAAAGTCATGGCCAACAAAATGGTAGGCCGTGAAGTGAATTTTGAGACAGAAAAAGAGCCTGCAAAACCGGGTAAGACCATACTCAGTATCGAGAAACTGAATGTTTACAATAAACAGGATTTCCAGGTGGTAAAGGATGTATCTCTGGAGGTACATTCCGGTGAGATCGTTGCGATCGCAGGTGTGGCAGGCAACGGACAGGTAGAAATCGCAGATGCTATTGCGGGACTGGTACCGGTGCGTTCCGGCAAGATCCTGTTAAACGGCAGAGACATTACGAACCTGTCTATCAGAGAACGAACGACCGAAGGAATTTCCTATATTCCCGAGGATAGACAGAATTACGGACTGGTCATGGATTTTACCCTTTCGGAGAATCTGGCACTTCGTAATTATTACAAAGAGCCGTTCTGTCATAAGGGAGTACTGGATCAGAAGATTTTTGAAGACAACAGTGAAAAACTGATAGAAAAATACGATATCCGAAGCGGCCAGGGCAGCAAGACAGTGGTACGTTCCATGAGTGGTGGTAATCAGCAGAAAGCCATTATTGCCAGAGAAGTGGAACAGGATTCCTCCCTGATGATCTTTGTGCAGCCCACCCGTGGACTGGATATCGGTGCCATAGAGAATATCCACAAGCAGATCATTGCAGAGAGAGACAAGGGCAAGGCAATCCTTCTGATCTCTCTGGAATTGGATGAGATCATGAATTGTGCGGATACCATCGCAGTTATTTATAACGGAAGCATACAGAAGATCGCCAAAGCCAGTGAACTGACCACCAATGAAGTGGGAGAGTTCATGATGGGCGTAAAAAACAAGGAGAAGGAGGCATAAGACCATGAAAAAATTTACAAAATTATGGAATGCGGTAAAGATTCCTCTCCTTGCGATCCTTTGTAGTCTTGTGGCAGGTGGTGTGATCATCGCTGTGACCGGTTCCAATCCCTTTAAGGCTTATTACGCACTTCTACAGGGAGGCGGACTGGCACCCAAGTCCTCCTACGCCAGCTACAAGAGTATGCTGACGGACTTTATGAGTTATGTGAACTATTTTACCCCCATGATCTTCGCGGCACTGGCTGTGGCGGTAGCACTCCGCGCCGGACTGTTTAATATCGGCGTCTCCGGACAGATGCTGGCAGCCGGATTTACCGCAAGCATCGTTGTGGGCTACAGCAGTCTGAACGCCGTGCTGGCAAAGCCGTTGGTAGTAATCATCGGCCTGATCGTCGGTGGTCTGGTGGGAGCACTGATCGGCTTCCTGAAATACCGGTTTAATATCAATGAGGTCGTTTCCTCTATTATGTTAAACTATACGTTCCAGTATGTGATCAGTTTCTTCATCAATACCTTTTTCGTGGATCCGGTCTCCAGACAGTCAAAGGAAATCTCCGCAGCTTCCAGACTGACACTGATGGATACCATGGTGGGCAATCTGAAAATGGATATTCCGCTGGGAATTATTCTGGCTCTGCTTACGGTGGTGGCTGTATGGTTCCTGTTAGAGAAGACAAAGCTTGGCTATGAACTGAAGGCTGTGGGCTATTCCCGCAGTGCTGCAAAATATGCAGGTATCAAGGTAGGCAGAAGCATGGTACTGTCCATGACGATTTCCGGTGCACTGGCCGGACTTGCCGGTGTGACTTATTATCTGGGCTATGTGGGATCCATTCAGCCAAAGGTATTGATCAGTACCGGATTTGATGCCATTGCGGTATCCCTGCTTGGTAACAACAATCCCTTCGGTATTGTATTTTCTACTATGCTGATCACCCTGATCAGCAAGGGAAGTACTTATATGAAATCTGCGGCCGGCGTGGATGCGGAGATTGCATCCGTTATCACCGGTATCATCCTTTTGTTCAGCGCATGTAATGCTTACATCAAGTGGAAAATGGAGCGAAACAGAAGAGAGAAAACCAACAAGACAAAGGAGGACAAATAAATGGATATTGTGATCATTGACGGTTTATCCTTTGCACTGCCTTTATTTATTATGGCCATCGGTGGCATCTACTGTGAGAAATCCGGTGTGACCATGCTGGCGGTAGAAGGCTTACAGGGTTTTGGCGCCTTTATCGGTGCGTTCGTGGCGGTTGCCATTGCGGGAAACTTTGTCGGAGACTCTCCGGCGCCTTTCTACATTGCCATGGTTATGGCGGCTGTGGGCGGAAGTCTGTTTGCACTGATCCATGCCATGTTATGTCTGAAGTTCAAGGCCAATCAGGTTATCAGTGGTGTGGTAGTCAATATTCTGGCCATGGCGCTGACCGCATATTTAACGAAGCTGTTCAACAGAGTGGTATTTGGTGCTACGTCCGATAAGTTCGTACTGACTGTTTCTTCCAGAATTACCATCCCGGGAATCTCTAAGATTCCGGTACTGGGAGCGGTATTTACCAATCTGTATCCTTTTGAACTTGTGATTGTGGTAGTGGCTTTCGTGGCATGGTTTGTGATGTATAAGACCCGCTTCGGCATGCATCTGCGTGCCTGCGGTGACAATCCCCATGCAGTGGATGCGGCCGGAAGACAGGTGGGACAGATCCGTCTGGCAGCCATTATGATCTGTGGTGCGTTGTCGGGACTGGGAGGTATCTGTTTCGCGTATTCCATTTCCGCAAACTTTTCCTCCAGTATTTATGTAGGTTACGGTTATCTGGCTATTGCGGCACTGATCTTCGGCAACTGGCGTATCCTGCCGACTATGGGAGCGTGTCTGTTGTTCGGATTTGCCAGATCCGGTGGATACCGTCTGGTACAGGTACTGCAGATGCCCAGCAGTTATCAGGATCTGGTCATGATCCTGCCTTATGTACTGACTTTGCTGCTTCTGGTATTCTTCTCCAAACAGAACGGTGCACCGAGAGCACTGGGAGTGATCTACGACAAAGGTGCAAGATAAGCAGACATTTGCAGAACGTAGCTTTGCATGGCTCTGAAGAGTTACTACAAAAAAAGAGAAAGCGAAAAGCTTTCTCTTTTTTAATACATATAAGCTGAAAATGGGACTCGAACCCACGACCCCTTCATTACGAGTGAAGTGCTCTACCAACTGAGCTATTTCAGCGGACTAGGTTATTATATATGTTCTTGGGAAATTTTGCAACTGTAAAATTTATTATTTTCGCAGAACGTTTCACAAAGCCGTAAATTATGTAGGAGACCGTAAGACGAAAACGCCTGCGGATCTCCGAAAGGTCAGTTGCGGTGCTTTTTGCTGTAATGTTCCAGAGACTGTGTCAGCAGGTAGAGCAGCATGGCAATCACACATAGCAGTAAGATGGAACTGATTACCATATCCAGCTGGAAGACCTGGGAACCGTAGATGATCAGGTAGCCCAGTCCCCGTCTGGCGGCGAGAAATTCCCCGATGATAACACCTACCAGGGACAGCCCGATATTGACTTTGGTGGTACTGAGCAGGGTGGGAATGGATCCCGGCAGTACCACTTTGAAAAAGATATCCCTGCGGTTTCCACCCAGTGTGCGGATCAGAATCTCCTTTTCCGGATCTACCTGATGAAAGGCGGTGTAAAAGCTGATGATGGATCCGAATACTGCCACAGAGATTCCAGCAATGATGATGGTGTTGATCCCGGTGCCCAGCCAGACAATAAACAGAGGAGCCAGAGCGGATTTCGGAAGGCTGTTGAGCAGTACCAGATAAGGCTCTAAGATCTCCGACAGCTGCCTGGAAAACCACAGCAGAGTGGATAACAGAAGACTGACGAAAAATACCAGCAGGAAACTCAGGATCGTTTCTAACAGTGTGATACCGATATGCATCGGAAGGGACCGCTCTGTCCATAATTCTCCAAGGCACAGAATGACT
>ENA-OVFO01001224-OVFO01001224.1-human-gut-metagenome-genome-assembly--contig:-NODE-1224-length-11810-cov-3.420927_pt1 | contig 11810 bp, 10 predicted proteins | sample MGYA00237761_ERZ505401 | MGnify/ENA primary metagenome ERZ505401 (study PRJEB26158, sample SAMN06016330) | human gut metagenome | biome: human gut; feature: ankylosing spondylitis patient; material...
CGTACTCCTGCGGGATAGGCGGGGAGATTTCCGTAAACAGACGGTCGTATGCTTTGATACGTCCATTCAGATACTTTTCCATAGCCGCCTTGTCGGAAAAAACCTTTCTGTCCTGTCCGGCAATCTTCGCTTGCCCGTTCCTGTTCGGGCTGTTGGTATAAACGCCCCATGTGAGAGAATAAGAGTAAGGGACGCTTTGCTGCTTCTCCCTGTCGTAACGGGTGTTCTCGTAAATGTGGTAGTTCATCTGATATACCCGGTTGCTGCGGGTGTATCGGTCATATTCGCCTTTCTGCCACTCGTTAGAAGTGTGCTGCACAACGGTTGTTCTTGTGTATTCAATCGCTTTGTCAAGCAAAAGCGTTTTTCCCGCCTGTTCCTCCCAAGCAGCGGCGCGGGTTGAGAGATCGTTAAAAATCGCCTGTTCCGCTGCCGCGCTTTCCTCGCGCATGGCGTGTAGCTGTTCCAGCGGCAAAGAAACATAGGGGGCAATATCCCCGTCCTTTGCTTCAAAATATATCTGGCGTTCTATCCGCATGGTTTCGGCGGTTTCCAATTTGTCATGGTCGTATGAAGAATACGGCATATTGTTTCATCACGTCCTTTCTCGATTTTTAAGGGTTTGGGACTATCCCAACAAGCAAAATGCCCGCGCTCTCTATGGGAAGCGCGGGCATTTCTCGCAAACGGGTACTCGTTTGCTGTGCTTGCTATGTAGTTGTTTTTATCCGTAAACGCCTGTTTCTCTCGCTTTGGGCTTTCTGTCTGCGGCGTATCTTTGCCGCGCAATCGGGGCAGTATTTCGCCCGGTTGCTGCCCGCCGCAAACGTGCTGCCGCATACCGCGCAACGCTTCAAATCGGTTTCCCCGCTGCGGGTGATCTGTTCGCATAGCTGCCTGTCTGTGGGTAAAACTGCTTCGCGGAAATAACGGCATAACAGCGAATAGCTGATACTCTGCACACAAACGCAAGTTTCCCCGTCGTCCAATAGCAGACAGTTCCCGCAATCGTTGTTGGCGCACGCGGCGCGGGTCATTTTCTTAACGGCTCGATACTGCTTTTCATCAAGCCTAATCATTTTCGGTTCTGCTCGACGCGGAAGTTTACATACTTGCCGCCTGTGTCGGCAAGCAGCACAATCCCGTCAAAGGTCTTTCCTGTTTTGGTTGAGTACATACCCTTGATTTTTACCTTTCCGTCTTTCAAAAGGGCGGCGGCAATCGCCTTTGTGAAAGCCTTTTTGCGCTGCTCAAAGAAGCGGTCATTCTTCCACATCACAAAGCTGCAAGCCCTGTCGGAGCAGTAAAAGTTTTTCTTGCCCTCGTAAACCGCCGCGCCGCAACGGGGGCAAGTGCCGATTGCTTCCCGCTGCGGGGTAAACAGCTTCGCTTTATCTTCGGAAATTGCGGAATAGGTTTTGACAAGCCCCGCTGTCATTTCCTCAATGCTGCGCATGAAGTCGTCCGGGCTGTCGCTGCCTTTGGCAATCCCGGTAAGGCGGGTTTCCCATTCTGCCGTAAGCTGCGGGGACGTAAGGACTTCGGGCAGAATAGCGGCAAGGTTATACCCGTCCTTTGTGGGGATTAGCTTTTTGCCCTTGCGCTCGGCAAAGCCCGCGCTAATGAGTTTTTCAATGATACCCGCCCGCGTCGCGGTGGTGCCTAACCCTTTGCGCTCCGCGTCCTCCGGCGTGTCCTCCTTTCCCGCACTCTCCATAGCCGAAAGTAACGTATCTTCGGTAAATGCCTTTGGGGGCTGCGTGTAACGTTCGGAGATCTCCGCTGCCGGATTGTCAAAGGTCTGCCCCTCGGCAAGCGGGGGTAAAACCGCTTCCGGCTCTGCGTCCTCGTCCTGTTCCCCGGACGCGGCGAGGGATAGTCTTTCAATCTCGCGCCAACCCTCGCAAAGCGTCGTCCTGCCCTTTGCGGTAAAGGTATAGCCGCCGCAAGTGAAAACCGCCGTAACCGCTTCATACTCATAGGGCGCGGCAACGGCGCAAAGCAGTTTTGCGCACACAAGGGTCATTAGCTTTTTCTCACTTTCGGCAAGGGAAGAAAAGCCCGTTTTCACAAACTCCGCTGTCGGCAAAATGGCGTGATGGTCGGTTACTTTGCTGTTGTCGCAAATCCTCGCAAGGTCGGCTTGCAGCTTCACGCCCTGCATAAAGGGGAGAGCAGCGCAAAGGCCGGTGATAAGTTCCTTTGTGCTGCCCTCCATATCGGAAGTGATATATTTGCTGTCGGTGCGGGGATAGGTCAAAAGCCGTTTTTCATAAAGGGCTTGCGCATAGTCAAGGGTCTGTTTCGCCGTAAACCCATACAAACGGTTTGCTTCCCGCTGCAAGGCGGTGAGGTCAAACAGTTTCGGCGGGGCTGCGGTCTTTTTCTCTTTTTTAAGGGAAGTACAAACGGCCTGCGATTTCTCGCAAGCCGCTTTCATCTGCCGCGCCGCCGCTTCGTCGTCCTGCCTTTCGGAAAGGGCGGCAACGCCGCCAACGTCCAGCCGGACGACATGATATTTCTCTTTCTTAAAGCTGCTGATTGCATAGTCGCGGTTTACCAGCATAGCAAGGGTGGGCGTTTGCACTCTGCCGACATTCAATGTTTTATGGTAGAGGATAGAGAAAAGGCGGGTCGCGTTAATGCCAATGAGCCAATCGGCCTTTGCTCTGCAAAGCGCGGATTGATAGAGGTTGTCATAGCTGCGCCCGTCTTTGAGGTTTGAAAAGCCCTCGCGGATTGCGCTTTCTTCCATGCTGCTAATCCAAAGGCGGGAAAAGGGCTTTTTGCAATTTGCCTGTTCGTAGACAAATCGAAAAATGAGTTCTCCCTCGCGCCCGCTGTCGCACGCATTGACAATCTCGGAAACGTCGCTGCGGTGCATAAGGTCTTTGAGTACGGAAAACTGCTGCTCCTTGCCGCTGGCAACGGTAAACTGCCAATCCTGCGGGACAATGGGGAGATCGTCATACTTCCATTTTCGGTACTGCTCGTTGTAGGTCGCCGCGTCCGCAAGGCTAATCAAATGCCCGATACACCAGGACACAAGGTAGCCGCTGCCCTCAAAATATCCGCTGCGCTTTTCATTCGCGCCAAGTACGGCGGCAATCGCCGCCCCGACGCTCGGTTTCTCTGCAATTACAAGTTTCATACTTCCTCGTCCTCCTGCTCGGTTTCTAATTCTTCCTCGTCCTCGTCGTCCTCGTCAAAGTCGAGATCGTCAAGGTTGCTGCTGCCTTTTGCCGCGTCCTTTTTGGGCTTCATAATCTTAAAGTAGTAGAACGCGCCGCCGCCCGCTGCGGCAAGAAGCAGCACCACAAGCAGAATAGCACCGCCCATGCCGCCGCCTTTATCTTCCTCCGGCTCCGGCTGCTCGGTTTCTTCCGGCTCCGGCTCGGCTTCCTTGCCCGCGCACTCGCTCATGTTGACGCTGCAAACGGGGCAATCGGTGTTGACGCTTCCGGCAACGCATTTTTCAGTACAGCTACAAACGGGGGCTTCGGTCTGTTCGTCCTCCATAAGCTGCAAAAGGTCTTTTTCATCAACTTGATTGAGGAAATGGACGGTGTTTTCTCCGTCCTCGGCGCGGTCAATGATGATGTAAAAATAGTTGCCGTTTTTCGTAACGACGGTAATAAACTGCTTATCGCCGGACGCTTCTCCCGTTATGTCGTCCACAAGGCTCATGTTGCCCTCCGGCGTTAAGGGCTGCGGCTCATAGCCGCCCGTCGTTTCTTCCGGCTCGGTTTCGGTTACGGGGGTAGGCGGCTCGTCGCTCACATCACCGCCGCCCGCAAAAGCGGTAACAGAAAAGCCGCCCATGAGTACAAGGGCGGCAAGCAAAGCGGTAACGCTGCGGAACAGTTTTTTATGCTTCATCTTCGGTTTCCTCCTGTTCGTCGGTATAGTCTGCGTCCGGCTGCGGCAAGGCAATTTCGCCGCTGGCGTAAGCGGAGAGGAACGCGGCAAGCTGCGCCCCGTCAAGGTGTACCGCTTTCACCATTTGAACGATCTGCGCGTTTTCTTCCTCGATTTTCTGCGCTTCAAGGTCTTTCAGCCTTTTTTGGTATTCAAGGATTTTCGCCCTCGTTTTCTCAATATCCCTTTCGATACGGTCAAGTTTCGTGTTTGCCATAGAAATAAACTCCTTTCAAAGTCAGTTGTAATGTAGCCGCCCATAGGCGTAAAAATGGGATTGCCAATAGCTTGTATCAAGTTTTGCGTATTGTATCGGGTCGCCACAATGCAGCATGACGGGGCTTCCGTCCCCGTCCTCGCCAACGTAGATACCCACATGAGATACCCCCGGCGTGTCGTATGTACCCGTAAAGAAAACCAAATCCCCCGGCTGCGGGTTGGAAACGCGGGTTGAAATGTTGTAAAGCCCCTGCGCCCCAAGTCTGCCCGTATTGTATAAGCCGCTGTTCGTCAGCACATAGCTAACAAAACCGCTGCAATCAAAAGAGGTTTCCGGGCTGCTTCCGCCCCACACATAGGGAAAACCGACATACTTTTCAGCTTCTTCAATCAATCGCGCAAACTGTTCATCTTCCAGATAGGCGGGCGGGATTTCATAATCCGCTGGCGGGTTTTCATAGTATTTTGAGATATAGCCGGATTGTGGGAAAAGATCGGGTCGGTTTCCAAGCGACGACATATACATAGCGTACATGGATAGCTGTTCCTCGCCCATAATGTAAACGGGAACATGGGAGAGGTTGAAGTTTTCCAAATCCACATTGAGAATGTAATAGTTATAGGGTACTTCAACGTCGTATTCGTTGCCCTCGCTGTCCGTCCGCGTTTCGGTGCGGTAGCGTACCTCGACTTCCTCCGTAACCGTCAAGATATACTGTTTATCAAAGAGCATTTTAAGGGTGCTTTGCGCTTCATCGAGAGTAAACACGCCCTCATGCCAAGCGGAGAGGATAGAGATTAGCACATACGGGTCATGCTCGATCTCGTCAGCCGTTACCTGGTATTCGTCGTAACCGGGGTATTCGCTTTCGATGTTATCCAGCATATCCTGTAACTCGGCTTCCATAGCGGCATACGCGCTTTCTGCGCCTGTAATATCCGCGTCCTCGGAGAGATAGGACGACGCAATCAAGCCGCTGCCGCTGTTGCCGCCGAACAGGGAACAAGAGGACAAGCCGCCGAAAAACAGAAGCACGATAAAGGCAATCCCGCCCACAATCAAACAGCCTTTCCAATGCCGGACTACAAAGAACGTCGCCCGTTTGGTTTCCTGCGCGGTTTTCTTCGCCGCCTTTGCGGTGGCTTCGGCGGTCTTTTTCACCTTGCCGCCTGTTTTCAACGCCTTTGCATACTGCTTTTTAATGCGCTGCTTCTGCCAAAAACGGGAAATCGGGTTAGAGTGCGCAAGGGCGGGGTTATCATGCAGCGCCTTTTGATAGAGAAAATCTGCGTTTGCCTTTACCGCTTGTTTTTCCGCTGCCGCCGCTGCCCGGTAGGGTTTCAGCTTATGGCGGCGTATGCCGCCCTTAACTGCCCGCGCCGCCATGCCGCCCGCTTTCTCTCCGGCAAGTTCTACCCGGTGCCCGCTTTCCACACCGACGTTTTCTTTCTCTACCTCGTAGATTTTCCCATGTACGGTACTGTTTAACTCCTGTGCCGGACGGGATAAGGGGTTATGCCGCAACTTGCCGTTTGGGGGCTTATCCGTCTTTTCAAAGGAAAGGCGCGTCTTTGCCTTGCCTTTCGCTTCGTCAAAAACGCGCTCTTTCTTGATTTTGGTCTGCTTGGGGATAGCCGCCCGCGCTGCGTCTAAACGGTCTGCCGCTTTCTCGGATTTACGGATAGATTTCTGCAATTCCGGCGTTGCCCGTTCCGCTTCGGAAAACTGCAAGCGGGAAGAATGGGTTTTAGGCTGCGTCGCGTCAAGGGCTTTTTTCTCCGCGCCTTTTGCTGCGTGTCGCTCAATCTCTGCGCCGATATGCTGCACAACCTTTTCCGCTGCCGCGCCTGCGGGGGCTGAATAGTTTTCCTCCTGCGGCCTTTCGCTGATACTGGACGTTTCGCCCGTCGTGAGGTTTTCCGCAACCGCACCGTCGCGGGTCATTTTTTGCGTTACCTTGTCGGGGGCTTTCAGTTCCTTGCTCAATCTTCATCACCTCCAATCCGCTGTTTTGCAAGGGTGCAATAGTCGGGGTTTAACTCAATGCCGATATAGCGGCGGTTAAGCCGTTTTGCTACCATGCCCGTCGTGCCGCTGCCGAAAAAGGGGTCAAGGACAATCCCGCCGACGGGACAGCCCGCCAAAATGCACGTTTCCGCAAGTTTCGGCGGGAACGCTGCAAAATGCCCGCCGCGATAGGAAGCTGTGTTGATCTGCCAAACGTTGCGGCGGCTGCGGATGGGGGAAATCATTTCGTCGGTGTATGCGCCTTTTTTGCGGGGGCGGTTGATTTTCTGCGGCTGGTTTTGCCCCGGAACAGTAGCAGCATATTTGTTGCCTTTCCCAACTCCGCTTTTCAACCGTACCGCTGTTGTGGGGGCTATCGGCTCGGCTACTGCTTGCCAATCATAGTAATATTTCTTCGACTTGGTAAGCAGAAACACATATTCATAGCAGCGCGTCGGTCTGTCCCTCGCGCTTTCCGGCATGGCGTTTCCCTTGTGCCAAATGATAGAACTGCGCAAATACCAACCGTCGCCCCGCAAGGCAAGGGCTACAAGCCACGGAATACCGATTAGGTCTTTTGGCTTGCAGCCGGGGGCGCGGTGGTTTACCGCCACTTGCTGCCCGTTCCTGCCTTTGGGATATTTCGGGTCTTGGTGGTCAGCTTTGCTGCCTGTACCGCAATAAGTGTCCGCGATATTCAGCCAACAAGTACCCTCCGGCGTAAGCACCCGCTTTACCTCATGGAAAACCGCCGTAATGCGGGAAACATATTCCTCCGGCGTTGCTTCCCGTCCGATCTGCCCGTCTGTGCCGTAATCGCGCAAAGCATAGTAGGGCGGGGACGTTACGCAACAATCCATACAGTTATCCGGCAAGGTTTGAAGCACCTGCAAGCTGTCGCCGCAATAGATTTTATCCGTTTCTATCCTCATGCCGACACCTCGCCGGGCTTGGTCGTCATCACGCGGTAGAGTTCCGTATCTTTTGGGAAACGGTCAATAAAGGGCAAAATCACGTTGCCATAGAAGATAAGTCCCTCACCCGCTTCGGAATGGGTTACATAGGTCATTTGCTGCTGTGAAATGTTAAGCTGCTTGGCAAGGATTTCCCGGTCGCCCTGGGCTTGGTTGAGCATATAGACAAAATCGCTGTTTTCAAAGATGTTCTCCACCTCGCGGGACGACAACAAATCTTTCACGTTTTGGGTGATACCTGTCGGAATACCGCCCCACTTCCTAAAACGCTTCCAAATCTCGACGGAATAGGCGGCGGTCTGTTCCTCTTTCAAGAGCAAATGAAACTCGTCGATGTAATACCGCGTCGCCTTGCCCTCGCTACGGTTTACCGTTACTCTGTTCCATACTTGGTCTTGGACAATAAGCATACCGACTTTTTTAAGCTGTGTACCGAGTTCCTTAATATCAAAGCAGACAAGGCGATTATGAATGTCAACGTTTGTCCTGTGGTTAAAAATGTTCAAGCTGCCGTTTACATAGAGTTCCAACGCCGCCGCGATACGCTGCGCTTCCTTTTCCGGCTGCTTCTTGATCTCGTCGTAGAGGTCGCCCAAAATCGGCATATTCTCCGGCTTGGGGTCGGCAAGGTAGTTGCGGTACACGCTGATAACGGCGCGGTCAATCAAGGTCTTTTCGACAGCTTCCAGCCCGTTTTTACCCCCCATAATCAACTCACAAAAGGAAAGGATAAAATCGCTCTTTAAGGCTATGGGCGTGTCACCCTCGCTGTAATTGAGGTTAATATCCATAGGGTTAATGTACTGCGTGCTGTTCTGCGAAACCTTGATAACCTGTCCTTTCAAACGTCCGACAAGGGGGTAATATTCTGCTTCGGGGTCGCAAATGATAATATCATCTGCCGTAATGAGAAAAGCGTTTGTGATTTCGCGTTTTGCAGAAAAACTTTTGCCGCTGCCCGGTGTGCCAAGTATCAAGCCGTTGGGATTTTTCAGCTTCTTTCGGTCGCACAAAATCATGTTGTTGGAAAGGGCATTTAAGCCGTAATACAATGCTTCGCCGCTTTGGAACAGCTCTTGCACCGTAAAGGGAACGAAAACGGCGGTGCTGCTGGTCGTCAAGCCGCGCTGGATATGGATAAGGTTTTCCCCCAACGGGATAGAGGACATAAGCCCCTTTTCCTGCCGATAGTCAAGGCGGGTCAAAATGCAGTTGTATTTCTGCGCGATTGCCGCCGCCCCAAATACTTCGTTATCCAATTTCTGCTTGGTATCTGCAAGGTTTAAGACAAGCAGCGTAAGCAGAAACATTCTTTCGTTGCGGCTCTGCAAATCGCGGAGTAGGTTTTTTGCTTCCCCGCCGTAGGTGGCAAGGTCGGACGGAATAATATCCATGTCATAACCGCTGCGGATTGCTTTCTTTTGTTCTTCAATCTTCATGCGGTCAAGGTCGGTAATCTTGCGCTTAATCGTCTTGATTGCTTCGTTGTGGTCGATACTCTGAATGTGTAGATTGACGATAATCCCGTTTTCCGCGTCCATGAAGTCGGCAAGCATACGGTCGGAGAGTTCCGGCGCGACGATCTGCAAAAAGGAAACCGCACCAAACTTGCCGCCCATTTGAAACATTCGCCCGTCGCCAAATCGGAAAGAGGACGGGGCGATAAAGTCTTTGACGGAAAGCCCGCTTGCGGGTAGCCATTCCCACGCAAAGTTAAAACGTTCCCCGTCCGGGTGAAAAATCCCATGCAGCACTTCAAGACGCTGTTTCCCGTCCAATACCCGCGCCGCTGCGCCGATCACCTTAAAATGGTTGAGGGTGTCCGTTTCAATGCGGGCAAGACGCGCCCGCGCCGATCTAATGTCTTTTGCTTCAACGGTAAAGGTGAGAAACTTGGTCTTGATAAGCCCGTTGTTTCCGCGTTCAAGCTGCGTCCTAAGCATTTCGGTGTATTCTGCTCTGATATTGTCGAAGTCGTCATTCTGCGGCGCAATCGTGATACTGTTCTTGAAATCGTCCTTGTTCGCATGGCGGCTGATTAAGGAAAGCTGCACGCTGATAGAAGCGTCGAACGAGTTATACATATCGCAAAGGGCTTCAAAAATGGCGGTTTTGTCGTCCGGCTGCGCAAGCTGATAGTTGATGTCCTCAAACTCAATGCACTTGGAATACCGCCCGTTTGCAAGGCGGCAAATCCCGTCCTTATACATTCGCTCAAACGGTATGCTGTCCTGCGCCGTATGGGGCTTCCCGTCGCCCTTTGACTGCCGGATAAGCGCGTCGATCTGTTTCTTTTCCTGCCGCGTAAGTTTACGCTTTTTGTTTTGGGTCTTTCCCTTTTCCTTTGACAATCGCCCGTACCTCCTTATCTAATTGCTCTTGCCGCGCAAGGGCGGCATAAAAATTGTTGGTCTGATAAGGTCGCTCTTTGGGGCGAAGAAACTTCACTTCCACAAATTGCCGAATAATCACTTCCAGCGGTTGCCCGTTTTTCTCATACATGGCAAGCAAAAACATAGGCAGCATGGCAAGCACCATGCACAATGCCGCTGTGGTTGTTCCAACGCTGTCTTTTACCAAAAAGAACAGCGGCAGTCCGATTGCTACCGCCGCGCTGAAACAAATTAGCTGTCGTTTTGTAAGGTTGAACATCACCTTGCTTTTGATTTTTGTTAAGTCCTTTGGGACGGTTACATACGCCATTTCATACCTCCTTTCTGCCCGGAATGTAATCTTCAAAGCGGGGAACAGCATAGAAAAGCCGCTTGTTGTTTACCCACCGTTGCAAATGGCGGGTAACAGGCGGGGCGGTTGGACGCTCGTAAATCATCACATACGGGTCAAAGCCCATAGCCCGCAAGGTGTTCACGCGGTATAAATCCTGTTCGTGAGTGCTGCCGTAGTTGGTAAGAACATACACGCGCCGCTGGCGGCTGCTCTTAATGGCGGTCAAATCCAAAAAACGTTGGAAATACCCGGTCAAGTCCTCGTCGGGATTATCCCATGCAAAATGTACCGCTTTTATCCGTACCCGATTTAACAGGCTGACATTATCCCTGTTCACAAGGCGAATATCCAGCCCTTGCGAAAAATCCACCCATGCGCGGCTTCGTATAAGCTGCTCAATGAGATTTTCATGGTCGGAACAGGCAAGCAGATTAGCGTCCATGATCTTTATTTCCGGCTGCCATTTCCAAAACTCGGATAAATCCGCAACCTTAACGCTTTTGCGCCCCTCTTTACCGCTGACAATGCAAAACCCGCAATTTCTCGGACAACCCCGGCTTAAAAAGCCGTAGGCAATCCCGAAAAACTGCGGGTAGATAGAATAATCCGGGTAGCTGTGTTCCACTTCCGGCGGCAAGCGGTTTTTCGTGTCGTAGCCCGTACCGCCGAAAATGACCTGTTCCGCGTTGGTAACGGTTATTGTGTCTTTGGAATAAGTGTCCGTAAAGACGCGGCTTTTATATACAAGGTCGTACCGCCCCTTTGCGTTCCACCATTCCACCGTATGCGTCTTTGCTTTATGATACGCGGATAGCTTCATCAAGCAGAGGTTGGGGAAATTATGGCTATCAACGTCGATTAAACCGATTTTCAAATCATAACTCACCCCCTTAATGCGCCGAAAAGACACTTTTTGCAAGGCTTCCCGTTTTGAAAAGGGTAAAGCACAAGAGAACGGTATAACCCATGCAAGACCAGATCGCGCCGGAAATGTCGTCGGTTGCTGTGATTGTCTGTATCAATACCGCATAAATGCCGACACATACCAAAATCAAAAACGCTTGAAAACCAAGCGCAAGCAAAGATTTCAAGTAATTCTGACCCATGCTGCCCCATTCGTGATTTACCATTGTTGCCATAGGGATAGGGGCGACGCTTGTTACAAGGTATATTTCAATCATGCGCCCATACACCACAAGCATAATGCAGATTGACAGGGCTTTCATGGTAAGCCCTACAAAAAGGGATTGAAACCATAGTCCTAAAAGCCCGCCCACGCTCATAGCGTCGAGTTTTGCTTCAATGTCGGTAATGACGGTGGTAACGTCTATGCTTGTATCGGATATGATAACCCCCGCGCTGTCGTTGACGACGCTCTGTGTAACGTCGAACACTCCCATAACGATATTCCAAGTATTTGTTACCAGCAGCACCGCAACAAAGGTTTTGAAAATCCATTTGAAGAAAATCCAAGTGTCGAGATCGTGCAGATTATTTTTTTCAATTACAAGCTGGATTAGTTCATAACACATGACAAAGGTAATGATAACGCCCGCAATCGGTACAATGACGTTTTCCGAAAGACTGCGTATCATGCTGAATATGCCCGCGTTCCACCCGGCGGGGGTCGTGCCAACTTGCGTTGCGATTTCTCCAACCTCTGTATTTACGCTGTCGAACAGCCCGGAGAGATTAGAGAGTATTCCGTCTGTCAAAATGCCGCGAAACCAATCTTCAATCATCTGCCATATCAAAAGCTAATCCCTCCTTTCCCGCGCCCTCCCGCGTGAAGCGGGAGAGCGCGGCGGGTAGTGTTAGTTTGTGGCATTATCCAAACAGGCCGGAGAGCAGCGGGACAAGGGTAAGGCCGATAAGGGCAACGCCGCCGCCCGCCATCAACTGTTTTATCCCCAATTAGGTGTAAAACTCTGCTCGATGGCGGGCGGCGGCGTACAAAAAATCTA
>ENA-OVFO01001231-OVFO01001231.1-human-gut-metagenome-genome-assembly--contig:-NODE-1231-length-11774-cov-2.855875_pt1 | contig 11774 bp, 8 predicted proteins | sample MGYA00237761_ERZ505401 | MGnify/ENA primary metagenome ERZ505401 (study PRJEB26158, sample SAMN06016330) | human gut metagenome | biome: human gut; feature: ankylosing spondylitis patient; material...
TATCTTAAGCATTTCGGGGCTACATATTACTTTGCTTGGGATGGGATGCTACCGGCTGCTTAAGAGACTGGGGGCTCCGGTCAGAGTGGCAGCAGCGGGAGGTGCCATGACACTGCTTCTGTACGGTATGATGGTGGGCATGAGTGTATCCGCCAGCCGTGCCATAGGAATGTATCTGCTGCAGATGTTGGGGATATTCGTGGGAAGGACTTACGATATGCTGACAGGTGTGGGGCTGTTGGCGGCATTGCTGGTGTTGCAGCAACCGGAGCGGCTTGGGGATGTGAGCTTTTTGATGTCTTTTGGGGCGGTGCTGGGGATCTGCTTGTTGACACCGGTGTTTGCCGGGGATGGTAGGGAAGATAATGCCGGTGTGGAAACGGCCAGTGGCGTGGTGGCAGGGCTTCTGACCGTGACAGATATTCTGGGTGATTCCGCTTACGAGAGGAACAAGTACCGGGAAGGCTGGCGGAAGGTGGTGTATGAAAGGCTTTGGCGCATGGTGTCAGCACTTAAAAGCGGTTTTGCCGCCAGTGCCGGAGTTATTCTTTTTACGCTGCCCATACAGCTCTGGTTCTTTTATGAGATCCCTGTCTACTCGGTATTATTGAACCTGCTGGTGTTGCCCTTTATGAGTGTGGTGATGGCAGGGGGAATCCTGTCATTGATCCCTGGACTGGGAATTGCAGGGACGGTGGATTGTCTGATCCTGTGGTGGTATGAATGGATCTGCGAACGGTTCGGAGAACTGCCGGGAGCGGTATGGTGCGTGGGCCGCCCGGCAAAGTGGCAGATGATCGTTTATTATAGTGGGCTATTTGTGTTGATCATTGGCAGGAATTATGCGGAAAAATGGAAGCGACAAAGACTTTATGTAGCTTATGTGGCGGAAAATAATCATGGAGACGGACACCGCACTGAAAGAGAAAGGCAGCGTCGGGAAACACGCGGAGTGGATGATAGCGGTAGGGGTAGAAAAAGAGAGAGTAACAGAAAAAAGATGCAGCACTCTGACAGGTACTCTGAAATATGTCCCACCAGATGGCGGCATGTTTTAGCAAATTTTTGGTATACATGGCAGGGAGTGATGACATATAGGAACGGAGTTATGTGCCGAATTGTAGCCGCAATGATTTTGGTATTAATAGTTGGTTTACTGACCGGCAATTTTGATCGGGGAAGCCGTGTGACTTTTCTGGACGTGGGACAGGGAGACGGTATCGTGGTGGAGACCGGGCAGGGGGCATATCTTTTTGACTGCGGTAGTACCAGTCGGAGGAAAATCGGTGAATATGTGTTGAAGCCTTATCTCAAGAGCCGGGGAATCCAGTCTCTACGCGGTGTGTTTGTATCGCACCCAGATGAAGACCATATGAATGGCATATTGGAACTGCTGGAGAACGGTGGAGAATGGGGAATTACCGTGGAGCAGATGTTTCTGCCTGCGATTACGGAAGCGGAGCGCAGGGAGGCTTTTGAAAAATTGCTTGTTGCCGCGGAATATGCCGGAGTACCGGTAAGTTACATAAAATGTGGCGATGAGATTAGGGATAGTCGACTCCGGCTGCGGTGTCTGCACCCGGAGGAGAATACGACTCTTGCGGATGCCAATGCCTATTCGGAATGCTTCTACGTGGAGGTATTTGCGAAAGCAGTGAAGTGGGGCGCGGCAGAGGGGATGGAAGCAAGTGGAGAGGGCGGAAGAGCTGCTAGCGAAGTTTACGGTGAGAACGGCAGCTTTGCTGTCGGAGTTACTGGTGAGAGAACCGGTCATGGTGATACCGGTGAAAGGAAAAACTTCGGCGTGGGTGCCGGGAAGCTAAGCATTCTCCTGACAGGGGATGTGGAAGGCGAAGGGGAGCAGCAGCTGACACAGGAATTGCAGACGTTGAAGACGTTACAGGAAGCGAAGATGTTACGGGTAGCGCAGGAATCACAGGCTTTGCAGAATGCGCGGAAATTGCAGGAATCGCAGGAACCGCGAGAACAGCAGGAGTTGTGGGAATCACGGAGACAAGGGGGCTTCAAGGTAGACATCCTGAAGGTAGCGCATCACGGCTCAGGCTATTCCACCAGTTCTGAGTTCCTTGCCGCCGCCGGCCCCGCTGCCGCCATTATCTCCTGTGGTCGTAACAATTCCTATGGCCATCCCCATGCCGCGACGCTACAGCGCCTGGAAGATGCTAAGGTCCCCTGGTACCTCACCACTGACTATGGAGCCCTGACAGTAACCGTCGACAGTCACGGAAACCGGCTGCAAGGGTATCTGAGAAGAAAATAAGCCGTTGGGGTTCTAGGTAGTTGGGGCGTGAGAGGAAGAAAAGTAAGAATAAGCCCCGGAGAAGTCAAGAAGCCGGGGCGTGAGAGGAAGAAAAGATAACAAAATTGGACAAAAAATTTCCGCAAGGAGAATTGCAATGCTTCAAAAATGAAAACCGCTACAAATGGAAAGTAAAAGAGGAAAATGGAATACGCTATCTTCCGAAAACCGAAAGAAATCAGGCAGAAATACTGGCATTGAAGAAATACTATGAGTATAGAAAAAAGGAATTGGAGAGTGAAGCAGCGGGATGGGAAGCCTACTTGAAGAAGACAGACAAGATGAAAATAAACTCCGAACATCTATTAAATCATCCGGAATATGGAAAATTGCTGGCTAAGAATTTCAGACCATTGGATAAGGAACTGGAGCGGTGGCAGGAGGAACCCTATGAAAAATGTACAAAGCATCCGGAAAATTTATTGGTACAAGGAACGCATGGGAAGATGTTGCGGTCTAAATCAGAAGCAATTATTGACAGAATGCTATATCAAAATAAAATACCGTTTCACTATGAAGAAAAACTGGTTTTGGATGGAATAATTTTATATCCAGATTTCGTGATACGACATCCCTTTACGGGACAATATTTCTATTGGGAGCACTTTGGGATGATGGATAATCCGGATTATTGCAATCATGCTTGTGACAAAATAAAGCTATATTGCCGACATGGTATCATTCCTTCGGTAAATCTGATTCTCACCTATGAAACAAAGCAGTGTCCTCTGAATGCAGACAAAGTAGAAATGATCTTGCAGGAATATTTTGGTTGTAGCAAATGGGATGCCGTGGTAGGATAAAACATATCAGTAATAGTAAAATAAGGGGGATATGCAAAATGAAGCACCTGATCATTGTAAAATTTAAAGATAATATATGGAACCGGGAGGATGCGGCGAGCAGGGAGATGCTTGCGGACATCAAGAAGATCTTCAATCGGACGAAGCAGATAGAAGGCGTTCATACGGTGAACATTTATGAAAATGTGACACCGAGACCGAACCGGCATGACCTGATGATCGAAATGGAGATGGATCCGGAGGCGCTGCCTGTGTACGATGCTTCTGCGACCCATCAGGAATGGAAGGCAAGGTACGGGAAGTATATTCAGACTAAGACCATTTTTGATTACGAATAAAAGTATATAATTTTATGAAATGGTGAAAACCAGAATAAAAGAAAATCAGCATGAAAGAATACCAACATCTGGCAGCTATTGTGATTGCGGAAGATTGACCGCACATGCGCTGGAGCAGCTGGATGGAAGTATTGGTGCAGGTTTTAATACGATTGCAAGTCAGATCCATTAACAGATGACAGAAGGGCTGGAGGCAGTTATGGAAGAATTTGATATCAGAGAAGCTACGCCGGAAGATGCGGAGAAGATCATCGCATATTTAGCGCAGGTAGGTGGAGAGACAGATTATCTGTCCTTTGGAAAAGAAGGGCTTCCTATTTCGACAGAAGAGGAAGAGAAATTTATACAGAATATAAATAAGGAGGAACATTCCGTTCTCTATGTAGTATGGAAAAATGGAGAGATTATCGGAGATGCCAGTCTAAGCGGATTTTCCAGAAGGATGAGCCATCGCGCCGAATTCGGAATCTCTGTGGTCAAGTCCGAATGGGGCCTGGGAATTGGCAGTGCTCTATTGCAAAAGATTATTGATTATGCAAAAGAACATACGATAGAACTGATCAATCTGGAAGTTAGAAGCGATAATATACGAGCTATTCATGTCTATGAGAAATATGGCTTCCGGAAAATCGGGACCTCGCCGGCGTATTTTAAGATCGACGGGGAATACTACGATTTTGATCTGATGGTATTAGATCTTAGATAGGAAAGCTACAAAGAAACACAAAGGAGCCATAACACCATGGAATTTTTTGACATCGTAGATGAAAAAGGCATTCCCACAGGGGAGAGCATAGAACGCACACAGGCACATAAAAAGGGTATCCGTCACAGAACTGCCCATATCTGGATCATAAGAGAACAGGATGGGAAGGCACAGTTGTTATTGCAGAAACGCTCTGCAGAAAAAGACAGCTTTCCGGGGAGGTTCGATACTTCTTCCGCCGGACATATTCAGGCGGGGGACGAGCCGGAGGAATCTGCAATACGGGAACTTCACGAAGAACTGGGAATCCAGGCATCTAAAGAGGAACTGCAATTCGCCGGATGTTTTGATATTCAATACGAAAAGGAATTTCATGGAAAAATGTTTCGGGACAACGAGGTTGCATTCGTCTATATGTACACTAAGCCGGTAGATGCTGCGAAGCTTATCCTGCAAAAAGAGGAAGTGGAGAGTGTGGAGTGGTTCGATATGGAGGAACTGGATACCGCATTGCAGCCGCCTAGAGATCAGCGATTCTGCGTTCCCATGGAGGGATTCCAAATCGCGAAACAATGGCTGGAGAGCAGAAAATAAAGGTTGATCGCTTCGCATAGATAGTAGAGCCAGAGAAGGAGATCGCTGAGACGCTGATGGAGGCAGAAGAATTCCGACAGGCAGAGAGAAGATAGGTATGCGCAGGTGTACCTGGCAACAGATAAGTAAAGCATATAAGTGGACAATAAAAAAGAACTGTCTTCCTGGGAAGCCAGTTCTTTTTATTGCCAATATAGCTTAATATCTGATGAAATTACTTCACAGTCACGGAAGTGATGTGAGGGTTCACACCTTCGTACCAGTACAGGAAGCCTTCCATATCAACAGTGTCACCGATCTTTAAGTTCTTTACTGCGTTGTAAACATCGGTGGTGTTGTCGCACAGATAAGACTCAACGGTGAAGGTATAGGTCTGACCATTCAGAGAAACGTTGAAGTACAGGTCGTTACCGTCTTCACCGGAACCATCGTAGTTGTACAGGAAAGCAACATCATTGCCGGTGGCATCCTGGCTAGCTTCTACAGTCATACCCTTGAAAGCTACGAACTGGTTCTGGTAGTTGATCAGATCATCGGTGCCTAACAGATCGGTCACATCGGTAACGGGAGCGATGTAGCTGCCCTCTTCGATCTCGAAGGTAGCACCTTCAGCAATTTCTACTTCACCGGACCACTCGGTCTTATAACCGGTTACTTTGATCTTGGTACCGGGTACCAGCTTAGCATAATCCTCTTCGGAACATACGGAATTGTAGATGAAGTAAGCACCATCCTGATCCTGGGTGTACAGGGTAGCCTTATCTTCCCACCAGGACTGTTTCGCCTGAACATAAGCCTCGATCACAACTTCGGAATCGAGATCAGCAGCCATGTACTCTTCGTAGGTCATAACACCCTCGGACTTCTCATCAGCAACAGCTTCAGCAGCCTCGGTAGAAGCTTCCGTAGCAGCGGCTTCGGTAGTAGCGGCTTCGGTAGTAGCAGCCTCGGTGGTGGCAGCAGCGGTAGATTCAGCAGCAACGTCTGCATTGCTGTTTCCCCATGCAGCGAGAGACAGAACCAGAGCCATAGCCATGGTTAATGCAAGTGTCTTCTTTTTCATAATAATCCTCCATTCCTGCGCTTGTGGCGCATATGGGTCTGTGCAGATACACAGACATCTCCTCAATTTATCCGGCGCATTCAGACACCGAACAGTTCCATTATACCTGAAATGCAAGATAAATCAAGATTTTTTGCAAAAAGAGCCCCATGCGCAGGATAATACCACCAGATATTATCTTACGAATGGGGCTGAAAAATTACTTCTTTCTGTTTTTTAAATATTCCCGCCCTACATACAGGAGGATCAGAACCCAGGTGACTGCAAGTGTGCTTAACAGGATCACGGAAGCCCGGGGCATGGCACCCAGTTCCTTTTTGCCGAAGGAGGCATCACTTCCCTGACCGAGACGGTACAGGCTTTCTACATCGCTGTAAAGCTTTTGCATGTAGGTATCATCCACAGTCTCTTTTCTGCGGGTGGACTTCACCACGTTTTCAATCAACTGTCCGGAGGCATCACGTAAGGATGCGGAACCGTTAAATACCGGTGTGACGAAGGTGCTGTCTACGTTGTCAAGCAACAGTTTGGAAGCCTCAATTTTCACCGCATAATGCGTACTGTTATCCGCACCGCATTCGAACAGATACTCCTGATACTCTGCGGAGTTCTGTGCCTTAGAGGTTACAGGTACATAGCCTTCTGTCTCGGAATAAGCAATCTGCACATCGTTGGTGAGCAGATACTGGGCAAACAGCCAGGATGCCAGTACTTCCTGGGAGTCTGATTTATTGAAGACGCAGACGGAAGGACCCTGGGAGATCATTTCGGGATGCTCCGGGTCAAACTGGGGAATCATCCGCACGGCGGTCTCAAACTGCACCAGAGAGTCCTCGCTGATATCCGACAGCGGAGCGTCCGTACCCATCCAGGTGGCTCCGGCGGTGGAATCAATGGCAAAAATACATTGCCCGGCATTCAGGAAGTTCGCAGGATAACCGGAGATCTTGAAGGTGGAAAAGGCACCGCTTTTTACATGTCCGGCAATACCATACAGGAGATCCGTGGTAGTATCGTTGAAAAGTTCAATGCTGCCGTCAGCCGTGGAATATCCTGCGTTCTTTTGCTTTAACATCTGGATCATCATGTTGTCGGTGGACTTGTAGATAAATGGGATCAGTACATTCTGCCCGTTGACCACATAGGTGCCGTCCGCATTTTGGGCGGTGGCAGCCTCGGAGACTTCCCAGATGAAGTCCCAGGTCAGTACATCCGGCAGAGTATATCCAAGATTTTCCACGTAGGTCTTATTCACGTAGCAGGCCTCGGTGGAACGCATGTAAGGAACGGCATAGTAATGACCGTCGATGGAGCATTCATTCAAAAACTGAGGAATGACTTCTTCTCTGGCAGGACCGTCATAGGCAAGATCTGTGCCGCCCAGACCGTATTTTTCATCGGCAAACAGGTCATCCAGAGGAACTACAGTATTCTGCCCGGTGAGGTAGGTGGCAATGTGATCCGGGTAGGTGATACAGACATTGGGTGTCGTATTGGTGGAAATATTGGTAATGACATCGTTGTAAATTTTGCCGTAATCCGTGTATAGATTCAGGTTCACCGTGATATTGGGATACAGGGCTTCAAAATCCGCAATGGCTTTCTTGTAGATTTCCGTCTGGGTTTTGTTGGTATCATTTTTCGCCCAGAAGGTGATCTCATAGTTCCTGGAAGTATCGAACTCCTCAGGAACAGTGAATTCCGGCAGGCCTTTCGAACCATGGCAGCCGGTCAGGGACAGAGACAGAGTGCCCACGGCACATAATAATGCCAGTTTTTTGCTGAATCGACTCATCCTTTGGTACCTCCTCTGGCAACGCCTGCCATGACTTTTTTACGGAATACGAGGAACAACACCACCAGAGGGACGGAAATCACGACCACCGCAGCCATCATGGCGGGGATGTTCTCTCTGCCGAAACCATTCTCACGGATCTCCTGGATGCCGTTGGATACCAGATAGTAATCCGGATCATCGGTGATCAGTCTGGGCCACACATAGGAGTTCCAGCATTCAATAACCTTTAGGATCACGATGGTGATCAGCGTGGGCTTGCAGATGGGCACCATGACCTTGCGCAGATATCGCAGATCGGAAGTACCGTCTACCTTGGCGGCATAATACAGCTCGTCCGGAATCTGTGCGAAATTCTCCCGCAGCAGATAGATATAAAATACGCTGGTCACGGAAGGCAGGATCAGACCGGTGAAGGTATTGCGCAGATCCAGATTCGTGATGGTGGTGAAATTCGTAATGACCACCAGTTCATTGGGAATCATCATCAGAGATAAAAATAACGTAAAGATCAGATCTTTTCCGGCAAAGTTCAACCTTGCAAAAGCGAAGGCTGCCAGGGTGATGACCACCAGCATGATGGCAGTGGTGACCACGGTGAAAAACAAAGTGTTCCACAGGTATCTTCCCAGAGAAACAGTGGTAAAAGCGTCCACGTAGTTCTGCAAAGTGGGAGACAGGGTGAAAAACTTCGGAATATATTCTGCATTATAGGAGCCGTAGCTTTTTACGGAGGTCAGTACCATCCAGTAAAAGGGGAACAGTACGATCAGTGCCCACAGACACAGAAAAAGGTAGACGATCCCATTGCGGATATTGCCGCGGATCCGGGTGCGTTTCTCGATTTTTTCATAATCAGATGTAACATCAGACATCACAAAGACCTCCTTTCTTATACATAGTGGACATGCTTTTTGCTGACCAGCAGATTGATGCAGGTGATGGTCAGGACGATGGCAAACAGCAGGATCGCCGCTGCGGAAGCATAGGAAGGATAGCCGCCGCTGTCACCGTAGAGCATATCGTAGACGTAGCCGACAATGGTATTCATCTCTGCGGCATTTAAGTTCGTGCCGAACAGCGCCACGGCATCACTGTAGGCTTTGAATGCGCCGATAAAGCCGGTGATGATCAGGTAGAATACCATGGGGGAGATCATGGGCAGTGTGATCTTGGTGAACATCCGGAAACGGGAAGTGCCGTCCACTCTTGCCGCATTGTAGTACATGGGGTTCACACTGGCGAGAGCACTGGTCAGGATCAGAATCTTAAAAGGCATAACGATCCAGATGGTGTAAAAGCACAGCACGAACATTTTCGCCCAGTAGGGTCCGTCGATGAAATCCACGGAGCTGCCGCCGAAAAACTGGATCAGCAGATTGATCAGACCGTCGGAGTAAGGGGGCTTTTTGAAAAGAATCATGAAGACCAGACCGACCGCCAGAGTATTGGTTACGTAGGGCAGGAAAAATATGGTCTGGAACAGATCCCGCAGCGGTTTGACGGAGCTTAAGGCAGCGGAGATCAAAAGCGCCAGTCCGGTGGAGACCGGAACGGTGATGATGACCAGAATGAAGGTATTTTTCAATGCCTGTAAAAAGTACGGATCGTGGAGCACATAGGAGTAATTGTACATGCCTACGCCATAAAAGGTCTGGGATGCGGAATTGTAACCCTCTTCAAAGGAGTACACGAATACGTCGATCAGAGGATAGATCATAAAAGCACCCAGAAACAGGAATGCCGGCAATAGATAGAGCCAGGCTTTCAGATTTTGTTTTTCCATAAGAAACCTCAATTCTTTCTGCAACCCATGAATAGCGTCGGACTACAGAATCGGATAAAATATTAAAAGCGGATGCGTTCTTCGGTGTCGGTGCAAAAGAGGAATACTTTTGCGGGTTTTAAGGCGAAATGCACTTTTCCGGTGGGAAGAGATTTCCCTCCGTCGGCATCAATAATGGAACGGATGGTAGCGTTCTGGGACTTTTCATGGGTGGAAACAATGCTCACATCCCGGCCCATGACCTCCAGACGCACCAGATCGCAGGAGAGCGGTCCGTCCTCTTTTAATACAAAACCTTCCGGACGAATGCCGACATGCACAGTCTGATCCGCTACCCCGGGAGCAGGCAGAACAGCTTCGGAGCCGATGTATAACTGTCCGCTCTTCACTTCACCGTCAAAGACATTGATGGGAGGTGTGCCGAGGAACTTTGCAACGAACAGATTCACGGGATCATCATATACGTTCTGGGGCTTGCCGATCTGCTGTACGATACCGTCCTTCATCACGACGATCATATCGGAGATGCTCATGGCTTCGTCCTGATCGTGGGTAACGAAGATGGTGGTGATCTGCGTCTCCTGCTGGATCCGGCGGATCTCTTCTCTGGTCTGGAGACGGAGTCTGGCATCCAGATTGGAGAGAGGCTCGTCCAAAAGAAGAACGCGAGGCAGCTTGACTAAGGCTCTGGCGATGGCAACACGCTGCTGCTGACCGCCGGAGAGCTCATTGGGTTTGCGCTCTAACAGGTGATCGATCTGTACCAGCTTTGCCGCTTCCAGCACGCGCTTACTCATCTCTTCTTTGGAAAGCTTGTCAGCACCCTTCAGATTCTCCAGAGGGAACTGAATGTTTTTTTCCACAGTGAGGTGGGGGTAGAGGGCATAGTTCTGGAACACCATTCCGACACCGCGGTTCTCGGGCGGAAGTCCGGTGACATCATCTTCGCCGAAAAAGATCTTGCCCTCGGTGGGTTTCAGCAGACCGCAGATCAGATTCAGGGCAGTACTTTTGCCACAGCCAGAGGGACCTAAAAGTCCGATCAGCTTGCCGTCGGGGATCTCGAAGTCGAAGTCATTCACGGCAATGACGTCCTCACGGTTCTTCCTGCCGCGGACAGGACCGCGGGCGGGGAATTTCTTGGTCAGATGCTGTAATACGATTTTCATGTGTATATTTCCTTTCTTATAATGAATTCAAAATAAGTCGAACAGTTCAGGCCGCGCCATTCGCAAAGCCGCGTTATCACGCTTTTACGTCACTTCGTGACTGCCTTTGCTCATAAAGTGGCGCTCTGTGCATGAATATATTCGTTCACAAAATCATGCGAGCATGATTTATGTTCTCGGATATATTCATGACTGAACTGTTGCGCTAAATTCCATAGGAATCTCGCAAAATCGCAAATGATTTTCAGATTCTATGGGAATCTTTCAAAATCCTACAGCGATTTGTAGCAAATGACCCTAAATCCCATATGAGTCCTTCAAATCACTGGATATATGATCCAGATCGGGGTATACGAAGCTCTCGGAGATGCCGAATACCCGCAGGCTTTCAATAAAGTATTGTTTCCGCCCGGAGGGGATAATGATCTTATACAGCATATTTTCATCGCAGATATCTTCCAGACGTTCCAGAGAGTTATGTACGGTGAAGTTGGAGTATTGGGAGTACATGCGGAGGTTATTCTCTGTGGAGCTGCAAGCCAGGATCTTGTTTTTCAATTCCGGATTGTGGTGGTTGTGTTTGAAGGCGGGCAGCAGCATTTCCTGTGTAGTGTCTGCATCAATGGGATAGATGCAGTTGCCGAATCCTTCCTTCTCGTTCAACAGCCCCGGTGTCAGTACCCAGACACAGGCATCGGTGTCCGGAGTCTCCCGGTAAGTCTCCGTGGCGAAAAATACGGCGATCAGGGGAGACTGGGTCCAGTCTAACATTCTCGTGGGCAGACCGTAGTGCTGCATCAGGGAGACCCAGCCGGCGTAATTGTGTTTGTCGGGAGGATTGTCCAGGATCTGTCTCGCCCGGATATAGAAATCATTGGCAATATAGCGTTCGGAGTCCAGTCTTTTCTGGCTTCGTTGGATGGAAGGGATCAGAGTCAGATCCGCATTCTCTTCCCCGCGGAACCAGAGGCGGACGCCGTGCTTTTGGCGTAATGTACTGACGAACTGCAGGAGCTCATCGATGGTGCTTACTTTCTGTGTTAACATGATAGACCTCGTTCTTATTTCTTTATCTTGGCTGGATGCCTGCGGATTGTTTTGTGCTACGCACTCTCACTTCTACGCTCCGCTTCGGCCCGTGCTAAACATGTGCCACTGGCACATAGCACCCTACCCAATATTCGCATATCGTGGGATTAT
>ENA-OVFO01001232-OVFO01001232.1-human-gut-metagenome-genome-assembly--contig:-NODE-1232-length-11772-cov-3.232141_pt1 | contig 11772 bp, 13 predicted proteins | sample MGYA00237761_ERZ505401 | MGnify/ENA primary metagenome ERZ505401 (study PRJEB26158, sample SAMN06016330) | human gut metagenome | biome: human gut; feature: ankylosing spondylitis patient; material...
ATCTGCCGAAAAATCTGACAACGCACCTTACGCACAATCTTTGTGCGGTATTGCCATAAGGAAACGGCAAAAAAATTGTAAAATCCCACAACTGCAAAACGCTCCCACTGACACCATTTTCGTCAGTGGGAGCGCTTTCTCAATCCTGATAATAACTCATCAGATTGCACTGGATCATACCGTTATACAGCTTTCGCTTTTTGTTTGCTGGCTTTCCGAAATGCAACTCAAAATCTGCGTCCGGCGTGATAATGTAGCATGGGTGAGCCTTGTCGGCAGGGAACACGTCACCCATGATGCGGTAAATAGACTGTGCATGCTGAATGTCCAGCATGCGTTCGCCATAGGGCGGATTGCAAATGGTAATAGCATGCTCTATGGGTTCGAAATCGGCGATGTCCCGCTGCATCAGATGAATCCGCGGCTGAACGCCGGCTTTACGGCAGTTTTCTTCTGTCAGGGCAATTGCCTCCGGATCGATGTCATAGCCGTATGCTTCGAAAGCAGCATCATGCCGGATTGCCGCAACGGCTTCTGCACGGGCATTCTGCCATACAGTTCTGGGAATCTGTGCCCACTGCTCTGCCAGAAAGCGGCGGTTCAGCCCCGGAGCCATACGCATTGCCTTGAATGCCGCTTCGATCAACAGGGTACCGCTGCCGCAGAACGGGTCACAGACAACGCTGTCCGAATGTACTCTGGCGAGGTCAACAATACCAGCGGCAAGCGTCTCCTTAATCGGGGCAGCATTGGAATTTCTCCGGTAGCCTCGCTTGTGCAGTCCGATTCCGGTGGTATCCAGATAAACTGTGGCGATGTTCTTGCGAATGGTAAACTGGATTGGGTGAGCCGCACCGGATTCTGTAAACCAATTGGTGTGGTATACCGATTTCAGCCGTTCCACAGCTGCTTTTTTGATGATAGACTGGCAGTCCGGCACACTGTGCAGCTTGGAGTCCAGAGCATGTCCTTTTACCGGAAAAGCATCGTCCTTACCGATCCATTGTTCCAGCGGCAGGGAACGGACACCCTGAAACAATTCTTCAAAGTTGTACGCCTTGAACTGTCCCAGCTGAATCAGAACACGTTCCGCCGTAGACAGGCAGAGATTTGCCTTGGCAATGGTTTCGGCATTGCCGCGGAACAGAACACGACCGTCCTGAGCTGCAATGTCAGTGCCGCCGATTTTGGAAATTTCGAACCGCAGCGTGCGTTCCAGCCCAAAATGGCAGGGGCAGCAAAGCAGGTAAGATGATTGTTGCATCATAAAAATACTCCTTCACAATAACACCGCACAAAACAGCTGGTTCTGTGCGGTGTATGAAATTTAAAAATGGTTCTTATTGAGCCGGTGCCTGTGTGGCAGCTGCTTCTGTTGCGGCAGCATTACTATTGTTTTCTGCCGGATGCTGGGTTTCACTATGCTGTTCTCCCGCAGCAGTGGTTGCCGATGTGGAACCGCTGTTTTCATTGGTAGCCTTTGTCGTTTTGCTGCCGTACTTTGTGCACTCATCACAAACCGGAGCATTGCTGGACTTCCAGTAGCCGGTAGTGGTGGCGGTGCAGTTCGGACCAGCGATCTTGCCGCTTTTGGTACAAACCTTACCTTCCACTATGCTGCTGTCTTCAGGATATTCCGCACCGGTGTCCATCTGGTCGGCATATTCACCGATGATGTTCTGCCAGATCTGTGCAGACTTGATGTGGTGGTCTTTCAATTCTGCACGTTCCTTGTAGCCGAGCCATACGCCGCTGACGAAATCTTCTGTCAGTCCTACAAAGGTCAGGTCATTCCAGTCCTGTGTAGTACCCGTCTTGCCGGCAACATGCTTGTGTTCCAGCTTTGCCTTCTGACCAGTACCATTGTTGACAACATCCTGCAGCAGCTTGTTCATGACATACGCAGTTTCGCTGCTGACGGCTTCTTCCGGACTGCCGTCATTTTCATAAATGAGGTCGCCGGCACCTTGTACCACTTTGCTGACAAGGTGAGCCTGATACTGTGTACCGCCGTTGCCATAGGGAACATAGCCATTGACCAGATTTTCCAGTGTAACACCATATGTCAACGCACCAACTGTCAGCGGAGAGTATGCCATATCAGTGTGTCCGTCGCCGGAATCCTTGCACAGATCCAGACGCATTTTGGAGGTGGCAAAGTCGAAAACGCTCTGCGGTGTCAGAGCCTGACAAAGTTGAGCCGGTACAGTGTTGTAGGATTTTTCCAGTGCCTCATATATCTTCAGTTCCTTGTGACTGATAGACATGGCAGAACTGTCCTCGCTGTAGTTGGTCGGCCATGCCTTGCCCTCAACTTCGATCGGCTCGTCCTTGTAAATAGAGCCCCAGTGAATCAGGTCGCTTTCCAAAGCCAGTCCGTAGGTAGTCAGCGGCTTAATGGTAGAACCGGGCTGCCGCTGTTCCATGGTGGCGTAGTTGAAGCACAGGGATTCTGTCTTTTCGCCGACTGCACCGACCATTGCCTGAATCTCGCCCTTATAGTTCATTGCAATAAAAGCAGACTCCGGATAAACGATTTCGCTGGAGGAATATTCGCCGTCGCCGTCCTGATCCTGCCACTGGGCAACGCGGTCTTTTTCCACCAGATTGTTTAGATCCTTGTACTTCTCCTCCACATAAGCCTGCATATCCTGATTGACCGTGGTATAGATCTGATACCCGCCGCGGTTGATACGAGAGATGGCTTGCTGTGTAGTCAGATTGAACTTATCCTTGAGGTAATCTGCCACTTCATACAGAGCCGCGTCTACGATCCAGGAGGTGGGCTTGTTGGGATCGGTGTCTTCTTCCTTTTGTGCATCAGGGTGAGCTGCCTTGTACTCGTCGGAGTCTGTGAAGATCAGCTTCTCATGCAGAGCCGACTGGTACTCGTCATAAGTGAGAGCACCGTTGTTGTACATCTGCCAGAGGACATATTCCTGTCGCTTTTTGTTCTTTTTTTTGCCGGTATTGACCCATTCTCCGGTGGTATCATCTTTATATCCGGCAAAGGGGTTCAGTGTTTCCGGACTTTTCGGAATTGCTGCCAGACAAGCCGCTTCTGCTACGTCCAGATCTTTGGCACTTTTTCCGAAATATTTCTGTGCGGCATGTTCGATTCCGTTGGAGGTGCCGCCGAAACCGATGTAGTTCATGTAGGTTTCCAGAATCTTATCTTTGGAGTAAGCACGTTCCAGTTCCATGGCACGGAAAATTTCACGGATCTTACGGGAAGGGGACTGCTCGCTGTCACCGGTGATATTTTTGATCAGCTGCTGCGTAATGGTCGAACCACCCTGATTGGTATCATAGATGTGTACGAACATGTTGACAAAGGCCGAAACGGTACGCTTATAGTCCACGCCGTCATGGGTATAGAAACGTTCATCTTCTGCACAGACAAAAGCGTCCCGCGTATGCTGGGGAATCTCGTCGATGTTAACGGGAATACGCTGGGATTCGTTGGTGACCTCATAGATGTTCACCCATTCGCCGCTGCTGTCCTGAGCATAGATGTTGGTATTGTAGGAAAGTTCCATTTCTTCAATGGTAACATTGGACACATCGTCCCGAAAGTTCATGACATAGACGACCAGTGCCGTTGCCACAATGGTGCAGGTGATGATCAGAATCATGAACATCGCCGCAAGTGTGGAACCCAGAATAGAAAGCGTTTGCCGCAGAACGAGGACCCATTTGGGCTTGGCAGCGGCTTCTTCCAGTTCCGGACTGTGATAGGGATATTCCGGTGTACCGGTCGGTCCGTAATATTTCCGCATCGGAATGCCTGTCCCGCCTTTTTTGGCTCGCTTTCGGTTGTCAGCGGGGGGAGAACTGTTTCGTCTTTTGTTGTTATTCATAGTATTGATTCCTTCCAAAAGCCCGCTGTGCGGCAGAATACACACAGGGGAATCTGTTGTTGTTTTGCAGGAGCAGTACCACACAAAATAAATTTGTACGTAAGACGTATCGGCAGCATTGTCCGAGATGCACACTGCCGGAATGTATACCATATTATTATAGCACATTTTACGGGCAATGTTAAGAGGTACGGCGGATTTTCTTCGAAAAATATGCAGATTGTATAAACTTCGGAATTTTGGAAAGAATACTTTTGGTATATATTCAGGCAAATTCGCAGAAAAATCTGGTTTTGTTCTGCGATGTGAAAACAGAAAGGCGGACGAGAAAAATGGAAAAACGAAATGCAGTGTGGATTCTGCTGACGGCTCTCACCATATCGCTGGTGATCGTAGGCGGCTCGCTGTCCCTATCTCTGCGGCAGGAAAAAAGTGCAGCACAGGGGACAACCTATTCCGAAGCGGCAACAGAAGCAGGCTATACCATGCGTATCACAGACGGGCAGGTGGGACTGTTTCGGGAGGGCAGCAGTGTGCCGTATCAGAAACTGCAAGTTCCGCTGAATCTGCTGTCCGACTATGACCGGCACGCATTGGAGCAGGGAATTACTGTGTCCGATGAAGCAGCCTTGCAGCGGTTGATCGAGGATTATTTTTCGTAGGGAAGAATGATCGGAACCGGCTGATCGATCGTCATAGAATCCGGCGTGACAACGCAGTCCATTGCCAGAATTTGTACGCCGGAATCTACAGCATGCCGGAGAGCTTTTCCAAATGCCGGATCCATACTGTCATTGGGGCGGAACTGTTCAGCACCTTTCAGCTGAACCACGAACAGCAGGTATGCTTCATAACCTTTCTGCCGGCAGGCAGCCAGCTCCAGCAAGTGCTTGGTACCTCGTTCTGTCGGGGCATCAGGAAAGGAAACGACACCATTTTGCTCCAGTGTCACACCCTTGACTTCCAGAAACGCGGTAGTTTCTCCGTGGGTAATGCAGAAGTCAAAGCGGGAATTCCCATACGTCACTTCCCGCCGGATTTCAGCTGCCGGAGGAAAGAGTGTCCCTGTGTGCAGCCATTCCTCCGCCGCGGCGTTGGGAGCCTGTGCATCGATGTTGATCAGCAATGCCGTGGAATCCGGCAGCACCTTTTCCACGGCAATCAAATCGTATTTGGTTTTGCGGCTGGGGTTCCTGCCGGCAGCCAGATACACCGTGCAGCCGGCAATCAGCAACTCCCGACAGCGACCAGTATTTTTGACATGTACCCGTTCGGTTTGCCCGTTGACCAGTACCAGTGCAATGAATCGGTTCGGGCGTTCCAGAAAAACGGCAGGGATCACTTCTTGGTATCGCATAGCAACTCCTTAGGAAAGTGGAATTTGTACCGTAACTTCGCAGCCGGTATCTTCCGATAGTGTCAGTGTACCGTGATAGCTGTTGGCGATCTGTGCGGCAGTATCCAATGGTACAGGCTGGACAGATGCGGGGCCTTTGGGATTCTGCACGCGGAAGCAGAAATTGCCATTCTCCTCCCAGAGGCGGCAGGTAATGCTTCGCTCTGCCTCTGAAACGGTTTGCACCAGCTGTTCTGCACGCTGCAATGGATTCATCAAAAGACTGCACAGATCCAACTTGGAAAAGGGCAGTGCTTCCGGCAAATCGCATTCTACAGGAAATGCGATTTGTTTTGCCGCACATTTCGCAGCAGTCTGATGCAGGATCACATTGATGATCTCGTTGTCACAATATTGCAGCTGCAATTCCGGATTCTGAAAGTTCTCCTCCAATTCGGCGGCAAACTGTTTTGCATCGTCGATTGCATTGGAGGTGACCAATCCGAAAAAGACCTGCATCTGGTTGTTAAAGTCGTGACGCAGCTTCGCTGTTTCCCGCGAAACTTCTGCTGCCTGTTCCTGAAATTGCAGGGAAAGGGTTTCGTATTTCTCAAAAAATTGCAGCTTTCTGGTGAGCCGTTCCTCGTTCTGTAATCTTTGTACCGGAACAGAAAAATGCTGGAGATCATGTCAAGGAGAAATGTGATTCCCACCATAAGCAGAATCAACGGAGAAGACGTGAGAACTTTATGCTGCTGAATAATGATGGTAAATGTAGCAATGATAGCGGCTTGTGCAATCGGAAAAATCAAAAGGATCAGATTTTGCTTTGTGCTTTCAAAAGTGAGATGCAGCCGCCTTTTTTGAAGAAATTTCCGAAAGAAGAATAGAAACGTGAAATAAATAACCGGCGTGGGAATATACCCCAAAAAGGAATACCAGTGGCTCCAACGCTCATCGCTCAAAATCAAAGAACAAAAATCGGTCTTGGCGATAAAATCGAGGGCAGTGAGAAGAATGACGCTGATAATATCGGAAAAAGCCATTGCAATGCCGCAGATGATGCTGTGAAATATCCGCTTGAACAGGGGCTGCTTTCGATACGCAAAGATGTAGTAGAAGAGGATTGCCGTCCAAAAGAGCAGGGAGTACAGCGACCGGGCCTTTTCCAGAATCAGATATTTCACATCGCCATACACGCCGTAAGAAACTGCGAAAAAACAGATCGTCAAAAATGCAGCATAGCCAAGCAGCAGGAGATTTGCCCGTTTGTTCGTCTTTTGGAACGCGACTTTGGCATAGGAAGCAGTAAGCCAGATCACTGCCAAAGCAGACAGCGTCAGATTCACCATTGCCCAGATGGATTCAGTTACGGACATACCACAGCAGCCTCCTCTGCAATTTTTTCTGTGTTGTTCTCTGCCGGCAGATTTAGCTGAATGGTGACTGTGAAAAACTGGTCATCATAGCTGGCGACAGCTATTCCGCCGTAAGTATTGGCAAGATGTTCTATAATTTCAATACCAAATCCGTGCTTTTCCTTGTCCGCTTTTGTAGTCTGTACTTTTCCGTTTTGAGTCTGGATCTGGTGATTTTTCCGGTTGCAGATTCGCAGGAATACCATTTCTCCGTCCTGCCAGATAGTGCAGGAAATTTCTCGTTCTGCCTCCGGAACAGCTTCCGATGCCTGAATGGCGTTTTGCAGCGGATTGATAAGCAGGCTGCACAGATCAACCTTGCGGATTCCGATGTCCTCCGCAAGAGCACAGTCTGTTTTAAATGCAATGTGCTCTTTTGCACAGGTTTCTGCAGTCTGCTGTAAAATCACATTGGCGACAGTGTTTTCACAGAAATACAGCCGTTGCTTCTGCTGCCGGAACTTGCTTTGCAATTCCTCTGCCAGCTGCATGGCATCTTCCACATGGTCAGTCTGCATCAATCCGGAAAAGACCTGCATCTGGTTGTGGAAATCTCGTTTCAGATTTTCCTGTTCGTGAGAAGCTTGTGCGATCTGTTCCTGATATTTTGCCGACAGTTTTTCGTATTCTTCATAAAAACGAACTTTCTGCTTTTCCTGTTCTTTGATGTGCATTCTTTTCATCAGATGCAGCAGCATGATGTTGGAAGCAACATTCAGCAGAATCGTAACGATCAGCACAGCCAGAATCTTCGGGGAGGTGCTGATCGTGCCGAATTGCTGTAAAATTGCGATCAGGGTGTAAATGGCAAAAAACTGTGTCACCGGAAAAATCAGCAGCCAGAACATCTTAGCTGAATACAGCTGTGAACGGATTTTGAGAAACAGCTTTTGGAACACAAATGCCAGACCAGCCATAATTAACAGTTCCGGCAGTATGAGAAATGTGCGGTACCAGAGATGCCAGTTTTCATAGTTGGAACCAATGCTGTAGACATTGGTTCCGGCAAGATTGTCTATGGCAGCTATGGCGATGATCTGTATGGTATCTCCTAGAAGGATGAATAAAAATGACATCGTTGCAAGAAAAAAACGAGTCAGGAGTTTTTCTTGGGGAAATCCCGTCAGGAAAAACAAGAGAAAGATGCACCAGTGCAGAGCAGTGAACCCATTGCGGTGTGTCTGAATGATCCAACAGGAAGCATCTTCGTACAAAACCCACGGGATAATTGCGAAGATCAGATCGATCAGAAGGATGATCAAACCAGTCGCCAATGCCCAGCCTTTTCGGGGCTTTCCCACACAGATGTGGCTATACAGCAGCAAAAAGCCATATAGCAGCAGATTCGACACCGTAAAATTCATGGTGTAAAAAAAATTATCCATTTTCTATAGGACTCCTTTGTGCGGTATTGCCGTATGTTTTACGATTGATACAGTTCGCTTTTACGTTGCACCAACTCTGCCCGATTTTCTGCAACAGAGCGATGCCCATATGCACTGATCGGAATGATCTCCTCCTGAATATGCACTTCCTTGGTGTCGATTCGCTGTACATAGTGCAGATTGATAGCATAACTTTTATAGCACTGATAAAAATACTGTGGCAGACTCTCCATGAGCTTGGAAAGCTGGTAGTAGCCCTCATAGGAACCGTGAAGGGTGTGTGCTGTGACGCAGCGTCTGTCGCTGGAAAAATACAGCACTTCCGGCAGAGAGAGGTAGACCACCTGTCCCTTTTTCGGTTTGAAAGGGAACAGATCCTGACTGTCCGCCGATGCTGCCCGAATTTTTTGCAGATAATCCTGCACCGCCTTCCGGTCAAAGGGCTTTGGCAGATAGCCGAACGGGTTCACTGTTTTGCTCATAAAAATCTGCTGCAAATATTCCCTGGGGTGTCCTGTCACATAGATAAACTTCGTTTGTGAATGGGACTGTGCAATTTTTTCCGCGAAATCGATGCCGCTGCTGGTGCTTCCCTGAAAGCAGATGTCCATAAATACAGCGTCAATATGTGCATGCTGCGAAAAATAAAATTGCAGGGCATGCCAGTCCTGAAAAAAATCCACAACCAAATCGTCACCAGATTGCTCTAAGAGTTCTTTTAATTGCAGTCCGATGCGTTCCTCATCATCAAAAATCACAATTCTTAACATTTTCCAATCCCTCATAACTCAAAGTATGTTCACAAGCATTTTATGGGAACATGCTTGTGCATTTCACGTAGTTCTTTGTGGTATAATTTTAGTATAGCATAAATACTACGTTAAAAAAAGCATATCCTACGATGAAATTGTTTTGAAAATGTGTATGCAGGAGATTTTCCACAAGAGGAAGTACAAAATTATGACAAAAACAAACTCTTTTTTTGTCATTCTATATTGTCATGATTTGCGTGACATGGTATAATAAATATTCCGGAAAAATCGATAGAAATTGGAAATGTCAAGCGTATTCGGTGTGATATTGCAGAAAAAAGAGGCCGCAGAAATTTTCTGTGACCTCTTTTGCTTTTGTGCGTTTATTTCTTAGGAATGAATTTCTTTGACATAATCTACAAGATTTCCGATGCAAGCTTCAAATTCCACACCATACCACGGTGCTTCTTCGCGGGGAAGTGTCCGCAGATCCGGTAAGGTTGCCTGAATGGTGTCGGCTGTAAAGTTGACCGCAATGGAAAGAGCCTGTTCGATCGATGCCCCGCGGACCAGAGCACCGGAGAGTACGCTGGCAAAAATATCACCGGTGCCATGCATTGGCTCTGGAACATGTTCCCGATAGGCGGCGTAGTAGCTGCCGGTGGTACTGTCGTAGGCAATGGCACCGTGCTGATCGCCGTTTCGGATACCGGTAATGACGGCGATGGGACAGCCGATCTCTGTCAACTGTTTCAGATATGTTTTCACAGTTTCCAGCGGACACTGTTCCGCATAGGGAATGCCCAGCAGCAGGGAAACTTCTGTCATGTTCGGGGCGATAACATCGGCTTTTCCGCAGAGTTTTCGCATTTCCACTGCAAAATCCGGTGTGAAGCCGGCGTACATGCTGCCGGCATCGCCCATGACAGGATCAACCACAATGACCGTATCTTCGCTGCGGAACGCATCGAAAAAGTCTGCCATGATCTGTACCTGTTCTCTGGACCCCAGATAGCCGGTGTAAATGCCGTCGAAATGCAGCTGTAATGTTTTCCAGTGTGCCGCGATCTGCGGAATGTCCGCCGTCAGATCCCGAAAAGTATATCCGGTGAATCCGCCGGTGTGTGTTGACAGAACGGCGGTAGGAATCACGGCAGTTTCCACGCCCATAGCAGAGATCAAAGGCAGGGCAACGGTGGAGGAACATTTTCCAAAGCAGGAAACGTCCTGAATGGTGACGATTCGTTTCAGCATGGTTTTCGCTCCTTACATTTCAGCTTTTGCGGGAATTTCGTTGTTGTCCTGTACATGCTGCTTGATTGCAGCGAAGCTTTCTGAACTGATGACATGTTCCATGCGGCAGGCATCTTCCGCAGCTGTTTTCGGATCTACCCCGAGAGCCACCAGCCAGTTAGAAAGCAGCGTGTGCCGTTCATAGATCGTTTCGGCAATTTTTCTGCCGGATTCCGTCAGTGTGATCTCGTTGTTTTCATTGACGCAGATGTATCCGTTTTCCCGCAGATTTTTCATGGCAACGCTGACACTGGGCTTGGAAAATGCCAGTTCGTTGGCGATGTCAATGGCATGTACTGTGCCGCGGCGGTTGTATAAGATCAGAATGGTTTCCAGATAATCTTCTGCAGATTTTTGAATTTTCAAGTGATTTCCCTCCGTTGAGCAGATTGTACGAAAGCGTGTTCACATAAAAGCAGGACAGTTTATGTGAGCACGCTATACTATTATATAAGTGGTTCTTTGTTCCATTCGCGTGAGAGATGTGAAAACGTGAAAGAAACGCCTCCGCATCAGAATTTGCAAGCAGATGGCGTGCAAAGTCGCCAGACGCTCTTTGTGCGGTATTGCCTTGCATTTATTATACCATAATCGATAAAAAAAAGCAAGGGTAACACCAAACAAAACTTGTGCGTAAGATGCATCGTCAGATTTTTCGGCAGATTGCATAAAAATTCCGCAGGCAGATAGTGTGTCTGGCAAGGGATTTTGTGGGATATGCCCAAGCGGATTCTCTTCTAACATACAGTGGCTTCTGTGCGTTTTTCCAAACATCGCCATTTGTCAAACAACCTCTAGGAATGGTGATGCAGATTGGCAGCGTCCCGCACCTGTAAAATCGCATTTTTTTCCAGTCGGGAAACCTGTGCCTGTGAAATGCCGATTTCCTTTGCCACTTCTGTCTGGGTTTTCCCCTGAAAGAAGCGGAGGTATAAAATATTCTGTTCCCGTGTTCCCAGCTGTCGTATGGCATTTCGCAGAGAAAGTTCTCCCAGCCAGTTTTCCATAGTATCCCGTTCACTGATTTGATCCAGCACATACAACGCATCTCCGGATTCGGAATATACCGGCTCATAAATGGAAACCGGTTCGCTGACACTCTCCAGTGCCACCACCACATCTTCCCGCTTTGCCCCGATCTCCGCCGCGATCTCGCTGACAGTCGGCTCTTTCTGGAGATTGGTCGTCAGCCGTTCCTTTGCCTGCATTGCCTGATAAGCCAGATCACGGAGGGAACGGCTGACCTTGATCTGGTTGAAGTCCCGCAGATACCGCCGCAGTTCGCCGCTGATCATAGGCACACAATAGGTGGAGAAGCGGACTTCTTTGGAAAGATCGAAGTTGTTGATCGCTTTGATCAGCCCAACGACACCGATCTGAAACAGATCGTCAATATCTTCTCCCCGACCGGTGAATCTCTGAATCACGCTCAGCACCAGCCGCAGATTGCCCTGAATCAGCTTGTCCTTGGCTGCCTTGCTGCCGGTATCCCGAATTTCCCGCAGCAGTGCCATTTTTTCTTCTTCTTTCAGTACTGTCAGGTCAGCGGTATTGATACCGGAAATCATCACTTTTTGAAATGCCATAACACGACCTCCTTGCTGTATCCATATCTTTCCCCGATTTCCTGTTGCTTAATCTACAGAATAACTGGAAAAAATAACAAGAAAAAGAAGGCAATACCGCACAAAGAGCGTCTAGCGACTTTGCACGCCATCTGCTTGCAAA
>ENA-OVFO01001243-OVFO01001243.1-human-gut-metagenome-genome-assembly--contig:-NODE-1243-length-11698-cov-5.250451_pt1 | contig 11698 bp, 8 predicted proteins | sample MGYA00237761_ERZ505401 | MGnify/ENA primary metagenome ERZ505401 (study PRJEB26158, sample SAMN06016330) | human gut metagenome | biome: human gut; feature: ankylosing spondylitis patient; material...
AAGCCGCGTGGGCCGTCTTTTACCGGGACATCACCGCCCCATCTGCTGCACCGGAGGAAAATTTCTAAAAGTCTATTTCCTGTATCACACAAAAAGACACCGGGAGCTTTCCGCTTTTTGCAGAGAACTCCCGGTGGCTTTGTTCTATCCTTGATTTCCGATCAGCACCACGGCCACATCGTTGACATTCGTGCCGGTCGCGCCGGTGATGATGAGCCCATCCACCGCCTTGAGGGCATGGTAGGCATCGTTGTTCTGCAGCACATCGTACACCTTCAGCTGGTTCTGCGCCAGTGCCGCGGCCGTGCTGCCGTCCACATAGCCGCCCGCAGCATCGGTTGGGCCATCGGTGCCATCGCTGCCCACCGAAAAGACAGCTGCATCCAGCCCGGCGATCATTGGTGCTGCAGCAAGGGCCAGCTCCTGATTGCGCCCGCCCAGACCTGTTCCGGTCAGGTGGACGACCGTCTCACCGCCTGCAAGAAAGGCCAGCTTTTTGCCCTGCCCCGCGTGGGTGCGGGCTATGGAACCAAGGAAGCTGCCAGCCTCCCGCGCTTCACAGCAAAGCCTGTCGGTCAAGATCACCGGCTCATAGCCCAGTTCCCGGCAGGCGTTGGCTGCTGCGCTGCACAGCTCCCGCACGCTGCCGGTGATCTGCGTGGCAACACGGTCCAGCACCTTTGGAGTCTCCTGTGCCAGCAGAGCCTTGGCCTGTGCCGAAAGCTGCAGGTGATATTTTTCCGCAATGGCAAGGGCCTGTGCACAGGTGGAGGTATCCGGCACCGCCGGGCCGCTGGCGATCATATCCAGCGGGTCCCCCAGAATGTCGCTCAGCACGATGCCGAACACCTGCGCAGGGGCACAGCGCTGCGCGAACCGCCCGCCCTTCACACCGGAAAGCCGCTTGCGGATGGTATTCATCTCCACAATGTCGGCCCCGCTGGCCAGCAGCTGGCTCGTGATGTCCTGCAGCTCTGCCCCGGGAACGAGCGGCTGCTCGAACAGCGCACTGCCGCCGCCGGAAAGCAGGAACAGCACCGTATCCCCGGCAGTCAGCCCCTGCACCAGCTCCAGCGCCTTTTGGGTGGCCGCAAAACCGTTTGCATCCGGCACCGGGTGGCCCGCCTCATAGCAGGCCACACCGGGGATCTCACCTTTCACATGGCCGTACTTGGTCACGACCACGCCGCCGTCCACCCGGCCCAGCACCCTGACAGCCGCGTGTGCCATCTGCCAGGCCGCCTTGCCCGCAGCCACCAGAAGCACCCGGCCCTTCCCGGGCCGGAGATCCCGCAGCGCGCGGCGCACCGCCTCATCCGGCAGAACAGCGTTCAGGCTGGCACGGATGATGGCATCTGCATCTCTGCGCAGTGTTTCGTTTTTCAGCATGTCGTTCTCCCCTTTTCCACCGCTTCTTGTCCGCGGACAAAAAACACCTGTACAGTCTCTTCCTATGCAGGAAAACGCCGTACAGGTGTTCTGATCTTTTTGCTTACTTTGTGCTTGCCGGAGCAACCTCAAAGTCGATCTTGCCCAGGTTCACATCCGCACGCACAATGGTGATCATCATGGTGTCGCCCAGGCTCCAGTTCTTGCCGGAGACGGGGTCGGACAGGCGGATGCCCTCGGTGAGCATGGTACCGGAGGGGGTCAGGCTGGAAGCCGGCACAAAGCCCTCCACGCCGTTGTCCAGCTCAATGAACAGGCCGCGCTGGGTCACGCCGGAAATGCGGCCCTCGTAGCACTCGCCCAGATGGCGGCGGGCATACTCGGCCTTGTAGCAGTCCTCAGCCTTGCGCTCGATCTGCATTGCAATGATCTCGCGCTCACTGGACTGCTTGCTTGCCTTCTCGGCAAAGTCGCTGTAGCGCAGCACCATGGTATCCTTATCCATGCCCTTGAGCTGGGCGGTCATGATGCGATGGATGGCCAGATCCGGATAGCGGCGGATGGGGCTGGTGAAGTGGGCATAGTCCTGCAGCACCAGACCGTAGTGTCCCTTGGGTTTTTCCTCGTACACAGCCTTGGACATGCAGCGCAGCATACCGGTATTGATGATCTGCTCATACGGGCCGCCGCGCACACCTTCCAGAATGGCGCTCAGCTCCTTGGGGGTGGGCACATCCTTGGCAAAGTGGTCGTTGACGCCGCAGGCCTGCAGCAACCCGTGCAAGCGCTCCAGCTTTTCGGCGTTGGGCTCCTCGTGCACGCGGTACACAAAGGGGATCTGCTTCACCCGGGCAAAGTGGGCGGCGCACTGGTTGGCCAGCAGCATGAACTCCTCGATCATTGCCTCACTCTCGCCGGAGGTGCGCTTTTTCACGTCGATGCAGTGGCCATCTTCGTCCAGGATCAGCTTTACCTCGCCGCTCTCGATATCCATGCAGCCGCGCTCCTTGCGCAGGCGGGCACGGTGGCCATACAGCTCCTTCATAGCAGGCAGCTGCGCCAGTACTTCATGGTACTTGCCGGTCAGTTCGTCATCGGTGCTGCCGGCCAGCAGGGCGTTGATCTCGGAGTACACGCCCTTGACCCGGCTGCGGATGACGGACTTGACAAAGCGGTAGTCGGTCAGGTTGCCGTCCTTATCCAGCCGCATCAGGCAGGAGAAAGCCAGACGCAGCACGCCCTCGTTCAGACTGCAAATGCCGTTGGACAGCTGCTTGGGCAGCATGGGCACCACCTGATCGGCATAGTAGACGCTGGTAGCGCGGCTGAAGGCCTCGTTGTCCAGCTCGGTACCGGGCTTGACGTAGTTGGAAACATCCGCGATGTGCACGCCCAGCTCAAAGCCGCCGTCCGGAGTCTTGGTCAGGCTGATGGCATCGTCGATATCCTTGGTCTCGGCGCTGTCGATAGTAAAAATGGGCAGGGCGCGCAGATCCATGCGGCCCTCGCAGTCCGCAGCAGACACCTCGGCGTTGTCCAGCTTTTTGGCCTCGTCCCGCACCTTGTCCGGGAAGCGGTTGCGGATATCCTGCGCGTAGAGCAGTGCCTTTGCGCAGCGCTTTGCCTCATCGCAGCTGCCAAAGCGCATGGCCACACCTACGCGGTGATCCTCCTGACGGCTGCCGCGCAGCAGAATCTCCACTGCCACCTTGTCGCCGTCCTTGGCGCTGCCTTCGCAGTCCCGCATGACCTGCATGGAGATGGCGGGGCAATCGTCAGGCACAAACTTCAGGCGGCCCTCCATGCGGTGCATGGTGCCCACCAGAGAATTTTTCTCTTCCAGAACAGCAAGGATCTCGCCCTCATCGCTGCCCTCTACCCGGGGGTGTGCAAACTTTTCCACCAGCACCTTGTCGCCGGGCATTGCGCCGCGGGTGAACCGGCCGGGGATAAAGATATCGCTGGTGCCGTCCTCCAGCATGACAAAGGCAAAATTCTTGCCCAGCTTTACCACCTTGCACAGCAGTGCCTTGTCGGCACGGCCGCTGCGTACGGTGAAGAACACGCCCTGGCGCTGGCAGATGACAGCCTCGTGCACCAGCTGGTCCACAGCCTCCATCACCTTGCGGTCTGCGCCGCGATCCCCGCCGAACTTATTTTTCAGATCTTTTACGGTGCACGGCTGATTCTGGATCGCGTGCTCAATTTTATCGCGCATTGCCATAAAATATTTTCTCCTTCACTTCCGTGGCCGTGCATCTCCTGCGGAGCACAGCCCTGCCTTGGGACGGGCACTTTCCCCTGTCCCCTCTTTGCGGCAGCCCGCAGAACCGGCTGCCCACACTTTTTCTGCACAGAAAAACAGCCCCGTCCGTTCACGGGGCTGCAACGCCTTCTCAGCCTGCCAGACGGCCTGCAAACAGGCAAGCCAGAATAGCAACCACAAAGAACACCACGCCTGCAATGCGGGTGACCTTAGCCAGCATCTGATCTGCCGGGGTCAGACGTGCATTGTTGGCACCGCCCACACTGCCGTTGATGGCACCGGACAGGCCCTGACCGTGGGTGTGCTGCATGAGGGTGAGGAAAACGATGACCAGCGAAGCCACCAGCAGAATGGCACCGCCAACAATTTCGATAACAGACATGAATCGTAACGCTCCTTTTATTTGTAAATACGGAAAACTACGCAAAAATACAACTATATAGTAGCATAACAAAGCCAAAATTGCAAGTAGAATCCGCGCATTTAACCCGCTGCTTCCAGCGCGTTGCAGACCTGCGCAAAGATGGCTGCACCGGAGTACGCCGTGTGCACCGCACCGTCCTGCAATACCACAATGGTGTAGCGGGGCTTTTCTGCCGGCCAGAACCCCGCAAACCACAGGTTGCAGCGCTCGGTGCCCTCCGGGGTGAACTGCCCGGTCTGGGCAGTACCGGTCTTGCCGCCCGCCCCACCGGAAAGCCCGGCGGCATCCTGTGCGGTGCCCTGCTGCACCACCTGTACCAGCATAGCGCGCAAAAGCGCTGCGTTCTGTGCTGAGATCACCCGCCGCCCCCGGGGGTGGCTGAGGGTCTCCACCGGTTGTCCGGTGGTCTCGTCCAGCGTGGCTTGCAGCACATAAGGGCTGCGGTATACGCCGTCCGCTGCAATGGTGTTGAACAGTGCCGTCACCTGCATAGGCGCTGCCAGCAGGCTGCCCTGCCCAAAGCTGAAATTGGCAAGCTGCCCGCTTTGCGCCAGCTCCTGCGGGGCGGGCAGCTGCCCGGCCTCGGCGGCAAGCCCCTCTGCCAGCGGCAGGCTACACCCAAAGCCAAAGTCTTTGGCGGCGTCCAGCAAGCTTTCCGCACCCAGCTGCTGTCCCAGACGGATAAAATAGCCGTTGCAGCTTTTTTCCAGCGCGGCGGCAAGGTCCACCTGTCCATGCGGCACCCCGCCCGCGCAGCGAAAGATCTGCCCATCCACTACCACCGCGCCGGTGCACTCGAAAACCGGCTGCAAGCCCGCTTCCAGCGCAGCCGCAGCCAGCACCGGCTTGAACACTGAGCCCACCGCGTAGCTTTGCAGTGCCCGGTTCAGGAAAGGACTGTTCTCCGCCTGCAGGCTGTCGGCAAGGCGCTCCGGGTCGTAGCACGGCACACTGACGCTGGCGCGCACCGCCGCTGTGGCGGTATCCAGCACCAGAATGCAGCCGCTCGTCATGGTACTTGCCGCCACTGCTTCCACTGCCCGCTGCACCGGGCGGGAGATGGTCAGCTGCACGCCCAGCGCCCCGCTGTCGGCTTGCAAAAGTCTAGCCGTTTCTCCGGTGCGCAGCGTACCCTGCGCCGTCACGGCGCAGACAAGGCTGCTGTTCTCCCCTGTGCCGGAAAGTACGGCGTCCAGCGCCTTTTCCAGCCCGGCAGCGCCGTGACCTGTGCTATCCAGATAGCCCAGTAAATGCTGACACAGCGGCACCGCCGCATACCGCCGAGCGGCTGGATAACCGGTCAGCCCAAGGCGGGCGGGGTCGCAACTTACCTCCAGCAAAAAGGGTGCCGCACGGCTGCGGCTGCGGTACAAAAGCGCCTGCCCGGCGGCATCGGTGCAGGCATACAGGCGGTCGTAATTGCCCTGCCCGGGAAAGCACACCACCTGCCAGCGCTCCTCGAGACCAGTGAGCAGCCGCCCCTGCGCATCGTAAAAGTTGCCCCGCCGGGCGGGCAACTGCAGAGTGACCGTGCTCTGCGCTGCCGCCCGCGCAGCATAGGCAGGGTGCTGCGCCAGCAGATACAACCGGCACAGCACCACCGCAAACCCCAGCAGCAAGGCGGCATACACCGCCAGCACCCGTTTGCCGGACATCCCCGCGCCCCCTTTCCCTGTGGTTAGGGTGGGCAGTAAGGGCGTGGGGTATACATAAAAAGAGGCGGAACCTCTCCGAAGAGAAGTTCCGCCTCTTTGGCATTTCCTATTAAAAAAGATTGGTACGGCTTAGTACATGCCGCCCTTCCAAACCACACTTTTGGAGCCGAATCACGAATATCGGGAAACGTAGACTTTTGTAGAATTATCAAGGCCACAAGCCGATTTTTCCAGATTCTCCGTTTTTGCACGATCCACGCTTTTCTACGCAAATCTACGCCACTTACCGGGTGATTGGCGTAAGTTTTGGCGTAAGTTTCGGCGTAAGCAATTCCGCTTCATGCGTCGAAAATCACAGGTTGCCGGCGATCTGTTCAAAGGCTCTTTCAACCGATTCAAAGCTGCTGTGCGTGTAGACATCCAACGTCACACTGGCATTGGAGTGTCCCATCAGGTATTGCAGGCTTTTTACATCCAGCCCAGCCTGCTGAACATTGGTGCAGAAGGTGTGTCGCAGCACATGAGGTGTAATGCGCGGAACAGGTTTGCCGTACGCCTTCTCAAACTTTCCCTGCACGCCACGCATAAACAAACAGCGGCCCCGCAGACCTTTTTCAAAGTCTGCGGGGCCTTGTGCTGTGGGGCTATTTTACCTGCACGGTCATGGTTCGGTCACTGCCCGGTAGCCGCGGATGACGCGCCACTTGGCAACGCCCTTGTCCGGCTTAAAGCTGCCGTCGGCGCGGGCTTTCAGGTAGCCCTGCTCGATGGCCCACTGGGCGGCTTGGGCCAGCTCCGGGTCGGCTACGTCCGCAAAGGCGGGCAGAGCGGCCGGGGCCGGGCGGCCCGCGGTGTTCCAGAGGAGCATTGCCAGCTCGGCGCGGGTATGGGGCACGGCCACCCCTGCAGGCAGGAGCTGGTCAAGGATGAGCTCCGTGCCCACCTGATAGGCCACGACGCCCGCCACGCCCACGACTGCGCCGACCGCCAGAAGGGTGCCGAAGCCGTCTCCGCCGTCTGGGCTGCCCTCGCCGCTCTCGGCGGTGCGCCAATGGCCATAGAAGGTCACGTCCCGGTCGAGGTTGCCCACATGATCCGCGCCCGGGCCCATGTAGTAGGGGCTATCCTCCAAGCGGGTGCCGTCTTCGAGGAACCAGCCCTCAAAGAGGCGGGCTTCCTCCTCGCTGCCGGTGATCGCACCGGGGAACTGCATTCCTCCATTCACCGGTTCGTCCCCCGGATGGACGACCCAGTAGACCTTAAAGTCCGTGGGGGCCTGCTCCGGCTGGGCGATCTTCGCCTTCTTACTCTCGTTCATTTTGCCTTCCACCAGATCAAGGCCGTGAGACATGATCAGGCGTCCCAGTTCGAGGGCATAATAATCCTGTTCCTCCGATGCACCCGTTTCCGCCGTGATGACGGTGCCTGCGCCGGAAACTTCCATCTCGTCTGCTGCCACGATGGCCGAGCCGCCGGCTTTCACATCCAGCGTGCTGTTTGCCACGGTGAGCTTGCCGCACCGAATGCCATAGTGGAAGAAGTTGCCCTCCGAGTTTGTGCCTGCAATGGTCACCTTGCTGTTTTGGATGGTGATGTCCTCGTCAGAGCGGCCTGCCCGGATCGCGTCCTCACCAACGTCGCCATCGATATTGCCCGTAAGGGTGAGGGTTGCGTTATCCAGCGTCAGCGGGCCTTCCGTAAGGATTCCATCGGCGTTGGAAAGGGTGGCTGTGCCGGTAATGGTCAGCTCTTCCGCCAATTGGGAATCGATGCAGCAGTAACCGCCCGCGGCCCCATCCAGCGTGAGATCGGCATCGTTCAGGGTCAGCGTGTTGGTCGTCGGGTCAAACTTCACAGACCCGCCATCCTCCAGCACGTCGTTCTGGTTGGTTTCCGTTACCTGCTTGCCTGCTACCAAAAGGGCGTAGGTTTCACTTTCCGGCTGGTCCGGGTCCACATCCGTCAGTTCCAGATAGTCATTGTCCTGTTCTATGGCAGCCGTAAAGTTTTCAAAATTTTCGTTCACGGTGATCTCCGTATACGCTCCATTCTCGTCGGTGCGATACCAGAACGTTCTTACGTTCTCTCCGATGCTCAGTTTCTCCCGGACGCTGTTTCCGTAGCCCTCATCCGCCATCTTCATGAGCAGGTGACCGCCGTTGTACGTCAGATGACCACCCCCCTTGATGTACCGTTCCGCATGGATCTCCAGCTCGCTGCCCGGGTTCATGGTAGTGAAATTGGCGATGCCGTAGGTTGCTCCCTCGAACATTGCCCCTGTGATGTTCACGGTGCCATCGATCCGGACGTCTCCTCCGCCGATGCCCGTATGAAAATCTTTCAGCGTGATTTCGGTCCCGGCTGTGATCGTTGTTCCCGTGTCTCCGCCCAAAATTCCGTTCGGCTTAGTATCCAAATAGGCACCCAGATCGGCATAGGTGAGATCGTATTCTCCCCCGTCGATCTCCTTTGCTCCCTCAATGCCGTTGCCTTTCGTCCTGCCCGTCACTTTGCCGTTTGCCGCCAGCCTCAGATTTTTTTCACTGAGGGCTTCGACCAGCGGGACCGTCCCAAAATCCGCAACTCCAACTGTGGTCAGCGTCACGTCCCCCTGAAAGGTCAAAAGGCCATGGTCATAGGATACCTCACCCTGAATGCAGCTCACATTCTCACCATCGACCCGTCCGACATACTCCGGATACAGAAACACACTTGTCACACTGCAAGCTGCTCCGATCGTCGAGCTGCCCGCCAGTGCCAGCGGGGCCGCGAGGTTCAGCGCGAGGGCTGCGGAAAGCACCCCGGCGAGGAATTTCTTCCATCTTCGCTTCATTGCAAAAGCCTCCTTTTTTCTACCAATTTTGTTGCAGGAAAAAAGCTCCACGGTTCACTTTTAGGATACCGTGGAGCTTTGGTTTTTGCTATTAACCCGGGGTTAGTTTTTGGTTAATTCCGGGGGGCGTTTTTCTGGTACCACTCGGCCAAGCGGGCGCGGCGGGTGCGGGGGTCGCCGCCCATATCCAGCTTTGCGTACAGCTGGTTGATGTACTGCTTCACCGTGCCCTCGGAGAGGTAGAGGGCGGCAGCGATCTCCTTGTTGGTGCACCGCCCGGCCACCAGACGGGCCAGCTCCCGGTCGCGGTCGGTCAGGGGCAGCTCCGGCGCGGGGGCGGGCAGGCCCAGCCGGGCGGCAAAGGCCCGGCCTGCGGGCAGGATGCGGGCTACGAAAGGCCCCAGACGCGGCTCGCAGGCGGCCCAGTCCTCCCCTTCCAGCAGGGGGGCCAGAGCGGGATACTGCTCCACAAAGAGCACCCAGAAATCGTCCTGCACAGCGTCCAGCAAAGCCGCTGCCAGCGCGGCCCGGGCCTCGGCCCGCTGACCGAAGCGCAGCTGCGCCGCCGCCAGCTGGATGCGGGCCTGCAGGCCCACCAGACCGTAGTGCATGGCCTCGCACCGGCGCAGCAGGCCCTCGCTGTGGGCGATCACCTTCACGTACTCCCCCTGCGCCAGCCAGACCTGCTGCTCGATGAGGGACATCATGGGGCGGCAGGGCCCAAAGAAGCTCACCTCGGCCAGCTTGTGCTCCCGGAACAGCTCCGGGGCCTGCTCCGGCCTGCCCTGCAAAGCGTAGAAATAAGCGGCGATGCTCTCCAGCAGATGCACCTGCACCCCGTCGTGCTTTTGCAGCAGGGCGGCGCGCTTGGCGGCAAAATCGTACTCCTCTTTCCCCTTGCCGCACAGGGCTAGCCGCAGGGCCAAAAAGTCGCAGCAGAGGGTCATGTTTTCCTGCCCGGCGGCGTCGGCTCGGGCCCGCTCCAGCAGCACGGCGGCTTTCTCCCACGCCCCCTGCAGGTAGGCGGCCTCCGCGTCCATCAAAAGCTCGGCCCCCCGGCCATGGCCGTTGGTGATTTTATAGTAATGGGGCATACACTCGTACATTTCGGCCAGTTCTTTGCCCAGCTCCCCGGGGGCGCGGTAGTACATCATCAGCACCGAGGGGGAGCCGAAGGTCCAGCTGCCGCTGTTGCGCAGGGTGACGGCGGGGCGGCTCATCTGGCGGCTGGCGCTGCGGTGGAGGCGGCTCATCTGGGTGATGTCGTTATAGAACAAGAAGCTCTGGATGAGGTCGCACTCCCCCAGCAGGTTGCCCCGCTCGGCGGCGGGCCACGCGGGGTGTTGGGCCACGGCGGCTTCCAGCAGGGCTTTCAGCTCCATCATTTTGGGGATCTGCTGCCAGGTGAACATCCGGCGCATCAGCACCAGAATGGCCAGCGGGTGGCGCTGCAGCGCTTCCACCGGGCAGCGGTCCAGCCGCTGCAGCAGCTCGGCGGGGCTGAGGGAGGCAAGCAGATCCCCCGCGTCCGCCTCGATGACGGCAAGGGCTGCGTCGCGGTCGCCGCAGTGCTCAAAGGCCTGCAAAGCGTGGAGGTACTGGGCTTTTTGGGCATACCAACGGCCATACCGCTGCCAGACCTCCGTTTGCCGGGCGGCGGGCAGCTGGGCAAAGAGCCGCTCGGCGCACTCTTTCATCATGTGGTGGAAGCGGAAGCTCACCCCGTCCGGCAGGCGGGTGACAAAGGCGTTTTGCTGGGTAAGGGCCCGCAGCACCTCCTCCGCGTCGGGCAGGGCGGTGACAGCCCGGGCCATCTCCACCGTGAACTCATCGGCCAGCCCCATCACAGCGAGGAAGCCCCGGGTCTTCTCGGGCAGAGACTCCAGCATGGCGGCGGTGAACATGGCGTAGATGTCCGACCCCGGCTGCAGCAGACTCCCCCGCTCGGCCAGGGCATGGAGGTTCAGGTAGACGGCGGAGAACCACCCCTCGCAGGAGCGCAGCAGGCTCTCGGCCTGGGCGGCGGTGATCTCCACGCCGCAGCGGTGGGTGTAGGCCAGCAGCTCCTCCCGGTTCAGGCGGAGGCCGTCGGCCTCGATGCGGTGGAGCCGCCGCCCCAGCCGCACCACCTGCTCCCCGGGCAGAAAGCGGTTGCGGCTGGCCACGATAAGGTGGACGTTCTCGGGCAGGCGGTAGGCCAGCCGACACAAAAACTGCGCCACCCGCTCGTCCCCCAGCAGGTGGAAATCGTCCAGAAAAAGATAGTAGGGCGTTTTGCCGCCCAGCGCGGCACACAGGTCCTCCAGCAGCAAAGCCGCGCCGCTGGCGTCGGCGGGGCAGTCGTAGCCCTCCAGCACCGTCAGCCCGGCGGCGGCAAAGGCCTTCTGCACGCTTTTCCAGAAGATGGAGCGGTTATCCGAGTAGATGCTGGCTTGCAGCACCACGGCCCCCGCCTTGGCCTGCTCTGCCAAGAACCAGCGCACCGCCGTCGTTTTACCGTAGCCCATGGGGGCCACCACCGCCGTGAGCGCACAGGACGCTATGGGCCGCAGCGTCTCCCGCATTCGGTCCGAGATGTAGATGATGTTCAGGTTCTGCCTGTTTCTGGCCATGCGCGTTCCCCTTTTCCTTATGCTAAGGCTATTGTAGCACATTTGCGGCGAAGAGAAAAGTGCGGCAGGGGTGCAAAAAAGCAGGCAGAGCCTTCGCCTTTGCGAAAAGTTCTGCCTGCGTTCTTTTTATAAATTGGGATTCTTGGGAGCGGCGGTTTTGGCTTAGTACATGCCGCCCTTGCTCTGGCTGTGCCGGAACCATTTGTTTCCGCAGACAGTCAGGCTGTCGTGGGCTTTCCAGCGGTATTCTTTTCCGCTGCGCACCAGCGTTTCGCCCTGTGCCCGGAGAAATTTTTCCAGATCCACCGCATTGGCTTTGTCGATCTGGGCTTGGGTGTAGGTCATGCTACTTCCTCCTTAAAGCTCCTGTGTGTGATTTTTTTGCTCGGCCTTTTTCTGGGATTGCGCCGCCTTGGCTTCTTCCAACTTTTTCAGCACCGATTTCTTCTCCGGGGCCTTACCGTCCGGTGCGGAAAGCTGCTGCTTATTCAGCACCATGTCGATATACTTGCGGATATT
>ENA-OVFO01001245-OVFO01001245.1-human-gut-metagenome-genome-assembly--contig:-NODE-1245-length-11667-cov-3.148898_pt1 | contig 11667 bp, 14 predicted proteins | sample MGYA00237761_ERZ505401 | MGnify/ENA primary metagenome ERZ505401 (study PRJEB26158, sample SAMN06016330) | human gut metagenome | biome: human gut; feature: ankylosing spondylitis patient; material...
CCCCATTTCTTTTTAAGACATTCAGTAAATATTATGGCGAGATAGCTCAGTTGGCTAGAGCACACGGTTCATACCCGTGGTGTCGTGGGTTCAAATCCCTCTCTCGCTACTATCTAAAGTGGAGGCAGTCGATGCTTCCACTTTTTTTGCGCGAGTAGCGATGAGTGAAGCCATACAAAGTTTACAGCCGTGCTTGCACGGACTGGAAACTTTGTATGGTTTCACGAGGAGCACCGCGACAACGACAGAACGAAGTTCTGGAGTATGAGCTGCTCGCGCAATCCGAGGCGATGAGTGAAGCCACGGAAAGTTTACAGCCGTGCTTGCACGGACTGGGAACTTTGTATGGCTTTACGATGAGCACCGCGACAACGACAGAACGAATTTCAGGAGTATGAGCTGCTCGCGCAACCCGCGGCGATGAGCCAGCTCACACAGGAGGGGAATAATGACACATTTACAGGAAGAACTGTTTAAGTTACAGGATACGGTGTACAGGAATTTTCACAGCAGCCTTATGCCGGGGGTAGATAAAGAGGCTGTTATAGGAGTAAGAACTCCGGTTTTAAGAGCATTTGCAAAGAAATTCTCTAAGACGGAGGAGGCGGAACAGTTTATGACGGAGCTGCCACATAAGTATTATGAAGAAAATAATCTTCATATGATGCTGATTGCACAGATTAAGGATTATGATAAATGTATTAGTGAAACCGAGAAGTTTCTGCCACATATTGATAACTGGGCAACCTGTGATTCACCGCTTCCAAAATGTTTTGATAAGAATAAAGAAGATGTTCTTGAGCGGGCGAAGAACTGGATTGCAACAGATGCCACATATGTTAAAAGATTCGGGATGGGTGTTATGATGCGCCTGTTTCTTGACGAGGATTTTAAAGAAGAATATATACAGCTTGTTGCAAGCGTAAAGTCAGAGGAGTACTATGTAAATATGATGATTGCGTGGTATATGGCTACAGCGCTTGCAAAGCAGTGGGATGCGGCAGTTCCTTATATACAGGAACACAGGCTTTCTGAATGGGTACACATAAAGTCAATACAGAAGGCTGTAGAGAGTTACCGCATTACACCAGAGCAGAAGGATTATTTAAAGGGTTTAAGATAAGGTTATGAAATCAAATGAAATAGATATGACGACAGGTTCCCTGCCAAAGAAAATATTAATGTATTCAGTGCCGCTTATGTTGTCAAATGTACTGCAGGTTATGTTCAACCTGTGTGATGTGGCGGTAGTTGGTAAATTTGTAGGACCACTGGCGCTTGGTGCGGTAGGTTCAACGAGTATAATTATCACATTGACAACCGGTATCCTGCTAGGACTTGCAGGAGGTGTCAACGCTGTAGTCGCGCTGTTTGTAGGGGCTAAGAATAGTGCAAATGTAAAGAGGGCAGTCCACACTTCAATTGTAATATGCATGATTGCAGGACTGCTGCTGCTTTTGTCAGGACTGTTCCTTTCAAGACCGGTGCTGAATCTTATAGGAACTAAGAAAGAACTGATAGATGGCGCCGTTATATATCTTACAATATATCTTCTTGGTTCACCGGCTCTTGCCATGTATAACTATGGTAATGCCGTGTTAAGTGCAGTTGGAGATACTAAAAGACCGCTTATGTATCTTATTACAGCGGGGATAATTAATGTAATACTTAATCTGTTCTTTGTAATAGTGTGTAAGCTTGGGGTTGTCGGTGTTGCACTGGCAAGTATAATATCACAGTATATATCAGCATTTCTGATACTTAAATTCCTGTTTGGCTGTGGCAAGGATTATGGGCTTTATATGAGAAATATAGGAATAGATTCACATATAGCAGCGAGAGTGTTAAAGATTGGTTTGCCTGCAGCAGTACAGTATTCACTTTTTGCAGTTGCCAATCTCTATATACAGTCAGCAGTCAATTCATTTGACCATGTAGTTGTTGAGGGCAATTCGGCTGCGGCTAATGCTGATAATATTGTGTATGATATGATGGCGGCATTCTATACTGCATGTACAAGCTTTATAGCGCAGAATCTGGGAGCAAGAAAGCGTGACAGGATTAAGAAAGCATATCTTGTTACACAGATGTATTCATTTCTTATAGGAGCAGTGCTTGGTGCATTGCTTGTAGTTTTCAGGACACAGTTTCTTAGCCTGTTCACAAGTGATCCGGATGTATTGCATTATGGATCAATAAGACTTGGAATAATGGGATGCTCTTATTTTATATCCGCATTTATGGATAATGCGGCAGCGGGAGCAAGAGGCCTTGGCAGAAGCGTTATACCTACAATAATAGTTATAATGGGCTCTGTTGTATTCAGAATCATATGGGTGTGTACAATATTTGCAAGTATACATACACTGATGTCACTATATCTTGTGTATGCGAGTGCGTGGGCATTTACATCTATTATAGGAACGGCATATTTTATAATAATATTCAGAAAGACTTTAAGATAATCACATACATTTTACAAAATCTTTACGAACGTGAGATTATGCATTTTACATAACATTGATAACATACCCTCTGCAAGCAGATGCAGAGGGTTTTCTTTTTTTGAGACGACTCACATATCATTCGGTCAGGAAACTGATTCAAGCCCCTACGAAAATCTTCTGTTAATGCTTGCAAATAAAAAAAGAGGAAGGTAACGGAAGTTATGAGAAAAGGAATTAAAAAGTTACTTACAGTTGCATTAACAGCAACATTAGGTCTTGCAACATTAGCAGGCTGTGGTTCATCAAGTGCAGATGGTGGCTCAGCAAACGGAGGCACAACTAAGGAGCTTTCAGGAAAGATTCAGTTAGCAGGAAGTACATCAATGGAAAAGATGTGCGGCGCTCTCATGGAAGCATTCATGGAAGAATATCCTAATGTAACAGTAACAACAGAATATACAGGTTCAGGCGCAGGTATCGAGTCAGTAACATCTGGATCAGTTGATATCGGTAACGCTTCAAGAGCTTTATCAGACAAGGAAAAGTCAGCAGGTATTGAAGAGAACATCGTAGCTATTGATGGTATTGCAATGATTACTGACAAGAACAACAAGGTTACTAATGTAACAAAGCAGCAGCTTACAGACATCTACACAGGTAAGATTACTAACTGGAAGGACCTCGGTGGTTCAGACGAAGCTATCGTAGTAATCGGCAGAGAGGCAGCCTCTGGTACAAGAGGAGCATTTGAGGAACTTCTTGAAGTTAAGAATAAATGTGCATATGCACAGGAACTTGACAGTACAGGTGCTGTACTTGCCAAGGTTGCAGCAACTCCAGGTGCAATCGGATATGTTTCATTAGATGTAGTTGATAAGACAGTTGCAGCTTTAAAGCTTGATGGTGTAGATGCAACAGAGGATAACATTAAGGCTGGTAAGTATACACTTTCAAGACCATTTGTAATGGCTACTAAGGGTTCTGTTTCATCACAGAGTGAGCTTGTTCAGGCTTGGTTTAACTTTGTAAAGTCTGAAGCTGGTAAGAAGGTTATCAAGGGAGTTGGCTTAATTCTCCCAGAGTAAGCCGGTAAATATAGATTCTGAATGGAGAGATTGACATGGAAGAGGTTATAAATGTTGGTATGAATAGAATAAATAAAACGCCAGCAGCTGTTAAGGTAACAGCAAATGGTTCTTTAAAAGGTAATAAAAAGTCAAAGCATGCAAGTGAAAGTGTAGCACGGTTTATATTCCTTATATGTGCATTAGTCGCTATCCTGGCAGTCTGCTCCATTACCATCTATATGTTTATAAAAGGAACAGAGAGTCTTAAAAGTGTCGGAATAGCAGACTTACTCTTTAAAACAGTATGGGCACCAACGGCTACACCACCTGCATATGGAATTGTATACATAATTCTTTCATCAATAGTAGGAACAACACTTGCGATTCTTCTCGGAGTTCCAATTGGATTATTAACAGCAGTTTTTTTGACAGAGATAGCAGGAAAAAAACTTGCAGCAGTAGTTCAGCCGGCAGTTGACCTGTTAGCAGCAATTCCTTCTGTTATATACGGACTTCTCGGATTAATGCTATTAAACCCCCTCCTTTATAAATTAGAAAAGCATGTATTCGCGAATTCCACAACACATCAGTACACAGGAGGAGCCAACCTCCTGGCTGCAGTGCTGGTGCTTGCAATTATGATACTTCCAACAGTTATCAATATGAGCGCGTCAGCAATCAGGGCAGTTCCAATGAATTTAAGAGCAACATCACTTGCTCTTGGAGCAACTAAGATACAGACAATATTCAAGGTTGTAGTTCCAGCAGCCAAGTCAGGGATTATAACAGGCATCGTATTAGGTATAGGAAGAGCCTTAGGTGAGGCAATGGCTATTAATCTGGTAGCCGGTGGTTCAGTAAATCTTCCGCTTCCGTTTAACTCAGTCAGATTTCTTACAACACAGATTGTAAGTGAGATGAGTTACGCAGATGGAGTACACAGACAGGTTCTTTTCACAGTAGGACTTGTTCTTTACATTTTTATAATGATTATTAACCTGATAATTACATTTATGCAGAAGAAAGGGGAGAAAGCAAATGGATAATCTTAAAGCCAAGAAAAGACATCCGGAAGAAATAGCAGTTTATACAGCGATATATGTATGTGCAGCATTTTCAGTTCTCCTGCTTTTAGGAATTATTATATATGTGTTCGCAAAAGGCGCAAGACGCGTAAACTGGGCATTTCTTACAGGTGTTACATCAATTCTTCACGGAACTGTGGGAATTGCCGGTAATATTCTGAACACATTGATAATAATATTACTTACTATGATAATTACAACGCCAATCGGTGTAGGTGCTGCGATTTATTTAAATGAGTACGCCAAGCCGGGAAAGCTTGTTACAGTTATAATATTTGCAACAGACACTTGCAGGAATTCCATCAATTATATTTGGTCTGTTTGGTATGCTTTTCTTCGGACAGTTATGTCACATGGGATATTCGCTTTTGACAGGTTCTCTTACACTTACATTAATGGTGCTTCCGCTTGTTACAAGAAATACACAGGAAGCGTTAAAGACTGTACCTGACAGCTTCAGAACAGGAGCGGTAGGTTTAGGTGCAGGTAAATGGTACACAATCAGAACAATTCTTCTTCCGTCAGCAATGCCTGGAATAGTAACCGGAGTAATCCTTGCGATAGGAAGAATTATTGGTGAATCAGCAGCATTGCTTTTTACAGCGGGAAGTGCACATCTTCTTCCAAAGACCTTCAATGCATTTCTTGAGAAAATATTTCACTCGGGCGGAACACTTACAATTCAGCTTTATTTAAGCGCAAGCAAGGGTGAATTTGAGGTGGCATTCGGTATAGCGGTTGTACTTCTTGTAATTGTACTTCTTATTAATTTTGGTACAAAGAGGCTCGCTAAGAAGCTTGAAAAGCACTAATTTGGGAGGAATATATGAGCAATAAGATTAAAGTTAAAGTTGAAAATCTGAACCTGTATTATGGTGAGAATCACGCCCTTAAGGATGTGAACATGGATATACAGGAAAATGCGGTAACAGCATTTATCGGACCATCTGGCTGTGGTAAATCAACATTTTTAAAGACACTAAACCGTATGAACGACTTGGTTGACGGTGTAAGAATAGATGGCAAGGTGCTTCTTGATGGAGAGGATATATATGATCCGTCAGTTGATACTACAATCCTTCGAAAGAAGGTTGGAATGGTATTCCAGCAGCCTAATCCTTTTCCTATGAGCATATATGACAATATTGCTTATGGTCCAAGAGTTCATGGAATAAGAGATAAGAAAAGACTTGACCAGATAGTTGAGGAGAGCCTTCGTGGTGCAGCTATATTTGATGAGGTTAAGGACAGATTGAAAAAATCGGCCATGGGACTTTCAGGTGGACAGCAGCAAAGAATCTGTATAGCAAGAGCTCTTGCAGTACAGCCTGAAGTTCTTCTTATGGATGAGCCGACATCAGCTCTTGACCCTATATCAACATCAAAGATAGAGGACCTTATGGAAGACTTAAAGAAGAAATATACAGTTATTGTGGTAACACATAATATGCAGCAGGCAACAAGAGTTTCGGATCAGACAGCATTTTTCCTTGTAGGAGAGATGGTAGAGTTTGGAGATACTAAACAGATATTCTCTTATCCTCAGGATAAGAGAACAGAAGATTATATCACAGGAAGGTTTGGATGATGAGAAGTAAATTTGACGAACAGCTTGACAGACTTAATAAAGAAATGATGAAGATGGGCTCTGCAATTGAAGATTCTATACGAAAGGCAGTTGATGCCCTTGTAAAACAGGACGCAGAGCTTGCTAAAAAGGTTATGCTTCAGGACGAGGAGATTGACAGGGAGCAGAAGACTATTGAGAGCATCTGCTTTAATCTTCTTATCCAGCAGCAGCCGGTTGCTAAGGATTTAAGAACAATTACAGCAGCTTTAAAGATGGTTACTGATATGGAAAGAATTGGTGACCAGGCAGCAGATATCGGCGAGATAACTATTAAACTTGCCAGCCAGTCATACATAAAGAAGTTGGAGCATATCAATCAGATGGCTTCTGAGACAATGCTTATGTTAATCAGAAGTATTGAAGCCTATGTTGAGAAGGACATGGATAAAGCGAGAAAAGTTATCGCGTATGATGATGTAGTAGATGACCTTTTTGAAAAGGTAAGAGATGACCTTATTGCAATGATACAGGCAGATTCAGCCAATGGTGAGCAGGCTGCAGATCTTCTTATGGTTGCCAAGTATTTTGAGAGAATAGGAGACCATGCAACTAACATTGCAGAATGGGTAATATTTGCTCTTGATACGAAGGGAGGTTTTGATGAAAATGCTTCTGAACATTTGTAAAAATACTAATTTAACTGAAAAGAAATATGAATATCTGTTTCTTCTTCTTAACACCCTTGCATGGTGTGCAATCGGCTTTGTTGTATGGGCAGTTGTAAGCATATTTGCATTCAGGGGAATGGAATGGATGTTTACATTCGTTGGATATTTTGGACTTATTCCCGGCTTTATCGGAGGGGTTGTTGAGGCCTGGAGGAATGAGCGGTAACGGGACTTTTATTTATATTAAAAAAGGCATAGAATATAGGCAGAGGTGATTGTTATGAAATTTGCTATGAAACACGGAGGCTTATGTTCTATGTCTTTTGTTTTGCGTATATGTTCATGTGTTGTATTCTTGTGTACATGGGTGGCGTTTCTTTGCGCGTGTGAGGGTAATGCAAGCAAAATCAGTAACACAGGTGTTGAGGAAAGCACTTACGTTTTACAGTCTGGTATTGGAACAGATGCAGCCACTTCTTTAGAGGGACAGCCAGTGATGAGAAAAGGTTATAATCCACAGATGGATTTTGCTTATGATGAGCATGATGATGTAGATATTGACGAGAATTATGTTGGCAGCTTATGCGGTGAAGCCACAAAAGAACTTGAAACAATGTTCGGACCAGCAGAATTCTATGTGACAGCAGAAAGTAACGAAGATGACAGTTACACAATCGATGTGTATTATAATGAAAAAGCTGCGTCATTTTCAGATGATGAGGTGGAACAGATAAGAATGTATATTAATCAGGAATACAAAGAAGTGAGACTGTCAGAGATTAATATACAGGGCTGGTAGTTGTAAATTAAGCCAGCTTATGTTATATTAATTGAGGCGTTGAATTGGGGACACCACTTTTCAAGACCAGCAGACAGGATTATATGAATGAATCATGTCAGCGAACATACAACAGGCGTCGGTAATAAAAGATTTCCGGCGTGTTTATATTATGATTTTAAAGGCAGAATCAGCTGGAAAGCGGTTCTGCCTTTTTTGCGCGAGCAGCTATGAGAGAAGGCATGGAAAGTTCACAGTCGTGCTTGCACGAGCTGTGAACTTTATATGGGTTCTCGAGGAGCGCCGCGACAATGCCAGAATGAAATTCTGGCATATGAGCTGCTCGCGAAGCAATGAGCCGTGCAAGCTGGAATGTGCTTGCACAAATTCCAGCTTATACGGCGAATGCCCATAATGAACAACGAAGGGAAAGGAGAGTCTATGGTACAGATTAACGGAGAGCAGGTTGAAGCTTCAAAGGTTGTGGGGAAAACACTTCTTGCTTATGTAACAGAGGCAGGGTATGACCCTGTAGGCATTGTGATTGAGAAGAATATGGAAATAATTCACAGAGAAGATTTTGACAAGGTTAATATTGATGATGGAGATGTGATTGAGATATTGCATTTTGTTGGTGGCGGACAGTTTTAATATGATTTTAGTCTGAGTGCAGGAAGTCTGGCTGCTTATAAGTTATGTCAGAGCGGTTAATAATAGGCAAAGACCTACTAAAATCACAGAATTTTAATTTGAGTAGGTTGATTTTTGGTAGGGAAATATTAAGAAACCTATAAGGTATAAGGAAATCAATATTTAGTAGGTTTTTGTGATAGCTGACAGCCTATAAAAGCGAGATAAACAAGGTATTTATAGGTTATATTAAAACATGAGAGTAAAGAAAGACCTATAAGATGCTTTATAAGAGCTTGATTAGTAGGTTTTCTGAAAATAAGAGAGCTGAAGCAAACCTACTAAAAGACAGAAAATACATTTTTTATAGGTTTTCTAACAGTAAGAGAACAAATTCAGTCATCAATTACCAGATTGAGGAAATAAATGACTGGTGGGACAGATAATTATTGCGGTAAGGAAGTATAACCAGCAAAAGAATTGCCACCAGAAACATAATCACAGACAACAGGAGGATATCAAAACAATGGAAAACAAGATGGAAGACATGATCAGAAAAGAAGACATGAATAAGAAAGAAGATAAGCTGATATTAGGTGGACATGAGTTTAACAGCCGATTCATATTGGGTTCAGGAAAGTATAATGTGAATCTTATAAAGGCGGCAGTTGAGCAGGGCGGTGCTGAGATTATTACACTTGCACTCAGACGTGCCAATACAGAGAACAAAGAGAATATTCTTGATTTCATACCAAAGGGAGTTACGCTTCTTCCTAATACATCAGGAGCAAGAAATGCAGAGGAGGCAGTGAGAATTGCGAGACTCAGCCGCGAGATGGGATGTGGAGATTTTGTAAAGATTGAGATTATGCATGATGCAAAGTATCTTCTTCCGGATAACTATGAGACAGTCAAGGCAACTGAAATACTTGCTAAGGAAGGATTTGTTGTAATGCCATACATGTATCCTGATCTGAATGTGGCAAGAGATTTACAGAATGCCGGAGCTGCCTGCGTTATGCCGCTTGCCTCACCGATTGGAAGCAATAACGGACTTTCAACCAAAGCATTTATACAGATACTTATTGATGAGATTGATCTGCCAATTATCGTGGATGCAGGAATTGGCAAGCCTTCGCAGGCATGTGAGGCAATGGAGATGGGAGCTGCTGCGGTTATGGCTAATACAGCAATTGCAACAGCAGGAAATGTTCCGGCTATGGCAGAGGCGTTTAAGAAGGCTATAGAGGCAGGAAGAAGCGCATATCTTACAGGAATGGGAAGAGTTCTTGCAAGAGGTGGAAGTGCATCTGACCCATTGACAGGATTCTTACGTTAAATGTGGAGAGCAATCCCAAAGGTGCATTGCAAGAGATACTGGCGGGATAATTTCAGCGGAAGCATAACTTCGGGGAAGTATTGCTTGACGAAATATGAGAATATAATAGAAAAGAAGGCAGAATAATGAACGAAGAAAATCAGGTGTATTTTATAGACAGTGACCAGCTTCCACCGGCTGCGTTAGAGAGAAAACATAAGTTAGAGCAGGACCCGTCATTCAGAACAGATTATATGAAATATCTTGATGACATGGAAATTATAGATTCAGATATTAAGGATAAAGTCTTAAAGGCAATGGATGAGTATGACTATGACTCATACACAGCCGCAGATGTGGAGAGGGCATTAAGCAAAGAAACATGTAATATTGAAGATTTTAAGGCATTGCTTTCACCAGCTGCAGCACCTTACTTAGAGCAGATGGCAAGAAAAGCAGAGAATGAAACTAAGAAACATTTTGGCAATACAGTATATATATTTACACCTATCTATATAGCCAATTACTGCCAGAATTACTGCATATACTGTGGATTCAACTGCTACAATAATATTCACAGAAAGAAACTTTCATTTGAGGAAATTGAGCATGAGATGAAGGTGATTGCAGATACAGGAATGGAAGAAATCCTGATTCTTACAGCAGAGAGCAGAAAATATTCAGATGTTGAGTATATTGGTGAATCAGTTAAGATTGCAAGAAAATATTTCAAGAATATCGGCATAGAGATATATCCTGTAAATGTGGATGAATACCGCTATCTTCATGAATGTGGAGTTGATTATGTGACAGTATTCCAGGAAACTTATAATCCTGTAAAGTATGAGACATTACATTTGTTAGGACATAAGAGAGTATGGCCTTACAGATTTGATGCACAGGAGAGGGCGCTTATGGCAGGCATGAGAGGAGCAGGATTTTCAGCATTGTTAGGACTTGATGATTTCAGAAAAGACGCACTGGCAACAGCACTGCATGTATATTATCTTAACAGAAAATACCCACATGCAGAACTGAGTCTTAGCTGTCCGAGACTCCGTCCGATAATCAACAATGATAAGATTAATCCAAGAGATGTCGGCGAAAAGCAGTTGTGTCAGGTGCTTTGTGCGTACAGATTATTTCTGCCATTCGTTGGAATAACAGTTTCAAGCCGTGAGAGTGCGCAGTTTAGAAATGGTATAACCAAGATATGTGCCACTAAAGTTTCAGCAGGTGTTTCAACAGGAATCGGCGACCATGAATCTAAATATACAGGAAAAGAAGATGGTGATGCCGGAGATGAACAGTTTGAAATCAATGATAACCGTTCATTTGACAGAATGTATAAGGATATGGAGGATGGCGGGCTTCAGCCAGTCGTGAATGAATACATTTATGTATAGAAAATATATATGTATAACGAACAGACATCTGGTGAACGGCAGCGGTGGCGCAGAGTGTACCATGGAGGAGTACATTATGCAGCTTGAAAAATGTGTGGCACTGCACCCATATGCCATGATACTTCGTGAAAAGGATATGGACAGGCAGGACTACAGGGAACTTGCCAGACACATACAGGTAATGTGCAGGAAAGCTTCTGTTAAAATGTTTGTTCACAGTGATATCAGTGCGGCAAAGTATGCAGACTGTGGAAATGTACATTTTTCAATGGAACATTTTAAACAAATGTGTGAAGAACAGGCAGATGTGATAAAGAGGCTTGATTGTGTGAGTGTATCGTGTCACAGTATGGAAGAGGCAGTGAATGCTGTCCGCGCAGGAGCAGACCAGATTGTGCTTGGAACGATATTTGAGACACAGTGCAAGCCGGGGAAGATGGGGGCAGGACTTAGTTTTCTTAAAGAAGTGTGTAGAGCGGCTCATACTGTTAATCCCACAGTAAAAGTGTTTGCGATTGGAGGAATTAAGCCTGATAACATTAAAAAAGTGCTTGAATCCGGTGCAGATGGCGGATGTATGATGTCATGGTTTATGCAACAAGATTAAAAAAATAGACAAAGAAAAACTTCTGTGATATAATTTCGCGGAAGTTTTTCTTTTTTAAACTTATTTAAACTTCATTTCGTATAATAATATA
>ENA-OVFO01001248-OVFO01001248.1-human-gut-metagenome-genome-assembly--contig:-NODE-1248-length-11649-cov-10.130067_pt1 | contig 11649 bp, 6 predicted proteins | sample MGYA00237761_ERZ505401 | MGnify/ENA primary metagenome ERZ505401 (study PRJEB26158, sample SAMN06016330) | human gut metagenome | biome: human gut; feature: ankylosing spondylitis patient; material...
TTAAATCTAATACTATGAAAAACACGTTGCAAAGGTACGTGTTTTAGTGGATTTTGCAAATAAAACAACTAAAAAAATATGTTTTCTAACACGTTTTAATACTTTTGTCCTATTTGTTAAGGATGAGGATTTTTTTATTTACTTGTATTTTGTCTTTTTTACATATAAAACCGTATATTTGTTGCCACTTTTGCAAAAGGATAAAAACGAATGGTTTCAGTAGATAATTTGAAAGTAGAGTTTGGAGTAACGCCTCTGTTTGAGGATGTGTCATACGTTATCAATAAGAGAGATCGTATTGCGCTGGTCGGGAAGAATGGGGCCGGTAAGTCTACTATGCTTAAGATATTGGCAGGAATACAGGCGCCTACTTCAGGTAGTGTTTCTGTTCCGCGTGATGTGACGATAGGCTATCTGCCTCAAGTCATGATTCTGAGTGATAAACATACTGTGATGGAAGAGGCGGAGATGGCTTTTGAACATATCTTTGAGTTGCAGGCTAGTATTGAGAGAATGAATCAGGAGTTGGCGGATAGAACAGATTATGATTCAGAAAACTATCGTAAACTGATTGAGAAATTCACCCATGACAATGAACGCTTTTTGATGATGGGAGGTACCAATTATACAGCTGAGATAGAACGTACATTGATGGGGTTGGGATTTAGCCGGGAGGATTTTAACCGTCCTACATCTGAGTTCAGTGGTGGATGGCGTATGCGTATAGAGTTGGCCAAGTTGCTGTTGCGACGGCCCGATGTGTTGCTGTTGGACGAGCCTACCAATCATCTGGATATAGAAAGCATTCAATGGTTGGAAAACTTTTTGAAGACAAGTGCGGGAGCCGTTGTATTGGTGAGCCACGACCGTGCATTTATTAATAATGTGACCAATCGTACGATTGAAATATCTTGCGGGCATATCTATGATTATAAAGTGGCTTACGATGAGTTTGTGGTATTGCGCAAAGAACGTCGTGAGCAGCAATTGCGTGCATACGAGAACCAGCAGAAGCAAATTCAGGATACAGAAGATTTCATAGAGCGTTTCCGTTATAAGGCTACCAAGGCTGTACAGGTGCAGAGCCGTATCAAGCAATTGGAAAAAATAGTTCCTATTGAAATTGATGATGAAGATAATTCAGCCTTACGGTTGAAGTTTCCGCCTGCCATGCGTTCCGGCAATTATCCGGTCATTTGTGACGGGGTGAAGAAAGCATATGGCAGTCATATCGTTTTTCACGATGTGACTTTGACTATTAATCGAGGTGAGAAGGTAGCTTTTGTCGGAAAGAATGGGGAAGGTAAGTCCACTTTGGTGAAATGTATAATGGACGAAATCCCATACGAAGGTAAACTGACCATCGGGCACAACGTACAGATTGGTTATTTTGCTCAGAATCAGGCTCAGATGTTGGATGAAAATCTGAGTGTCTTTGATACGATTGATTATGTGGCAAAAGGGGATATTCGTTTGAAGATTCGTGATATTCTGGGAGCATTCATGTTTGGAGGTGAGGCTTCTGATAAAAAAGTAAAGGTACTGTCGGGTGGGGAGCGGAGTCGTCTTGCCATGATAAAACTTTTGTTAGAACCGGTGAATTTCCTTATTTTGGACGAACCTACCAATCATCTGGATATGCGTTCAAAGGATGTATTGAAAGAAGCTATCAAGGAATTTGATGGAACGGTGATTGTTGTTTCTCATGACCGTGAGTTCTTGGATGGACTGGTGACCAAAGTTTATGAATTCGGAGGTGGAGTAGTAAAAGAACACATTGGCGGCATTTATGATTTTTTACAGAAAAAGAAAATAGAGAGTCTGAATGAGTTGCAGCTTTCGGCTTCTCCTACTATGTCTGCCACTAAAAAGGAAGAACTCGAAACGGTTAGTGAGAACAAATTATCTTATGAGGCGCAAAAGGAATTGAATAAGAAAATTCGCAAATTGGAGAAACGAATTGCGGATTGTGAACAGAAAATAGAAAAGCTGGAAACTGAGATTGGCGAGGTGGAAGCTGATATGGCTACTCCCGAAGGTGCATCGGATATGGCTTTGTATGAAAAGCATCAGAAACTGAAAAAGGACTTGGATCAGACGGTAGAAGAATGGGAAACCGTTTCTATGGAATTAGAAGAGATGCAGGGAAGTTAAAGTATGTATCATATATATAGAACAAATGAAAGCAAAACATTATTTACCAATGGCTGTATTGGCTCTGGCAGTAGCTGCCGGATGTGACAGTAAAAAGGAAGCCGTCATGACTTCGGGTATAGACTTGACAAATTTGGACACTACGGCTGTTCAAGGAGCTGATTTTTATCAGTATGCTTGTGGCGGATGGATGAAGAAACACCCTCTGACCAATGAATATTCCCGTTTTGGCTCATTCGATATGCTTGCTGAAAATAATCGGGAACAACTGAAAGGATTGATTGTGGAAATTGCTGCCGGGCAGAATGCGCAAGGTACAATAGGTCAGAAAATAGGGGATATCTATAAATTGGCTATGGATAGTGTGAAACTGAATGCGGATGGAGTAACTCCTATTCAAGCTGATTTGGAAAAGATTGCTTCAGTGAAGGATAAATCGGAAATAGTTCCTTTGATGGCGGAACTGGCTCATAGCGGTGTATTCCCTTATTTCAGTTTCTATGTGGGTGCCGATATCATGGACAGCAAGAGCAATTTGTTTCAATTGTATCAAGGGGGTATCAGTCTGGGTGAAAGAGAATATTATTTGGACAATGATGATGTGACTACCAATATCCGTAATAAGTATAAAGAACATATTGTAAAGATGTTCCAATTGGCTGGTTTTGATGAGGCTGCCGCTAAAAAGAAAATGGAGGCTGTAATGGATATCGAAACCCGTATTGCAAAAGCTTCTTTCAGTGCGGTGGAACAGCGTAACCCTGCGGCCAATTATCATAAAATGTCTTTGGATGAATTAAAGAAAGAGATTCCGGGCATTGACTGGGATGCTTTCTTGAATGGTATAGGCGTGAAAGGGGTGACTGAACTGAGTGTTTCTCAAGTGGAGCCGATTAAAGAGGTTGAGAAAATTATCAATAGCTTGCCGGTTGAAAATCAGATCGCTTATATGCAATGGAATCTGATAGACAGGGCTGCCGGTTACTTGAGTGATGATTTGGTGGCACAAAATTTTGATTTTTATGGAAAAACACTATCCGGAAAACAGACTAACCAACCTCGTTGGAAGCGTGCTGTAAGTACTGTAAATGGAGTACTGGGTGAAGCGGTAGGTCAGATGTATGTGGAGAAATATTTTCCGGCAGCCGCAAAAGAACGTATGGTGCAGTTGGTAAAGAATCTGCAGACCGCATTGGGAGAACGTATCCGGAATTTGGAATGGATGGGTGACAGCACAAAGATTAAAGCTATTGAGAAGTTGAATTCTTTTTATGTAAAGGTTGGCTATCCTGATAAGTGGAGGGATTATACCGGTTTGAATATTGAAAAAGATTCTTATTGGGCCAATGTGAAGCGTGCTACAGAATTCGAACTGGATTATATGTTATCCAAGGCAGGAAAGCCGGTTGACAGAGATGAATGGGGAATGACTCCGCAGACTGTCAATGCATATTATAATCCGACCACGAATGAGATTTGTTTTCCGGCGGGTATTCTTCAATATCCGTTTTTTGATATGAATGCTGATGATGCATTTAATTATGGAGCTATTGGCGTGGTTATCGGTCATGAAATGACTCATGGATTCGATGATCAGGGACGTCAGTTTGATAAGGATGGTAATTTGAAAGATTGGTGGACAGCCGAAGATGCCAAACGTTTTGAAGAACGTGCTCAGGTAATGGTGAATTTCTTTGATAGCATTCAGGTTTTGCCGGGACTCAATGCCAACGGTTCTTTGACTTTAGGTGAGAATATAGCCGATCATGGTGGTTTGCAGGTTTCTTTCCAGGCGTTCAAGAATGCGACAAAAGATGCTCCCCTGCTGGTAAAAGACGGATTTACTCCGGAACAGCGCTTCTTCTTGTCATACGCCGGAGTGTGGGCTGGCAATATCCGCGACGAGCAGATTCGTTTGCAAACCAAGTCTGATCCACATTCATTGGGCAGATGGCGTGTGAACGGAGCACTCCCTCAAATTGGTGCATGGTATGATGCTTTTGGCATTAAAGAGGGGGATCCTATGTATTTGGCTCCTGAAAAACGTGTTTCTATTTGGTAAGCTTTGTATGTAAAAGATAATAAGAAAGCATGGTAATTGCTGAGAATTCGGCATTTACCATGCTTTCTTTTTGGAATTTACATGATAAACACCTATTTTTGTGCCCGATGAAACGGAGACGATACATAGCATGGGTATTGATGTTGGTCAGCATTATCATGTTGACAGCATCTGTTCTGCCTCATCATCATCACCGGGAAATTCTTTGTTTGCAGCATGATATGACTTTGTGCGGCTGTCAATGTTCCGTGCAGCATCAGCAGCATAATAATAGTTCTGATGAGAATCATACATGTAATGCCGGATGTGTGACCAAGTTTAAAAGTGTAACTCCGGATCGGGCCCAAGACAGTGTTTCTCCTGATTATTCGTTTTGTTTGCTGTTATATACGGTGACGGATGTATTGGCGCTTTCATTGCGGTTGACAGAACACAACACATTACCTTATAATTACTATTTAGAAAAACTGCATTCTACGTGTCTTCCCCACGTAAAGGGGTTGCGTGCTCCTCCTTGCGATGTTCTTGCTTAACAGATAGAAAGTTTATCTTTTTATCCGCAACTTTGTTGCATTTTCTTTACACTAATTTTGCATTTAGTAAAAAGTAAGAACAAATAATATCATCATGAAGAAACTTATCTTTATGGGAGTCTTAGGCTTGTTCCTCTTAGGCTCTTGCAACAGTAAATCGGGTCATGATCACGAAGGACACGATCATGGAACGGAGGAAGCACATAATCACGACCACGAAGGGCATGACCATAATCACGAAGGGCATGACCATGAAAAAGAAAACCACGACCATGAGAATGAAGGTCACGAAGGGCATAATCATGAAGCGGAAGCTTCTGCAGCCGGACATTCCGATGAGATAATTCTGGCTCCAGAAAAAGCAAAAGCAGCCGGGGTAGAATCGGAAATAATCCGGCCTGAATCATTCCGTCAGGTGATAACGACCAGCGGTCAGGTGCAGGCAGCACAAGGCGATGAAAGCGTAGTAGTCGCCAATGTAGCCGGTGTGGTTTCTTTCCGCCATCCGGTAACGGACGGTATGAGTGTGAGCAAGGGGGCTCCCATTCTGAATATCTCTGCTGAGAATATGCCGGACGGAGACCCTGTAAAACGTACCCGTATCGCATATGAAACCGCCAAAAAAGAATATGAACGTGCCGCCAAGTTGGTAAAAAGTCAGATAATATCGCAGAAAGATTTCAATGCCATTAAGGAGAGTTATGAAAATGCATTATTGGCATACGAGGCTATTTCAAAGAACCAGACCAAGACAGGTGTGTCCGTCACAGCTCCTTTAGGTGGTTATATCAAGAATTGTCTGGTGCAGGAAGGTGACTATGTGTCGGTAGGCCAGCCTTTGGTGAGTATCACTCAGAACCGTCGTCTGTTCCTTCGTGCAGATGTTTCCGAGAAATATTATGGTTATCTGCATAGCATCCAGTCGGCAAACTTCAAGACTCCATACGATAATAAGGTATATGAGCTGGGTGAGTTGAAAGGGCGTCTGCTTTCTTATGGTAAAGCATCCGGTGGTACTTCTTTTTATGTGCCTGTAACTTTCGAATTTGATAATCGGGGAGATGTGATTCCCGGTTCGTATGTGGAGGTGTATCTGCTCTCGTCGGAAATGCCCGATGTGCTGGCCTTGCCTGTTACGGCACTGACCGAAGAACAAGGTTTGTACTTTGTTTATCTGCAACTGGATGAGGAAGGATATAAGAAACAGGAGGTAACTTTGGGAGCGAGCAACGGAAAGAAAGTGCAGATTCTGACCGGTTTGAAAGCCGGTGACCGTGTGGTAACAAAGGGAGCTTATCAGGTGAAATTAGCGTCGGCTAGCAATGCGATTCCGGCTCATAGTCATGAACATTAATCAGCCGTCCTATGCTAAATAAGATTATACATTTTTCCCTTCAGAACCGTATATTGGTTCTGGTGGCGTCGGTTTTGCTGCTTATCGGCGGTACTTACACGGCTTTTCATACGGAAGTCGATGTGTTCCCCGATTTGAATGCGCCGACTGTAGTGATTATGACCGAAGCGAATGGTATGGCCGCCGAAGAGGTGGAACAATTGGTAACCTTTCCTGTAGAAACTGCCGTGAACGGTGCGACCCATGTGCGCCGGGTGCGTTCATCTTCCACCAATGGCTTTTCCGTTGTGTGGGTGGAATTTGAATGGGATACCGATATCTATCTGGCCCGTCAGATTGTCAGTGAGAAATTGTCCTTGGTCAGCGAGGAGCTGCCCGAGAATGTAGGTAAACCTACCATGGGACCTCAGTCTTCTATTTTAGGTGAGTTGCTGATTATCGGTCTGACTTCGGATACTACTTCCATGCTCGATCTCCGTACACTGGCAGACTGGACTATCCGTCCGCGCCTGCTCTCTACGGGAGGTGTGGCACAGGTTGCCGTGCTGGGAGGTGATATCAAGGAATATCAGGTGTTGCTTGACCCTGCCCGCATGAAACATTACAATGTTACGTTGGCAGAGGTGATGAACGTTACCCGTAACATGAATCAGAATGCCAATGGCGGAGTGATTTATGAATATGGAAACGAATATATTGTTCGCGGGGTGCTTTCCAGTCATGATGTGGATCAGTTGTCACGTTCCGTCATTAAGACGGTGGAAGGGGTGCCCGTTACATTGGAGGATATTGCCGATGTGAAGATCGGTTCGCAGGAACCAAAACTAGGTACTGCTTCGGAGAGAGGAAAACCTGCCGTACTGCTGACCGTTACCAAACAACCCAAGACCGGGACTATTGAACTGACAGAGCAGTTGGAAGCCGCATTGAAGGATTTGCAGAAGAATCTTCCGGCTGATGTACACGTTTCTACAGATATTTTCCGTCAGAGCCGTTTTATTGAAAGCTCTATCGGTAATGTGAAGGATTCGTTGTATGAAGGTGCTGTTTTTGTGGTGATTGTTCTCTTCCTGTTCCTTGCCAATGTACGTACCACGGTTATTTCATTGGTAACCCTTCCGTTGTCATTGATTGTTTCTATATTGACTCTTCACTATATGGGACTCACCATCAATACCATGAGTTTGGGTGGTATGGCCATTGCCATTGGTTCGTTGGTGGATGATGCCATTGTGGATGTGGAAAATGTATGGAAGCACTTGCGTGAGAATCGCTTGTTGCCCGAAGGGGAACGTAAGAGCGTGATTGAAGTCGTGTTCAATGCTTCGAAGGAAGTGCGTATGCCTATCTTGAACTCTACCTTGATTATTGTAGTCAGCTTTGTTCCTTTGTTTTTCCTGACAGGAATGGAAGGGCGTATGCTGGTTCCGTTGGGCATTGCCTTTATTGTGGCGTTGTTTGCTTCTACGGTAGTGGCTTTGACACTGACTCCGGTACTGTGCAGCTATCTGTTAGGTAATAATAAAAGCAAAGGATTGCCCAAAGAGGCATTTGTGGCCGTATGGATGAAAAAGCATTACCGCAATACCTTGTTATGGTCCTTGAATCATAAATCCGTAGTATTGGGTTTTACAGGTGGACTGTTTGCGGTGGCATTGGTTATGTTTTTTGCATTAGGACGTAGTTTTCTGCCATCTTTCAATGAAGGTTCGTTCACCATTAATATCAGTTCATTGCCGGGAATTTCTTTGGCAGAATCGGATAAAATGGGACACCGTGCAGAAGAGTTGCTGATGTCTATTCCCGAAATACAGACTGTAGCCCGTAAAACGGGACGTGCCGAACTGGATGAACATGCACTAGGGGTTAACGTGAGTGAAATTGAGGCTCCGTTTGAATTGAAAGACCGTTCCCGTCAGGAACTGGTAGCCGATGTGCGTGCCAAGTTATCTACCATTACCGGTGCGAATATCGAAATAGGCCAACCTATCAGCCACCGTATCGATGCCATGCTTTCGGGTACCAAGGCCAACATTGCCATCAAACTGTTTGGTAATGATTTGAACAAGATGTTTGCCATCGGTAATCAGATAAAGGATGCCATCAGCAGTGTGGAGGGTATTGCCGACTTGAATGTGGAACAACAAATCGAACGTCCGCAGCTCAAGATTGTTCCCAAACGCGAGATGCTTGCCAAATTCGGTATTTCTTTACCGGAGTTTGCCGAGTTTGTATCAGTGAACATGGCGGGTGAAGTTGTTTCACAGGTATATGAAGAAGGCAAAGCGTTTAATCTTATTGTCCGTACCAAGGATGAGGTGCGTGATGAGATGGAGAAGGTGCGCAACCTGATGATTGATACCGGTGACGGTCAGAAAATCCCTGTCAACTATGTAGCCGATGTGGTTTCTGCCATGGGACCGAATACCATCAGCCGTGAGAACGTGAAGCGTAAGATTGTGATTTCGGCCAATACCAGCGGTCGTGATTTGTGCAGCGTGGTGAATGATATACAGGAACGGATTGATGCGCAAATCAAGCTTCCCGAAGGATATCATGTGGAATATGGCGGTCAGTTTGAAAGCGAGCAGGCGGCCAGCCGTACGCTGATGCTCACTTCGTTTATGAGTATCGTGGTTATCTTCCTGTTGCTTTATACCCAGTTTAAGAATGCAGCCCAAAGTGGAGTCATTTTGTTGAATTTGCCTTTGGCGTTGATTGGTGGGGTATTTGCATTGATGATAACAACGGGTGAGATAAGCATTCCGGCTATTATCGGCTTTATCTCGTTGTTTGGCATTGCTACCCGTAATGGTATGTTGTTGATAAGTCATTACAATATGTTGCGCGAAGAAGGTATGGATTTGAAAGAAAGCATTCTTCACGGTTCGTTAGACCGTTTGAACCCTATCCTGATGACTGCGTTGTCTTCCGCGCTGGCTTTGATACCTTTGGCATTCCGTGGCGATTTGCCGGGTAATGAAATACAAAGCCCGATGGCGAAAGTTATTCTTGGAGGTCTTTTGACATCGACTTTCCTGAACGCTTTCATTATTCCGATTGTTTATGAACTGATGAACCGAAAGAAGAAATAATAGAAATAATATGAAACGAATCTTAGTTATAATAGCCCTCTGCTCTCCCTTGCTGATGCAGGCCCAGAGTATTGAGCACATTTTGAAAAGCATCGAGCAGAACAATAAAGAGCTCAAGGCACAGAAACATGCCGCCGATGCGACCAAGATGGAAAACCGGACAAACAACAACTTGCCTGATCCTACGGTGAGCTACAGCTCTTTTTACAGTAATGGTGCCGAAGGTGGTCACGGTACGGAATTCGTTGCTTCGCAAGGTTTTGATTTTCCTACTCAGTATATTGCCCGCAACCGGCAGGCTACTTTGCAGAACGAAGCGGTGGACAAGCAACAACAGGCTGCCCGCCGGGATATTCTGCTGAATGCGAAGAATCTCTGTCTGGACCTTATTCTGTTGAATCAGGAAAAGACATTGATGGATATCCGTATGAAAAATGCGGATGAATTACAGGCACTTTACGAGAAACGTCTGACTGCCGGTGATGCGAATATACTGGAAGTCAACAAAATCAAGATGGAGCGTATGAACGTGCAGACGGAAGTTGCCCAAAACAGCGCAGCCCACCGCACTGCCTTGCAATCTCTGCTTGCCATGAACGGCAACATGCCTTTAGAATTTGCTGAAACCACATACCCTGCCATACAGGAAATCAATGATTACAATGTCATGCGGGATGAGGTGATGGCATCAGACCTTGACTTGCAGGCCGCCGTCGCCACTGCCCGTGCCGCCGAGAAGCAGGTTTCGGTAGACCGTCAAGGATGGTTGCCGAAACTGGAAGCCGGTTTTCGCCGTAACACGGATGATGCGGTTTCGATGAATGGTTTTGTGGTAGGGGGCTCCTTGCCTTTGTTTCAGAATCGTAAAAAGGTAAAGATAGCCAAGGCACAGGCTATCAGCGCACAATTGATGCAAGAAAATGCTAAAGATCAGGTTGAAGCTTCTCTGATGTCTCTCTTCAATGAGATGCAGCAGTTGAAGGATGCCATGAATGCGTATGATGTCCCTTTGATGTACCGTTCGCTGGATTTATTGAAGCAGGCATTGACCGAAGGACAAATTTCATTGATTGAATATTTTGTGGAAACGGAAAGTATTTATAAGAATCTTCAGGCGTATATGCAGATTGAGAATCAATACCAGAAGGTGATGGCGAATATCTATAAGAACAACCTGTAGGATGTTAATATCCGCTGAGATATAGTAGTGTAGGGGGGATGTTATAGTTGACATCGCCCCTAAAACTTATCTTGTCGGTTCAGTAAGTAAAATATAAAAAATGAATAGGAAATGAATTTAGAAGAGGTATTGAACTTCCGCCGGTCTGTGCGGAGGTATGATAAAAATAAACCGATAGACCCGGAAAAGGTGAAACATTGTCTTGAACTGGCTACGCTGGCTCCCAATAGTTCCAATATGCAATTGTGGGAATTTTATCAAATAACGAATCCCGGACTGATGGCGAAAGTTTCAGAAGCTTGTTTAGGGCAGTCGGCTGCTTCTACGGCTTCGGAAATTGTTGTTTTTGTTACTCGTCAGGATTTGTATAAAAAGCGTGCTAAATTTGTGCTTGACTTTGAAGAAGGAAATATCAGGCGCAATAGTCCGAAAGAGCGTCAGGAAAAACGTATTAGGGACAGGAAGCTGTATTATGGTAAACTGATGCCTTTCATTTATGCAAGGTTCTTCGGGCTTCTAGGGCTTTTCAGGGTGATATTGGCGAGAACCATCAGCCTGTTCCGCCCTATGATGCTGGAAGTTTCGGAATGCGATATGCGTGTGACGGTAAATAAATCCTGTGCCCTTGCTGCCCAAACCTTTATGATTGCCATGGCAAACGAAGGCTATGACACTTGTCCGCTGGAAGGTTTTGACAGCAGGCGGATGAAGAAACTATTGAAGCTGCCCCATGGGGCAGGCATCAATATGGTTATACCTTGCGGCATACGGGATGGGAACAAAGGCATTTGGGGAGAACGGGGCAGGGTTCCTTTCGATGAAATCTATCATAGGATATAAGAGAACAGGGTATTCCTAGCGGGTGATGAAGGTGTATTCCCTTAGATATTCCATCAGCATGCCGAATCGCTCTTCCTGAGTGTGCTTGGAAGAAGACGTCTTGAAACCGTATGTGGGGTCTGCGTGTTCCAGTTCCTTTTCACCCTTTCTGTATACTTCTTTGACAAAATGGCGTGTCGGATTGAATTTGACACTGTCGAAGTGCTTTGGCCGGAAATTATAAGAATGCCGGTTATGCCCTTTTTTTGATTCTCGATAAAATCCGGAAACGGTTGTTGTTCGGACGGCATAAAAAAATGTGCCTGAAGAATTGGGCTGCCTTTTATGACAGAGTGACTTCCGGCACATTTTTTCTTGTTTATTTCTATTTATTTCTTTTTTTTCTTGGCTTCTTTCGCCCATTCTTTCGCTCCCTGCTCTTTCAGTTTCGC
>ENA-OVFO01001251-OVFO01001251.1-human-gut-metagenome-genome-assembly--contig:-NODE-1251-length-11644-cov-2.500302_pt1 | contig 11644 bp, 9 predicted proteins | sample MGYA00237761_ERZ505401 | MGnify/ENA primary metagenome ERZ505401 (study PRJEB26158, sample SAMN06016330) | human gut metagenome | biome: human gut; feature: ankylosing spondylitis patient; material...
TGTCGTGCTTTTCCGCAGTAACACCGGTCATGGGCTGGAACCAGTGGGTGTAGTGGGTGGCGCCCTTTTCCACGGCCCACTGCTTCATGGCCTGGGCGATCTCATTGGCGGTGGAGATATCCAAAGACGTTCCGTCTGTAACGCACTTCTTCCACGCCTCATAGGACGCAGAGGACAGGCGCTCCTTCATGGTGTCCTCATTGAAGACCATGCTGCCGAACAGATCGGAGAGTTTCGTGGTGGTACTCATGCGTTTCATCCTCCTGTATTTATAAAATGTATCGTATCACATCAGATATGGAAAACTCAACAGGAAATGCGGATTTTCCGCCTCATTTGCCGCTCTCGCCGTCATCGGAGGGGCCCCGGACGCAGGGATCGTCCCCGTCACATCCCCTAGGACCGGTTGGGCATCTAGAAGTCCCGGATCATCCGGGCCTGACCGGGATAATACTGCTCGAAGATCTCCCGGTCCAGCAGGCTCACCTTGATGGAGGGCGGGCAGTGGCCGCCCTTCCTCCGCAGCGTCTCAAAGTCAAAATACGTCCGGCCGAAGAGGGGCAGCAGCTCTTCCTTGGTACAGATCTTTTGAAAAAACCATGGCCCCGCACATGGGCAGAAGCGCCTCCCGGATGAATTTGCGCATCAGCCGCCGACTGCCCAAAGGGCAAGGTACTGGCGCAGAGCACTCTTTGCTATGGAGCGTATAACAAAGAACGCAGCTTTCTCCTAAAATCTTAGGATGAATAGCTGCGATCCGCGGTACCACCTAATTTGCTCCCATGATGGGATCCCTTTCAAAGCTCCAACAAGCCCGTGTGAGATAACGATCACAACTCGTCGCACTTACTAGCGGAGATCCGCGTTCGGAATGCAGCTGCAGAGTCTTCTTCCCGCGGACTCTTTGTACGGGCTTCCCACTGCCCCCGCTCACTGAACCGGAATTTCCACGATCCTTTTCTCCATCAATGCCTTCTGATGGTTGGATTTGGCCTCGATCTCGAAAGCGATGGTAGCAGTGTATCACCGCCAGCAGCGCACTGTCAACGTCAAAACCCACAAAATCGGCATTCCATTTCCGGCAGCCTTCCCGGCTCCTCCGCTCCGGGACAGCCGAAGGGGTTCCGCCTGAAAAGCGTTCCGGCGCCCCTCCCGCCGCAGGCACGGCGGGCAGGGCGCCCGGACGGTATGAAACGGTCAGAGACTGATCTCCGGGACTTCCCGGCTGGCGCCGGAGAGCAGGGGCCTCACCTGGGCCAGGAAGGCGTCCACCTGCTCCGGACAGCGGCCGATGTACAGCTTCGGGTCCAGCACGGCCTCCATCTCCGCCTCGGTCATGCCGAAGGCAGGCTCCGCCGCCAGGCGGGAGAGCAGGTCGCAGGGCTCCCCCTCCTTCATCCGGGCGGTGGCGGCCATGGAGCAGGTGCGGATGATCTCGTGGAGCGCCTGCCGGTCGCCGCCCCGCTTGACGCCCTCCATCATCAGGTTCTCCGTAGCAATGAAGGGCAGGTACTCCCGGCAGGTCCGGTCCACGATCTTCTCGTTGACGTGGAGCCCGTCGGTGACGTTCTGACTGAGACGCAGGATGGCGTCGGCGCAGAGGAAGCCCTCCGGCATGGAGATGCGGCGGTTGGCGGAGTCGTCCAGGGTCCGCTCCAACCACTGGACGGAGGCGGTCATGGGGGCGTTCATAGCGTCCGCCATCAGGTAGCGGCTGAGAGAGCAGATCCGCTCGGACCGCATGGGATTGCGCTTGTAGGCCATGGCGGAGGAGCCGATCTGGTTCTTCTCAAAGGGCTCCTCCACCTGCCGGTCGTGCTGGAGAAGGCGGATGTCGTTGGCCATGCGGTAGCAGCTCTGGGCAATGGCGGAGAGGCAGTTCAGGATGCGGCTGTCCGCCTTTCTGGGATAGGTCTGGCCACAGACGGCATAACACTGCTCAAAGCCGAATTCTGCGGCGATCTGCCGGTTCATCTCGTCAATCTTGGCGCCGTCTCCATCGAACAGGTCCATAAAGCTGGCCTCTGTGCCGGTGGTGCCCCGGCAGCCCAGGAACTTCATGTGGTCCAGGACGAAGTCCAGCTCCTCCAGGTCGGAGAGCAGGTCCTGCATCCAGAGGGTGGCCCGCTTGCCCACCGTCACCAGCTGGGCGGGCTGATAGTGGGTATAGCCCAGGGTGGGGGTGGCCTTGTATTGCTCTGCAAATTTACTGAGGTTCGCCACCACAGCCAGCAGCTCTCCCCGGAGATACCGCAGGCCCTCCCGGTAGATGATGAGATCCGCGTTGTCGGTGACATAGCAGCTGGTGGCCCCCAGGTGGATGATCCCCGCGGCGGAGGGGGCCGCCTTGCCGTAGGTGTAGACGTGGGCCATCACGTCGTGGCGGACCTCCTTCTCCCGCGCCGAAGCCGTCTCATAGTCGATGTCGGTGATGTGGGCCTCCAGCTCCGCCACCTGCTCCGCCGTGATGGGGAGGCCCAGGTTGTGCTCCGCCCGGGCCAGGGCCACCCACAGCCGCCTCCAGGTCTGGAAACGCGTGTCCGGAGAAAACAGACACAGCATAAAATCAGAGGCGTATCGGGACGCCAGAGGGGATTCGTAACGATCTTTGGGCATAAGTGGGCCACCTTTCTTTTGTTTCAAAGTTTAGGAGGCACCGCAACGGGTGCCTCCAGAGGGTGCAGTCTGTTTCGCCGGAGGCGAAGCATTATGAAGTGGGAAGCGTGTTAAAGACTGTGAGCAGCCAGAGACAAAAATCCAGGCTGAGCAGGGCCAACAGGAAGCACTCGACACCCGCGGAACGATCCTTCGATGCTTTTGAAATGATCCGGTAAAGGAGAAACGGCCAGCAGAGGGCACCTGCCAACGCGATCCACCCGAATACGGCAAACAGCATCGGATTTCCTCCTCACCGAATGATGATGGAATCTCTTTCCGGTCCCACAGACACATAGGTGATATGGCAGCCGATCTCCCGCTCCACGTATTCCACATAGTTCCGGGCCGCCTCCGGCAGGTCCTCCCACTTCCGGACGCCGGAGATGTCGCACTTCCAGCCGGGCATGGCGGTCATGACGGGCTTGGCATCCGGCAGCACGGCGGGGAAGGGGAACGCGTCGGTCTCCTGCCCGCTCAGCTCATATCGGGCGCAGATGGGGATCTCATCCATGTAGCTGAGCACATCCAGCTTGGTCAGGGCGATGTCCGTGGCTCCCTGGCACTGGATGCCATAGCGGGTGGCCACGATGTCGATGGGACCCACCCGGCGGGGCCGGCCGGTCTTGGCGCCGTACTCACCGCCGGCCTCCCGCAGCTTCTCCGCCTCTTCACCGAACCACTCGCAGGTGAAGGGGCCCTCTCCCACGCAGGAGGAGTATGCCTTCACCACACCGATGATCTTGTCCAGCTTGGCGGTGGGCAGGCCGGAGCCCACAGGGGCATACGCCGCAATGGGGTTGGAGGAGGTGGTGTAGGGGTAAATGCCGTAGTCCAGATCTCGCAGGGAGCCCAGCTGGGCCTCAAACAGGATGTGCTTGCCCTCGGCCTGGGCCTGGCGCAGGAAGGCGCCGGTGTCGCAGATGAAGGGCTTGATCTTCTCGCCAAACTCCGCTACCCATGCCTTCAGGTCATCCATGGTGTAGGGCTTGGCGCCGTAGACCCGCTCCAGCGTCAGGTTCTTCCACTCCAGAATGCCCGCCAGATGGTCCCAGAGCTTTTCCGGGTACAGCAGCTCGCCGGCCATGATGGTCTTCTTCTGGTACTTGTCCGAATAGAACGGGGCGATGCCCTGCTTGGTGGAGCCGTACTTCTTGTCCGCCAGGCGGGCCTCCTCCAGGGAGTCCAGGTCCCGGTGCCAGGGCAGCAGCAGGGACGTCCGGTCGCTGATTTTCAGGTTCTCCGGCGTGATGGCCACGCCCTGGTCCATGACGTCGGACATCTCAGTCCACAGGCTCTCGCAATCCAGAGCCACGCCGTTGCCCAGGATGTTCACCACACCCTTGCGGAAGATGCCGGAGGGCATCAGGTGCAGGGCAAACTTGCCGAACTCGTTCACCACGGTATGGCCGGCGTTGCCGCCGCCCTGATAGCGGACCACCACGTCGTAGTCCGCGGTCACCAGGTCTACCATGCGGCCCTTGCCCTCGTCTCCCCAGTTGATTCCCACGATGGCACAATTTGACATATCCAAAAACCTCCCGGTTTTGATTTACAGACACTCCGGTCAGGTCGACCTTTTCTCCAAAGATGCCCAACCTTAGTTATTATATCGGCTGATTTTCCATAAGTAAAGCCTGAACTTGTAATAATAAGCATTATTTTTTCTGATAAGGTCGACCTTTCAATTCTGGAAATGCCTCATCCCCGGGGAGCGGCGGGGATCCCCACATAGGCCACAGTCTCGTTGGGCTGAATCAGTTGCCCGCCGGAGGCGAAAGTGTCGAACAGCGCCTCCAGCGCCGCCCGAAAGGCTTCGTAATCCGCGTCTCCCTCCCGCAGGGCATAGGAGCTGGAAAAGCACCGCCGGAGGAATTGGTCCCGGTCCAGCGTCAGGGGATTGGGGAACCGCCGCTTTTCATACGCCCCGCCGAAAAAATCCCGGATGCGGGGGTCGTCCTCCCCCATCCCGCCGGTGAATCCGTGAAAGCTCGGACAGTGCTCCCGAAAGACCTGGGCCAAGGCCTGGTTCATCGGTGCAGACCCGCGGACGTTCCAGACGAGAACGGCCCGCCCGCCGGGACGCAGGATCCGGCGGCACTCCCGCGCAAAGGCAGGACCGTCGAACCAGTGGAAGGCCTGGGCCGCTGCGACCATGTCCACGGACCGGTCCGGCAGCCCGGTATCATGGTCCGTTCCATTTGAGGAGGAGAACCGGGGATCGCCGCCCAGAAGCGCCTCCGCCGCCCCCCGCATATCCGGATTCGGCTCCACGCCGCAGACGCGGAAGCCCGCTGCCAGCAGCTGGGCGGAGAGCTTGCCGGTGCCGGATCCGATGTCCGCCGCTGTATAGCGCTCCGGCGGCGCGTACAGCTCTCCCAGCCAGTCCAGGAATTCCTGGGCATAAGAAGGTCTGGCGGCCTGATAGTCCTGGTGCCGGCCATTGAAGCGGTCAAAGGTGTTGCGCATCTGGATCCCCTCCCTGCAAATTCTCCGCTGATTGTACCATGGGAGCTGGCCGCCTGCAAGATGCAGGGCGCAGCGGAAAAGCCTTGGTTCTCCACTTCCAAAACGGGACAGGGTGTGGTATACTATCACCGAATTTTGAACAACCAGAGAGAAAAGGGGAAGATCGTATGCCGGCCATCGGTTTTGACAATCAGAAGTACCTCACCACCCAGTCCGAGCAGATCAAAAAGCGCATCGCCCAGTTCGGCGGCAAGCTGTATCTGGAGTTCGGCGGCAAGCTGTTCGACGACTACCACGCCTCCCGGGTGCTGCCGGGATTCGAGCCGGACAGCAAGATCCGGATGCTCCAGCAGCTGCAGGACGACGTGGAGATCCTCATTGCCATTAACGCCGCAGACATCGAGAAAAACAAGGTCCGGGGGGACCTGGGCATCACCTATGACGACGACGTGCTGCGGCTGATCGACATCTTCCGGGGCATGGGCTTCTATGTGGGCGGCGTGGTGATGAGCCGGTACAGCGGCCAGGGGGCGGCGGACGCCTTTTTGAAGCGGTTGACCACCCTGGGCATCCGGTGCTACCGCCACTATCCCATCGCGGGCTACCCCTCCGACGTGCAGCACATTGTCAGCGACGAGGGCCTTGGAAAGAATGAGTATGTGGAGACCACGCACCCGCTGGTGGTGGTGACGGCGCCGGGCCCCGGCAGCGGCAAGATGGCCACCTGCCTCTCCCAGCTCTACCACGACTACAAGCGGGGCATCGCTGCGGGCTACGCCAAGTTCGAGACCTTCCCCATCTGGAACCTGCCCCTCAAGCATCCGGTGAATCTGGCCTACGAGGCGGCCACGGCGGATCTGAACGACGTGAACATGATTGACCCCTTCCATCTGGAGGCCTATGGCAAGACTGCCGTCAACTACAACCGGGATGTGGAGATCTTCCCGGTGCTGAACGCCATCTTTGAGAAGATCCAGGGCACGTCCCCCTACCAGTCCCCCACGGACATGGGAGTGAACATGGTTGGCAACTGTATCTGTGACGACGCGGTGTGCTGCGCCGCCAGCCGCATGGAGATCCTGCGGCGCTACTACACCGCCTGCGTGGAGCGGCTGCGGGGCAAAGCCGGGGACGAGCCGGTGCGGAAGCTGGAGCTGGTGATGCAACAGGCGAGCGTCACACCGGACATCTGCCCGGCGGTGTCCGCTGCCCTGCTGAAGGCGGAGACCACCGGCGGCCCTGCCGGCGCCATGGTGCTGCCAGACGGCCGGGTGGTCACCGGCAAGACCTCCGACACCCTGGGGGCGGCCTCCGCCCTGCTGCTGAACGCGCTGAAGGCCGTGGGCGGCATCGGTGACCAGTTCGAGCTGATCTCCGCCCAGGTGCTGGAGCCGGTGTGCCGGCTGAAGACCCAGTACCTGGGCCACAAGAACCCCCGGCTCCACACGGATGAAGTGCTGATGGCGCTCACCATCTCCGCCCTGACCAACCCCCTGGCGGAGCTGGCCCAGCAGCAGTTGCCCAAGCTCCGGGGCTGCGACGCCCACTTCACGGTGATCCTCAGCGAGGTGGACGAAAACCTTCTGCGCCGCCTGGGCATCAACGTCAGCTGCGAGGCCCGGTACGAGACGAAGAAGCTGTATCACAAATGAAATGACCTGCGCTTTCGGATGAGGTGGAGCATGAAGAAACAGAGGATGCTGCCGGCGAAGAATCGCCGGGGCTCTGTGCAAGCAATAGGTGAGACGTTGCACAGAGCATAGCGGATGGACCAGTTTCACCGAAAACTCTCATAGAAACGGGTTCTCAAATTCTGCTCTCAATCAAAATTGAACTGACACTGTGCCGCGGCTCATCTGTAACATTTTTTGATGGAATAGAAAGGAATGTTGTCAGTATGCGAGATGACCGGCCACAGATCACAGCAGAGACCTTTCGGAATATGGAGGATATGTCCTTCTTTACGCACGCACGGATTTTTGACGATCTTCTGATTATTGCGCAGAAAGAGACAAACTGTTTCGTCCTGCGCTCTTCGGAGGGACTGATCGTGCTGGACGCGATCTGGCCCTGCCAGCAGGCGTTTGATGCGATCATTTCTGCGGTTCGGGAGACCGGATGGGACCCCGGCGCGATCCGAAAACTGGTGCTGACCCATGGACATGTGGATCACACCGGCTGCGGACGCTGGCTCCGGGAGGCGTTTCATGCAGAGACATATCTCTCACAACGGGATGACCGATTTTGGGCGGAAGAGCCCATCAAGCGAGACAGGCCGGAGACGTGGAAAGACTATGACATCGACGTCTATGTGGGAGAAGGGGATGTCATTGCTCTGGGAGACAAACGGCTCCTGGTCTATGAGACCCCCGGACACACACCGGGAGGATTGAGTTATATCTTCAATGTAACAGAGAATGGCGTATCCCATCAGGCGGCCCTTTGGGGAGGTTCCGCGCCTCCCATGAGCCGACACGGCACGATCCAATACCTGCGGTCTCTGGAACATTTTATGGAACAGGCGGAACGCCAGAACGTAGAAGTGGCGCTCAGCAATCATACGGCCTTGGACAATGGCCTTGAGCGGATCGCTTACGCGCGGAAGCGGATGCGCTATATGCCGAATATTTACCTGATCGGGCAGAAGGGATTCCGGGCCTATTGCCAGTTATTCAGGACATGGTGTTACGACTCTCTGGAGCAGCTGGATGATCGGTAAGGGCGGAACACCATACGCATAAGAAACACAACGCGATCTCTGGGGAAGCAGTCCCGTTTCCGGTGTGGAAAGCGGGACTGCTCTTCATCATAAACAGCGATTTATCAGGAAAGGAACAGGAGCATGCAGGATCTCATTCAACAACTGGCATCTGAGCTGGACAAAGACCCCCGCCATGTGGAAAACGTGGTCCGCCTTCTGGACGAGGGCAACACCATTCCCTTCATCGCCCGCTACCGCAAGGAGCTTCACGGCGCCATGGACGACACCGCCCTGCGGAATCTGGAGGAGCGCCTCCAGTACCTGCGGAACCTGGCGGAACGCCGGGAGGCGGTGAAGCGGTCTATCGAGGAACAGGGCAAGCTGACGGAGGAACTCTCCGCCGCCATCGACGCCGCCCGGACGCTGGCGGAGGTGGAGGACCTGTACCGCCCCTACAAGCAGAAGCGCCGCACCCGGGCCACCATTGCCCGGGAAAAGGGCCTGGCGCCTTTGGCGGAGCTGCTGTTTGCCCAGGGGCCGGACTGCCCGGACCCGACGGCGGAGGCCGCCCGGTATGTGGATGCCGAAAAGGGCGTGGAGACGGTGGAGGACGCCCTCTCCGGCGCCTCCGACATCATCGCCGAGACCATCAGCGACGACGCCGCCCTCCGCAAGACCCTCCGCACCCTCCTGGAGCGGGAGGGAAAGCTCTGCTCCCAGGCGGCGGTGGAGGAGGACTCTGTCTACCGGCTGTACTACGACTTCTCCCAGGCCCTCTCCCGGCTTCAGGGTCACCAGATCCTGGCCGTCAACCGGGGGGAGAAGGAGGGCTTTCTGAAGGTCCGCGTGGAGCTGGACCGGGACCGGGCCCTCCAGGCCGTCCGGCGGCATGTGATCGTCCCCGGCAGCGCCGCAATGGAATTTATCAAGTCCGCGGCGGAGGACGCATACGACCGCCTGATCTTCCCCGCCCTGGAGCGGGAGGCTCGCTCCGACCTGACGGAGCGGGCGGACGAGGGGGCCATCGGCCAGTTCGCCCTGAATCTGAAGCCCCTGCTGATGCAGCCCCCGGTGAAGGGCAGGGTCACCATGGGCCTGGACCCGGGGTACCGGATGGGCTGCAAGGTGGCGGTGGTGGACGGCACGGGCAAAGTGCTGGACACCGCCGTGGTATACCCCACCTACGGCGAGCGGCAGGAGAACGAGGCTATCGCCGCCCTGGCAAAGCTGATCCGAAAGCACGGCGTGGAGCACATCGCCATCGGCAACGGCACAGCCAGCCGGGAGACGGAGCAGATGGCGGTGAAGCTGATCCGGCAGGTGAATGAGGCCGGCGCCCATGTCAGCTACATGATCGTCAGCGAGGCCGGGGCCAGCGTGTACTCCGCCAGCCCCCTGGCGGCGGAGGAGTTCCCCCAGTACGACGTGAATCTCCGGTCTGCCGTATCCATTGCCCGGCGCCTCCAGGACCCTCTGGCGGAGCTGGTGAAGATCGACCCCAAGGCCATCGGCGTGGGACAGTACCAGCACGACATGCCCCCCAAGCGGCTGGACGAGGCTTTGAACGGTGTGGTGGAGGACTGTGTGAACGCCGTGGGCGTGGACGTGAATACCGCCTCCCCCTCCCTGCTTCAGCGTGTGGCGGGGCTGAACGCGACCACGGCGAAAAATGTGGTGGCCTACCGGGAGGAAAACGGCCCCTTCACTTCCCGGAAGCAGATTTTGAAAGTGCCCAAGCTGGGGCCCAAGGCCTTTGAGCAGTGCGCCGGCTTCCTGCGGGTGCCGGAGAGCCGCTCCGTGCTGGACAACACCGCCGTCCACCCGGAGAGCTACGCCGCGGCGGAGAAATTGCTCTCCCTCACCGGCCACACCCTCACGGACGTGCGGGATGGGAAGCTGGGAGATCTGAACGCCCAGATCAGGACCTACGGCGAGGACCGGGCGGCGGCGGACTGCGGCGTGGGCGTGCCCACATTGCGGGACGTGGCGGCGGAGCTGATGAAGCCCGGCCGGGACATCCGGGACGAGCTGCCCAAGCCCATCCTCCGCACCGACGTGCTGGAGATGAAGGACCTGAAGCCCGGCATGGTGCTGACGGGCACGGTGCGGAATGTCATCGACTTCGGCGTGTTCGTGGACATCGGCGTCCACCAGGACGGGCTGGTCCACATCTCCCAGGTGTCCCAGAAGTTTATCAAACACCCCTCGGAGGTGGTGTCTGTGGGAGACATCGTCCAGGTGGTGGTGCTGGAGGTGGACGAGAAGAAAAAGCGCATCGGCCTCAGCATGAAGCAGGTGCCCAAGGCGTGAGGAGGGAAACAGCCATGATCCTGACCATCGACCGGGTGAACGACCTGCTGGACGACATGGCAGACAGTTTCCCGGCGGCGTTGTTCGACGGCCTCAACGGCGGGATCAACCTGCTGGAGGAGGCCAAGCCGGACCTGGAGTTCCCGGAGGGCGAGATGTATATCCTGGGGGAGTACTGCGACGACCTGCTGGGCCAGTATATCAACCTGTACTACGGCTCCTTTGCCGCCTTGCTCCCGGAGGAGGACGAGGAGGGGTGGAAGGATGAGCTCTTCGCCACGGTGGCTCACGAGTTCACCCACCACATGGAGGGCCGGGGCGGCCTTCACGCCCTGGATGACCGGGACGCGGAAGAGCTGGAGGAATACCGCCGGGAGTACGGCGGAGAGATGTGATATAAAAGGACCGCCCCGTGCCTGCGGCACGGGGCGGTTTTGATATCCGGAGGGAGATCAGCCCTTGTCCTGCCGGATGATCCGGCGCAGGGCTTCGATGGCGGAGAGGATGGGCTTCTGGATGCTGTCGGTGGGATAGACGTCGGCGCTGTTGCGCTTGGAGACGGACCCGTCGAAATTGGTGGCTGATACCAGGATGGAGGCGGTGCGGATCCCCAGGCTGGAGCCCACAGAGAAGAGGATGGACTCCTCCATGGAGGTGCAGACGGCACCGCCCCGGACATAGCTCTGCCAGCGGCGGATCAGATCATCGGACACCGGCTTCGTCTCCGGCTCCGCCTGCGTGTAAAAGGAGTCCTTGGTGATGCTGACGCCCACCGTGGTGTGAAAGCCCAGAGACACAGAGCTCTCCTCCAGAGCCTTCAGCAGCTGGTAGCTGGGGACGGCAGGGAACTCCATGGGCAGGTAGTGGAGGCTGGTGCCGTCCATGCGGACACTGCCGCTGACCACCACGATGTCCCCGCACTGGACGTCGGCGCAGGTGGAGGCGCAGGTGCCCACCCGGATGAAGGTATCCGCCCCGCACTTATGGAGCTCCTCCACGCAGATGGCGGTGGAGGGCCCCCCGATACCGGTGGAGGTAACGGTGACCCGCTCTCCATCCAGCGTGCCCTCCCAGGTGGTGAACTCCCGCTTCCGGGTCACCATGCGGGGGTTGTCCAGGTGGGCGGCGATCAGCTCGCACCGGTCCGGATCCCCGGGGACGATGGCGTAGCGGCCCGCCTCTCCGGGGGCCAGATTCACATGGAGCATTTTGGCTGTTTCAGACATGGTTCTCATTCTCCTCATCATATCATTATTGGTGTGAAATCCGGATGGAGGCCGTTCCCCGCATCCTCAGCAGTCCGCTTCCGCCTGGATCTCCTGCCGGAACATCAGAAGAAAACTGACGGCCAGCAGCAGACAGCTGGCCCAGATGGCCCCTGTTCCCCAGAGCTGGGAGGCAACGCCGCCGAATCCGGCCCCCAGGGCAAAAATGAGGATGACGGCGAAGTAGCGGCCGGCCTTCCGCAGGGCGGTCCGGTCCCGGGTGTCCCAGTAGGCGCAGAAGGCG
>ENA-OVFO01001281-OVFO01001281.1-human-gut-metagenome-genome-assembly--contig:-NODE-1281-length-11439-cov-2.802706_pt1 | contig 11439 bp, 8 predicted proteins | sample MGYA00237761_ERZ505401 | MGnify/ENA primary metagenome ERZ505401 (study PRJEB26158, sample SAMN06016330) | human gut metagenome | biome: human gut; feature: ankylosing spondylitis patient; material...
TTTTGTTGCCGACGACGGTCTTTATTATATAAATAGCGATGCCATCAAGTACGATATCGCCAAGTGGGTTTTATTGGCCGATATACCGGGAACGACTATCTATGCGCTTATGCCTTTCAACGATAAATATTTGTTTTATTCTAAGGGCGGCAATCTTCATTTCCTCGATATAAATAACGGGTTGTCTCTATTGGGAACCTTGAATATGGGAGTGATGAATGTAGATAAATATTATGACGGGTTTGTTTTGAGAGGATATGTTTATGTCGCTTTCTGTAAACCGGATATAGTGAATGGAGCCATACAGTTCGATGGTATTTTCAATTTTCAAAATCAATCGGATTATTTGGTGAATGTGTTGACTTCTTCATACGGAAAAGATATGTCTATATGGGCTTTGGGAGAAAGCGGTTTGTGTCATTTCAGTATGGGGAATAATCAATTCGTTATGTTGAAGGAACCGTTTTTGCCCAATGTATCGAATGTGGCAGACCCGTGGAATCTCGTTATTAACGATCATAAACTTTATGTAAGTAATTCGGGTCCCCGTAGAGGAACTGAAGATCAGTACGTGCAAACAAAAATAAGCGTATTGGATCAGGGAAACTGGTCTGTAATCGATGTGGGAGAAGTGCCGTTGGAAAATGGTAAAACAGGAAATAGAATATATTCGAGTTATAATCTGGCATTCGATCCCGATGATTCCAACACCTTTTATATAGGAACTTGGTTCGAAGGCATATATAAGATTTCGGGGACAGAATGTGTAGGACATTATACGTCGTTGAATTCGCCGCTTTCTAAGGGTTGGGCTATGGCTGTGCCTAATATTGTTTTTGATAGAGATGGTAATCTTTGGATAGCACATGCGGGCGATGTGGGCGTAAGTATGTTGCCTAAGGCCAAGCAATCTATCGATACAGATGAATTGAAAGCGAGCGATTGGTATCAATTCGGTTATTCGGAAATAAAGAATAATAAATATGCCAAACTGCTTATACCGAATCATTCTACGGCAAAATGGGTCGTTTATGGGGATTGGCCCGGTTCTATATTCGCTTTTGACGATAAGGGTACGTATAATACGATAGCCGATGACAGGACGAAAAATATAGTTTCGTTTATGGATCAGGATAATAAAACGTTTACTCCGAATTATTACACCTGCATAGAAGAGGATAACAACGGTCAGATATGGATAGGAACTTCGTCCGGGCCTATCGTGATTACGAATCCAGACCATGTTTTTAGCGACAGTTTCCGTTGTACTCGAATAAAAATAGCCCGTAACGACGGGACGGATAATGCCGATTATTTATTACAGAATATCAATATTACCGACATATTCGTAGATGGCGCCAATCGTAAGTGGATAGGAACCCGAGAATCGGGATTGTATTTGGTAAGTGCCGACGGGTCGGAGATTTTGAACCACTTTACGGCAGAGAACAGTAAACTGCCTTCGAATCATGTAACCGAAGTAATCGTCGATCCGGTAACGGGTGTGGCTTATATAGGAACGACCAGCGGCTTGGCTGCTTATCGGTCCGATGCAGTACAATCGTCCGACGATTATAGTAATGTCTACGCTTTTCCCAATCCGGTGAGACCCGATTATGAAGGTTGGATATCGGTGACGGGATTGATGGAGAATAGTTTGGTGAAGATTACCGATACGGCGGGTAACTTGTTTTTTCAAGGCTATTCCAATGGCGGACAAATATCGTGGGACGGCAGGGATCGTAGCGGTAATCGGGTGAAAACCGGCGTGTATCTTGTTTTCGCGTCTTCCAGTGGTTCGTCGAAACAATCGGGAGTTGTTACTAAAATTTTAGTTGTCAATTAATTAAAGTATATGCATCCTCTTCGATTATTCGAATATTGCCCTCGTTGCGGTTCTCATCGTTTCCAAGAGAACGATGCTTCTTCCAAACGTTGCGAGGATTGTGGCTTTGTGTATTATCTTAATCCTAAGGCGTCGGTAGCGGCATTCGTTATGGATAGGCAATCGAGAATTTTAGTTTGTCGCAGGGCGTTCGATCCGTCCAAAGGTATGCTGGATTTACCGGGTGGGTTTACAGAATGCGGAGAAACGGTAGAGGAGGCTGTCGTTCGGGAATTGTCGGAAGAGATAGGTTGGAAACCGAAGCAGATGAAGTATTTGTGTTCTTTCCCGAATGTCTATCGTTATTCGGGTTTTGACGTACACACGATGGATTTGTTTTTTCTCTGCCGAAGCGATGAAGATATGGGCAATTTGAAAGCGCATGACGATGTTGCCGAATGTTTCTGGTTGCGGAGGGAAGAAATCGAACCCGAGAAATTTGCTTTTCAATCTATTCGCAAGGCTGTCGATAGATTATTGAAAGACGATAAATGCTGGGTTAAGGATTAAAAAAGATTGGGAAACCACTCTTTCAGGTAGTTGATACCGATTACCACCAAGTAGTATCGGGAGAATTTTCCTACCATCATGGAGAGTAACGTGCCGAGAGGATTGGCTCTGAGTAGTCCGAGAGCCACGATCATGATGTCGCCGATAACCGGAATAAAGACGAAGAATCCGAAAAGAGAGCCTTTCCCTTTCAGAAAGCGTTGCATTTTCGAGAGTTTTTCTTCCGGTATTTTCAGATAGGTGTGTATCCACTCTGTTTTTCCCAAATAGCCTATATAATAACAAGTGACGCCTCCCAACCAGTTTCCCAAAGTAGCAGAGAATACACAGCCCCAAGAATCGTATCCGGCTATTAAAAGAAGTCCTAGCACGGCTTCGGAACTGAACGGAATTATACTTCCGGCCAAAAACGCAGCTATGAAAAGACCGAAGTATCCCCACTCGCTCAGACCGGCAATAAATTCCATACGAACAATCCTGTGTAAAGGGTTAATATGAGATAGAACAACACTACTCCGTATTTTTTCGTATTGTTCGTGAAGAAAAATGCAGCTTGCATGGCAACTGCCATATTTAGGACAGGCAGATAGAGGGTATAGTTTCTATAATCTATAATCAGAAGTATGGCGGAGTAGACCGACAATAGGTTTATAAAGCCGTTATAAGCTCTTGTTTGGCGTTTCTCGTTGAATGTGGTATATAGTGTCGCTGTACCGGAGAAAAGTCCTAAAAGCGCAGTTAAAACGATTGTCCAGAATTGCGGGTCGTTAAAGGGGAGTGTTTCGGGTATATGAAACGTAAAATCGGGAATCAATGCAGACAATCCTGAGAAAGGCATGATTCCTATTCCGATCAATACCCAGAACGGGGTGGCGAATCCGATAAATGCTCCTAACAGGGATTTCAGCGTGAAATACCTTATTTGCGCGAATCCGATGATAAACAGGGGTATGTAATAAGCAAATTCAGGACAGAACAGGGTACATAGGGAGATGATTCCCATCATTAGAAATGCCGGTTGTGCCCTTTCTTGCTGATAAGCCGAGAAAAAAGAAAACAAAATCGTCGTTAGAACCACAGCCATTATGTTTCCGTTGCATAAGAGCGAAAGGGACGGGGAACAGACTTCCAACAACAGAAAAAATAGGAATGGAAGCAATGTGTGTTTCTGAATAAGAGAGAAAAGGTTGTTGATACGCAACAGCAGAATACCCCCGGATAGAATGAGAATGCTGTTGACCGAATGGTTCGATAGGGAGGAGGAAAGCCATCTTTCGGCACTCGGAAACAAGATTCCGGGACTCCCTTCGCAAGGGAGATATGTTGCGAACCGACTCGTGAGATATACACCGGTCAGATAGAAAACAATCGATCCAACCAGTGTATATTTATTGTTTATGAATGATTTCAGATTCATTGTTTTACAAGTCGGCGCCTATGTCGGAACGGAAATATTTACCTTCGAAAGAGACGGCTTTGGCACTTTTGAAAGAGTTTGCCAAAGCCTCTTCTTTGGTCGCACCGTATGAGCTGAGGGCGATGACGCGTCCGCCGGAGGTTACGATTTTTCCGTTTTTGAATGTCGTTCCGGCATGGAACGGAATGCTGTCCGTCACTAAATCCAGTCCTGTGATTTCCTTGCCTTTTTCATAGGAACCGGGATAGCCACCCGATACCAGCATAACGGTTACGGCAGCCCGTGGGTCTTCTGTCAACTCTTTTTCCCGGAGCGTTCCTTGTGCCACACCTTCGAGCAGGTCGACCAAGTCGGATTGAATACGCAACATGACGACTTCGGTTTCGGGGTCTCCCATACGAACGTTGTATTCGATCACCATCGGTTCTCCTTGTACGTTGATCAATCCAAAGAATATGAAACCCTTGTACGTGATATTTTCTTTTTTCAAACCTTCGATGGTGGGTTTTACGATGTGCTCTTCCACTTTTTTCATGAACGTGGCATCGGCGAACGGTACGGGTGAAACGGCTCCCATGCCGCCGGTATTGAGTCCGGTATCGCCTTCTCCTATTCGTTTGTAATCTTTGGCAACGGGGAGTATGCGGTAATCTTTGCCGTCGGTGAGAACGAAGACAGAACATTCGATACCCGATAGAAATTCCTCGATAACCACGGTTTTACTGGCATTCCCGAACATGCCGTTCAACATTTGTTTCAATTCGTCTTTTGCCTCTTGCAGGTCGTTTATGATAAGTACGCCCTTGCCCGCCGCCAATCCGTCGGCTTTAAGCACGTAAGGGGCTTTCAACGTTTCGAGAAAGGTATATCCCGCTTCCAGATTTTCCTGAGTGAAACTTTCATACCGGGCCGTGGGTATATTGTGACGCATCATGAATCCTTTGGCAAACTCCTTGCTGCCTTCCAAGCGGGCGCCTTCCTTCGACGGGCCTATAACAGGTATGTTTTTCAACTCCTCGCAAGATACGAAGTAGTCGTATATTCCTTTTACCAATGGGTCTTCGGGGCCCACAACGACCATATCGATATGTTTTTCCACTGCAAATTTTCCGATGGCATCGAAGTCGGTCGCCGGTATCGCCACATTCGTACCTATGGATGCGGTTCCTGCATTTCCCGGTGCGATATAGAGTTTGTCAGTTTTTGGACTTTGCTTTATCTTCCAAGCTAAGGCGCATTCGCGACCTCCCGATCCTAATAATAGAATATTCATTGTATGGAGTTTTTAGGTTTATTCTGGTTTGTCGGAGTCTTTTTTAGGATTGTCGTCCGATGGTTTTATGGAGGGCTGCTTGAAGGTTACGAATTTCCGAAAAGCCGCTTCTCCGTGCAAGCGTTCCGATTTTTCGCCGTCGGGTTTGAACCGCTCCGGACGATCGAATGTTTTTTTCCCTATGGGTTTTCCCTGTTTGGAATCCCGGCGGAACGAAGGTTTTCCCGATCGGTCGAAACGTTCTGTTTTGTCGCTTCGTCGGTCGCTGTCGTATGTCCTTTTTCTATCGAAAGGAGCTTTGCCTCGCAGATTGGTTCGACGAGTTTGTCCCTCCCGTTTATCCAAGTTTTTGCCTTCTTCTTTGAATTCTTTGTATCGGCCGTCGAAAATCTCGTATTTCCGGTATTCGCACTCCAAAGCTCCGTTCATCAGGTCTATTTTTACCGAGGGTTTCAGCCCTATTTTATCGAAGCATTCTTTATGGTAACTGATGATCCATGCATCGTACCCTTTGAAAACATGCTTTAAACGGTTGCCTATCGATTCGTACAGTCCGAACAAATCGCTCGATGAGATACGTTCTCCGTAAGGGGGATTGGTGATGAGAATGCCTTGTTCGGACGGAGCGGTCTCGTATCGTTGTATAGGCATGATTTTGAGATCGATGTATTTGGCTACTCCGGCGCTTTTTATGTTTTTTGTCGCGATGTCGATCGCTCGCGGGGAAATGTCGGAGCCATATATGCGATGGGTAAACTCCTGTTCGTGACTATCGTCGTTGTAGAGCATTTCGAACAGCTCTTCGTCGAAATCTTTCCATCTTTCGAAAGCGAAACTTTTCCTGAAAATACCGGGATATGTATGGGTGGCGATCAAAGCGGCTTCGATGAGAATGGTTCCCGACCCGCACATAGGATCTATAAAGTCGGTTTCTCCGTGCCACCCCGTTTTCAATATCATTCCGGCGGCCAATACTTCGTTGATGGGGGCTTCGGTTTGTCCCACGCGGTATCCTCGCTTGTGCAGAGACTCTCCCGAACTGTCGAGCGACAGCGTGCAGCTCATGTGCGATATATGGAGATTCAATACGAGTTCCGCTCCGTTTAACCGCACCGAAGGTCGTTTGCCTGTCTTCTCCATGAAATAGTCGGCAATGGCATCTTTCGCTCGGTAGGTCACGAATTTGGAATGTTTGAAACAGTCGGAATAGGTGACGGAGTCGATCGAGAATGTCGTTTCGGGAGAAAGCAGGGTATCCCATTCGAACGCTTTCATTTTTTCATAGACTTCGTCGGGGTTCGATGCTTCGAATTTATAAATAGGTTTCAGTATTCTCAGAGCTGTTCGACAGGCCAAATTGGTTTTGTAAAGAAGAGTCTTGTCTCCGTGGAAGGATACCATTCTTCGACCTATTTCTATATCCTCGGCTCCCAGATTTTTTAATTCTTCTGCCAGAACATCTTCGAGTCCTTGAAAAGTTTTCGCTACGATTTCAAATTTTTCGGTATTCACGATAGTGTGTATTGTATTTATTTCTTATGGTTTTGCTTTGGCTTGTACAAGGCGTTCCCCGGGAGCTACGTTTTCGGTAACCCAGATGTTTCCGCCGATTACAGCACCTTTTCCGATGGTTATTCTTCCCAATATGGTGAGGTTGGGAGAGCTAATGACATCGTCTTCTATGATGGGATGCCGGGCGATACCCTTAATGGGATTGTTGTTTTCGTCCAGTGGAAAACTGCGAGCCCCCAACGTTACTCCCTGATATAGCTTCACTCTGTTTCCGATAACGGAGGTCGCTCCGATTACGACTCCGGTTCCGTGGTCTATGGCGAAATATTCCCCGATAACGGCTCCCGGGTGTATATCTATTCCGGTTTCGGAGTGAGCCATTTCGGTAATGATACGGGGAATCAAGGGGACGTCCAATTCTAACAGTTTATGGGCGATGCGATAGTTGCAAATCGCCCGGATAGCGGGATAGCACAGAATAACTTCGGCTTTGTTTTGTGCTGCCGGATCCCCGTTGTACATGGCCGTGACATCGGTGGATAGGATGCGGCGCATTTCGGGTAGGAAAGTGATAAAGTCGATCGCTTTCTGTTCGGCCGATTCCTGTAACCGTTTTAAATCGCTGTCTGTATGATCGGTATTTTTTTGGAATAATAATCCTGCTGAGATTTGTTTGACCAATACTTCGAAAAGTTTTTCGGTATTGATACCCGTGTGGTAGAGCAAATTTTCTTTGCTTACGTCGGGGAGTCCGTAGAATCCCGGAAAAATGAGCGACCGGCAGAGCGATATGAGTTCTTGTAGTTGTTTTTCGGAGGGAAGTACTTCTCCTCTGCATCGCTGGTGATGCAACTCTTCGAGAGAAAGAAAATCGGATAGTTTTTTTACAGTCTCTTTCAGTCTGTCTGCGTATTCGTAGCTACTCATGTGCAAAGATGGGTATTCGCATTTTGTGCAAAGATAACAAAGATAGCCGATAATAGTGCTTTTACGGAATTATTTCTTAGGTGTTTTGGAGAATAAGAATCGATTCCGGGCCCATATTCATCAGAAGGTCGATGATACTCAGGTCGGGTTGGAAACCATATTTTTCGGAGAATACTTGATAGTAGGGTTTCAGTTGTACGGGTAAGATGGTTCTCTTGGGGTGTATGACATCTCTTAGGTCTGTTTCCCCGGGAGCAGGTTCGGAGTAAGACGAACTGTATTCTATATGCGGTTCAATACCTATGAGGTTGCATACGGTGCGGCGTATTTCTTCATTGAAATCCAACAGAAATTCGTACCGCTTCTCGAAGAACGGGCGTATATCGTCTTGGTAGTATTCGAAAAAAGGGGAGGACCCGTAAGCCGAAGCGATAGCATTCCAATGCAAATGCCTCCACTCTCCGTGGTCGGAGATACGAATGTCTTTCGTGGGGCATTTAATCGTATCGGGTTTGACGATAGGGACAGACAGTGCCAATAGTCCGTTCGCTCCGGCTATGTGGCAGCGGTTCCGATAAGTTTGTTTCGTATAGTTGCACCACTGTTCGATGACTATCCGATCGTATCGGAGGAATGATGCGTAGTAGGATACCGGAGCGAAATAGGCGGTCGATAGATATACTGTACTCATAATTCGGTTTTGAAGAAACGATCGGTGCGTAACGATTGCCAAAACGGTTTTTCGGGATTTCTCGAATAACCGATGCATACGCCTTTACCGATGAGGTGGGAGTGGGGAAGAACTCCGAAAGAACGGGAGTCGGACATGCCGGCTCTGTTGTCTCCTATTACCCAATAATAGCTTTGAGTGAGCCGACATGAGGTTAATTCCTTCCCGTTTTCATAGATTTTCCCGTTGTCGTACTCTACTTTGCGGTTTTCATATCGGGTAAGTATGCGGTAGAGAAACTCTGCATTTTGGGGAGTGATGTGTATTTGTTCATTTTTTCGGGGAAGGGCGACTTCATAAAAATCTCTTTTCAGAAATACCGGGTAGAGTAGGGAGTCGGCCGATAGTTGTCTCCTTACTTTTTCGTAGTCATACCGGGAGAGAAACAGTAGGCGGCTGTCTTTCAATTTACCTTGCTCGACAAAGAAGGAATTGTTTTGTCTCATCATTCGATTTACCCGATGTTCGAGGGAATCGGGCGAAAGATAGGCTTCGAGGATAAGAGGAGGCTGGGCGACGGGCTTGTGATTAACGAACAGTTTGTTCCCCGTACTTTTAATCGTGTCGCCGGGCAAACCTATGCAACGGGCAATGGCAATTTCGGTTACACCCGATTGGGTTTGAGCGATTTCGTGTAATTCGAACACTAAGACATCTCGGTATTTCGGGTTTCGGTTTCCCCACCGAAACGACCACTTATCGACCCATAGCCGGTCTCCCGGCAACAAGCTGTTTTCCATTTGGCCGGGAGTAATGCGATAGGGTTCTATGATGAAAAAACGAATGAACCATACACTCCCGATAATGATGATTACCGTGAAGAAAATCGTACGTATGGTTTCTTTTTTCATGCTTATGGCATAAAATATCTATTTGTAAAAATTGAAACGGTATCTTAGTTCACGAGGCTATCTACCGACCGGAACATTCGGTTGAAACGGATTTTCCCGTCGAAAAGTCCTTTATCTTTGTCGAGCGATAAGAATACGAACATAGGTTTGCCCACAATGTGGTCTTCGGGAACGAATCCCCAGTAGCGGGAATCGGCCGATTTATCCCGATTGTCGCCCAACATCATGTAATAATCCATTTTGAAAGTATAAGAGTCGGTTTCTTTTCCATTGATATATATTTTGCCGTCTCTGACTTGCAGGTCGTTATGTTCGTAGTTCCTTATGGGGCGTTCGTAAATGGGCAGGTTTTCGAGGGTCAGTTTCAAAGTGGCTCCTTTTTTAGGAATCCATACCGGCCCGTAATCGGAGCGGGTCCATGTGTTCGAGCGAACTAATGGGTAGGTCTGACCTCCGAAGAATCCGGGTTCTCCTACAATCTGTTCTATCGAAGGATCTTTTTTCATCATGTCGATCATCGCCTGTGTCAAAGGCAGTTCGTAAACGGGATTCATGCTTCCGTCGGGGTTGGGGAGAAGCCCCCAGCTTTCGAGGTTCATACGGGCGTTGAGGCTCGATACGTCGATAGGTACACGGTCTTCGACACTGATACCCCATTTTTCAAAGTCATTGTTACCGAGATAGCGTCCGTTGGTTCTAACCAAATAGTTTAACTGCATGTTTTTGGGACGGGGTTGTTTCACTCCGTCGATGTAGATGTCGTTATTGACAATGCTGAACGTGTCGCCCGGTAAGCCCACACATCGTTTCACATAGTTTTCCCGACGATCGACCGGACGGTAAATAATATCGCCGTACAGAGCTTTGTTGCGGTTTACGGCTTCCCGGCCTTCGAGGAAGCACAGGGTGTAATAATCCGGGTTGGGTTGTTTCACGGCTACCGTATCGCCTGCCGGAAAGTTGAAGACGACGATGTCGTTGCGTTTCACCGGACCGAATCCTTTGAGACGGTGGTAGTCCCATTGGGGCCATTCGATGTAAGATTTCGTGTTGAGAAGGGGTATGGTATGCTGGGCGAGCGGGAAGTGTAACGGTGTGTTGGGGACACGAGGGCCGTAACTCATCTTGCTGACCAATAGGAAATCGCCTACCAATAGCGATTTTTCGAGAGAAGAAGAGGGTATCTGATAGTTCTGAAAGACGAATATAAAGATGAAATAAACCAACACTAAGGCATAGACGATGGCATCGACCCATTCCATCACCGTTCGAACGACCGGATTTTTACTGGTTTTCCACCACCCCCACGGAATATATTGGGTGAGATAGATGTCGATGAGTAGCAACAGACCGAACAATACGTAGTAATTGTTTAGCCAAATAGTCCACCCTATATATAACAAAGCTACGATGGAGAAACGTATCCAGCGAGTTTTTTTCACACGTTTCAATCGTTCTGCCAGACTGTATTTGTCGTTGGTTGTCGTTTGATTCATAACGGTTATGTGTTATTTGAGGAATGAGAATAAATCTTGCATGGTGAGAAATCCCTTTTTCCCGACGGTAAATTCGGCGGCGACGACAGCTCCGAGGGCAAACCCTTTTCTGTTTTTCGCCTCATGGGTGATACGTATCGTATCCACGGCACTGTCGTAGACAACGGTGTGTGTACCGGGTATTTCCCCTTCGCGTCGGGCGGTGATATGAATACTGTCATCGGCGACCGGCATATTTTCGCTCCACGAATGTTTCGCATCGAGTTGGCCGATAATATCTTCGGCCAAAGTAATAGCGGTCCCGCTGGGGTGATCGAGTTTATGAATGTGGTGTATCTCTTCTATTTCTACCGAATATTGGGGGAAATGGTTCATGATACCTGCCAGATATTTGTTAACGGCAAAGAAGATATTAACTCCCAAACTGAAATTCGAGGCATAGAAAAAAGTCTGGCCTTTCTCGCAGGCTTCGCGTATTTCCGGTAAATGTTCCAACCAGCCCGTAGTGCCCGATACTACGGGTACACCGGCCGCGAAAGCCCGCCGATAATTGTCGACGGCGACCGACGGAGCCGTGAACTCGATAGCGACATCGGCGCTTTTGAATGAAACTGAATCGAAATCTTCCTGATTGTCTTTGTCGATGCGACAAACGATTTCATGCCCACGGGACAGAGCCGCTTCTTCGATGGCATGTCCCATTTTTCCATATCCTATGAGTGCTATTTTCATATCGAACTTCTGTTACAAAACATCTCGGTTTGTACCGATTAATTCAACAAGGTTTGTTTAATTTGCAGATAATGCAAAGATAATAAAAGATGAGAGCAGAGGCAAA
>ENA-OVFO01001296-OVFO01001296.1-human-gut-metagenome-genome-assembly--contig:-NODE-1296-length-11308-cov-4.920199_pt1 | contig 11308 bp, 11 predicted proteins | sample MGYA00237761_ERZ505401 | MGnify/ENA primary metagenome ERZ505401 (study PRJEB26158, sample SAMN06016330) | human gut metagenome | biome: human gut; feature: ankylosing spondylitis patient; material...
CAAAAGCTATTCTCAAAGGAGTTTTTTCAGGAATACTATTGATTGTAGAGTTTTCTTGTAGCTCAGAAAAATCTATTTTCCCCTCTGATTTATCACAGCCACCGCACAACATAGACACAAAAATTAAAGTCATTGATATAAAAATTAAATAAAAATTTTTAAATAATTTCATATTAAACCGCTTCTCCATAAATTCATAATCATTTAAAATTATATCATGATTATATTAACATTTAAACAAAAAGAAAGCCCAGTATTTTACTGGGCATAATTGGGTATATATTAATTATTTAGAAGAGATTTTTATTTATCATATGCCTGTTTTAAAATACTTATTGGGTGGATAGCTTTTTTTCCACTTCCATTTTCAATTTGTAAACGACAAGTACCACACTCTGATAAAACATAATCAACATTTGCTGATTTTATTTTCTTAAACAATTTAGCTCCAATTTTCATAGAGATTTCATGTTTATCAGCTTTGAAACCATAACTTCCTGAAATTCCACAACAACCAGCATCTGCTTCTGTTACTTGGATTTTAGGAATTTGTCTTAATAAATCTAAACTTGGAAAACCTATTGCTTGCACCTTCAAATGACAAGGAGCATGATACATATATTTTTTATTATCAAATTTAAAATCTGTATTTAATTCATTGTTATCTGCTAATATTGCTAAATATTCCATAGCATCATAAATGCGTTTTGAACAAGTTTCTAATGCTTCAATATCAAATAATTCATTGTACTCTTGTTTCAACATTAATCCACAGCTAGTACATGCAGTAATGATATCATATCCTTTATCAGTCCAATATTTAAAACGACTTACATTTTTCTCTGCATTCACTTTAGCATCATCGAGATATCCACCTGCTACCATAGGTGAACCGCAACAAACAAAATCTTCATCAACAATGACTTCTATTTTATTTTTTTGATAAACCTTCACTAAATCCATGCCAATATCTGGCTGATTATAATTTATGAAACAACCTGGGAAAAATACCACTTTATTAGGATAAGACACTTGTTTAAATTTCTTAAATTTACTATAAAAAGATTCATTAGCGTATGATGGCATTTTTGCGTCTTGTGCTATTCCCATTGCTTTCATCATATTGAGATTTTTCCCAATGCTCATACCGAGATTAGCAAAAGTTGCTCCTAATGGTATAGATGTTATCATTTTTCCCATATTTTCACTGTGCGCTAACATATAATCTGCTTTTGATTTACGTGGATGAGTTTTATAATACTCATTTTTAGCAATCATATTCAAAGTGGAAATAGGTACACCTGAAGGACAAGCTAAATCACAATTTTTACAGTTAGAACAATAATCCAACATATTATCATCATCAGATATTAATTTTCTTAAACGAGTCAATGCTGGACCTGTCATTTTAGGACCACGGAATTTTCTAGTAGCAGCTGTTACAGGACATGCTGTAACACAAATTGTACAGGCAATACATTGGTCTGGATTAATATTTAATTTTACTGACATTATCGCACCACCTTACACAAATCCATAGCTGCTTTGTAGGCAGTTATTAAAGCTACTCCATTACCAGATTTTTCATAACAAAAATCATATCCAGCTAGATTTCTACCTACGATTTTTAAATTATCAATGATTTGTTTTCCATCTTTTGTTATCGGTACTAAATTATTATTTACTTCTATACCGAATTGAGCAAATAACTGTTTACCTTTAGAGAATAATTTTTTATCTGACCAATCAGTTTGCACTTCTGGTACTTCAATATCAATGTTGAAAATAGGTTCTTTCAAGCTACCTATTCCCGCTATTAATCCGCCACCATATATACCACCTGTTGCCAAGATAAAATCATCTGCATAAAATTTCTTTTGTCTTCCATGGCTTTCTACAATAACAGACTTGCATTTATTATCTACGACTTCTGCTGCGATAACTTTTGCTTTTTTAATTATTTCTACACCACATTTTTTTGCATAACTTACTAACATTTTATTTAAACGCAAGCCTGTAATTGCTGGAGGTAATGAAAATACTTCTATAAATGTAGTTTTTAAATCTTGTTGTAATCTATCTAATAAATCATAATTTGGGTCTAAACCTAAAACTGCTGGCAACACTATAACTGTATCTGGTGTTACATGTGGTTTTAATTGATTTTTAAAAGAATTAAATCCTTCTTCATGTTCTAACCAAAATGCTATATCTATAGAAGAAATATCCCTTAAATCACGGCTATTTACCAAATCAGATTTTATAACTAAAGAAGTAATGCTTTTCTTTTCTTCAAAATCTTTTTTCAAATTTTTAGCTACCATATCAGCATAAAAATCTTTCATGCCTTCAAAACCAACTACTAATATATGTTTTTTCTCAAATAATACATCTGAATTCATGCTATATGGTGTTAAACATGTTGGCTTGAAATTTCCCAAAGCTGTTGGTATCCATCTATTTCTATTTACATCGCCCATATATGGATAATTTTCTGCTTTTGCTATCTCCATAAATGTCTGTAAAGCTTTTTTAGCTACATCATTTTCAACTTTCGCATAAGGATGATGTTTAGCTACATTTTTTATACCTTCAATTGGATTTGCTACAAAATTGCCATCATCGTCATATCCCAATACATCGATAATTCCACTGCCGATAGTTAAGGTACTTTCTCCATATGATAGAATTTTTACTTTTTTACCTTGTCTACTAGCTACACATGCAGCAAATAGACCAGATAAACCTCCTCCAATAATTAAAAGATCATGTTTCATTGTTTTTCTACTCCGTTCAAATTCAAAGATGCATCATATATCGCACGCGTAAGTTCTATATCACGAAGCATATTTCCCCACAATACAGGACGAATACCTTTCCAGCGTGTTTCTAAAAATTCTTTAAATAAAAATGTAGTATCTTTTGCCCATGGTAAACTACTCTTACTTAAAGCTCCTATACTACGATAAGCACAAAAAGTTCCTTGGCAAGTTCCCATACCTAAACGAGTTCGTCTTCTAATATCACTTACTGTATGACTTGTTTCTTCCTTGGATATCTCTTCAACTTCTGCTCTCGTTACATTTTCACATTCGCAAATAAGTTCTTTAGTTTCTGGGTTTTGTTCGATTTTATCTATTACTTTTTCTAATTTTTCATTGCCCAAACGAGAAGCTGCTAATTCTGCTCCATAACTTGGGAAAACTTTTTTTGCTCTAGTCATCAAATCTGGTGAAATATCTTCTACTAAATCTTCTTCAGCAGTTCGACATTTTGCATTCACACCTAATTGACTGCAAACAATATCACATACTTTTTCAGCCATTAAACGATAAGTTGTGAATTTACCACCACATACACTCATGAAGTTTTTTATACCGTCATATTGATGGTCTAATGTAACAAACCCACGAGAAGCACTTCTACCTTTAGCATTTGGGTCAGCGCTATATAATGGACGAGTTCCTGCAAAAACTCTTAAAATACGATAATTATAAATATCTTCAAAAGTCGCCTTACCTATTTCTAACATAGAAATTACTTCTGAAGTTTCTGTACTAGTATCATCTGGCGCACTATCTATAGAACTTGTACCCAAAATAGTGATTGAACCATGTGGTACGAAAATATCTGCATCAGAAGATTTATGCAATCTATGCACTACTCTATTACAAATTCTGTGATTAAAAGCGATTAATGTACCTTTACTTGGTTTTACATTTACAGATAAACCAGCTAAATTTGCTACTTCTCCAGCAAATGAACCTGCTGCACTTATCACATAATCACAGGCAATTTTTTCTTCTTTACCTGTCCATCTATCTTTTACTCTTACACCGACAACAACACCATTTACAGTTTCAATAGCTGTTAATCTAGTATAAGTCATCACTCTACCACCATAGCGTTTTGCAGAATCTACTGTTTGCCACAATAAACGAAAACCATCTACAGCAGCGCCTGGGCAACGATATGCTGATAACAAACTGCGATTTAAATTTGGCTCTAATTTAAAAGCTTCTTGCATAGTTATAGGAATAGCTGAAATACCACATTCCTTACAAGATTTTACCCATTCTTGTTCAAATTCCTCACTATCTTCAGGAGCTCTTACAAACAAACTTTCTGTAGCTTCTACGCAATGTTTACCTATTCTGCGTAAAATAGTATTTTCTTTTATACATTCAATAGCAGCTTCTTTATCCTTAACAGCATATCTTCCACCACTATGTAACAATCCATGAAATCTAGAACTTGTCCAATATCCTAAATCATCTTGCTCTATTAAAATGGTATCTACACCACGCATAGATAAGTCACGCAAAATACCTACACCTGTTGAGCCTCCCCCAATAATTACAACTGTAGTTTTTAACATAATTTTACATACTCCTTATAAGCTCTCTTCGCATATAAATATCACTATAATAACAATAAATAACAAATTTTTTTGAGTTGCTCTCAAGATAAATATATTACTTATCTTGAGAGCTATATTTAAATTTATCTAGAAGGCTAATTAATCTTTAGCTTTTGCATTCCACACCAATAAAGTCAATAATGTGGAAAGAACAGCAGCACCAAACCAAAAATCACCTGCATAAGTGAAATTGTATATTTTTTCTCCATCGATAACTTCTATTATCATCAATTTACCAGTGATGAATTCTTGAATAGCTGCACCTGCATAACTCAATAAACCAATCATACCCATTGCAGCACCTGTAACTCTTTTTGGCACGATATCAACAGCCATCAAACCGCCAAGGTAACAAACTAAAGCACCCATTGTAAATCCATAAAAAGTCATACATAACATATCCATTGTGAAAGATTGTGGTGCCCATAAGAATAAACCAATAGCAGCACTATATAATATTCCATATATTAAGGCAGGAGCATTTCTCTTATGATTGAAGAATTTATCAGATATCCAACCACATAATAATGCACCAAAGATACCTGCTACCTGCATATAAGCCATAACACCGGCTGCACCCATCATGTCATAACCTTTTTGAGAAGTTAAATATACTACGCCCCAACTTTCAATAGCATAACGCGCAATATAGCAACATAAAGAAGCTAAACCTAAAATCCATACAGCTGGATTTTTAATAACGTCCCATTGCATACTGCTTAATTTTTTCTTTTTCAAAGCATCTACTTCAGCTTGAGTTTTTTCACCATAATAAACAGCAGCATTTGGTAAACCTTGAGTTTCTGGTCTATCACTCATACCAAGATAAATAAAAATTGTACCTACAAGACAAATAATACCAGCAGCTATAAAGCCCATAGACCAGCTATATGCACTAACTACAGCAGCGATAGCAAAATAAGCAAATGAAGAACCTAAATTATGGCTAGTGAACCAAATACCATATAAAGTTCCACGTTCTTTATTACTGAACCATTGATTTAAAGAAACGATAGAAGGACCTGCACCGTAAGATTGGAACCAACCATTTAAACCCCATAAAATAGCAAGTGGAATAAATGAATTTACTAAACCCATACCAACCATTGTTATGGAAGATATAAATAAACCAAATGAGAAAAATTTCTTATTATTTACTCGGTCTGCTAAGAAACTATTTGTAAATTTACCTAAACCGTACGTTACAAAGAAAATTGAACCAATAATACCTACCTGCTCTGGAGTAACAACTCCTGAACCTAAAAGTGGCTTTTTGATTACAGAATAATAATGTAATAAAAAGCATAACCAATAGTGATGGAAACGAATACTCGCCAGCGCAACATATTAAATTTCTTCTTCACTTTGTCCTTGTCAGAAATTATTGCTGCATCTGGAGCTGTTTTAAAAAAATTCCAAATCAGATCTTTCATAATATAGCTCTCCTTAATATATAAATTATTTACTAATTATTCCGTAAATAATTATCGCATATTCTGTTTATTTGTTATATCGGCAAAATTCTGATTTTTTTGTAGGAATTTTTCTGATAGCACTATAAGAAAAAAACTTATAAAAAAATAGAGTAGAGAATCTATCTCTACTCTATTTAATAGCATATTTATTATTTACCTACAGCTAAAGCTGCTTTTACAAAGTCACGGAATAATGGTTGTGGATTATTTGGACGAGATTTTAATTCTGGATGGAACTGAGAAGCTACAAACCAAGGATGATCTTTTACTTCTACGATTTCTACAAGTCCATTATCTGGGCAAACACCAGCAATTACAAGACCAGCATCAGTGAGTTCTTGTTTGAATTCATTATTAAATTCAAAACGATGACGATGACGTTCATGAATTAATTCACTGCCATAAGCTTCATAAGTTTTTGTACCTGGTGTTACTTTACATGGATAAGAACCAAGTCTCATTGTGCCACCTTTATCTTCAACATTGATCTGAGAAGACATTAAAGCGATTACTGGATGATTTGTTTCTGGATTGAATTCAGAGCTATGAGCATCTTCCATACCACATACATGACGAGCAAATTCAATAACAGAACACTGCATACCAAGGCATAAACCTAAGAATGGAATTTTATTTTCACGGGCATATTTAATTGCGGAAATTTTACCTTCAACACCACGATCGCCGAAGCCACCTGGTACTAAGATACCTTTGCAACCTGCAAATACGTCGCTTAAATCTGTGCCTTCTTTTTCAATTTCTTCTGCATTAACCCATTTAATTTTTACTTCAGTAGAATTATAAATACCTGCATGATGTAATGCTTCTGTAACAGAAATATAAGCATCTGGTAATTCTACATATTTACCTACAACAGCAATTTTCACTTTGTTTGCAGGATTTTTAATGCGATGAACCATGCGTTCCCATTCTTCCATATGAGCTGGGCGATAATCCATTTCTAATTTTTCAAGAACAATTTTATCAAGACCTTCTTTTTGCATCATTAAAGGTACTTCATAAATTGTAGAAGCTGTCATATTCTGAATAACTGCATTTGCATCTACGTCACAGAAAAGAGCTAATTTTTCTTTCATATCTTTAGAAAGTTCTTGTTCTGTACGGCAAACAAGAATATCTGGCTGAATACCAATGCTGCGAAGTTCTTTTACGCTATGTTGAGTTGGTTTTGTTTTTAATTCACCAGCAGCAGAGATAAATGGAATTAAAGTTACATGAATGTATAATACATCGTGTTTGCTTACTTCTTTTTTAACCTGACGAATAGCTTCGAGGAATGGAAGACTTTCGATATCCCCTACTGTACCGCCGATTTCAGTGATAACTACATCTGCATCATCATGAGCAGCAACGTCATATACACGTTGTTTAATTTCATTTGTGATGTGTGGAATTACCTGAACTGTTTTACCAAGATAATCACCGCGACGTTCTTTATTTAATACAGACCAATAAATTTTACCAGTAGTTACATTAGAATTTTTTGTAAGATTGATATCAATAAAACGTTCATAATGTCCAAGGTCAAGGTCAGTTTCTGCTCCATCTTCTGTTACGAAAACTTCACCATGCTGATAAGGACTCATAGTACCTGGGTCAATGTTAATATATGGGTCAAATTTTTGAATTGTTACTTTAATACCACGGCTTTTTAATAAACGACCTAAAGAAGCTGCTGTGATACCTTTACCTAAAGAAGAAACTACACCGCCAGTAACAAATATATACTTTGCCATTAAAAAAACTCCTCCTCTATATATCTAAATTATGCTTTATCTGTATCGTCTTGAATGCCTTCTAATAAAGAAGTACGACGTCTGTTGGACATTGCTTTCATTTTGCTAGTGCTAGAAGAACTACTAGAAACACTACTACGTTTTGTTTCTGGTGGATTCCATTCTACAAGACCCCACATACCATTACCTGTATGTTGAAAACGAGCGTCCATATTAATAAGTGTATATACTTCAGATATAGAAGCAGATAAGGACTGCACTGGTTTACATTTTTTCTCTATTACTTCTAAAATAAGGTCTTTAAAAAAGATAGGTTTATTAGCTAAATTTAAGATATAGTATGCTACATCTGTTTCTGAACTATGCAGAAAATCCATCAAGTATTTCCTCCCAATTATCATTTACATTAAAAATTATTACATTTTTTCTGGTGCATTAACACCTAAAATTGCAAGTGCATGAGCTAATACATATTTTACTGCCAAACAAAGAGCAAGTCTTGCTCCTGCTAATTTTGCATCTACACCTAAAATACGGCATTTATTATAGAAACTATGGAACATAGATGCTAAATCATGTACATATGTTGCAATACGATGTGGTGCTTTATTTTTAGCTGCTGTTGCAATTTCATCTGGATAAGATAATAACTTTTTAATTAAAGCAATTTCTGCTTCATCTGTCAATAAAGAAAGCTGTGGATTTTCAGTTGTTTCAATACCAGCTTCTTTCATTTGACGGAAAATACTACAAATACGAGCATAAGCATATTGAACATAGTATACAGGATTTTCATTAGATTGAGATTTTGCTAAGTTTAAATCAAAATCAAGCTGACTGTCTAAAGAACGCATGATAAAGAAGAAACGAGCTGCATCAGCACCTACTTCTTCGATTAATTCAGATAAAGTTACGCTTTGACCTGTACGTTTAGACATTTTTACAAGTTCACCATCACGATAGAGGCTTACCATTTGTAATAATAAAACTTCTAAATCATCAGCATTATAACCAAGTGCTGCCATTGCTGCTTTTACACGGCAAACATAACCATGGTGGTCAGCACCCCAAATATTGATGAGTTTATCAAATTTACGTTCAAATTTATTATCATGGTATGCAATATCTGCTGCTAAATAAGTAGGCACGCCATTATCACGGATAACTACGCGGTCTTTATCATCACCATAAGCAGTGGATTTTAGCCATAAAGCACCATCTTGTTTATACATGTTGCCATTAGCTAAAAGTTTATCACAAACAGCATTAACAGCATCTGGATGAAGTGTTCTTTCACTGAACCATACATCAAAATGAACATTAAATGCAGCTAAATCTTCTTTTAATGCTGCTAATTTTTCTTTTAATGCTAATTCTTTAAAGATGGATAATCTTTCTTCATCAGACATATTTAAATATTTATCACCATCTTTAGCGATAATGCGTTTTGCTGTTTCAATGATATCTTGACCATGGTAACCATTTTCTGGGAACTCTACTTCTTTACCCAATAATTCAAGATAACGAGCATTTACAGATAATGCCAAGTTATCAATCTGTTTACCAGCATCATTTATATAATATTCACTAGAAACATTATATCCTGCTGCACGCATAAGATTTACTAAAGCACTACCAAAAGCAGCTCCACGACCATGACCTACATGAAGTGGACCAGTAGGGTTAGCACTTACATATTCTACTTGAATTCTTGGTGTTTCTTGTTTTGGTAAATTACCATATTCACTGCCAGCTTTTAATAAATTAGCTAAAGCATCATAAATAACATCAGATTTTAAGTAAAAATTAATAAATCCAGGTCCTGCAATTTCTGTTTTTTCCAAAAAAGTAGCATCTAAACGGCTTACAATTTCTTCAGCAATTTTTCTTGGTGCTACATGAAAAACTCTAGCTGATTGCATAGCAATATTAGATGCGAAATCACCTAATTCTTTCTTTGGTGGTACTTCTAAAATAACAGTAGGTAACTGTCCTTCAGGAAGTGCCTGCTCAGCTATAGCTTTTGCAACTGCATCTTTGATGGCTTGTATAAGCAAATCTTTAGTATCCAATCAAAATCCTCCTAAGTTTTATATTTATCTCTATATTAATTGTATATTAGCAATATATCATTAGTAAACTCAATTTGCTGGCTCTAATCTAATCATAAGTTCATTATCACTTTGCCAACTATTATTTATATATAAAGCATAATCTATTTTTATAGTAGATTTCATGCCTGTAATTATTTCCAAACGATGTGTCTTTACCTTCATTTTTAAATTACCATAAGGTGTTATATAATCGCTTACACTTTCTTTTCCTTCGACAAAAACTTGCTGTTGTTGTACGCCACCAGTTCGCGTAAGCGTCAGGCTATCTTTTTGTATTTTCAACATCGTTGAAGTTTCTTTTTCTTCATTTAAATCTTTTTCTTTATAAATGACATACAAAATACCATTTTTTGTATAAGCATTAGCCAATGCTTTCATTTTTATTGTATTTTGTTTATCATTTTTTTGTTTACTGTTAATTTTAACAATAACTTTGTTCATTAAATAGATAATCTCCCTATAAACACATTAAGTTTTATTATAACTTAATCTTTATACCTTGCCAACTGTATTTAGAGAATTATCCTTTAAAAATAGCTGTAAATTTTTTAATCATCTTCACAGGGCGATAAGACTCTTTTGCTTTTCTTAAACCTTCAATACCCATATCCTCTTCACGATTGATATAAGTCATATCTTGCCAAGTATTAGCTACAAAAGCTTGATTGATAGCTGTATATGCACCATTGACATCTGGATCAGCTTTCTCTACGTGAATAACAGCTGTGTCTTCATTTAACTGCTCACCAAAAGTAAATGCCATTACTTTATTAACCAAAAATAATGCTCCACCTTTTAATTTTAACTGCTCAAAATTATTAAGCACTTCAATGATAGCATCTCGTTCAGCTCCGATAAATGGGTCATCAGGAGTAAGTGCTAAACGTTTTTTATACCAGCCATTAATCGTTATCTTACATAATGTTATTATATCATTATTAATTGGCAAATATTTAGCTTCTGGATAATTTTTTCGGAAACTATTCAAATGATTTTTCTTAGAATGAAATTTTCGTCCAGATAAATTAATCAAATCAGTTGAATTATATACATAATCATCATCATCTATATTAGTATTGAATTCAAACTCACCATTTGGATAAGATTTTAATTGTTCTACTACATTTTCCTCTAAACCTGAAAAAGTGAGTTCCATACCTCTTTCTTCAAAATATGATTTTAAATTATCTACTGCTTCAAACAATCTATCTTGCTTGCAAAGAGGTTCTAATGCGAATTCATCATTATTATATTTAGCCTTAAAATATAAAATATCATCTTCAATGCACCACATAATGTTATAAGCTTTGCGCCACATAAATAAATTTGTAAAATTCAAATGAGAATTTTCATGATAGTTTAATTTAAAAAAGCTATCTAATCTATCTTTATCATTTATAGTCAATTCATTAAAAATAATTGTAATCACCTTCTTTTTTTAATCTAAAGATACATTATAGCAAATTTTAATTATTTAAATCAAGAATTCTTATTTTTACTTTATAAATTATCTTTTTAAGCTAATAAAATATTTTTGAAATT
>ENA-OVFO01001304-OVFO01001304.1-human-gut-metagenome-genome-assembly--contig:-NODE-1304-length-11281-cov-245.185997_pt1 | contig 11281 bp, 9 predicted proteins | sample MGYA00237761_ERZ505401 | MGnify/ENA primary metagenome ERZ505401 (study PRJEB26158, sample SAMN06016330) | human gut metagenome | biome: human gut; feature: ankylosing spondylitis patient; material...
TCTTCTTTTCGCAACACTAAGGTAAGTGAAAATTCTGACATGGCAAAATCCTGGGCAACTTTTTGTTGCTCAGGCACTTATAAATAATGTCAAACTATAGTGTTGCGGAATTAAGGATAAATGGAAAATAAACAAGCGACATTAGAATTAGGTACGAAGCCGGTGGGCAAGCTGCTCGTTCAGTATGCCTTGCCAGCGATGATTGCGATGACCGCCGCCTCACTCTACAACATCGTTGACCGAGTATTCATCGGTCAGGGTGTGGGAGCCATGGCTATTTCAGGTCTCGCCATCACCTTTCCCTTCATGAATCTCACCGCTGCCTTCGGAACCGGTGTGGGCGTAGGAGCGTCTACTGCCATCAGCGTGAAGTTGGGACAAAAAGACTATGCCACAGCGCAAAACATTCTGGGTAACACGATTTCTCTGAATCTCATCATCGGTATCGGACTGAGCATCATCTGTCTGCTCTTCCTCGACCCTATCCTGAGATTCTTCGGAGCCAGCGACCAGACGCTCATCTATGCCCATGAGTATATGGTCATCATCCTCCTGGGCAATGTGGTAAGCCACATGTATTTCGGTATGAATGCCCTGCTCCGAGCAGCGAGCAAGCCCAAGCAGGCGATGTACGCCACCATCTTCACTGTGGTGATGAACGTGATACTGGATGCCCTCTTCATCCTCGTGTTCAAATGGGGAATACAGGGTGCCGCCATCGCCACCATCCTTTCGCAGCTGATGGCACTGATGTGGCAGATCAAGCTCTTCAGCAACAAGAGCGAGCTGCTCCACTTCAAGAAAGGCATCTACAGACTGAAGAAGAAACTCGTGGATAACATCCTCTCCATCGGCATTTCGCCGTTCCTGATGAACGTGTGCGCCTGCATCATCGTCATCTTCATCAACAACCAGCTGGTGCGTTTCGGAGGCGACCTCTCCGTGGGTGCCTACGGAATAGCCAATGGTATTGCGATGGTGTTCATCATGTTCGTATTAGGCGTAAACCAGGGAATGCAGCCGATAGCCGGATACAACTATGGAGCCCAGAAACTAGACCGACTGATGCGCGTATTGAACCTGAGCATCATTGCCGCCACCACCATCATGGTAACGGGCTGGCTGATAGCGATGTTCCTGCCTTACTACTGCGCACGACTGTTTACAACCGATAAGCAACTGATAGACCTGGGCATCAAGGCTATCAGAGTGGTGATGTTCTGCTTCCCGATCATCGGGTTCCAGATGGTTATCACCAACTTCTTCCAGTGCATCGGAAAGGTGAAGATCAGTATCTTCCTCTCCTTGTCGAGACAGTTGCTCATCCTTCTGCCGCTCTTGGCTTTCCTGCCGATGATATGGGACATTGATGGAGTATGGTACAGTATGCCTATCTCCGACTTCTCAGCCGCAGTCATCGCTGCCATCGTAATGTCATGGTACATGAACAAGTTGAAAAGACAACACCAAGAAAAGTTAAAAGTTAATAGTTTATAGTTAATAGGGCTTTCATTCAGTTAATAGTTTGAAATTTATAGTTTATAGCAATCTTGCTAACTGCTAAGCCCTATAAACTTTCAACTATAAACTGTAAACTATAAACTGTAAACTATAAATTATAAACTATAAATTATGAATAAGATTATCATAAACGTAGGTCGCCAGATAGGTAGCGGCGGCCATATCATCGCCGAGAAGCTGGCGGAGGATTTCGGTTGCAAATGTTACGACCGTGAGCTGCTGAATCTTGCCGCCAAGGAGAGTGGATTCTCTGAGAAATTCTTCGAGCAGAACGATGAGCAGAAGGGATTCTTCAAGTCTCTCTTCCATACCCATCTGCCCTTCCTGAGCGATAACAATTTCTATCACAACGACTTCTCGCAGGAAGGTCTGTATAAGTTCCAGAGCGACGCCATCAGAAAGGCAGCCGATGAGGGCAACTGCGTGTTTGTGGGCAGAACCGCCGACTATGTGCTGCGTGATTACAAGAACGTAATCAACATCTTCATCACCGCCAATATCGACGACCGCATCAAGGCAGTGTGCAAGCGAAAGGACATCGACAGAGCCTCCGCCCGCAAGTTTATCGAAAGCCACGAGGAGCAGCGCGCCTCTTACTACGATTACTATACAGGCAAGAAGTGGGGCCACAGCGAAAGCTACGACCTCTGCATCAACAGCAGCCATCTGGGAATCGAAGAAACAGAGAAGTTTATCGCAGAATTTATCAGAAAGAAGTTCGGACTTAGTGATTAATTATTAGTGATTAATTTTAGGGACATAAAACATTAAACATCATATAAATGAAGAAGATTATGCTTTTGGGCTCAGGCGAACTGGGCAAGGAGTTTACCATCGCCGCAAAGCGAGCAGGACAGTATGTCATCGCTTGCGACAAGTATGACAATGCACCAGCCATGCAGGTAGCCGACGAGCGAGAAGTGTTCTCGATGCTCGATGGTGACGCATTGACCGCAGTGGTAGAGAAACATCACCCAGACATCATCGTGCCTGAGATTGAAGCTATCCGCACCGAGCGTCTCTTCGACTTCGAGAAGGAGGGCATCCAGGTTGTGCCTTCTGCACGTGCCGTAAACTACACAATGAACCGCCGTGCTATCCGCGACCTTGCCGCCAAGGAACTGGGTCTGCGCACCGCCAAGTACTTCTATGCCAAGACCTTCGAGGAGTTTAAGAACGCTGCCGATGAAATCGGTTTCCCATGCGTAGTGAAACCTCTGATGAGTTCAAGCGGCCATGGTCAGAGCTATGTTCACAACGATGATGAACTGAAGGAGGCTTATAAGGAAGCAATGGAAGAAGGTCGTGGCGACGTGAAGGAAGTAATCATCGAGGAATTTATCGACTTCGATTCTGAGTTCACCCTGCTCACCGTTACCCAGAAAGACGGTCCTACCCTCTTCTGTCCACCTATCGGCCACGTACAGAAGGGCGGCGACTACCGCGAGAGTTGGCAGCCATTCCAAATTCCTGAAGAGGCTTTGAAGAAGGCTGAGCACATTGCCGGCGAAGTAACCAAGGCATTGACTGGTGCCGGTCTCTGGGGTGTAGAGTTCTTCCTGAGCAAGCAGGGCGAAGTCATCTTCTCAGAATTGAGTCCTCGTCCACACGATACAGGTATGGTAACCCTCGGTCACACCACCAACCTGAGCGAGTTTGAGCTCCATTTCCGTGCCGTAATGGGCTTGCCTATCGCCGGAATCCATCTGGAGCACATCGGCTGTTCTGCCGTCATCCTCTCGCCAGAGGAAAGCACCGAGCCATTAAACTACAATATGCTCGATGCCCTGAAGGAAGACCACACCCGCATCCGTATCTTCGGCAAGCCAGAGGCTCACGTAGGCCGTCGCATGGGCGTTGTTCTCTGCTACGGCGAAAAGGGCGATGACCTCAACCAGCTCCGCGACAAGGCAAAGCGCCTGGCAAAAACCGTATTGGGAACCGACCCATACATGAAGAAATAGACATGAAAGAATTAGGAAGAATTATCACATTACCCAAGATATTCGACCCAAGAGGCAACCTGACAGTGGCAGAGGGAGAGACGCATATTCCCTTTGCCATTGCCCGTACCTACTGGACCTATGATGTTCCGGGCGGTGAAAGTCGTGGGGGCCATGCTCACAAGGAATGCCAAGAATTCATCATAGCAGCCAGCGGTTCCTTTTCGGTAACACTGGATAATGGAGAACAGAAGAAGACCTATCATCTCAACCACCCTTGGGAGGGACTGTTCGTAGATGTCAATATCTGGCGAACACTGGATGATTTCTCTTCCGGCTCATTGTGTCTGGTTCTGGCTTCCCAAAAGTTTAAGGAAGAAGACTACATACGCGAATATGACGAATACCTCAGATATGCAAGACATCATGTTTGAAATCATCAAATACACCCCCGAATATCGCCAGCAATGGGATGAGTATGTGGCAAAAGCCCGAAACGCTACGTTTCTCTTTTACCGCAACTATATGGATTACCATTCCGATAGGTTCAAGGACTATTCTCTCCTATTCTTCAAGAAGGGAAAGCTTCATTCCATCCTGCCAGCCCATCAGGTAGGCAAGACCCTCTGCTCACATTTCGGACTCACCTATGGCGGACTGATCATGAACATCCACGTCACGATTTCAGATGTCAGCCAACTCTTTGAGGAACTGAATGTCTATCTGCGCCTTCAGGGTTTCGAGAAGGTACAGTATCGTCCTATTCCCTGGATCTATCATCTCCATCCTTCAGAAGAAGATCTCTATGCCATCTTCTGGAAATGCAAGGCTCATCTTTTGCTCCGCAATATCGGCACAACCATCTTCATGCAGCAGAAATTGCGCTGGCGGAAAGACCACCTGCGCCGCCTGAAGAAGGCTCATCAGAATGGAGTGACCGTAGTGAGAGATGCAAGCCTGTCGGAATTCTGGGAGGTATTGAATGAGAACCTGGAAAAGCGATTTGGTGCCAAACCGGTACACACGCTTCAGGAAATGGAACTTCTGAAAAGCCGGTTCCCCGAGAATATCATCCAATACAATGCTTATCGCAACGGGCACATTATAGGAGGCCTCACCTTTTATATTACCCAGCAAGTGGTACACGGACAATATAGTTCTACCAACGATGAGGGAAAGGAATTCGGAGCCATGGAGGCTATCTACGAACAGATTATGTATCATGATTACCCCGATTATCCCTATCTGGACTTCGGCAGTTCTACGGAACAGCAGGGAGCCTGGATCAACGAAGGCCTCATCGCCCACAAGGAAGGTTACGGAGGAAGAGGCGTGGTTTACGACACCTATGAATGGACAGTATAAAGAGAAATCCCGAAGTTCACACGATAGTGAGCTTCGGGATTTCTGCCTTTTACAAGAGTATAACTGTCACACCACGAGCAGCTTGCGCACCCATAACCAGAGCCTGCTCGATATCGGCAGTCTTGGAAGGACCACTGATGAAGGTACCGAAGTTGTACTTCGGATCCATTTCGATTCTAGCATATGCCTCGTGCATATTGTTCACAATCTTCTCTTTTTCGAGGAAAATCACAATATATTCTGAGATAAAGAGCACAGCTTTCTCCTTCATGGTCTGAGGAATCCAGACGCAGCCATTCTCGGCAACACCCACTTCACCACGAACAATACCCACATCAGTACCATTCAGATCATTAGCCTCAGCCACCGTATCAGGATTCTTCTGGGCAATCGTGATTTCTGGCAGATGAGAGGCAAAGACCTTGGCTTCCGGATAAGCCTTCTTCACCAGCTCATCCAGACTCTCACCCTCCTTCGCCTCTATCACGTGGCCACCTACCGATTCCGTCATCTCAATAAACTGCTTCAAGGTATCCTCATACTGGATACCCTTCACATCTACGGCAGGCATATCGAATTGAACGTGCGTATTCTTACGCAACTTGTTCAGGAAATCTTCTTTCTTCATTGAACTTTGAACTTTGAACTTTGAACTTTATGATTACCCACTACTTCACCTTTCCTTCTTTCCAAAGCTGATGAAAACTCTTCTTTGCAAACTCAGGCATGGCGTGACCGATGCCCCAGGCATTCCAATTGCTGAAGTGCGTACAGCATTCAGGAACCAGATTGACAAGCGGAGCAAACTTCAGGGCAGTGGTGTAGAGCGCAGGACGGTCGAAGAGATACTTCATACCATTCGACATCGCCTTCTTCACAGGATCAGCCTTGCCCAACTTCTCCAGACTCTGACGCCAGACATAAATCTGAGAACCCGGTCCTACCTTGGAAGGACAGACATTATCGCATGACAAGCACAAAGTACATGCCGAAGCATTATCGCTGTACTTCTGCGGATTCTTCAGCATACCCAGGTTCACACCGATAGGACCCGGAATAAAATAGGTGTAGCTGTAACCACCCGAACGGCGATAAACCGGACAGGTATTCATGCAGGCACCGCAGCGCATACACTTCAACGTCTGCCAGTGGTCCTTATCAGCGAGAATGTCGCTTCTGCCGTTATCCACCAATACCACATGCATCTCAGCACCCGGACGAGCCTGGCGGAAATGAGAGGTAAAGGCGGTAGTAGGCTGACCAGTACCGCAGCGGCAAAGCAGGCGCTGGAATACAGCCAAAGACTTATAATCAGGAACCAGTTTCTCAATACCCATCGCTACGATATGGAGCTTAGGCATGGAAGTGGTCATATCCGCATTACCCTCGTTGGTGCAAACCACGCAATCGCCGGTAGCAGCCACACCGAAGTTACAGCCAGTCATACCTGCTCCGGCTTCCATAAACTGGTCGCGGAGATGATGACGGGCACAGCGGGTCAGATAAGTAGGATCATAGTTGCCGATTTCCTTGGAGATTCCCTTCTCCTCGAACATCTTTCCTACCTCCTCACGCTTCAGGTGGATGGCAGGCATCACGATATGGCTAGGCTTCTGATGCAAGAGCTGGATGATGCGCTCACCCAGGTCGGTCTCCACCACGTCGATGCCGTGCTGCTCCAGATAAGGATTCATCTCGCACTCCTCGGTGAGCATCGACTTCGACTTCACCATCTTCTTCACGTTATGATCCTTCAGGATACCAAGCACAATCTCATTAAATTCCTGTGCATCCTTTGCCCAGTGAACCTTCACCCCGCGGCTCTCCAGATTCTTGGAAAACATATCGAGGTAATCGGCAAGATGGGTAATCGTATGCATCTTGATTTCAGACGCATGCTCGCGGAGATCTTCCCATTCAGGAAGTTCCTGCGCCATCTTATCTCTCTTCTGACGAACAGACCAGAAGGTAGCATCGTGCCAGGTGGTCTTCTCTACATTCTGCGTAAACTTCGCAGCTCTCTTGGAATGTTCTGTACTCATAGTCCTGCAGCTAAAATTTGAACAACATGAATAAACTTGATTGGCATCTTCTCCTTCTTGGCAATTCCCGCCATGTGCATCAGACAGGAAGAATCCGGTCCGGTAACAAACTCAGCGCCTGTAGCCATGTGGCGCTTGATTTTATCCTCGCCCATTCGGGTAGAAACGGCAGGCTCCTCGATAGAGAACATACCGCCGAATCCGCAGCACTCATCCTTGCGCTCCGGTTCGTGGATGGTAATGCCTTCCACCATATTTAAAAGGTCGATAATCTTGTTGAACGGCTTGATGTGGCGTTCAGAAGGAGATGACAATCCCAGTTCGCGCACACCATGACAACTGTTGTGCACACTCACCACATGCGGGAATTTGCCCGGCACATGATCAACCTTCAGCACATCGTGAAGGAATTCCACGACATCCATAATCTTTTTAGAGGAAACACACTCGTGCTTACCCTCAAGGATTTTAGGATAATACACCTTTACGTAAGCAGCACATGAGGCAGAAGGAGCTACGATATAATCGTAATCCTTGAACAGCTCATCAAATGTCTCTATGACCTTCTCCGACTTGTCCTGAAAACCGGCATTAGCCATTGGCTGGCCGCAGCAAGTCTGTTTTTCGGGATAACCCACGTCTAGTCCGTAATGCTTAAGCAACTTGTATGTAGCCACACCCGCTTCAGGGTAAAGGGCATCCACATAACAAGGGACGAATAATCCGACTTTCATTGTTGTTATATTTATCTTGTTTGCTATTTTTATTCTTTTTCTACATGACTAAAAGCCGCTGCAAAAGTAACAAAATAATTGCAAAAATACGACATTCTAGAGAAGAAATAATAATAATTGATGTTATTTAACTGTAAAGATTTGCAGAAAATTTGGAATAATCAAATAAATAGCGTAACTTTGCATCCCGAAATAGTGTGTCTACCATTTGTGAACTAACGCAAATACAGTTTAGTTGCTAAAAACATAAATAATAAGACATATAAAGAACAAACTTATAGTTATATAAATAATGAAGAAACAGCTTAAGAAAGTCCTCGTTCTGGGTTCCGGTGCTTTGAAAATCGGCCAGGCAGGTGAGTTTGACTATTCCGGTTCGCAGGCTCTCAAGGCTTTGCGCGAGGAGGGTATTAGTTCCGTCCTCATTAATCCAAACGTTGCTACAATTCAGACAAGTGAAGGTATTGCTGACAAGGTTTATTTCTTGCCGGTGACACCTTTTTTTGTAACTGAAATTATCAAGAAGGAGCGCCCAGACGGCATCATGCTGGCTTGGGGTGGCCAGACGGGTTTGAACGTTGGTACAGAACTTTACCTCAACGGTGTGCTCAAGGAGTACGGTGTGGATGTGTTGGGTACTTCGGTAGAGGCTATCATGAATACGGAAGACCGCGACCTCTTCGTGAAGGAGCTCAACAAGGTTGACCTCAAGGTTCCTGTAAGCCACGCTTGCGAGAACATGGAGGAGGCTGTGGCTGCGGCACGCAACATCGGCTACCCTATCATGATCCGTTCTGCCTACGCGCTGGGTGGTCTCGGTTCTGGTGTCTGCAAGACCGAAGAGGAGTTCAAGGAGATTGCTGAATCTGCCTTCACTTTCGCACCTCAGGTGCTTGTTGAGGAGAGCCTGAAGGGATGGAAGGAGATTGAGTTCGAGTGCATCCGTGATGCTAACGACCGTTGCTTCACCGTTGCCTCTATGGAAAACTTCGACCCACTCGGAATCCATACAGGTGAGTCTATCGTGGTGGCCCCAACCTGTTCTCTTACCGACGAGCAGGTGAAGATGTTGCAGGACATCGCCGTGAAGTGCGTCCGTCACCTCAACATCGTGGGTGAGTGCAACATCCAGTATGCTTTCAACGCTGAGACCAACGACTACCGTATCATCGAGATCAATGCTCGCTTGAGCCGTTCTTCTGCCCTCGCATCTAAGGCTACCGGTTATCCGCTCGCCTTCGTTGCTGCCAAGATTGCCCTCGGTTATACACTCGACCAGATTGGTGAGATGGATACTCCTAACTCAGCTTATGTGGCTCCATCACTCGACTATATGATCTGTAAGATTCCTCGTTGGGACCTTACCAAGTTTGCCGGTGTAAGCCGCAAGATTGGTTCTTCCATGAAGTCTGTAGGTGAAATCATGTCTATCGGCCGTTCATTCGAGGAGATGCTCCAGAAGGGTCTCCGTATGATTGGTCAGGGAATGCACGGTTTCGTAGGCAACGACCACACCAAGTTTAATAACTTGGATGAGGAACTTTCTAACCCTACCGACCTCCGTATCTTCGCCATCGCCCAGGCTTTGGAGGAAGGTTACACCATCGAGCGCATCGAGGAGTTGACCAAGATTGATCCTTGGTTCATCGAGCGCATGAAGAATATCGTAGATTACAAGCACAAGCTTTCTGAATATAATACTCTGGAGGAGATTCCTGCCGAGGTATTGCGCGAGGCTAAGGTATTGGGCTTCTCTGACTTCCAGATTGGGCGCTTCGTATTGAAGACCAAAGATACCAACATGGAGAAGGAGGTGCTGGCTGTTCGTGCCCTGCGCAAGAAGCTGAACATTCTTCCTGCCGTAAAGCGCATCCCTACTGTGGCAAGCGAGCATCCTGACCTCACCAACTATCTCTACATGACATACGCTGTAGAGGGTTACGACATCAACTACTACAAGAACGAGAAGTCTGTCATCGTTCTCGGTTCGGGTGCTTACCGCATCGGTTCTTCCGTAGAGTTCGACTGGTGTTCAGTAAACGCCATCAATACAGCCCGCAAGTTGGGTTACAAGTCAATCATGATCAACTACAACCCGGAGACCGTATCTACCGACTACGATATGTGCGACCGTCTCTACTTCGATGAGCTTTCATTCGAGCGTGTACTCGATGTCATCGACCTGGAGTCACCACGTGGTGTGATTGTTTCTGTGGGTGGTCAGATTCCAAACAACCTGGCTATGAAGCTTCATCGCCAGTCTGTGCCAATTCTGGGTACCTCTCCTGTCAACATCGACCGTGCCGAGAACCGCGGTAAGTTCTCTGCCATGCTCGATAAGTTGGGTATCGACCAGCCTAAGTGGAGCGCCCTCACATCAATGGAGGATGTCCAGAAGTTCATCGACGAGGTAGGCTATCCTGTTCTCGTTCGTCCTTCCTACGTTCTTTCCGGTGCAGCCATGAACGTTTGCCACGATGATGATGAGTTGCGTCGCTTCCTGGAGGCAGCTTCTGAGGTTTCTAAGGAATACCCAGTAGTTATCTCTCAGTTTATGACAGAGACCAACGAGATTGAGTTCGATGGTGTTGCCCAGAACGGTGAGATTGTAGAGTATGGTATTTCAGAGCACGTAGAGTATGCAGGCGTTCACTCTGGTGATGCCACCATGACCTTCCCTGCCCAGCAGATTTCCTTCGCTACAGCCCGTCAGATCAAGAAGATTTCACGTGCCATCGCCAAGGAGCTCAACATCTCTGGTCCTTTCAATATCCAGTACCTGGCTAAGGGTCGTGATGTAAAGGTAATCGAGTGTAACCTCCGTGCATCCCGTTCGTTCCCATTCGTGAGCAAGGTATTGAAGCGCAACTTCATCGAAACGGCTACCCGCATCATGCTCGATGCTCCATATCAGAAACCGGATAAGTCTGCTTTCGATATCGACCGTATGGGTGTGAAGGCATCCCAGTTCTCATTCGCCCGCTTGCAGAACGCCGACCCTGTTTTGGGTGTGGACATGAGTTCTACCGGTGAGGTAGGCTGTATGGGTGATACTTTCGAGGAGGCATTGCTCAACTCATTGATTGCTACCGGCTACAAGATTCCTTCAAAGGATAAGGGCATCATGCTTTCAAGCGGTGGTGCCAAGGAGAAGGCTTCTCTGCTCGACGCTGCCCAGGCGCTGGTTAAGAATGGTTACACCATCTACGCTACAGCAGGTACAGCGAAGTTCCTCAACGAGAACAACGTGAAGGCTACAGCCGTAGGATGGCCTGATGAGGACCACAAGGATATTCCTAACGTGATGCAGATGATTGCCGACCACAAGTTCGACCTCATCGTCAATATCCCTAAGAATCACACCAAGCGTGAGCTGACCAACGGTTACAGAATCCGTCGTGGCGCCATCGACCACAACATTCCTCTGTTCACCAATGCCCGTCTGGCTTCAGCCTTCATCGAGGCATTCTGCACAATGAGCCAAGACCAGTTGCAGATTAAGAGCTGGCAGGAGTACGAGTAATCTCGTTGTTTTTTAGGCACGGATTACACGGATTACACGGATTTTTATGAGAGATGATTATCGCTTTTTTTATGAGAGATGATTATCGCTTTGCTTATATTAGCACCATAAATCCGTGTAATCCGCGTAATCCGTGCCTTTTTTATATCTAAA
>ENA-OVFO01001306-OVFO01001306.1-human-gut-metagenome-genome-assembly--contig:-NODE-1306-length-11264-cov-3.854581_pt1 | contig 11264 bp, 10 predicted proteins | sample MGYA00237761_ERZ505401 | MGnify/ENA primary metagenome ERZ505401 (study PRJEB26158, sample SAMN06016330) | human gut metagenome | biome: human gut; feature: ankylosing spondylitis patient; material...
GGTGTCGCAGCTTCCCGCACCAACGCCGCTGTCGGCTCATTGGGTGCGGTCGGTGTCAGTTGCCCATCATGCCGGTGATTGAACAGGCTGAACTCACCGTTTACATAGGCATAAAGTTGAAAATGAGTTTCATGGACAACTTCATAGTGGCGGTCATCTTTCTGCATTTCACCCAACCGGGCATTCAATGCGTCCATGAGCCACATTGCAGTGGACCTATCCTGCAATTCTTCTTCAATCAGCGGCACCGCCTGATAATAATCCATGCCCATGTAATAGGGACGCGGCACATTGTCCGGTGCATTGTACAGACTGGAGTAAATGGCCCGCGCCACCTGTCTCCGCTCATATTCCGGGATCTTTGCGATGGCATCCTCGCCGGGGAATCGTTTCTGCGCGATCAGGCGCTCATACTCCTTGACCACATTGGGAATCGTCAGATGGACGGTATCATATTTTTTGAATCCGTAGTCCCGCACATATTCCAATCCCTTATGGGTCTTGCTGTGATTGTAACCCGCACATCCGCCACCGCTGTACTCACCAAACTGGCTCTTAATGAATTTCTGGTGTTCCTCCGGCGTGTGGGGATAACAGAAATGGGAGTACACCGCCAGTCGTCTATCAACACTGTCTCTTAGGAAGAACTGGTCGATTTCATCCTGTGTGATGAACATTTTACATTGGCGCAGAAAGCTTGGCTGGGCGGTGAAGCTGCGTTCCGGGTAGGAGAGGCCGTCCAGCACAACACCGATGCGGTGGGTGTTGTAAGTGGATAGTCGCCAGCGCATAATGTCGCGGTCTTGGGCATAAGCGTCCAGAAAAGCATGATATTCCTGCGCCAGCGTTTGCAGACCACCCTCAGTTTTTGCGAACGCCACCATATCCTTATCCAGCTCTGGGTAGCCCTTGTGCTGGTCGTGGATGGCCAATGTCTGTGGGAAAAGGCCCTGCGCGCGGCCTTCTTCATTCAGGTCACGGGCCGTCATCAAAAGCGCGTCCATCGCTTCGTGCAGCACCTTGTCCGGGGCCTGCGCCAGCTCGGACGCGGAGAGATAAGTCCCCGCCTCCAGCAGTTCCAAAATCCGTGCCGACGCCTGTTCCCATGTAACCACGGTTTTACTGTACCCGGTGTGGACGCTGTCCCCTTGGGCGAGGTGGATGCCGTCCTCCAGAAACCAAACGGCGTACTTGCGGCCTTCGTATTCAATGCCGCGCCCGTTCGCCCTACCGAACTCCCGGCGCAGAAATGATATATTTTCCGGTTCAGGCCGCTCACGCATATAAAATACGGCGATGCGCTCCGCGCTGTTGGGTTCGTTTCCACCCGTGCAGAGCGCCAGATCAATGACCTCCTGCGGCACCGTGCGCGCCGGGGTCAGAATGCCGGTGGCTGTGTCTGCCGGAGCCTCGTACACCGGGGCGTCGCCGCCCATGTCGAATAGGACAAGCTGCTCTGCGACGATTGGGGCATTTTGCAGCCCCAGCTTGATTTTGTACTCGCCGCGCTCGATCAGGCCCTCGGTCATTTCGGTGATGACCGGCCATGAAAAAACGGACTCTGAGGTGCGGGAGAGGTAGCTGCCCTCCCACATCAAAAGTCCGTCTTTCTCGGCGTGGTAGCCTGTCCGAACACCGTCGGTCAGGACTTCCACCCATATATCGTTGTAGCTGTTTTTTAAGAACTCTGTGCGCTCCGCAAGGCTCTTGTGTGCCTGAAAGTATTCAAAGATCTCCTGCCGCTTGTGCTTGCGCCCGCCGTCGTCCAGCAGGTTCGCTTCAATAAGGTGCATATCCAGAAAGGCGGGCAGTTCTGCGGTATTTTGCTGTGCGGTGTCATGCTCCAGTGCAAAGGCTGCGGCCTGTTCCTGCGCCTTTTCGTCCGGGTAATCACCGTAGACACGGAGGCATTGGCGTGTTTCGGCGTCATAGACGGCAGCGCCGTCGTATGCAAAGCCGTCTTCCTCCATCGTACCGGCAACATAGCCCTGTGCCGCAACCTCCGCTTCTTCCAGTGTTTGATAGTCCAGCTTATCGTCAAAGCCGTTTTCAAAATGGTGATAGGCTGCAACCTGATAGGGCTTGAACGGGCTATGGTCTGCTGCGTTTACCAGCTTCGGATAAGTTTCCTCTAAAAGCTCCTGATGCAGCCGGTTATGGAAGGCTGGCATATCAAAGTAGAGCTTTGCAAGCTGCAAATCGCCGCTTTCGTTGACAATGCGCCGGATTGCGTCTGCCCCTTCCATAATGGCATTTTCACGATCTGAATTGCGGCAGGCATTGACAAATGCTGTGTCTTTTACCAATGCAGCAGCAACCGTTTGCTTGTACTGCTCGAACAGTTCTTTTATGGTTTGTTGTGCCGCATCTATAACAGCAGAGGCAGAAAGCTCATCACTTCCTGCCTCTGTGGGTTCTTCGGTTGTCAGGCGTAGATCAGGTCGGTCAGCGCCAGTTCCTCCGCGCTGTGCCGGAGATTGTTCATCAGGCCCGTCCAGCGCAGGGGATCGGTCGCTTTCAGTGCCTCCGTCACGCCCTCGGCCTGCGCCATCCGTGCCACGGTCTGCTCCACCATCTTCCGCGCGGTCTGCTCGATCTCCGCCAGATGCTCCGTCAGCTTGCCGCTGGTCTTGAGGTTGGTGTAAAGCACTCTGCGGTGCTTCTTCAGGTACGCTCTCCGCAGTTCCGCGTACTTGCCCAGATGCACCTCCGGTACGCTGGGCATCATCAAATTCGGCACCTGATAGCCGTTCTGTATCCTGTAAGTGACCTCCATACTGTTTGCTCCTTTCTCGGCCTGCTTCGTGTTGTTCTGTGCGGTCATCATAACCGATTCTCGCGCGGTTTGCAAAAAATTGATCCCGCTGAGCCTGCATGACCGTTCGGCTGATCTCCCGCAGCCCCATCTCTGCGATGTCGCTGGTGGCGATGCCCAGGGCGTTGATCGTAGGCGGTGTGTTGAATTCGTAAACATGGGCGAACTCATCGGGAGAAAAATAATCGTCTGCCCGCAGGCCCAGCCGGGTCATCAGCATATACGCCACGCTGACCTCCAGCGCGTCCCGGTAGAACACCTCTAAATTGAGGTCATCCAGTTCCTCCAGCAGGCTGTCCTCGCGGCAGTCGCGGAGATCTTGCAGGTAGTCTGTGATGTTATCTGCCACGGCATTGTGGCAGGCAGAGCGCACGGCGTCCGCAAGATTTTCTTTTTCGGCCAGGTTGCCGAAGGTGGCTTCTAAGGTTTCGATGACCTCCGGCTCAAAGGCCGGGTGCATCGTCCAGATGGGCAGTGGACGGGCAAAGCGGGACGCATGGGTATCGGAAACATCGAAGTAGAGCTTCAAGCAGTTTTGCCCGTCATCGCCAAATACGGCAATGCTCTTGGCCCCGCGATTGACCCAGCGGCCAAACTGACGATTCCAGCGCTCCATCTCAAGGACCGCCGTGGCGTCCGGGCGCTGGGCGTAGATCAGAATTTGATCATCGAAGGGGCATTTGTAATTGTAGCAGGCCGCGCGGAGAAAGCCCGTCCAGCTTTGATAGCTGCCGGTGACACTCTGCACGGTCTGGTCATACAGCTCTGTGATAAGCTGAAATTTTGTAGGCAAGTTGACACCTCCTTATCGCTCCGGCTCCGCCCGCTTTTTTACTGCAAGCCGGTCATTCTTTTGCTGCTCTTTTTGGGCCTTTTCAAACGGTTTCCGCTGGTAACAGTAAATATAAAACTGGTAATCACCTTTAACCGGCGTACAGCGGAGCATATACACATACCGCTTTGTTTTTACCATGAAGCCGCAAGAGGGAAGCAACGCACCCTTGATGGCGCAGATCTGCTCATACCGGTTGCAGTAGCGGTTCATGCTGTCGAAGTCCCGCAGCGGGGAGTCCGGCTGCTCCCGCAGCCAGTTTACGGTGCGGTCAATATCGGCCTTAAACTCCGGCGTATTCAGTGCGTCTTGCTGGTGGGGCCACCATGTTGTATAAAACTGCTTACCGCTGCCAAAGTCGCCCCGCAGATGGCCCACGCAGCCGACAACCTTGTCCTGTTCCTCACTGCGGGAGAAGTAGAGATTGTGAAGCGCAGGATCATTGACGCTGTAAAAGTCAATGACATCTTTCTCGCTGGCGGGATATTTCTCCTGAAATTCCGCAAGGGTACGGCATCCGCTATCTTGAAAGGAAAGGCTGTCATTCTCCATTGGAATCCACCCATCAACGGGAAGCTGGAACGGCTCACGAGTGAGGACGGTGCCGTAGTAGTTGGCGAAAATGCTCCTGGCCAGTTCAACGGGTTCGCCCCAATTCTCATCCCCGTGGCGCAGCTCGTAGCGATATACGCCCTCCGGCACGGTGGTTCGGTCAATACGAAAGTCGGTAAACAGCGCCGGTTTACCCATGATCGTGACTTCCTGATAGTTCTGCTTGCTGGCGTCATACTGGCTCACCGTGCTTCACCTCGTTCTTTCTGATTTTTTGCTTTTTCTTTTTTCATCGAAGGATAGGGAATAAACTCTTCCTCGCCCTCGATCATGCTGAACGATGAGCGCAAAAACGGGTGTGTCTCCCGCTTCTGAAGCTGGCGGATCATATCCAGCGCGGCTACTCTCGACGCGGCGCTGCCCTCCATCGTACCGTCCCTGAACACATAAAACCGCTTCATCGCTCGATTCCTCGCTCTCTATGCTTATTTTTCTCCTGATGCTTCTGCGTCAGAAACTCCGGCACTTCCTTGAAACCAACGCTATCCGTGTAGTAGGCGGTTTTCTTTCCACCCTGCGTCAGTACCACGATGTCGCTTACAGACATGGAACGCATCCGATGGGCAAAGGGGCGGTGGTCGCTGTTGTGTTTTGCCCACAGATCCTCCAGCGAATTTCCCTTTGCGTACATACCGGCGTAAGAACGCTGATAATCAGCGCTCTGGAGTTTTCCCTTTGCCGCTTCATAAGACCGGAAATAGTAGTCCACATCAGCGGTTGCGGGGATCTGATAGATTTCATAGGTGCCGATCTCGCCGCTGATTTTCGGCGCGCTGGGAACATAGATATTGCCATTGCGCTCCTGCATTTCTGCAAACTCACAAATATGATAGGCAGAATTACCGATGCAGACATGGCAATCGTCAATGTACTTGCAAGGGAAAACCATCTTTTCACCGTCAAAGCGGGTAATGACGATGCTTTCCCCATCTTTGATAGTAAAGAGCGTGCGATACGCGCTGTCAATAAAGCGAATATCACGCTTGTCTTTGTCGGGATTTGGAAAGGCGAACACGCCCATGATGTCTACCGGCTCACGGTCACTCATCTGGCTTCACCTCGTTCTTTTTTCGGCTCAGTACGCTTTTGTTCATATTCTCTCAGCTTTTCTTTCGCCCAATCCGGTATCTTTTCTGGATTGGCTACGCCAAGAATGTCGGAAGCGTCCCACCGGCATCGTTCACCGGAATACAATTCCTCGAAGTAAACCGCACGCCCGCGTGCGCCGGGTGTGCAGCCAAATCCACTCAGCGCGAAGCCGAGTTGACAGTCTGCCGTGCGGTATTCCGGTGCAAGGCTGGTGGGGCGGAGAACGATCAGCTTGCCTTGCAGAGATTCCTCTGATGGAGGAAGGCAAGCCTCCGCGCCTAAAACGGCATAGGGGACATTTCGGGCCGCACGGAATGCTTTGACTTTTTCGACCTGTGCCTGCAAGCGATTCAAAAAGGTTTCTGCAATTTCCAGATAACTCTTACAGGCAAGTGCTTCGGGATACATTGTTTCTCCGAGAAAATTGTACTGCTGATAGCAGGTCATATAGGTTTCGTCCTTTGGATTGAACCCCATAAGCAGAACGCGCCCACCCATACGAATGGACTGTATGATCTCGTAGTCACCGGCTTTGTCGGGTTCTGCGCTTTTCTGCTCCCTGTACCCAAACCGCTCCGCTTTATCCCGTAAGATTAGGTCTTTGAGATAGGCACCCTTTTCGGGTTGCTGTTCAAACCATTCCCGCACCTCGGTATCACCGAGGGAGAGTTGGAAGGTAAACCGCATGATTTTGTTGCGGTACTCGTCATTCTTTTCTTTTCGCTTCTGATAGTTCGTCATCGTGCTTCACCCCGATCCCTATGTTTTTTTTTTTGCCGCTTCTGCTCCTTTTCCAATTCTTCCAGCGTTTTCGGTGGTTTGCCATCAAAGGAGATCAGAACATTTTGCTTCGGTGTGCCTTGCAGCATGGTTTCCACCTCGCTGCACTCCTGCTTCTGCTTTTCTGTCATGGTGCTGTCCTTTCCAGAAGATAGAAAAACAGAGATCTGAGCATCTTCCGCTGCAAATCTCTGTTCCAATCGTTCTACTGTCCAATTCTGTTTGAATTGCCCCAAAGGGTTATGCCCGAATTGGGCGATGGCCCGCTGATCCATATCGCGGAGCCTTTTCCATAATTCCGGGTGGTGATGCCGCAGCTTTCTCAGTTCGTCGATCCGCTGGAGGGGACAGCACCAACAGGAACAGCGGTGGTATATCTCATATAATCCGCCCCAGTCATAACCGCGGTCGTAACATAGTTTCAAAGCCTCTGCTTCGGTGATACCCCAGTCCACCAACGGATACTGCTCGTTCTTGATACGTTTCGGCTCATCTGCCGCGATACCGACATAGTGGAGAGCCTGATACTCGCCCTTGAGCCGATTGACCTCCTTGCTGATAAGATGCGTTTTAAGCTGCCCCGTACACCATCGGACCTTAACGCCGGGCCAGCCGTTTCCGTAAAGCGGAACGCCCAGCCTTTGCCGGTTTTCGATGGAAGATGGCTTTTGCTTTTCTTCCTCGAACATCAGGTATTCAAAGCCTTTTGGGTGACGGAGCATGGTGATGTGGATACCACGCTCCCGGTAAAGGTAGTCATCCACCTTGCGGATATGGTCATACATTTCCGGAAATTCCATGCCGGTGTCTGCCCAAAGGACCGTGTTTATGGGCAAACCTCGTTCAATCATCAGCAAGAGCATAGCCGTACTGTCCTTACCGCCTGAGAGGGACACTGCATGAAAAATCTGCTTGTTGAATGAAATCACCTCCAATTTGCTCATGAAAAAAGCCGCCTGTTTCGGCGGCTGCAATACAAAACGGCACGGGAAGCCGTGCCGTTTTCATTGAAATCTTCTGTTCCGACAGGCAGAGCAGATCCGCGGTCATTCTATGACTTCATGTTCCATTCGCAAATACTTTTCGCGCAGATACCATGCCTGTTCAGGACTGATGATCCGGTTTACCTCCGCGCTATTGATGTCGCTTTGCAGAGAACAGTAATCGCAATCCCAGAGATAATACTCTTCACCACGATCCAGCTTATCCCATGCGCTGACCATAGCTTGGATTGACTCCTGCAAAAACTCCGGCAAATTCTGTTCCCAATCACAGTGACCATCGGCATTGTTTTTTCTATCGTCTTGCAAAGCCACTTGCGGCACCTCACTTTTCGTTGATGCTCGCATCATAGCAACACGCCAGTCCGATGTCAACAAATGCCCCGGCAGAAGCATTATCGACTCATCTCCTGCTGCCGCTTACGGTGCCAGCCTTCCAGCAGCTTGATAATGACATCCTCCATCTGCTTTGGGGTGTAGCTGGAGGGAAAGTATTTTTGTAGACGGTCGTTGCGGATCGTGACCTTGCGTTCCAGCGGCTTTTCCTCCCGCATGATGAGGTCGATGATGTTGTTTTCCAGCTTGCCCTCGGCGCTGAGCTGCTTGAGTCGCTGGGCCTGTCCCAGCGACGGGGATACCTCGTCGCGCTCCATGACCAGCAGGAGGTAGGTCTGTTCTTTTTCGGACAGGTGGGAGAGAAAATCCGCTGCGGGAACGAACTTGAGCGTTCCCGCGTCCACCGCGTCCAACAGCGGAGGGATCAGCTTATTCAGGCGCACATAGCGCTGAATTTGCGATGTACTTTCGTTGACTTGCTCTGCCAAAATTTCTTTTGACTTGCCACGAAAATAATGGGGGCCAACTTGGTTCCCATTTTCTCTTGAAGGCCGTCCAGCCTGCCGTTTCATGGCGTCCAGCTTCAGCTTGTAGGCTTTGGCTTTCTCGCTGGGCAGTAAGTCCTCGCGGTTGATGTTGTAATCCACCACGAGGATGTCCGCTTCCTCGTCACTGTAATTGCGGACGAGGACGGGGCGGGTATCCAGCCCCACGGCCTTCGCACAGTAATCGCGCCGGTGGCCGGAGATGATCTCGTATCCGCCAGTGTCGAGGGGGCGAACGATCAGCGGCTCAGCGATGCCGATGTGCTCAATGCTGTCCATGAGCCGCACCAAGTCCGGCGTGGGCCGGTCAATGGTGTACGGCTGGCGGGAATACGGGAAAACCTCTGCGGCTGGAACGAGTTGGATACGCTCCTGCCGGTCAGCTTCTCGCTCCGCGTCCGTTTTGAACAGGTCATCGTACCGGGTCAGTTCGATGCCGCTTAATTTGCTTGCCAAGGCTCAACACCTCCCTCGTCAGATTTTCATACGCCAGCGCCGCCTTGCCGCTGCGGTCGTGGTCGTAAATGCTTTTGTTTTCTACGCTGATCTCTGCCGCCTTGATGGAACGGGGGATCTCGCTTGCGAACACATGACCGCCGTAGGTCTTGCGGACAAGTGCGTTGATCTCCCGCGCCAATGTGGTGCGGCTATCCACCATCGTCAGCACAATGCCGTCCACCTCCAGCTTCGGGTTGAGCTGCCGTTTCACGCGGGTGATGGTTCGCAAAAGCTGCTCCAGTCCTTTGGCCGGAAGATACTGCGCCTGCACGGGGATAATCACGCTGTCCGCCGCAGTCAGGGCGTTGATAGTCAGCATACCGAGGGACGGCATACAGTCGATGAGCGCGTAATCGTAGCGGTCTGCCACCGTAGACAGGTATTGCCGCAGTACCGTTTCACGGCTCATGGTGTTGACCAGCGTGACCTCCAACGCCGACAGCTCGATATTGGCGGGGACAAGGTGGACGCCGGATTGGTGGTGCAGAATGCCCTCACCGGGGGCGATGGGCTGCTCCGCGATGATCTTCTCCATTAGCGTGGAGAGCGTGGGGGATAATTCGTCAGGCTGCGGCCAGCCCAACATCTGCGTGAGATTGCCTTGTGCATCGGCGTCGATCAGCAGGACTTTTTTACCTTGCCGAGAAAGACCAATGCCGAGGCTGGCGGCTGTGGTGGTCTTACCCACGCCGCCCTTCTGATTTGCCAGTGCGATTGTTTTCACGGGTTCGATGCTCCTTTCAGTCGTAAAATGGGTTTCAAAAAAGCAGAGCTGTTCGCTCTGCCTATCCGCTGTCATGGAAGTCGTGATTCACTTTGGCGCGGTAGTAGCTGCCGCAGGTAGTTGGGGCGTTGAACAGCATCTCCAGCAGATAGGCTTTGATGTTACGAATGTCCGCGGTGCTCTCCCGCAGGCAGTCCAGCACATACTCGATGTGGGAGGAATCCAGCTTCAGAAAACGCTCCTTCACTAACGCCGTATAAAGCTGCTTTCCGCCGATCCGCATGAAGCTGCCCTGTGTGCAGAGGACCTCCAGCATGAGGTCCGCGATCTCGTCGATGTCGTCGTAGGGATGTTGCCGGCGCAGGTGGTCGTACTCGATATTTTCCCGAATCTCTTTTCGGTATTCCTCGATCACCTCCTCCGGCTGCGCGCCCGGATGGATAGATGAATCAGTATTACTCAACTCAGTATTATTCTTATCAGTCTTATTACACTCGGTTTTTCCGAGGTCTTGACTTCTGATTTTCCGAGGTCCAGACTTCGGTTTTTCAGAACTCTTGACTTCGGTTTTTCCGAAGTCTGGATTTCGGCAGCTCGGAGGCTCCGCTTTCGGTGTATCCTCGCCTGGTTCGTCCTCTATACCCATGAAGCGGAGAACATAGATTTTCGCCGGTCTGCCCAGCCCCTGCTTGACCCGCCTTATGAGGCCCACGCCTTTGGCGCTGTCCAGCTCCGCGAACAGCTTGACCGCCTTATCCGTCTTGCAGCAGAGCTGTTCGCACGCCTCCTCCAGCGTAAAGTAGATATACACATGGCCATCATCGTCCATCCAGCCGTTTCTCATGGACAGGCTCATGCGGTCCAGCATGAGGCCGTACAGCAGCTTCGCGTCGGTGGAGAGCCGCCGAAAGTACGGCTCGGTGATCAGGAGCTTGGGGATGCGGAAAAAGGCGTATTGCTCGGCGTCCATGCCAAGATGGTACGCAAAGATCGCCTGCGGCATATCTGACACCTCCGTTCTGCCACAGATTTTATCTATCTCTCAACGGCGGTCTGTGGTATAGTAAAAGGGAGCATTGCCACGCAATGCTCCCTTACCGTAACCGGACCTGCCGGTGGATTCTTATTCAGTTTGACTTAACACATCACTGTCAGCCGTTTGTCAAATAATTGTGTTTCCCTCATGGGGTTTTCCCTTGATTTTGCCCTTATCAGCTCACGCGGTCAAGGGTAACAGCGTATAAAAGAAGATAATTTCGGGTGGTTTTGATTTCTCAATAAACCCAGTGATTTCAATGCTTTGCACCGATTTTGACGGTTGCTTATAACCGCTAATAACAGATGAAATATTTGGGCGGTGCGAATTCCGTTTTATCCTATCGTTAAGCGCAATCTTTTCGTCAATCCTTGCAAGGAAATCTCCGATGCGTCTCTGCTCGTCCAAGTCTGGCACTGACAATTCAAGCTCTTCGAGAACGCTTTGTTGAACTCGCTGCCTTCCAGAAGATCCGACCATAGACTTTATAGCTACATTACGGAAAACCGGGTTTATTGCTGTGTAATAAACAAATTGCGGATCGCTGATTCCCGTTTTTGCTCTCATCACAATAAACTCCGTTGAGCCAAAGCCAATTTCACCATCATCAAGCATATCAACATAAGCGGTTTTTCCGTTTTCAAGGCATGGAGTGATCCTTGCCATAACGGTGTCCCCGTTGCAAAACTTAGCTCCGCCGTTAAACTCGGCTTTTTCCGTCTCTGGAATCTTTTTCGTGAACGGCTTTAATTTGTCCATTGCAACCTTCGTTGCAATGTCACCCTTTTTGAGGCTCAAGCGAGGATTAAAGTCAATAAAGTCGGCAGCGCGAATTGTCCTCCACTCAGATGTCATATCCAATCGCCCCCAGTCGTTCTTTGATCTGAGCTTCAAGTTCATGAGACTTAGTGAAAAGCTCAGACAGTTCAGAAGTCAGGCGTCCCATTTTCTCTTCAAACGGCTCACCGTCATCTTCCTGTTCCTCAATACCAACAT
>ENA-OVFO01001308-OVFO01001308.1-human-gut-metagenome-genome-assembly--contig:-NODE-1308-length-11254-cov-4.273953_pt1 | contig 11254 bp, 8 predicted proteins | sample MGYA00237761_ERZ505401 | MGnify/ENA primary metagenome ERZ505401 (study PRJEB26158, sample SAMN06016330) | human gut metagenome | biome: human gut; feature: ankylosing spondylitis patient; material...
CAGCAACGGCGCTGGCGGCAGCAGCTCCGGAGGCGGTTCCAGTTCTTCCACCAGACGCTATGACGTCTCCGCGCCCTCTGTCAAGCACGGCGATGTGACCGTTGACCCCAAGAACGCCAAGGCGGGCGATACCGTGACCATCACCGTCAAGCCCGACAGCGGCTATGAGCTGGACACCCTGACCGTGAAGGACGCCAGCGGCAGCAAGATCAAGGTGAAGGACAAGGGCAACGGCAAGTTTACCTTTACCATGCCCGCCTCCAAGGTGACGGTTTCCGCTGAATTCGCTGAGATCAAGGCCATGGACTTCGTGGACGTTCCCTCCAGCGCCTATTACTATGACGCTGTGAAGTGGGCCGCTAAGGAGAGCATCACCGGCGGTATCGGCGGTGGTCTGTTTGGCCCCGACCAGCCCTGCACTCGCGCTCACATTGTGACCTTCCTGTGGCGCGCCGCTGGCTCTCCCGAGCCTAAGAGCACGGTTAGCTTCGCGGATGTTCCCGCAGACAGCTACTACGCCAAGGCTGTGGCCTGGGCTGTGGAGAATGGCATCACGCTGGGTACCGGTGACGGCACCTTCAGCCCCGATGCCACCTGCACCCGCGCCCAGAGTGTGACGTTCCTGTACCGCGCGCTGGGCACCGCGCCCAGCACGGCGAACGGCTTCACCGATGTGGCGACTGATGCTTTCTATGCTGATGCAGTGGCCTGGGCTGTGGAAAACGGCGTGACCAACGGCACGACGGACTCTACGTTCAGCCCCGACAACGGCTGCACTCGCGCCCAGATCGTGACCTTCCTGTTCCGTGCCTATCAGGGCAAGTAAGGGAAGCGACTGACGGGTAACCCAAAGTGAATCAGAACGGCGGCTCGGAATCAATGATTCCCTGCCGCCGTTCTTTGGTAAGCTGTGTAAGTGCTCAGTAACCACCCGGTAACGTAAGCGTCAATTCCAGCGGCGTCTATACAGGCGAGGGTAAAGTGACAACTGCACCTACCCACGAAAAAACAGGCGTCAAAACTTACACCTGTGGGATTTGCAAGGCCACAAAGACGGAGAGCATTCCCAAATTGGTAAGCAGCGGCAGAGTCAGTAGTGGTGGCGGTAGCAATAATATCCCTGGCGGTTAGTTACACTCGACGCCTATACCGTCAAAGCTGAGGGCGGCTGGACACACATAGGACAATAACGTGCTGCGGTACATCAAAATAAACAGGGGCTGTCCCAGAACAAATATTCTGAGACAGCCCCTGACGCTATTTACTGTAGTAAAATGGTCTGCTAACGGCAGTAAATCCTTCCTTGCCGGTAACCACCACATTGTTCGCGCCACTGGCGCAGTGGATGATCATGATATTACCGCCGCTGTCAAAGCCGCAAACAATGCCGACATGGCTGTCACCCGGATAAAAGACAAGGTCTCCCGGCTGGGCGTCACTCCAAGCAATAGGCGTACAGTAGCTGTGCTGCGCAGTGGCCCCGCCGCCATGCCCAATGACGTATTGTCCACCGCTCTGGTTGTAGAATACCCAATCCACCATTCCCGAACAATCCAGTCCGAAGGGCCGCACAGTGCCGGTGGTGGAACTACCCTCGGCTGTAACTTTCATCGGCATTCCCCAGCGGCTGTCCCAGCCGATTACCAAAGATTTTCCTCCCCAAAAATAATGGACTCTGCCCAAGAGCTGATATGCTGTCAGCACAACTTCTCTGCGTGCCTCGCTGAGATCGGCGGGGAGGTTTTCCATGATCTTCGCTACCTCGTCGGGACTCAGCTCAATGTCCTGGTAGCTACCGGTGAGCGCCGCGAACAGTTCCTGATACTCCGGCTGCATCAGTTCCTCCAACAGCTTGTGCTGCTCGGCGTTGAACCGATACTCGTCCGCCATTTGCAGATGATCCTTGACTGTGACAGTGATGTGCAGGATGACGGTATCGCTTTCATCCTTGTCGCCTGAGATGGTTTCCACCCAATAAGAGATGGCGTTCATATCCCAGAAAATCTGCCGCAGAATATCCAGCTTTTCTTCCGTCAGCGTCGCCACCTCGTCCGGCGAAGCGTTGTCCGTGGTGGTCCGCACAGCATAGACCGCCAGCACATCCCGCCAGTTCGCCACCATAGCGGCACTGCCCGCGTTGTCCATATCCAGTTCGTCATAGGAGTTCTCCGCCTTGATCTGCTCGATGCGGTCTGTAAACTCCGTGTTCAGCATCGTCACAGCCTCCGGCATCGTATATCCGGTGCCGCTGTCCTCACCGGAGAAGAAGATCCCAAACGGTGACGCGATCAGGAGCCCAATCAGGCAGATGACTAGCACCATTGAGAGGACCGTGCTGCCGCCCGCCATCATCGCCGCCGCAAGGCTTCTGGCGGCGGACAGGATGGCCCGCAGCGCCCGTCCTGCCGCCTGGGATGCTTTCTGCGCGGTGGTCTGCGCCGCTTTCGCGGCTTGCTGATACCGCGCTGTCTGCACCGCTGCTTCCCGTGCGGTGCGGGCGCTGCTTTGCAGCATGACCGCCTGCTTCTGTGCGGACTCCAAAGTTTTCGCTGTATCAGCTATCTTCTTAGAACGCGGCGAATCAGAGACGATGTCACGCTCCATCGGCAAGTGCTTTTTCCTCGCTGGTTTGGGCAAGCTGGTTTCAGCCCGTTCTTTGATGTGCGGTATCTGCTCCGAACGCATTCTGTCCGGCATGGCGCTACCGTCCCTGTCTGAATGTAAGGCTTGTGCCGTCTTGATTCGGCGGCGCGATACGGCTCGCTTTTGCTCTGCCTGCCATCGGGCAGCTTTGCGCCCGCGTTCCTCCATGAATACTCTCTGCCCCTGCCGCTGCGGTTCCGCTGCCACTGTGACCTGTGTCTCTGTCTGTGCGCCGATATAAGTATCTTTTGTCTTGACCTTGGCGGCCTTTTGCGCGGCGTTCTGGCGCGCCTGCTGCCGTCCACGCTCCGCAGCGGTCTGCGGCTGCGACCCGGCAGAAGTGGTATCTTTTTCCTTGATAGCAGAAGGCTTTTGCCCTGTGGCATCGGCAGCAGGAGCGCCGCCCTCCGGCGGCTGCTCCTGCGGTTTCTTCTTCCGCTGCCGGGTGAGTTCCTTTTCTGCCCGACGCAGGCCGCGGGCGGCGGTATCCTCAATGGTGTCGCCGCCGTACTCGTCTGCCTGCCCGTGCTGGGCCGTATCCCGCAGCTGCGTCCGCAGCCGCTCAGAGCCGTCGTCTAAGCCTTTGCGTAGCAGTTCTCTGGGTGTCGATACCGCCTTTTCCTTGATGCGTTCAGAGAGCGTGGGTTTTTCTTTGATTTTTTTCATAGCACATCACGCGATAAGGTCGGAGGGGCGGGTCGTCATCATCTGATACAGCCTGGTGTGGCGGGGAAAGCTGTCCACGAAAGGCACGATGGCGCTGCCGCACTTGATGAGCCCACGCCCGGAGTCCACATTGGTGATGTAGGAAAGCTGGTTATCTGAGATGTTCAGCAGGTGCGCCAGTTCCTCCCGGTCTGTGGCCGCCTGATTCAGCATGATGAGGAACTCACTGTTTGCCAGCATGGTGCGGGCCGTGTGGGACTGCAGCAGGTCCTCGATATTCTGGCTGATCCCCGTGCCGCAAGCCTGATATTTTCGCATTCGTTTCCACAGGGTGAACAGGAAGTTGGCGCTGTACTCATGCTGGAACAGCAGATAGATCTCGTCGATATAGATCCAGGTGTTGCGCTTCAGCCCACGGTTGCGGATGATGCGGTTGAAGATGCTGTCCAGCACCACCAGCATTCCTACCGGCAGAAGCTGCTTGCCAAGGTCCCGGATATCGTAGCAGAGGATACGGGCATTGGTGTCCACATTGGTGGGCTTGGCAAAGGTGTTGAGACTGCCGTCTGTAAACAGCTCAATGGCCAGCGCCACATCCTGTGCTTCCTTTTCCGGCTGGCGGAGCAGCTCCGCGTGGAAGTCCTGCAAGGTGGGGACCGCGCCGTGATAGCCGCTGCGGATATAGTCCCGGTACACCTGCGCGGTACAGCGGTCGATGACGGATTTTTCCTTGGCAGACAGCTTGCCCGCCCCAATGAGCTGTTCACAGAGGGAAAGCAGGAACTCGGATTTCAGCACCACGGGGTTCTCTCCATCCCCATAGCCCTGCTCCATATCCATGGCGTTGATATGGTTGGGTGAGGTGGCGGAGATATTGATGACCTGACCGCCCAGTCCTTCGATGAGGGGGCGGTACTCCGACTCCGGATCGATGACGATGATATCGTCCTGCGTGGACAGCGCCAGTGACACCATCTCCTTCTTGGCGCTGAAGGATTTGCCGGAGCCGGAGACGCCCAGAATGAATGCGTTGCCGTTGAGAAGCTGCCTGCGGTCCGCCACGATGAGATTTTTGCTGATGGCATTCTGCCCGTAGTACACGCCGCCCCGGTCCCAGATCTCCTGGGCCTTAAAGGGCATGAGGACAGCCAGTGCTTCCGTGGTCAGAGTGCGCAGGGCATCGATGCGGCGCAGGCCCAGCGGCAGCGCCGTCACCAGCCCGTCCGCCTGCTGCCAGTTCAGCGTCGTGAGCTGACAGAGGTGCTTGCGGGCAATGGACTGGAGCGTTTCCGTATCACTGTCCAGTTCTTCCTTGCTGTCTGCCAGATGCACCAGCGTCACCACGGCAAACATCATCCGCTGGTCGCGGGTGGTGAGATCGTCCAGCATCTCGCGAGTCTCCTTGCGCTGCTGCTCCAAATCGTAAGGTACAACGGCAGAAAAGTTATTGTTGGCGTTCTGCCGGCGCTGCCAGTTGGTCACATTGGTCTCCACACCCAGCAGGCGGTTCTGCATCTCCCGCACCGCCTCATCGGTAGGAACAGGGATGATGTCAATGGACAGCATGAGACTGCGGTTCAGGCTGGTAAGCTCATTGATCATGGAATCCTTGATGTAGCTGGCATACTCCTTCAAAAAAAGCACCCGGCCATATTTACCGCCCATGATAAAATGATCCTTTTTGAATTCCATGCTGTCCGGGCAGATGGCGTCCTTGAAGGAGCGTCCGTTCTTCATGTTCTCCCGGAGGTCAAAGCGGAACTCGCTTTCCTCGCCCACACGGTAGAAATCATGCAGGATGTGGAGACGGTCTGCCGCATCCATCTCCTCGCAGTGGGAGTCCATGTGGTTCAGACGGGAAGAGGCGTCATGGACCGTGCGGTCAAAAAATGCGCGGGCCTCCTCCACATTTTTCTTGTGGACGGACAGTGTGATGTAGCGCTCCTGCACCACACTGTTGGATGAGTCCGTCACCTTATCCAGCAGCATGGCGTTGTATTCCTTACGCCCGCCGTCCAGATCATCTCCCTTGGGCGGGATGAGGATCTCCTGCTCAAAATTGCGCCGGTCCAGGCGCTTATTGTTGATGGTGATCTTCGTGGTGGAGCCGGTGTCCAGTGCGTTCAGCAGCTCGGAATAGCTGAGAAACATGGCTGTCTTATCCTCTTTCGAGGCAATGGCATAATTGATGTCGCTAAAACGCAGTGTTTTAGAATACTTGCTGCCAAATTGAAAGACCCCATCCGGCCAGATGCGGCGGATGGGGATGATGTCCTGTACAGATTTCGGAACCGTAAATCTTTCTTTGTCCTGCTTCAGTGTATTTTGCAGAGTTTTAATCAAGTTTGAGAGCCTCCTTTATCGTTGAATTTTCCAGAGCTTTGGCGTATATGTTGTCCGATTTGAACACGAGCCTGCGGGGAAACAGGAATTCAGAGCGGATATACGCGAGCAGAAAGCGTTCCAGCGTCATGCCGTTATACTGAAAAAAGCCGCCCAGGGCAAAGGGAAAGGCTGCAAGCACGCAGACCCAGCCGATCTCCCCATTTCCCAGCACAGGGCGCAGGCCGAAATATACGCCCACTGCCACGGCGACCGCCAGCAGTGCGAACAGCAACTGCCGTAGGGACAGGCCGAAGAATAGACTCTCCTGGTAATTTCGTACTTCTTTGTTGATGCGGACCTCCAATGGATCACCTCCGAGTTTTTTCTGAGTTTTGCTGAACAGACTCTTGCTTTGTCTGTGCAGTCATGGTACTATGCCACAAACCCGATGAAGGAGGTCGTGACACATGATCGCTTTTCTGATGATCGCCGGGCTTGGCGTCCTGGCGCTTCTCTCCCGGTTCGCCGCGCTGACGCGGATGACCATCCCGCTTTTGTACACCGTGTCCATGCTGACGGTGTTCCACGGCTGGTATCGCGCCCATACCGTGCTGGCAGACCGCATCCTGTTCGCTCTTGTAGGGCTGGTGGTGCTGTCCTGGCTGCTTTCGCTGATCCGCTTTGTCTGCGATCTTGTTATGCAGGCACGGGATGACGCTGCCGCTATGGAGTATTTCTCCTACCGTGTTCGCAAAGCACGGGAGAACGGCGAAGACACCGTCAGCACAGAGGGCCTGTGGCGCTGAATCAGCCAAGGCCCATCAGCTCCCGGATGATGCGGTCGCTCATCTTGATCGCGCCTACCAGCACCAGCATATTGAAGATCAGCTCACCCACATAGTTCCATACGATGGTGGCTGCCGCCAGCGTATCGTCCGCGATGGCGGGCGGGGACGAGGCAAAGGCAGAGAAGATCACACAGGCCAATACGATGACACAGCCCTCCAGACAGATGGCGGCATAGCTTTTCAAAAAGGCTACGCCGATACTACTGGAGGGCTGTCCCGCAAAGCTGGCCAGCGGGATGGGTGCGATGGCCGTTGCGATATAGAGCTTAAAAAAGCGGCTATATACCGTCAGTATCATGACAAGGGAGAGTACCCAGATAAAGAGCGAGCCCAGCAGCGTCACCGCCCAAAGGGGGATGGAGTCAATAAAGCCCACATCCTCGATGACACTCACCAGTTCATCCGGTAATGTGGTGGCAGACATCGCCGTCAGCCCGGAGGAATCCATGATGGTTGTCACCATGCCCTGGGCAACACGAAACGCGCCGGTCATCAGCTCCATGATGAAGCATTTGAAGGCCACTTCCGGCTTCTTCATCTCGGTAAAGCTGCCGCAGGTCTTGACCACGCCCATCACGAAAAACAGCACCAACAGCGCATACCCCACAGCTTTTAATCCATCGTTAATGTTCACGATGACATTCCAGACACCGCCGCCCTTAAAGGACTCCGGCGAGGTGCTGATAAGCTGCCAGATCTCTGCCAGCCTTCCGTTCCACATTTCCAGCGCAGAGTTCAAATTGTCTATGATCCAGTTTCCGCTTCCCATTCAAAATCACCTCCTACGGGAAGAACAGGGTGAACGGTATCATGCCGTTCACCCTGCCGCGTTTTTCAGCCGGTGATGAGGGAGAGGATCTCCTTGGTAAAGGTGATGACGATACCGCCTGCCACCGTCAGCATACCGTTGGCGCGCTGGGAGGGATCGTGGCTCTTGAGGGACAGGCCCACCTGCAGGATGCCGAAGCCCAGCAGGATGAGACCAATGGCGCGGATCAGCGAGAAAATAAAATCGGACAGGTTGTTGACCACCGTCAGCGGATCGTCTGCGGCCAGCGCGGGCACCGCGGTGGCGACCAGAAGCAGGGCAACGCAGGCAAAGACGGAATAGATCCGCTTTGCCTTTCTCTCGAAATTTTTGTTGTTCAAATCATGTTTCATGCTGCAGCATTCTCCTTTTCATTGTCAAAATCAATTTGGAACAGCGGCTCTCCCGGAATGGGAGGCTCCGCCGTCCCGTGGTGGATGTAGGGCGGTCCGCCGCCATCCATCGTATAGCGGATGGCGGGATGCTCCATGAGCTCATACTTTTCGTCCATCACCGGCCGTGTGCCGCGGATGAACAGAATACAATACCGGTTATCCAGCATCCGCACCTCGTCCGGCGTCAGCAGTTCCCGCCCACTGATCTGGAAGTTGGTGGAGTAAGACCCGGACCGCCCTTTGGTCTGCCCGTGGGTCTTGGTGTCGATGGTGGACTTGCCCAACGCCTCGGAAATGTACTTGTGGGTGCTTGCCTCGTTACCGCCCAGATAGAGCAGCGTGTCCGAGTTGCCGGGGATGGTTTCCCACGAGTCCTTATACAGCTCCTTGATCTGCGCCATGTTCTGGATGATGGTGCTGCAGGAGATGTTGCGTGAGCGCATGGTCGCAAGCTCCCGCGGCAGCCCCGGCAGATTGACCGATGGCGCTTCATCCAAGATGAAATGCACGTGGCAGGGCAAGGCTCCGTGATGGATCTGGTCTGCGCAGTAGTAAAGGGTCTGGAAGATCTGGGAGTACAGAAGACTCACTAAAAAAGTAAATGTCGTATCATTATCCGGGATGACGGCGTACAGAGCGCACTTTCGCTCTCCCAGCGTGTAGAGATCCATGTCATCATGGTCGGTGACAGCTTTGATCTGCGGCAAATTGAAGGGTGCCAGCCGCACAGCGGCAGACACCAGAATCGATTTTGCCGTCTTGCCCGCCGCCTGCTTGAAAACCTTATATTGCCGCAGGGCAACGCTTTCCGGGTTCTCATACTCCATTGCCCGGAACAGCAGATCCAGCGGGGAGACATACTCGTCATCGTCCTCCTTCACTTCGGCATATTCCAGCACACGCAGCACCATTGAAAAATTCTGCTCATATTCCGGCGCTTCCTGGAACAGCATGAGGATGATGGCCTGCAGCAGTGCTGTCTCGGACTTCGACCAGAACGGATCGGACTCGTGACTGCCCTTGGGCGTCGTTGCCTGGATCAGCGTGTTGACCAGCTTTAGCGCGTCTTTTTCATCCCGCAGGTAGCGGAACGGGTTATAGCCGTCCGACTGTGACAGATCCACCAGATTCAGCACTCGGATGTCGTATCCCTGCCGTTTCAGATACCCTCCGGTGGCGGTCAGCACCTCCATCTTCGGGTCCGTGATCACATAGTTGCTGTTTGCTTCCAGAATGTTGGGCTTGACATAGCCGCGGGTTTTGGCCGCGCCGCTGCCGCCAATGACCAGCACATTCAGTGAGCGCCGGTGCTTGTGGGTATCCAGCCCCAGCCGCACATGGCGGGTGAGGATCTTGTTCTGCTTTTGACGGAACTGCGCGTTGAGCTGCCGGGGAGAGCCCCATGCGGCGGAGCCGTGTTCCTCTCCGTCCCGTGTTCTGCCCTGTCCGGAAGCATAGAGACACAGCCCCATGAGATACGCGCCGGTGCAGACGAGAATGGACAACAGACTCTTGTCTGTCCATTGGATCTGGAAGGGCTGTTCCAGCGCGGCAGTTAAGTTTGATAGCAGCTCCGGCAGACCGCCGCCAAGGGACTGGGCGATCAGCAGCGCCGCCCATATCACAGGGATATAGAGGAACAACGCAAGTACCAGATCCGTTGTTTGGGATGTCTTTTTCAGCCGCATCACCTCCTGCATAAAAAATACGAGGCCGGCAGAGCATTCCACTCTGCCGGCCTTACTGACGAAACGGCTTTCTTACTTTGTCCTGTCCGGTCGTACTTTTTGACGGATCTTTTCCTTGGCCGGGGCAGACTTCTGCCGGGTATCCAGCTGCGCCTGATAGCCTTTCAGCCGTTCCAGAACCGAAGGCCGCTCATTCGACATCGTCCCGGCAGCCGTTTCCCTGCCGCTGGATGAGGTCGATCTGCCTTTGGTATCTGGCAAGTCTGTTCCCGACCGAGATTCTTTTTTTGGTGCCACCTCCTGCCGCTTGCCCACAGGCGGTGTCACAGGCGTTTCCCCCTGCTGTGGGCGTTGCTGTTCGCGCTGCGGCGCCTCCTGTCCCACACGGGCTTCCTGCTCCTTAGAGGGGACATCCTGCCGCGCCTGCTCCGGCTGCCCGGTATATCGGATGCGCTCAAAGATCATATTGGCGCGGTCGATCTCCGTTACCGGCATGATCACATCCACGACTTTTCCCTTGTTATCCGAATCACGGATGGCAGAGAACAGGATCTTCTGTTTTCCTGCCCGCTGCCTGAATTGCTGATACTGTTCCGGTGACATGGAAAATCGCCGCACATCGCGGGTCTCCTTCAGCATCTTGACCAGATTGACTTTACCGGAAATGGTCTTGTGGTTTTTCGCCAGCGCCATGGTGAGCGCCAGTACATTTTTAATGGCGGAGCCGCTCAGGCGGACAGCGACCTCGCTGCCGGAGAGCATCATGCGTACCAGCTGGTCCGCCGCTTCACCGCCTCCGATGTTCATGCTCCCGCACCTCCTTCTGGTGTTCTTCTGTTTTCTGGATGTCCTGTTCCATTACAGGCGTCTGCTGGCAGATCTCCCGGCAGAGCTTCCGCTTTTCCCGCTCCGCTCGGATCTCCCGATTCACCTCTGAGAGCTGTTCATACACTTCTGCCTTTTCTTTCTCCAGCACCTCCTGCGGAACGCCGCTGTCCTCCAGCAGCTTCACGGCTTTCATGTACTGCTCAAACTCCTGCTCCATGCCGGTGAGCCCTTCCTCGTATAACGCTCTGCTGGGTTCCAGCGCCTCCGCGTCTGCCAGCGCCGCGTAGAGCGGCTGGCGTTTCTTCTTCCGCACATTGAGGAGGGTCCGCTGCTTTGTCAATCTGCCCAGCGTTTCCTCTGTACGATGTTCGAATGCCGCCATGTCAGCAGGCGTTGTGATGTCATTTTCCCGCAGGAACGCGAACTGTGCCTGATACCGTTCAAAGCGCATGACCGCCTGCCGCAGATGCGGCGTCATGCGGGGCGGATACTGTCGCTTTTCGATTTTGCCCAGCAGATAGAGATAATGGACATAGAGGGCAAGAAAACCGCTGTATCTGGGATGCTTCCGATATGGCTGATACGCCAGACGCGCAGGCAAGACAGGACGCAGTCCCGCTTCGATCTGTTCCAGGTTGCCCTGGATGGCAACACGGATTCCGTCCTCTGTGAACAGCGGATCTCGCCTGCCGGGATACTGGAATCGCTCCTGCCCCCGCAGGCGAAAACCCAGCCGATCACCGTGGTGGACCTCATAGCCCATGTGCTCCATGATCAGGAAAAAGTGGCCGAGATCATTGGCATCCTGAATAGCCGTCCGCAGATCCGCCTCCAGCATGGAACGAAATGTGGGCTGCCCTTTGGACTGCCGCAGCCATTCCACATAGCTGATGGCTTTGGCAGACTCTCCCGCCATGATAACGGATAGGCCATGCTCCCGGCAGAGCCGGTCTGAAATGCCGCGGATCTGCTGATAGTAACTTTGTTGGGTACGGCGAATCTCCGGATGCGCCTGCAAATAGGTCTGCAGTGCGCCGTCATAGAGTCCGCACA
>ENA-OVFO01001309-OVFO01001309.1-human-gut-metagenome-genome-assembly--contig:-NODE-1309-length-11251-cov-3.488835_pt1 | contig 11251 bp, 9 predicted proteins | sample MGYA00237761_ERZ505401 | MGnify/ENA primary metagenome ERZ505401 (study PRJEB26158, sample SAMN06016330) | human gut metagenome | biome: human gut; feature: ankylosing spondylitis patient; material...
CTCAATGATGTAACAATATTGTTTTGTTTATTACATTTTAATGTATTTTTGTTCGCCATAAATTTATGTCTTTTTTTCATATACACAATCATTTATCCCCTAAATGTTTTTATTTTCTTATTCTTTTCGTTGGATTTTACGTTCTTTGGGCTTGATCCCAAAGGATAAAAAAGTCATGATCAGATCCGTTCTTTTGCCTTGATGCAAAAGAACCAAAAAATCAAGGCTTACACTCCAAAGGCTACAAATTCGCTTCGTGAAGCTAAAATCTCGGAAAACTCGCCTTTGGCTCAGACAGCCGAGATTTCTTCACGCTTCACTCGGAATTTGCTTTACGCCTTTTCCGTTAGGCCAAGTCGGTCGGCATAAAGAATAACTTTTCTTTATTTCATATAAAATATGCGTTCTTTTATAGAATAATAGTACTATATATTGTCATATTTCATGTATTACCCCTTTTCAAAAGGCAAGCGTTCTACCGAGTTGAAATATTGTTTCAATAGCCATTCCTGAGCTTTGAGTTTGATCATAGACTGGCGATAATCTTTGCTGGTGTGCCGGTCGTTTTGTGGTCGCCAGTGTTCAAAGAGTGCCATAGCGTTTAGCTTTTCTTCCAGACTGTTACGAATAATCCCCCGACTTTGTAGTTCTTGGTATAGAATACTGGCTAAAGGAATTTCTGAATCCGGTTGAGCTTTGTAGGCATGAAACCGTCTGCTTATCAGACGATTCATACATTCATCATTGTATTCCTGGCTTACAGAAGGTAAAGCTTTGACATTTTTTCTCTGTTCCATTTGTTTGATAATCCGATACCGAAAATCACTCATTTTATACCCTTTCAACCATTTGCAAAAGGTTCTGTAATTCAATCCGACGTAATCGCCAAATTCTTCTTTAACTCCCAACTCAAAACAGATGGAAAGTTCTTCTAGCCGTAAAAAACTATAACTTTCGTAGAGATCACTGGTCAGTTTGGCTGCCAGCAAAGTAAGCTCATGTGTCTTAGGTATTTTAAATCCCAACAATACATACGTGTCAGACAGCAGATCAATCATTCTTTTCTGAACAAATTGATTTTCAAATTGTATAATCGGAGGCTGTCTCAATGCCATTTGTAAACGAATATCCAAAGCCATTGTTTTCAAACATTTTTTGGGTTAATAATTTTGCTTCTGCCGCCACTTCCATCATCTCTTCGTATCTGGATTTTTGTGCTGCCGGCTTGTTGATCTTGACTTGTGGCATTGCTGCTGTTTTGGTACCGGCTAAAATCTGCACATCCGTTTCCCAATGATGATACCGCCACCAGGCGATGAACTTGGATTGATAATCCTTCTTTGTTCTGACCGTATCTTCAAGTGCCCTCAACAGGTTGAAATCATCAAAGCAGGTCATGGCGTTATAAGCTTTTTCCAGCAATAACGAACCCTTACCACTGATACGAATCAGCCGGGTACACCAGTTTTCATCATTCAGCAGATCCATTTTCCACTGATCCCATAGATCTTTTAATTCCGATTGATCATTTTCGCGCGTGTGTGCGCTACTCTCTCTCTCAATTATAAATATACTTTCCTTTTCTTTATTATCCTTTACTTTACTTTGTGTACTTTCTGCGGTTTGAATTGGCGTTTCAGCTGCGGAAATGCAGGTTTCATCTGTGTTAACCGATGTTTTTTCTGTAACTTCTTCTTTCGCTACTGTAATCGGAACGAGCAGATATTGTTGTTCTAATTTCTTTTCATTGAGGTAACGGCCTTTTGCTGCCATGTAGCGTTCTTGAATAGCTTTGGAAGTCAAGATGCCTTCTTCCCACAAGGCAGCATCAAACAAACCAATTTCAACCATGTAGTCAAGCATGGATTTCACTTCGGTGTCTTCGATATCCAATTGGTCCGACAAATCGAACAAATAATCCTTGTCGATTTGTACATAAAATGAACTTTCATAGATATCACACAAAAGCATAAAATAAAGAAGGACACCCGGCGTTTTGTGCTTTTTCATCAAACGCCGTATTTTGATATCTTTCAATACATGGATGTCCATTGGAAAATAATCCAATCCTAATTTTACTGGGCGTGCCATAATAATTATCAGGACAAGTTTTTATGGGTTCGGCAACAGCGCCTCTTCCTCTCTTGTCACGAAACAAAAATACGGTATCCAAAAATCGCAGTGTGGATGTGTGTGGATGTGTGTGGATCAATGTGGACGAAAAGGGATGAAAAGGGATGAATGTGGATAAAAAGCCGACGTATTTTCTCTAAAAGGTAGGCATGAAAAGATAAAAACATAGGCATGAATTTATAGAAAGATAAGCATGTTTTTCCATCCGTATTTTTAGATGTAGCGAATTTATTAAAGTATATCCTATTATTCGCTGTTCCTTCCCCGATTAAATATACTGTTCGTTTTGGACTAAGTCTATTTGGAAGATTGGAATTTATATGTTTAATAAATAAGTGTATTTATGATGAAAAGGTTTACTCTGACTGTAGCCAGCCTGTTGATGGGTATGACTGCGGTAATGGCTCAAAACACCAAGGTAACCGGTCAGGTTCTTGACGAGAATGGCGAACCGGTAATTGGTGCATCAGTAGTCGTAAAAGGAACAACAATCGGTACTGTAACTGATTTTGACGGTAACTTCACATTAGATGTGCCTTCTAATGGAAAGCATTTGGAAATTTCATACGTAGGTATGAAAAAAGTAGAAGTAGGTGTTTCTTCTCGCGTAAAAGCCGTATTGGAATCTGATTCACAAGCGTTGGATGAAGTGATGGTAGTTGCTTATGGTACTGCCAAGAAATCTGCTTTTACAGGTTCTGCTGCTACGATTAAAGATGAAAAGATTACTTCTCGTCAGACTTCTAACGTGACGAATGCTTTGGCTGGTCAGGTAGCCGGTGTACAGACAACTAGTAGCACAGGTCAGCCGGGTAAAGACGCAACGGTTCGTATCCGTGGTATCGGTTCTATTTCTGCCAGCAATACTCCGTTGTATGTAGTCGATGGTGTTCCTTATGATGGTGAGATCTCAGCTATCAGTACTTCTGATATTGAGTCTATGACAGTCTTGAAGGATGCTGCTTCAAATGCCTTGTATGGTGCACGTGGTGCCAATGGTGTTATCTTGATTACTACCAAACGTGGTAAGAGCGGTGATGCTCGTGTTACTTTCGATGCGAAGTGGGGTGTTAACAAACGTGGTGTTCCTTCATACGAAACTGTAACAGATCCGGGTAAGTTCTATGAAATGGCTTATTCTGCTATCTATAATGGAGACTTGAAGGGCTATGCAGCTGCAGGTGATTTGGTTAATGCTAATGCTTATGCTAACCAGGCAATGCTGTCTTCAAAATATTTAGGATATCAGGTTTTCACTATTCCTAACGGTGAACAATTAATCGGTATGGATGGTAAACTGAATCCGAATGCAACATTAGGTTATTCAGACGGTACTTATTATTATACTCCGGATAATTGGAGCGATGAGTTGTTTGAAAACAATACACGTCAGGAATATAACTTGAGCGTGAGTGGTGCCAACGACAAGATGAACTATTATATGTCTGCCGGTTATCTGGATGATCAGGGTATCGTTCCGAACTCAGGTTTCCAGCGCTATTCAGCTCGTTTGAAAGCCGATTACCAGGTAAAACCTTGGTTAAAGATGGGTGGAAACGTATCGTTTACACACTACGATAGCCGTGAACAGGATACAGAAGGTGGTACTTCGAATGCGAATGCTTTCTACGCAGCTAATATTATGGGTGCTATCTACCCGATGTATATCCGTGATGCTGCTGGAAACATTATGACAGACAACCGTGGTTATTTGCGTTACGACTATGGTTCTGATACCAACTTCTCTCGTGAGAATGTTATCCCGAACGCAAACCCGCTGGCAAGCTATATGCTGGATATGATGAGATATTCTGGTGATGTAATCAGCGGTAAGTGGTTTGCAGATATCGATATCTGGGGTGGTATCAAAGCAAAGATCAATATTGGTGTGGATGCCAATAATGTACGTTATACCAATATGACAAACCCATTCTATGGCCAGTATTCTGAAACAAGTGGTGTGGGTGGTTTGATTTCTGTAGCTTCTCAACGTACTTTCAGTACTAACCAGCAGTATTTATTGACTTACAACAAGACATTCAATGATGTACATAATTTGGATGTATTGGCTGGTCATGAAAACTACAATTACAAATACCAGTATTTGTATGGTTCACGTGAAAAGATCTACAATCCGGATGTTCCTGAATTGAACAATGGTATTTTGAACCAGAACAATGCTTCATATACCAACAACTATGCAACAGAAGGTTGGTTGTTCCGTGTACAGTACGATTATGATGGCAAGTACTTCGGTTCTGCTTCTTATCGTCGTGACGCTTCTTCTGCCTTCCATCCGGATAACCGTTGGGGTAACTTCTGGTCAATCGGTGCAGGTTGGTTGATGAACAAAGAAGCCTTCTTGGAAAACCAGAAATGGATTGATATGTTGAAGTTCAAGATCAGCTACGGTTTGCAGGGTAATGATAACCTGATGTACGAAGGTGGTCTGTATCGTAACTATTATCCGTACATGGACCAATATACATTGGCTAACAGTAACGGTGACTTCTCAACTTCTCTATATTATAAAGGTAATCCGGATATTACTTGGGAAACTTCACACAGTTTCAATACCGGTTTCGATTTCACTTTCTGGGGTGGCAAGTTGAGTGGTGCAGTGGAATATTTCTCTCGTAAGACAACCGATATGCTTTACTTCAAGCCGGTATCTCCGTCAATGGGTTACTCTCGTTTCCCGGAAAATGTAGGATCTATGGTGAATCGTGGTGTTGAATTGGATTTGAATTCAAACATCATCAATACAAAAGATTTCACATGGGATATCAACTTCAACTTGACTCACTTCAAGAACAAAGTATTGGAATTGGCTCCAGAGTTGAACGGACAGTTGATCGATGGTGGTCGTATCTACCGGGAAGGTGAATCTATGTATCAGTTGTATTTGCCAAAGTATGCAGGTGTAAATACGGAAACAGGTGAAAGCCAGTGGGCTTTGACTGAACCGAATGCAGCAGGTGAAACCGTTACTACTTCATATTCTGAAGCTTCATCTAACCGTTTTGCAACGGGTGATATTCTGCCGAAGGTATATGGTGGTTTTGGTACCAGCTTGACATTCCACGGTTTTGATTTCTCAATTGCCTTTGCATATCAGTTAGGTGGACGTATTTTGGACTATACTTATCAGGACTTAATGGGTGTGGATGCAACAGGAAAGGCTATGCATGTGGATCTGTTAAATGCTTGGACTCCAGAAAATAAGAATACGGATATTCCTCGCTTGAATGTAAAGGATTTATATACGATTCGCTCTTCAGACCGTTGGTTAACAAGTTCTGATTACCTGAGCTTGCAGAACATTACTTTCGGTTATACATTACCGAAATCTTGGACACGCAAATTGCAGATCGACGGTATCCGTCTGTATTTCGTAGCTGATAACGTCGCCTTGTTGACAGCTCGTAAAGGTCTGGACCCACGTCAAGGTTATGTAGCATCTGATAACGTTTATTCACCGATCCGTACGATTTCTGGCGGTATCTCATTGAATTTCTAATCTGTTAATTGTATTTAGAGTATATGAAAATGACAAATAAATATTTGATGTTCGTAAGTGCAGCCTTATTATTGGCTTCTTGCGATTTGGATAAGCTTCCGGAAGGTCAGTATGTTGGAGGTGATCAAAAGGAAGATATCATTGATCAGCGTCCTAACTTGATCACTGCTGAAGTAAATGCAATGGCAGCCAAGCTGAATGTGTTTGGAACTATTTCTACTGATGCGAGAACTTATCATAATGACTTTGGTGTAGCAGCTGTTAGTCAGTTTTATGAACAAGGCGGACAGGATATGCCTTGTACAACAACAGGGTATAACTGGTTTTCAGCAGCTCAGAATTATTCAGACCGTCTTTATACGAGTTCAGAAGATGAATTGATCTGGAAAACATTCTACAACCACATGAAGGCTGCTAACAATGTGCTGACTCTGACCGAAGGCAGTGAAGATGAGGCAATGAAGCGTTATCGTGGTCAGGCTTTGGCTGCTCGTGCTTATGACTATCTGAATCTGGCACAGACTTATCAGTTTACTTATGCCGGACACGAGAATGAGCTTTGCGTTCCGATCATCACTGAAACGATGACTGAAGAAGAAATGCAGACGAATCCTCGTGCAACAGTTCAGCAGGTATATGATCAGATCATGAGCGATTTGAATCAGGCAATTGAATTGTTGGCTGGTTTCGATAATGGTTCAAACAAGGATCAGATTGACGAGGCTGTTGCTTATGGTTTGCGTGCCCGTGCTAATCTGTTGATGCAGAAATGGGCTGAAGCAGCCAGTGATGCAGAAAAGGCTATCGCCGGTGGTACTCCGCAGTCTTTGGCAGAGGTTTCTAAACCGACATTCAACTCTGCTTCTGCAAGTTCTTGGTTATGGGGTGTTTTGATTACTCCGGATAACGATGTTGTAACAACAGGTATTATCAACTGGCCGTCTCACTTGTGTTCATTGACTGGTAACGGTTATACCACATTGACTGGTTCATTCCGTTATGTAAGTTCAGCTTTGTATGATCAGATTCCGGATACAGATATCCGTAAGCAATGGTTCATCTCTCCGGAAGGAACATCTACATTGGTAGACAATGAAACAGTTGGTGGTACTCCGGTTATCGAATACTTCGGTTTGTCTCCTTACACCAACGTGAAGTTCGGTGCTTATCAGGATGTGATGGGTAATACAACCAACTCACAAGACTGGCCTTTGATGCGTGTAGAAGAAATGTATCTGATCAAGGCTGAAGGTGAAGCTATGTCGGGTAACCTGACTAAGGCTAAACAGACACTGGAAGACTTCGTGAAGACTTATCGTAACCCGTCATACGCTTGTACTGCTTCTTCTGCTCAGGAAATGCAGGACGAAATCTGGTTACAGCGTCGTATGGAATTGTGGGGTGAAGGTTTTGCCTTGTTCGATATCCTACGTCTGAAGAAACCGATTATCCGTAAGAATACCAACTACGAAGCAATCGTGCAGTTCAATCTGGAACCGGAATCTCAGATCATGATTTATCGTATTCCGCAGTGCGAAATGGAAACTAACAAAGGTATCAAAGAAGAAGACAACAACCCGGCTGCTCCGCAACCGACTGTATAATGTATAAGTCTTATACATACCTTATATAAATAGTAATGTCCGTCTGGTTTATTCATAAATCAGGCGGATATTTTTTTATTCAGGTTTGAACCCTAAGAAAATATGCCGGCTTTTCATCAAAAGCTGGCGTATTTTGAGTAAAAGCCGGCGTATTTGAGAATAAAAGTAACGAGCTTTGAAAAAGCTTCTCGTTACTTTCATTTACGATTCTCGTTATCTTCTATTTCAAGAATCCCTGATCTTTCAGCACATGAAGAAGAACTTCAGAGAAATTTTCTTATTTTTGCGTTGATCACTTATCAAAATGAAAATATATGACAACGGTAGAATTAAGAGCTAGTATATTTGAGCATCTGAATGCATTGTTAGATGATGAAGAGGCCTTAATACAGTTGAGGGATTTTTTGTGTGAACTGCAACGCCAGAAAAAAGCACCTTGTTGTTATAGTACTGAAGAAATGAAGTCTCAATTGCGTTTACGGGAATCTGATGCCGTATTGGGGATAGGGTTAAGTATGGACGAGGTCGAATTGAAGACAAAAGCATGGGAATGAAATTGTCTATAAAATGGCATGCAGAGGCTGTTAATGAGCTTCTTGCTATTTTGAAGTATTGTGAAAGTGAATTTGGATTAAGAACAGCACAACAAGTACGAATACGTGTTTTTGAACATGTTCGCAGATTAGAAACTTTCCCTAATTTAGGAATGCGTGAGCCTTTACTGGAGAATTCAACATTATTATATAGATTTGTGTCTATACCTCCCATTAAAGTTATTTATACAGTGCATGAAAATTATGTGTTTATACATGCTTTATGGAATACTTCTCGGAATCCAACAGACCTTGTTTCTATTTTAAAAGAGAGGAATGAGTGAATGTGTGAGTGTTAGAAGAATATTTATTGAAAAATGGGTAGATCAAACAATAAAGGCACGGAGATTCATTTGATAACTTTATGTCTCCGTGCCTTATATTCTAGATACCTGTTAAGATATTTAGTCTTTCAAGAACCCCTGATCTTTCAGTACCTGAAGAAGAACTTCAGAGAAATGTTCGTTGTTGGCTTTTGTATAGCGTAGGTCGGTGAAGACCTGAGCCAATGTCTCTTTCTGGTTGATACGTACAAATTCTTGGTTGACAGCCAACTCTTCTTTTTCCCGATAGAACTGATCGATGGATGTCGGTGTGTAATCGGTATATGTTTCCTGGTGCATGATGGCAGCCAAAGGTAAGCGTTCCGATTGTTCAGGCTGTGGTTCTGCCGGGTATCCCAACGTAATCGTAATAATAGGAACCACTAATTTCGGTAAGGAAAGAATCTTTATGATCTGGTCGGCATTATAAGCTGTTGTTCCTAAGTAGCAAAGTCCAAGACCTTTCTCTTCGGCTGCTTCGGCAAAAGCTTCGGCAAAAAGCATGGCATCAATGGTGGCAGCCATGAACATTTGCAGATTGTCAAAACCAGCCTTTGCCTTCCGTTGTTCTGCCCAGTGGACAAACCGATTGACATCGGCACAAAAAGTCAGGACTACGGGAGCCTTTGTTACCATGGGCTGGTTGAAATGCGCCGGAGCCAGTTGGGCTTTCCGTTCCGGATCGCGGGTGACAACCACACTGTATAATTGCATGTTTCCTGTATTGGAAGCACGTGAAGCAACTTCCAGCAATTCACATAATAATTCTTCAGGAACATCCTGTTCTGTGTATTGACGGATACTCCGTCTTTTCTTCATACATTCAATCATAAATATAAGTATTTGAATTTATTAGCAGATAATTTAATAATAGACTAAATATTATTCCGTTTCAGTATAATCTGAATCATTTTGTCTTCTTACACGTTTCACAGTATGTTTTATCTTGCCTATCAAGAAATTGATTTCCAAACTGGACTCTGTTTCAGAGGTCTCCAAATCAGGCATTACGATACTTGAAAGTAAGTCTCCAAAATACTGCATCTTAGATTGTTGCTGCTGTTTGTTGGTTTCTTCGTGTAAATTACGAAGTTCCCGTTTCAGCTGACGAACAGTAGCAAAAGTTTCTATAATGGCAATGGTAGTTTGTGTTGCTTGAGAACTTTTCAAGATGGTGGCAAGCATATACAGGCCTTTCTCTGTAAAAGCTTTGGGCAGAGTACGACTTTTGGAGTTATTTGTGATCAAAAATTTTGATCGCAACTCTATAAGCTCTTGCTTATCAATTTCAAACACATATCCATTGGGGAATTTATTGGGATTGTTGCGTACGGCTTGGTTAACCTCACGCGTCTCTACGCCATATAATTCAGCAACATCTGCATCTAATATGACCTCTTGATTTCGGAGAAATAAGATTTTTTGTTGTACCTCTTTAAATAAGTTCATGGCGTCGTGAGGCTCTCTTTTTTCCATAATATGATCTTTTTCCATGTTGTTTTTATTTATTGGAGTGAGACACTTTTTATTTCCTTACAAACTTACATATAAAAATCCGACTGTTACAATCTATTTTCTTTTTATCTTTACCGCATTAATAATACTTAATCAAATAAAACATGAAAGAAGCACTTATTTCTAAGCCTTCCAAACACATTGTCTGGCTTGACGTGGTTCGTCTGGTTGCCATGTTCACGGTTGTTTGTTGTCATAGCGCAGACCCTTTTAATTTCTATGCAGGTGATCCTACAGCTGATATTGCAAGTATCAAATATTGGGGAGCGGTGTATGGATCCTTGCTCCGTCCGTGTGTGCCGTTGTTTGTTATGATTACTGGCGCATTGTTGCTTCCTGTGAAAGAGGAGAGTGGTCCCTTTTATAAGAAACGTATCAGTCGTGTGTTCTGGCCTTTCTTGGTGTGGTCAGTTCTCTATAATCTGTTTCCTTGGCTGACAGGCGTATTGGGATTTGAGCCGGATGTGATACTAACGTTCTTCCCTTATGCCGGAGAGGATGTTACTCGTCAGGCATTGACAGTTTCACTGGGATATATCGGTCAGATACCGATGAACTTTTCGGTCGTTGATGTACACATGTGGTATATTTATTTGCTGATAGGACTTTATTTGTATATGCCAATCTTTTCGGCTTGGGTAGAAAAGGCTTCAGAGAAAGCCAAGCTGTGGTTTCTGTTAGGCTGGAGTGTCACATTGTTTGTTCCTTATTTAAGGGAATATGTCAATCCTTATATATGGGGAGCTTGTTCGTGGAATGAGTTTTATATGTTGTATTATTTTGCCGGATTCAATGGCTATTTGTTATTAGGCCATTATTTGCGTCACCATGACTGGAGTTTATCGAAGATTCTGTTGGCGGGAATACCGATGTTTGTGGTTGGTTTTGGAGTGACGTTTGCCGGTTTTAGGCATATTACATCTTTACCTGAATTTACAGAAGAACAGCTGGAATTGTTCTTCTACTATTGTTCTCCGAATGTTGTAATGATGACGATTCCTATATTTCTGTTGTGTAAGAAGGTTGAAATTCGTTCAGTATGGATACAGAAAGCTTTGGCCAACCTGACAGTCTGCGGTTTCGGTGTATATATGATCCATTATTTCTTTACAGGACCCAGTGTTGCCTTGATGCGAACCTTACATGTTCCTATTTGCTTGCAGATACCGTTGGCTGCCGTCTTGGCTTTTGCAGTTTCCTGGGCTTTGGTTCTGTTGATCCGTCGTCTGACAGGGAAAACCGCGAAGTATTGGGTGGGATGAGTTTGGGCTTAGAGTAGATGAGGTTATAAGTCAGTGAACTTAAAAACTCATCAACTTGCAAACTTGCAAACCCAAAACATGTTATCTTTGTGACAGATTTATTGTTTACTAGACGTTTATGACGATACAGGATATAAATAAGACATATAGCCGGATTATAGAATGGCTGGATCGGAAGGAATTAAAGAATGTGTTTGATGGCTTGCAAGGATTGATTGCTGGTTCGGGACATTATAATTTCCAGGATAAGTTGGATGAATTGCAGGAAACCTATAAATATATGCTGCGCTATCGGATGGAT
>ENA-OVFO01001316-OVFO01001316.1-human-gut-metagenome-genome-assembly--contig:-NODE-1316-length-11194-cov-3.622677_pt1 | contig 11194 bp, 7 predicted proteins | sample MGYA00237761_ERZ505401 | MGnify/ENA primary metagenome ERZ505401 (study PRJEB26158, sample SAMN06016330) | human gut metagenome | biome: human gut; feature: ankylosing spondylitis patient; material...
GACCACGCCGTCCGGCGTGGTGGAGGCCCGTTACGTTGTCAACGCCGCCGGCATCCGGGCCGATGCCGTGCACGACATGGCCGCTCCGCACCGGTTCACCATCCAGCCCACCCGCGGCGAATATTACCTTCTGGACAAATCGGAAGGCACGCGGGTGCAGCATGTCATCTTCCAGTGCCCCAACGAAAACGGCAAGGGCGTGCTGGTGGCACCTACCGTTCACGGCAACCTGATCGTTGGACCCAATGCCGAGCCGGTGGCGGGCGATGACACCGCCTGCACCGCCGCCGGGCTGGCCTTTGTCAGCGCGGCCGCACGCCGCAGCGTGCCGGACATCCGCTTCGGCGAGTCCATCCGCAACTTTGCAGGCGTCCGCGCCAATGTGGACACCGGGGATTTCGTCATCGGCGAGGCGGAAGGTGCACCCGGCTTCATCGACCTGGCCGGTATGAAATCGCCGGGCCTGTCCAGCGCACCGGCCGTTGCCAAAGAGGTGGTCCGCATTCTGGAAGGCCACGGGGATCTGCCTGCGGCCAAAACGGATTACCGGGACGGCCGCACCCGGGTGCGGTTCAAGGAGCTGCCGCCGGAAGAAAAGGCAAAGCTCATTGCCCGGAACCCCGCCTACGGCCGGGTGATCTGCCGCTGCGAGACCATCACCGAGGGCGAGATCCTGGACGGCGTCAAGCGCCGCTGCAACGCCGGGATGGGCCGCTGTCAGGGCGGCTTCTGCGGGCCCCGGGTGCTGGAGCTCATCAGCCGGACGCGGGGCATCGACCCGCTGGACGTCCTGCAGGACAAGGCAGGCAGCAACGTCTTACTGTGCGAAACCAAGCAGGAGGGAACCAACCATGATTGATCTGGTCATCGTCGGCGGCGGCCCTGCAGGCCTTGCCGCAGCCTACAGCGCATGGCAGCACGGCCTGCGCGATATTCTGATTTTGGAGCGTGACAACGAGCTGGGCGGCATCCTGAACCAGTGCATCCACAACGGCTTCGGGCTGCACCGTTTCGGCGAGCAGCTCACCGGCCCGGAGTACGCCGGGCGCTACATTGAAATGCTGCGCTCCACCGGCGTCCGGGTGGAGCTGGGCACCATGGTGCTGGAGGTCACGCCGGATAAAAAGATCCACTGTGTCAGCAAGGAGAAGGGCTACCAGGTCCTCGAAGCAAAGAGCGTCATCCTCTGCATGGGCTGCCGGGAGCGCACCCGCGGTGCCATTGGCATTCCGGGCAGCCGCCCTGCCGGTATCTACACCGCCGGTGCGGCCCAGCGCTATGTCAACATGGAGGGCTATCTGGTAGGCAGGCGGGTGCTCATCCTCGGCAGCGGCGACATCGGCCTGATCATGGCCCGCCGCATGACGCTGGAAGGTGCCAAAGTACTGGCCTGCGTGGAGGTCATGCCGTATTCCGGCGGCCTGACCCGCAACATCGTGCAGTGCCTGCAGGACTTCGACATCCCCCTGTATCTGTCCCATACCATCGTGGATATTCAGGGCAAGGCCCGCGTGGAAAAGGCCACCGTTGCCAAGGTGGACGAAAACCGCCGCCCCATCCCGGGCACCGAGATGGAATTTGATGTGGACACCATCCTGCTCAGCGTTGGCCTGATCCCGGAAAATGAGCTGACCCGGCAGGCGGGCATCCCCATGGACCCTCACACCAAGGGCGCTGTGGTCTACGAGAATATGGAGACCGGCATCCCCGGCGTGTTCGCCTGCGGCAACGTGGTGCACGTGCATGATCTGGTGGACTTCGTTTCGGGCGAAAGCGACCTTGCCGGTGCTTCTGCGGCGGCCTATGTTTTGAAGGGCGAAGCCGCCGATACGGTTGTGCTTGACCTTGTTCCGGGCAATGGCGTGGGCTACACCGTGCCGCAGCGGGTGCGCCCCGCTGATGTGGACAGGAGCGTGAACATTTCCTTCCGTGTGCGGCAGAACTACGGCCCCAGCCAGATCACCGTGACCTGCGGCGGCAGGCAGCTGGCCCGGTTCAAGCGCCAGCGCATGGCTCCCGGCGAGATGGAGCACATCGCACTGCCCAAAGTCCTGCTGGAAAAAGCAGACGGCCCGCTGACCGTTGCGGTAGAGGAGGTTATTGCAAAATGAGCAGCATCAAAGAAGTCATTTGCATCTGCTGTCCCTGCGGCTGCCACTTGCAGGTAGACCCGGAAAATGATTATAATGTAACTGGAAACGCCTGCCCCAACGGTGCCGCCTACGGCAGGGAAGAGCTGACCCATCCCACTCGCATCATCACCAGCACGGTGCGGGTGGAGGGTGGGCTGTACCCGCGCTGCCCGGTAAAGACTGCGCAGGCCGTGCCCAAAGAGAAGATGACCGAGGTCATGGCTGCGCTGGACCGCATCACCCTGCACGCCCCCGTCCGCACCGGACAGGTGGTGCTGGCAGATGTGTGCGGCACCGGCGTGGACGTTGTGGCGACGCGAAATCTGTGATACACACTCCTGAAACGATACGGAGGGAGCAAAAGCATGAGTACAAAATATGTTCTGGCGCTGGATCAGGGAACCACCAGCAGCCGTGCCATCCTGTTCGACAATGAGCAGAATATCATTGCGGTGCAGCAGCGCGAGTTTGAGCAGATCTATCCGCAGCAGGGCTGGGTGGAGCACAACCCCATGGAGATCTGGTCCACCCAGTATGGAGTCATGAACGAGGTGGTGGCCCAGAGCGGTGTCGATGCCCACGATATCGCCGCCATTGGCATCACCAACCAGCGGGAGACCACCATCCTGTGGGAAAAGGCCACCGGCCGCCCCATCTACAATGCCATCGTCTGGCAGTGCCGCCGCACGGCTCCGCTGGTGGATGAACTGCTGCAGCAGCCCGGCATGGCAGACTACATCCGGGAGAACACCGGCCTGATGCCCGATGCCTATTTCTCCGCAACGAAGATCAAGTGGATCCTGGACAATGTGCCCGGTGCGCGGGAGCGGGCCGAGGCAGGGGAGATCCTGTTCGGCACTGTGGACACATGGCTGGTCTGGAAGCTGACCGGCGGCAGAGTGCATGTCACCGACCGCACCAACGCCAGCCGCACCATGCTGTATAACATCCGCACGCTGGACTGGGACGACACCCTGCTCAAAGCGCTGGATATCCCGCGCTGCATCCTGCCCCGCGTGACGGATTCCAGCGAGGTCTACGGCACCACCGATCTGTGCGGTGTGCAGATCCCGGTGGCCGGCATTGCCGGTGACCAGCAGGCTGCGCTGTTCGGACAGAGCTGCTTTCGCAAGGGCGAGGCCAAGAACACCTACGGCACCGGCTGCTTTTTGCTGATGAACACCGGCGATACCATCTGCCGCAGCCGGAACGGCCTGATCTCTACCATCGCCATCAGCCTGAACGGTAAGGTGGAGTACGCGCTGGAGGGCAGCGTCTTTGTGGGCGGTGCCGTCATCCAGTGGGTGCGCGACGGCCTGCGCATGATCCAGGAGAGCCGCGATGCGGAATACTATGCCCAGAAGGTACCGGATAACGGCGGCATTTACATTGTGCCGGCCTTTACTGGTCTGGGTGCACCGTACTGGGATATGTACGCCCGCGGTGCCATTGTGGGCATCACCCGCGGCACCACCCAGAACCACATCATCCGCGCGGCAGAGGAGTCCATTGCCTACCAGAGCGCAGACCTCGTGGCTGCTATGGAAAAGGACACCGGCGTACCCATCACCTCGCTGAAGGTGGACGGCGGTGCCTCCCGTGACCAGTTCCTGATGCAGTTCCAGGCCGATATCCTGAACAAGACCGTGCTGCGCCCGGCCATCCGGGAGACGACTGCTCTGGGCGCTGCCTATCTGGCGGGCCTTGCCACCGGCGTATGGAAGGACCGGGACGAGATCCGCAGCCTGTGGCACTGCAACATGACCTTTGCCCCGCAGATGGACGAGGCTGAGCGCACCCGTCTGCTCTCCGGCTGGCACAAGGCTGTTGGCCGAAGCTGCGACTGGGCAGAGCATTGATAGTTTTCGCCCGACTTTATGGTTCACGCACAAAATATTTTTTAATTGTTTATTTTCTATTGACATTTTGTTACAAAACGCTATACTAGAAGCATCCCAAGAGAAGTGAGATGGGGATGCACTGTATCGTCCAGATGCAGTGTGTCCCCATTTTTATTACGGAAAAATCAGATTCAAAAAGGAGGTCCCCCATATGAACGAGAAAAAACTTTCAAGGCCGCTGATCAGTCTCATCGTCAGCATCGCGCTCATCATCGTAGGCATTGCCGGTTCTTTCATTTTACAGACGAACTCCGGCAAAACGACCATCCGGAACGTTACCATTGAATCCGAATCCGGTCACACCCTTGCGATGGATGTTTATATTCCGGAAAACGCCACCGCTGAAACGCCTGCGCCCGCTATTTTTGTACAGCATGGCGGAAACAACAACAAAGAAGAAATGCAGCATTATTGCATTGAGCTCGCCCGCCGCGGCTATGTTGCGATCGGCGTGGATATGTACGGCATGGGCGAAAGCGAACCTCTGCCGGACTCCGAATGGCTCACCCAGGGCCGCGGCCTTTATGATGCGGTACGCTACGGCGTGACTCTGCCCTACGTTGATACCGACCGAGTTTCGCTGCTGGGCTACTCCCGCGGTGGCAAGGCAGCTGGTGAAGCACTGCAGTGCGATAACGACAGTCTGAATGTTGTCAAGGCCATTTTCCTGATCCACAGCGATCCCATCGTGCGTAACAGCGAGGGCTACACCGATGTTTACGGTGCCCGAGATGTCGCAGTTCTCGCAGACAAGAACGACGAGTTCTTCTTCTCGGAAAAAGCTAATGATAACGGTACCTATTCCAACGACGCCAACAAGTATGCAGCCAACCTTTCCAGCCCGGCAGAATATGTGATCAACAACAGTGCACAGTCCTTCCTGTATTTCGGTATCGACCCCGCAACCACCAGTGAACAGCGCGTGGCAGAGACCGTTTATGAGCAGGATTACGGCGGAAAGACCGGAAGCCGCCAGATCTTTGTTTCTAACGAGACGCATATGGCTGGTTGGTGGTCCCCGCTGGTCATGAACCGTGTGTTGACCTTCTTTAACCGTGTTATGCCCACTGGCACTGCTCTGAGCGCCAGCAGCTACACCTATACCATCTGGAACATCTTCAAGATCATCGCCCTGTCCGGTCTGCTGCTGTTTGCCGGGTCTCTGATGGTCTGGCTGGTCAGCTCCGTCAAGACATTCCAGTGTGCCGACAATGGAGAGCAGGACCTTCGCCCAGTTGGCGATAAGAATGCAGTTGCATGGTTCTGGGGCATCCAGATCATCAGTGCCGTCCTGTCCATCCTCATTATTCGATTCCTGAACAAGCAGGGACTGGCATCTTACCGTGATGCACTTTTCCACTCGGCCAACCCTGCGTACCACGGCCTGATCTCTCTGCTGTGCGGCGCACTGACTCTTGTTCTGTGCACGGTGTGGTACATGGCCTACGGCAAAAAACACGGTTTCTCCTTCCGGAATACCGGCATCGCTATTTCCGGGCATGCACTCCTCAAATCCATCGGCGCGGCCCTGCTTGCAGTCTTTGCCCTGATCCTGATGGTTTTTGCCGTCGACTATTTTGTGGATGTGAACTTCCTGATCGTTTACTGGGGCTTTATGAAGTTTGGAGCCAACCGCATCCCGGGTATGCTCCTTGTTGTACCCATGTATCTCGTGTACTACATTGTCATGTCCATCAGCGTCAACAGTTTTAACTTTAGCACGGCGCTCGGCAAAAACAAGCTGCTTTCTAACCTTCTGATCAGCTTTATCGCATCGGTTCCCACTCTGTTCATCCTCTGCTACGTTTACGGCATCTTCAAGGCTACCGGCTCGAACCCGATGTTCGGCGGTCTGGCTTCTGCCGCAACTGCAGTGTATGCGCTGCCCGGCTTCATCTTTGTTGCGATCCTGATTTGTCGTCTCCTGTACCAGCACACGGGCAATCCCTACCTTGGCGGCATCTTCTGCGGCGTTCTTGCAGCTGTCAGCGAGTGGGGCATCTGCGAGATTCGCGTGCACACCCCCGGAACACAGTACGCTGGCACTGCTCTGGTCTACGCACTGATCGCGATCGGCTTTGTAGTTACCATAGCATGCGCTGTACTGCTGAAGAAAAATAATGCAGCCGTGCAGGCACATAAATAATGCCTCTTTAATCCTCTTTACAAACCCCTCAATTTTTTATAAACTTGGTTTGCGCATGGTGCGGCCCTTTTAGAGTTTTCTGAAAGGGCCGTATCTTCTGATTGCTCCCTATCTCTGTAAATCTGGCTCGAAAGGAGTCTTACCCAATGCATCCTCTTGCTGAAACCCTGCTGGACGAACCGGTGATCGCCGCTGTGAAAACGGACGAAGCCCTGACTGCTGCGCTGGCTTCGCCCTGCAGCGCCGTTTTTCTGCTGGCGAGCACCCTGCTCACCGTAGACGGGCTGGTGCACCGCATACATGATGCCGGAAAACTGGCCGTGGTTCACATCGACCTTGTGGACGGCCTTTCGTCGCGGGAGATCGCGGTGGACTCCCTCAACGCCCTGTGCCACCCGGACGGCATCATCTCCACCCGCCCGACCCTGATCCGCCGGGCGCGCCACCGCGGCCTGCTGACCGTCCAGCGGGCATTCATCCTGGATTCCCTCTCGCTGACCAGCCTGTCCGGTCAGCTGGAGCAGGGCAAGCCGGATTTTGTCGAGATCCTTCCCGGCATCATGCCCCGGGTCATCGCCGAGATCAGCGCCCGCACACAGGTGCCTGTCATTGCAGGCGGCCTGCTGCGGGACAAAGCCGACGTCATGGCCGCCATGCGCGCAGGTGCCGCCGCAGTTTCCACCTCTGCGCCCTCCCTGTGGGATATCTGAGCCAGAGCAAGATCCCAGCTGAAGTACGAAAAGCATAATCGTATCCTGGTGTTTTATTGGATATGCCCGCCCACCGATGGAGCCGGATCTCCACGGTGAGCGGGCATTTTTTCGTTTTCATTCGATTCGAGGGAATCTATTCAGCCTGCGGATTAACTCGATAATTTAAAGCAATCCTACAAGTCGCACTCCCCTTAAAGTCTTTCTGCTTCCTGCATCTTAGCATCATACTGGATGGCAGAGATCGGCACGAAGCCCTCGATCATATCCAGTTTGCTGTTGACAATGTCATCATACACATCTTTGATGGACAACGTAATGGAAGGCTCCAGCTGTTCATTTGCAATTACGCTTTCCACCAGTGCTTGTTTGTTTTTCAGTTTCTGCGCCATATCGGGCAGGAAGTGATAATTTTCAATCATGCGCAGAATGATGTTTGCCATAAAATTTCCGCGGATGCTGTTCAACTCGATATAAATCGCTCCGGCATCCTCCACGGAAATTTGTACGATGCTCATCAGGTAATCAGCCAGAGTCGTTTGCGTATCGTTCAAAATTCCCTGACTTGCCATACTGCGTTGCAGGATATTCATTTTTCGATAGTCCTGAATTATACCGGTTTTTATCATTACATTCCACTACTTTATGCCGTCACATGGGTGGCATTCTCTTTCACCGAATTGATCGTATCCATCAGTTCACTCCCTGTTTTGCCATCAAACAGGCGGGTAAACAGGATGGGCTGGTCAAAGGGTGGTTTCATCAGCACCGCTTTGCTTTCCACATAACCGTTCTGCTCGATGTAATGAATAACCTTCTGCACAAACGCGATCTGCTTTGCATTCAGCGATTCGTCGTTGATGAACTTGGAAAATGCCTGCATGGCAGCATCGTGGTCCAGCTTTGCCACTTTACGCACCAGCAGACCAAAGGGTGTATCCCGAAACTCCCGTGCATAGTCCTCTTTGCTGCCCAGCTCACAGGTGAAGATATGTTCCAGCTCGGTATAGTCGCCCCTGGAAAGCGGAATGTTCTGGGTCAGCTTGTGGATGGCCAGCGTATCGCTGCGGTGCTCCATGATGTAGCGGTTCACACGTTCCCGGTACTCGCCGAAATCGTAGCCGGAATCCAGCGTTTTGCCCTCGGTCTGTTCCAGTACCGGGTCGGCAAGGGCCGTGTAGACAGGTTTTTGCCCTTCTACACCGTCCACCAGAAACTTGATAAGCTCCCGCAGTTCCTGCCGCATTTCCTCAAAGCGGAGCAGATCATGCGAGGTCAAAAATTCGTCTGTCTGCACCTCGCGGATGAGGGGCAGCTTTGCCTGCACCTGCGGGATGGTAGCCTTCCCTTCCAGCATTGCCGCTGTATTGCGCAGCTGTTTCTGGGCGCGGCCCAGCCCCGGCAGACCTTCCAATTCACAGAGCAGCAAGCCATACACAAAGTTATCGAACCGCTTGGCGGCTTCATCTTTGTCGTCCAGCGAGATGAGCGGTGCCACCTCTTTCATCAGAGTACCCTTGTCCGTTTCGGTCAGGCTGACAAAGGCTTCTGGCTTTTGATAGTGTTCCACGGCCTGTCGGTGCAGCCGCACGGATACCAGCTCCGGGTTCAGCGCTCCCACCTCGGCACGGCAGGTCTCCGTTAAGATCTTGCGCCAGTTCTGGTATTTTTCGTCCCCATAGGCTCCATCCTGCAGCGCGGCGGCGATCCGCACCTGCTTGCAGAAAATACTCTCGGACAGGCTTTTGGTGTCCGCGCTCTCGTAGCCGTTGGGTTTCTGACGGAAAAATTCAAAGTTGCCGCAGTAGTCGAAAATCAGAAAACGCCGTTTGCCCGTATATTCGCCGTCGATGGCATCCACGCAGGCAAGGGATGGGCAGAGCCGCGTACCACGGCCGATCATCTGCCAGAACTTCGTTTTGCTGCGCATTTTTTTGAAAAACACCAGATTCGCGCACTCCGGCACATCGATGCCCGTGTCCATCATATCCACCGAGACCGCAATAAACGGCGGCTTATCCGGCTGTTTGAAGTCGTCAATGACGGACTGTGCATAGGCATCGTCGCAGACCACCCGCTGGATGAATCCCGGGTACTGGGTCTCCAGCTGCGGGTAGAGCTTGCCGAAACGTTCCCGGATAAACTCCGCATGGCGCTTGTTCTGGGCAAAGATGATGGTTTTGCCGATGCGGTCGCCGCCTGCCGTCTGGATGCCCCGTTCCATCAGGTCTTGCAGCACCGTGTCCACGGTGTTGGCGTTGAAGATGAATTTGTTCAGCTTTTCGGACGGGATGAAGGTGGGTAGGGTGTCGTCCTCGGCAAAATCGTCCTCGTAGCGGGCCTTATCCTCCGGTGAAAGCTGGTCGTAGTGGATGCCCTCTTCTGTGAATTTCGTCTTGACCTCGTAGTTGTAGTAAGGCACCAGCACATGGTCGGTGTAGACCGCTGTATCGTAATCGTAGGCGTAGGTGGGGATGCCATGTTCCATCTCGAAAAAGTCGTAGGTGTTGCGGTCCACATCGGTTTTCGGGGTGGCGGTCAAGCCCACCAGAACGGCATCGAAATAATCAAAAATGGCGCGGTATTTCTTGAAAATGCTGCGGTGGCTCTCGTCCACGATGATAAGGTCAAAGTGGGCAGGCGAAAACAGCGGCACGCCGTCCTTGGTCTTGGCGTTGTCGATGGCGTTGAGCATGGTGGGATAGGTGGAAAACACGATGCGCGCGGCCTTATCGTCCTTGGAGGAGCACAGGTTGCAAAGCGACTGGTCGGGCAGATACTTTTTGAAGTCGTCCTTTGCCTGCTTGACCAGCGCGGTGCGGTCCGCCAGAAAGAGCACGTTGGTCACATGACCGCCCCGGCTCAGCACATCGGTCAGGCTGGATGCGGTGCGGGTCTTGCCCGTGCCAGTAGCCATGACCAGCAGATTGCGCCGGAAGCCCTGCGTAATATGGGCGCAGACTGCCCGGATGGCGTTTTTCTGATAGTAGCGGTCGGTGATTTTGTCGTCAATTTCAATGGTGTCCAGCGGCTTTTTCTCGGTGCGGCGGTTCATCAGCTTCTGCAAGTCGTCCTTGCAGAACACCCCGCTCACGGCACGCTGCGGGCCGCTCTGCTCATCCCAGAAATAGGTGGTGTAGCCGTTGGTGGTAAACAGCATCGGACGGCGGCCAAACTTCTGCTCCAGACAGTCTGCATAAAGCTGAGCCTGCTTGCGCCCGATGTTGGGGTCTTTGGTGCTGCGCTTGGCTTCAATGACCGCCAGCGGCAAGCCGTCCTTGCCCATCAGCACATAGTCCGCATAGCCCTTCTGCCCCAGCACGCCGTTCATATTGTCCACTTCGTACTCGGTGCGCACATCGGCGTCCGGCCCGGTGAATTTCCAGCCCATGGCCTTGAGGTCGATGTCGATGATCTTCCGCCGCGTCTCGGCCTCGGTCAGGTCGGCAGCGGTAAAACTGCGGCTCTGCTGGTTCTGCTGTTTGCTGGCTGTGTACGCCGTCGAAAGGCTCTCCACCTGCTTGCGCAACGCTTCCAACTCGGCATCTTTCTGGGTCAGCAGGCTTTCCTGCTCCCGGATCTTCTTTTCGTCCAGCGCCACTTTCTCGCCGGGGATGGCTGTTTCATCAAAGGAGCGCTCCACATAGTCCGTGCCGTAGCAGTAATCCACCCACTGGATGAAATCGAACAGCCCCCGCAGGCTGAACACTGCATCCGCCGCCGACACACTATGCCCTGTATGTACCGCCAGATTGCCCGCCTTCACGATGCTGGGCAGCACGCTCCACACATTGCGGTCCACTGCGAACCGGAAGCTCGGCTCATGCAGCAGGGATTGCAGGTTGTCCTTGTAGGGCATCGTGATGGTTTTGTCTGCCGCATACACCCACTTCACCGCCAGCTCCAACGCCTTCCGGCACCCCACCGCGCACATCGCCGGGGAGGTGGAGAACACTTTCTCGGCCTCGATGGCAGAATTAGCGAAGAGGGAATATTCGGGGCGGGTGGAGAGATAGGAGAAGTTGGACATGGGGAGGGCTCCTTTCGAATTCTTATAATTTTCTCTTGAGGATTTTTTTCAACACACGATATGCTTCTCCGCCAGCTATCCCAAGCATAGAAGTTTCTTGGATGGCCTTTTCTAGACTAAGACCAATTTGCCGTGGTATGTAAGTTGTCAGCGCACCTTGGTTGATAATGCCCTTCATTCTTTCTTGTTGCTGGTTAAACATCGACCAAAATTGATTCATGTCAAGTTGAGGATTTGTTGCTAATACTTGCTGTACAATTGAATTTAATGTTTGC
>ENA-OVFO01001325-OVFO01001325.1-human-gut-metagenome-genome-assembly--contig:-NODE-1325-length-11167-cov-2.241811_pt1 | contig 11167 bp, 7 predicted proteins | sample MGYA00237761_ERZ505401 | MGnify/ENA primary metagenome ERZ505401 (study PRJEB26158, sample SAMN06016330) | human gut metagenome | biome: human gut; feature: ankylosing spondylitis patient; material...
CGAAGTGACGGGCGGCGCCCACGGCGCCAGCCGTCTCGGCGGCTGCGCCATTGCCGACGGCCTCGTCTTCGGCCGCATCGCTGCCGACACCGCCGTCGCCGCCAAGCCCGCCGCTCTCTAACGATTTCGAACCAAAGGACTCCCAATGCTCAAGACCAAACTCTTCGCTGCGGCCATGCTCGCCGCCGCGCTCGGCCTCTCCACGACGGCCAATGCCGGTCCCGCCGAACTCAAGCCCCACCACAAGGCCCTCGGCGACTGCGCGCTCTGCCACACCCAGGAAAACGCCGTCGCCGGCAACGCCTTCGTCGTCCCCGACAACAAAGCCTGCCTCGCCTGCCACGGCTCCTGGCAGGACCTCGCCGAAAAGACGAAGCCCACCGATCCGCATGAGCCCAATCCGCACAAGTCCCACCACTACGGCGAGAACATGTCCTGCACGGCCTGCCACGCCGAGCACAAGGAAAGCCGCGTGATCTGCAACGACTGCCACGCCTTCCCGTTCAAGCCGATGAAGTAAGGCCCGTCGCGCCCCGAACCACGCCGTACACTAAAGGAATTTCAACCATGTACAAGTTCTTCAAGATGACCGCACTCTGCGCCGCTCTCGCCGCGGCGGGCGCCGCCGGCGCCGCCACGATCACGCTCGACGGCACCAGCCTCTCCATCGAGGACGCCTGGAAGATCGCCGCGGGCGAAGCCGACGTCGCCATCGCTCCCGAAGCCGTCAAGCTCCTCGAGGACAGCCACAAGCTCGTCATGGCCTCCGCCGCCAAGGGCCAGGCCGTCTACGGCCTCACCGTGGGCGTCGGCCTCAACAAGGACCAGAAGCTCTTCACCGCCGACGGCAAGCTCTCCCCCGAAGTGCTCGAAGCCTCCCGCGCGTTCAACTACAACGCCCTGCGCTCGCACTCCGCCGGCGTCGGTGAAATGATGCCCGTCGACCTCGCCCGACTCTCCATGGTCGTGCGGCTCAACACGCTCCTCGCCGGCAAGTCCGGCGCCCAGGTCCACGTCGCCGAGCTCTACCGCGACATGCTCAACAAGAACGTGACGCCGCTCATCCCGTCCGAAGGCTCCGTCGGCGAGGCCGACATCCTGCTCGCCTCCCATGTCGGCGCCGTCATGATCGGCGAATGGAAGGCCGACGTGAAGGGCAAGGTCATGACGGGCGCCGACGCCCTCAAGGCCGCCGGCATCAAGCCGCTCCAGCCCGAAGGCAAGGACGCGCTCGCCATCCTCTCCAACAACTCCGTCGCCATGGCCTACGCCATCGACGCCGCCCGCAACGCCGAGCGCATCGTCGAGATGACCCCGACCGTCTACGGCCTCTCGCTCGAAGGCCTCAACGGCAACGTCGCCCCGATCCTCCCGCAGACGATCGGCGCCCGTCCCTTCGACGGCCTCTCCCAGACCGCCGCCGACATGCGCGACGTCCTCAAGGGCTCCTACCTCTGGAACGTCGACGCCACGCGTCCGCTTCAGGACCCGCTTTCCTACCGCGTGACCGTCTACGGCCTGAGCGAAGCCCGCCGCGCCGTCAAGGACCTCAACGACCAGATCGCCGTCCAGATCAACTCCACGGACGACAATCCCGCCACGATCCTCAACGCCGACGAAGCCTATCGCTCTGAGTCCACGCAGGTCGCCAACTACTTCGTCGAGGACAACGGCGTCAAGGGCGCCATCATCCCGTCGGGCAACTTCAACCCGCTGCCCGTCGCCCTTGCGCTCCAGCGCACCTCGATCGCCATGGCCCACCTCTCCCACTACTCGGTCCAGCGCACGGTGCACCTCTCCTACGACCAGTTCACCGGCCTCACGCGCTTCCTCACCGACCCGAGCAACAAGGGCCACGCCTTCGGCGCCATCCAGAAGTCCTTCATGGGCCTGCACGTCGACAACATGGCGCTCGCCCAGCCCGTGAGCCTCTACGGCATGCCCGTCGCCGGTGAAATCGAAGACACGTTCACGAACCTCCTTCAGGCCTCCAAGCGCCTCGGCAGCATCGACACGAACCTCTATCAGATCTACTCGGTCGAAATGCTCCACGCCGCCCAGGCCGTCGACCTGCGCCGCAACCTGAAGAACAAGGACCTGAAGCTCGCCGACAAGACCGGCGCCTTCTACACCGCCTACCGCGCCAAGGTGCCGTACGTCAAGGCCGACCGAATCTTCACCGACGACATCCGCGCCGGCGTCGACCTCCTCAAGAACTACAGGTTCTGAGGCGGACGCTCCGCCGCAGTCAGGTTCGGGGAGCCGTCTCGCAATGTCTCCTGACGAGACGGCTTCCCGGGGGATCCCGCCGGTTGCTCTCTTTTCTTTCCGAAGGACGGTTCTCCTGCGTCCTTCTTCATGAAGAGGATCTTCCCCTCTTTTTGGAGCGGCCTTCCCGAGGTGTGCGTATCGGGACGCCGCTCCTTTTTTTTCACGTTCCCGACCCCTTCCAGGACGCCTTCCTCGTTTGCGTCTTCATCCGCCTTGGGCTACATTTGAAGGACTGCGTCCACTCATTTCTCCAAGGCTTTCCATGCTTGATCTGATTCTTGCCGGCCCCGGCGTCACCCCCGATCTCGTCTGCGACCTCGCCGACGAATTCATGGCGGGCGAAGTCCTCACGCGCCCCAATGCCGCACGCTTCTGCGGCCTCTCCCCGATGACGGCCCGCTCGATCGCACGGCGCCTGGCGGACGACGAATCGATCGACGTCCTCGAAGTGAAGGCGGGGCTTTCCGTCTGGGACTTCCGCGTCATCTGCCTCGACATGGACGGCACCGTCATTCAGAACGAGTGCATCGACGACATGGCCGCGCTTCACGGCGTGGGCGAGGAGGTCTCCTCAGTCACGCGCGCCGCCATGGAGGGCGGCACGAAGCTCACCTTCGCCGAAAGCCTCGAAAAGCGCGTCGCCTTCCTCAGGGACGCCCCCGTCTCGGTCATCGACGAGGCCCTCGCGAGCGTGCGCCTGCAGCCCGGCGCCGCACACCTCATCGACTTCTGCAACGCCCACGGCATCCGCAGCTACGTCCTCTCGGGCGGCTTCACGCACTTCACGCACGCGATCGCAACCCGCCTCGGCATGACGGGCGACTTCAGCAACATGCTCGGCATCGACGCCGAACGCGGCGTCCTCACGGGCACCGTGACGGGCCCCGCGGGCGGCCGCATCCTCGACGCCGACGGCAAGCGCCGCACGCTCGAGATCCTCTGCCATCAGGCGGGCGCCACGCTCGAACAGGCCATCGCCGCAGGCGACGGCGCCAACGATCTCGAGATGATCGGCGCGGCCGCCCTCGGCATCGCCTACCACGCCAAGCCCGTCGTGCGCGCCCAAGCCCGCCTCGCCGTGACGGCCTCGGGCCTCGACGCCATCACGCTCCTCTTCATCGAAGCCTGGCGCTGACGAGCCGCCCGTCCGCCGCTCATCCGCAGGACGCCGGCAGCCCGTTTTCGCCTGTTCCCCGACACCTGCAGCGCACCGCTCTGCGGGTGTTGTCTTTAGTAAAACTTTCCCAAACGTTTGAACTAACGCCTCGCCTGTGCTAACAATTTCGACTGCCTTGGAAATCTAGAGAATTGACGCCGTTGGGCGTGTCGATTCCTTCAACCGGAGTTCTCGTTCATTGAGTTCTCCGGTTTTTCATGCCTGAAATCCCTTTTACACAACGGTTCCGAGCTCCCTAAGATTCAAAATGCCTCTTGAAAAATGCAAATATTAGTGCTAATATAAACGCGTGGGACTAACGTTTACTTGGTTATTATGATGGTTCCGGAATCAATCCGTTCTGTTCCCCGCCCTATAAATACCGTGGTCGTTGACAGCGGGCACAACGGCGCTCTTCGTTATGCGGTGCGCGAACGGGCAGGCGTGAAATACGGCCCTGGTGGTAAGTCGCGACCGATCAACGGGAAAGTCATCGGTCACATTTGTAATGGTGTCTTCGTTCCTATTGATCAGACGTCGCCGACTGCGTCCAAAGGACCTGACGAGCTGTCTTTCGGCGCTGCGGCCTTCGTCTATTCGGAAACCTCGGATCTGTTTTGCGATCTGCTCAACTGCTATCCGCCCAGGGACGCCTATGCTCTGATGAGCATGGCGATGATTCGAACCATGAAGCCCGAGGTGAAGAATCGGCGTCTAGCCACCGAGTACCGGCGCACTTTCGTCAGCCGCTTCTATCAGGGGGCTTGCCTTTCTCAGAATCATGTCAGCACGTTCCTGCAGAAGGTCGGCGAAGACGGTGAAAAACGAAGAGCCTTTTACGAGTCCCGAATGCGGCGCGTTGAGGCGGATCATCACATCCTCATTGACGGTATGCTCAAGCAGGACACAAGCTCCGTCAACGATCACTCTGCATTTTCATTCAAAGCCCGCGTCAAGGGCTGCAAGGACATTTCCGTCCTCTATGCTTACGACGTCGAGAAGATGGAGCCGATTTGCGCAGAAGTCTTCGCGGGCAATCACATCGACGCGCTTTCATTCGCCACCTTCATCCGCGAGCGCAAGATTCAGCGCGGCATCATCGTGGCGGACAAAGGCTTCCCACCTGCCAAGATTCAGAAAGAGCTGGCTGATCAACCGGACCTACATTACCTCATCCCGATCAAACGGAATGATGTTCGCATCAAGAACAACGACATGCTCTCCTTCCAAGGCGTGCTGTCAGAAATCGATCAACAGATTTCTTACTGTAAGAAGCAAATTCGAAGCGGTCGATATCTATACGCCTTCAAGGACTACTCGAAAGAATCGGGAGAGCGTTACGGCTTCATCGAAAAAATGAAGAAGGATCCGAACATCACGCAGGAAGACTTCAACAAGAAGCATGAACTCTTCGGCGTCATCGTCTTCGAATCCGATCAAGATCTCGATCCATTGACGGCCTACCTCTGCTACGAGGACCGCTGGCAGATCGAATTACTCTTCGACGCCTACAAAAACGATGAGTGCCGGGACTGCACGAACGTCCAGGATGACTTTTCGGTGTTCGGCTCCGAGTTCGTAAATTTCCTTGCTACGGTTCTCACATGCCGCCTGCGCCGCCGCGCGCAGCGCGCCGGCCTCTTGAACAAGTGCTCGTTCAAGGATCTGATGGAAGACTTGGCGACCGCATGGCGCAAAGTTGACGGACCATTGTCGCCGGCATCAGATGACTCGTACTGGGTGACGGATTATCCAGGCGTTTTTGATCTCCTCGAGAGACTCGGACTCTCGAAGCCGAAACCTAATGCCAAGGCCAAACCCGAGGTCACGGCCCAAGGCATCGTAGTTCATCGTAAACCAGGCCGCCCTCGGACTCGTCCGATCATCTACGGCCCGCCGCGACCACGCGGCAGACCGCGTAAGATCCAATAGTACCAATCTTTGGGAAAGTTTTATTGAACATTTGTGTATTTCTCCAATTTCCTCCGTTTCCGGAGGCTCAATGGGTTTGAATTGATCGCAACATAAATCTAGTGCCGATGCGGGCGGTACGCAAACCCATCTCAACGACGTCCGGGCAATTGAAAACGCGCGTCTGCGAGCGACGCAGGGCACTTCGGGAAGACTTATGCGGATCCGGACGAAATAAGCGCTCCCCTTGATGCGCGAGGGTTTGCGGCCTTCTTTTCGCGAAGAAAGGGTATTCCCGAAGGGCGGTAAGAGTGGCCTTCAGAAAGGGGCGATCGTGACGTCAGGCTCGGTTGTAAAAATATGTGTTTTGCGTGCGGAGTGTTGCTAATTTGCAACAACTGGCCCAGGAGACTGACGTTCAAGGGCGGGGGAGGGTGTCTTGTAAAGGGCTCTCCTGCAGGTGTTTGTAAATGACACCCAGCCGTACATCCGCATAGGGGATGAGACTCGATGGGGGTGGATCGGCGCAAAGGAAACGGGCGACTTTTCACTGGGAGCCGCCCGTCCTGTTTTTCAACCCTTAATCCCGGTCCGCGGAACCAATCTTTCCCATGCGGACCGAAGGATCAATGCATGAGCCTCATCAGAAGCAGTGCGTGAGGCCGAGATAGGCCTGGTAGCCCTCTTCCTTGTCCTCGCCGTTGGAGTAGTCGAGCTTGGCCTTGTACCAGCCCGTTCCGCCATAGACGGAGGTGCGCTTGGAGAGCGGGTATTCGTACTTGAGGGCGATGCCGTAGTACTTGCCGTCGGCGTCTTCGTCGGCGTACTTGGCCGTGGAGTCGACGTAGTAGAGGCCGCCCGTGAAGTCGCCGCCCGCGACGGGGACGATCGTGCCGACGTGAGCGCCGAAGCCCTTGACGCCTTCACCGTCAACAGGATGTCCTTCGAAGGCGTCGGCTGCGAACGGATTTTCAGCGAGGCCCTTGAAGTACTGGCCCATCACGAAGACCTTGGCGACTTCGAAGTCGTAGTTGCCGCCGAGGTAGACGACCTGACCGTCTTCGGTGTTGGCCTGAGCCTTGTCACCGAAGGAGGCGTAGTTCTGGGTTTCATAGGCGAGCACGCTCTGGAAAGCACCGAGTTCAGCGGTCAGTGCGAGGCCGAGGTAGCGGTCGACCTGAGAGGAGTTTTCGCGTTTCGTGTTGTCGACGCTGCTTTCGTTGAGCGAGTACTGGACCGTGGCCTGGAAGCCGGAGAAGCTCGGCGTCTGGTAGGTGACCATGTTGTCGTAGCGGTCGGACGTGGCGAAGCCGAAGACGTCGCCGTCACCGCCGTCGAAGGCGTCGCCGATGGCGAAGGCGGCGTCAAAGTCGCCGGCGGCGGAACCGATCGCACCCATGCGGCCGAAGGAGAGCTTGCCGAAGTCGCCGGAGAGCGTCAGGGAGGACTCGCGGTTGAAGAGGCGGTCGTCGCCGAAGCTGCCGTCGTCGGCGTTGAAGCCGTTTTCAAGCTTGAAGCTCACGGTCATGCCGTTGCCAAGATCTTCGGAACCCTTGATGCCGAAGCGGGACGGGGAGGAGATGCCGCTCTCAAGAGCGAAGGAGTCGGTCTTCGTCGAAACGCCGTTGGTTTCGACCTTGGAATGCTTGTAGAGGAGGCCGTTGTCGACGATGCCGTAAAGCGTGACTTCAGAGGCGGAGGCAAGGCCCGCGGAAAGGCTGAGAACCGCAAGCGCGGCAATGGACTTCTTGAACATTTGAATGCTCCTGATGGTTTGTCGCGCTCCCGAAGGAGGGAGCAGCATTGGAATGTCGGCTTAAACTCTAATGCGAGTCATTCTCATTGCGCGAGCGTCATCACGAACCGTGGAGAATGGCTTCCAATGACTTTCCGCTCGAATCGAACTGTCGTTCGCAAACGGCAATGCGACCCATTCTCATTGCAGGAGAAGGCTTGCCGACAATCGTTCTCATTGAAAACGGCAATGGTGTGGACGCGTGACAGGGGGATCGGGACGCGTTCCGAATACCGCAAACATGGTATTTGCGAGAGCCTTTTTCGTTGCAAACGCGCCACACGCTGGCGCTTCAGGAGGGCTGCCCATGGTAGCGCTCAAGCTCAAAGCGCCTCTAGGGACGGGGCTTATGCGCCCTGCGCCCCGAGGAAAATTTCTTCTGACGGGAAATGGCGAATTTTCAGGTTCCCTTTGACAAGACGGGGTGGGGCGGTGCATCATGAAGGGGCTAAACAGCTGCATCGTGCATGCTGCAGACTCCGGTCAAGCAAGCACAATCTCCGCCGCCTCTTCATCTGAAGAAGGCGCGCGTCTTCAACCCCACGAGGGCGTTTGCCCTCGGGGCCCTGCACATGCGGGGTACATGGGGTCGGGCGTCCTCGTTTTCTTTTTTCAAAGGAAACAAAATGACTCCCGACATCAATCTCTCCCATCTCACTCCCGCAACCCGCACGGTCCCGGCCTCCGTCTTCGGCGAACATCTCGCCGGCGAACGCGACTGCCTGGGCTACCAAGTCGAAACGCTTCCTGCTTTCGCCCGCACCCGCATCCCCGTCCTGAACCCGTGCCACTTCTTCAACGAGGCGCACTACCGCACGCTCGCCGCGTGGTGGACCCTCGCTCGTCGTGAACCGATCTACGTGTCGGGTCCGTCGGGCTCCGGCAAGACCACTACGGCCATGCAGTTCTGCGCCCGTCTCGGCATTCCCGTGGTGAGCGTCACTGCACGCGCCCGTATGGACCGCCGCGAGCTTCTCGGTCACTGGGCTCTTCAGGGCGGTGAGACCCGCTGGATCGACGGTCCTGCGCTTCTCGCCTGGAAGCACGGCTGGACGCTTCTCATCAATGAATTCAGCGCAGCACCCGCAGACATGTGGGTGAGCTGCAACGACATTCTTGAGGGGCTTCCGCTCGACAACGGCGCATCGCTCCGGAGAAAGCAGACAAGTTGACGAAGGGTTCTTCGGTCGTCAGATCCAGGACAGGTCGGTCATCGACCGCTTCTGGCACATGCGCATGGAAGGTCTCGGCGAAGCCGAGGAAGCCTCCCTGCTTGCAGCGACGGCCGATCAGGACTGGCTTGCCGAGTTCGAGCCCGAGGTCCTCGACAGGCTCTTCAAGGCGCTCGCGCGTCTTGGAGCCGACAGCAGGGCCGCGGCTCAGGCTCAGGCCATCGGCTTCGAGTCCCGAGCCGTCCCGCTCAGCTTCCGCGTCCTCTCGAGAATGCGGAACATGATGCCCGACGCCGCAAGGATGCCCGCAGCATCCGACGATGATCCTCTTCGCAGGATCATCAGGACCAGTCTGACCGAAGCCCTCGACTCCACCGCTCGCGAAGCGGCGGAGACGCTGGCGGTCACGGCGATCGGCAACCTCATTCATGAGATGAGGGTGTCGCGCGCCAGAATGGTCCTCAGGAACGCCGCGGGCTCCGCGCTCAAGGCAGCGTCCGTCTGACAATCGTCGGAAGGACCTTTTCATCAACCCCGAGGGGATGCTTCATCCCTCTCGGGGACGGACGTCTCCTCATTCATTTGAGAGACGACCGTCATGAAACGCAGTCTTGACATGCGCGGGAATCAGGCCCCCGCTGCGGTTGCAGTGCAACATCCGTTCAACATCCTTTCCGAAGGAGGCGAACGATGCGCACCGTAATCGTGGAAGACGTCGAAACCGCCGAAGCGAAAAAGCAGAGGCTCGCCACCACCGCCGTGGATGCAGCGCTCGAGATCCTCCGCACGGAGGCCTCGGGCCTCGTCATCGAGGCTGCAGCGCCCCTGGTCTTCCAGGGACTCTGCCGCCGCGACAACATCCGCGTCGAGTTTACGCAGACCCCGATGACGAACGGGCGCGTGATCTGGCTCGGTCCCATCGACCTCGGCCACAAGCTCGCGTCCATCTACGTCTACGGACACGGATGCCACGAACGTCATCACGTGATGTACACCAACTTCGCGGCGATGAGGGGGATCGGTGATCCCGGCGTTCGCGACCTCGCGAACGTCTTCGAGGACATCCGCGTGGACCAGCTCGGTGCTGCGGACTACGAAGGCTACCTGCTCTGGCGCCTCGTGCTCTTCAAGGCGCACGAGGCGACGGGGACGGCCGGCTGGAGCAATCCGAACGACCTTGAGCCCGCACACCTCTTCGCAATGATGCTGCTCACGACCCTCGAATTCGAGGTGCTCGGGATCGACATGTTCGAGGAGATCTCCGCGAACCTTCGCGGGGAGTGCGACCGGCTCTTCGGACCAAGGCCCATGGCCCGCGTCCTGAAGATCGTGCGCGCAGCCTTTCCGCTCGACTCCACGGAGGCGGCGGTGGAACTCGCGCACAAGGTCATGCGGTGCATCCGCGCCGAGAAGAACAAGGCGCTCAAGGCTGTCGAGGAAGCGGCAGGCGAAGGCTCTACGGACAACTTCGAGTTCCGTCAGGGCGAAGGCCAGTCGCTTCTCTTCGACGACGACGGCGCGGTGACCCCCGAGGGTGATCCGCGTCTGATGCACCCCGAGCTTGAGGCGATCAACCGAAGCGCCCGATGCCTCTCGGTCATTTCCGACAAACGGCAGTGGCCCGATCGCGAGCCCGAGGAGGAAAGCTTCCGCAAGCTCATCGGCAACGGTGAATCCGGCAACGGCGATCCGAACTTCGCTTCGCCCGAGCGCCACTTCACCAATGACCGCGAGTATCCGACGCTGCAGCCCGAGAAGGCGGCGCTGAACCGCCGTCTCTTCTACAGGGCGCTCGCCAACAGCGCATCGCTCAGAAGGCTCCTTCAGAGCGCGCTCATCCACCCGCAGTCGAACCCCGACAGGCTCGACGAACGTGGAGAGGAGCTCGACGGAGATGCGCTTGCGCTCGCCTTCACGGGTGAAACGGCGGTCTTCCGCCGCGAGCTCGTGCGTCCGGGTCGCGAAGCGGTCGTCGAGATCATTCTCGACGCTTCGGGTTCCATGGAAGGCGAGGCGATCACGCTTGCCAAGGTCGCCTGCATCCGCCTCCTTGAGGCGCTCCGTGCGGTGACCGGCGTGAAGGCATCCCTGACGATCTTCCCCGGCCCGAACCGTCGCAGCGTCACCTGCGCGGCGGACTTCAACACGCCGGTGAGCCGTGCGCTCAAGCACGTCGACTTCCTTCCGGGGTTCGGTGCGACGCCGATCCTTCAGGCGCTCTTTCACTCTGCGATCGTTCTCGATCAAAGACCGGAGCCCGCGAAGATCGTCTTCGTCATCACCGACGGCTGGTTCCCCAAGGGGCCGGTCGACAACCTCGTCAAGGCACTGGATGACCGCGGCATCGCCGTCGCAATGGTCGGCATCGGCAGGCACAGCACCCCAAAGGGGAGCATCATCGCCAAGGCCGAAAAGATCGCCGACCTTCCGCGGGCCGTTGCAAAGGTCCTTTCGGGCCTTGCGGGCAAGCTCCGCGGGATCGCCGCATAGGCGAAACCCAAGGGGCATCTGAAGGCACGCGTCTTCGACTTTTCGACACGACCGGGATCGACGGAGGACTTCTCCTCCGCCGTCCGGTCGCCGTCGATTCTTCAATCATCTCTCTTCGCTTCAGGCTCCCGGCCCGAGGTCGCAGTGCGGCGTCCTCATCACGCCTCTTTCGTTTCCCGCCCATCATTCTCCGCATTATCCTCTCACGAAGAGGCCGGCGCACTGCGAAACACCATCATTCATTTCACCCCGCATCCAGCCTTGCGTCCTTCCTCTCTCCAATCTCCCATGCAGCCCACAGAAACACGATTCCTCACGCGCGCCTCCGCAGGCCCCGAGCAGTGGCAGAGCACCGTCTCGAGCTACGCGTCT